>Ga0136633_1001628_pt1 | contig 16404 bp, 21 predicted proteins | sample AntDrymeUQ832206_2_FD_105494 | JGI IMG/M metagenome (GOLD analysis project Ga0136633, IMG submission 105494) | Polar desert sand microbial communities from Dry Valleys, Antarctica - metaG UQ83 (22.06) | ecosystem: Environmental > Terrestrial > Soil > Desert | place: Antarctica: Dry Valley...
GTGTCCGCCTCCGCTTCCGAGATCAGCGACGCTGTCGCGCGCTTGGACGAGCTGACCCGGCGCCTGCGCGCCGAGTGCCCGTGGGACCGCGAGCAGGACGAGCGCTCGATCGTGCCCCACACCGTCGAGGAGGCCTACGAGCTCGCCGATGCGGCGAACAACGGCGACGACGCCAAGCTGCTCGACGAGCTCGGCGACGTGCTCTTTCAGGTTCACTTCCTGTCGCTGCTGCTCGAGGAGCGCGGCGCGGGGGACCTCGCCGCCGTCGCGGAGCATTGCCGCCAGAAGCTCATCCGCCGTCACCCGCACGTGTTCGGCGACGTCGAGGCGCAGACCGCAGGCGCCGTTCTGAAGAACTGGGACGCGATCAAGGCCACCGAGCCGGGGCGTGAGAGCGGCATCTTCGGCGAGGTGCCCGAGAACCTGCCGGCGCTGCTCTACGCGCGCAAGGTCCAGCGCCGCGCCGCGACCGCGGGGCTGCTGGAGCGCGCGCCCGATCCCGGTGACGCGCAGCGAGGCGACCGCGGCGCCGTCTTCGAGCAGGTCGGCGAGCAGCTGTTCGCCGCCGTCGACGAGGCGCGCCGCCTGCGCGTCGACCCCGAGCTTGCCCTGCGCGCTGCGGCACAGCGCTTCCGCGACCGGCTTGACCCGCCCCAAGGAGACACATGAGCACGATTCAGAGCGTCCACGCCCGCCAGATCCTCGACAGCCGCGGCAACCCGACGGTCGAGGTCGACATCGCGCTGAGCTCCGGCGCAACCGGGCGCGCCGCCGTGCCGTCGGGTGCCTCGACGGGGGAGTTCGAGGCCACCGAGCTGCGCGACGGCGGCGACGCCTGGGCCGGCAAGGGCGTCACCACCGCGGTGGGCAACGTCAACGGCGAGATCGCCGAGGCCGTCACCGGAAGCGACGCCGGCGACCAGGCCGGCCTCGACGCCGCACTGATCGAGCTCGACGGCACCGCCAACAAGTCGCGCCTCGGTGCGAACGCGATCCTCGGCGTGTCGCTGGCGCTCGCCCACGCCGCGGCCGCCGATGCCGGCGTGCCGCTGTGGCGCCACCTCGGCGGTCCCGACGCCTGCATCCTGCCCGTCCCGATGATGAACGTCCTCAACGGTGGCGCGCACGCCGACAACAAGGTCGACTTCCAGGAGTTTATGGTCGTCCCGGCCGGAGCGCCGACTTTCTCGGAGTGCCTGCGGATGGGCGCGGAGGTCTTCCACGCGCTGAAGAAGACCCTGCACGACGCGGGCCTTGGCACGGCGGGCGGCGACGAGGGCGGCTTCGCGCCCGACCTCGGCTCAAACGAGGAGGCGCTGCAGATGCTCGTACGCGGGATCGAGTCGGCCGGCTACACGCCGGGCGAGGACGTCTACATCGCGCTCGATCCGGCGACGAGCGAGATCTTCGACGACGGGGCCTACCACCTCGAGCACGAGGGCCGCTCGCTGAGCGCCGGGGAGATGTCCGACTACTGGGCCGACCTCTGCGCGCGCTACCCGATCGTCTCGATCGAGGACGGCATGGACGAGAACGACTGGGACGGCTGGAAGACGCTCACCGAGTCCGTCGGTCAGCGCGTGCAGCTCGTCGGCGACGACCTGTTCGTCACGAACACGCAGCGCCTACAGCGCGGCATCGAGGCCGGCGTCGGCAACTCCATCCTCGTCAAGGTCAACCAGATCGGCACGCTGACCGAGACGCTCGACGCGATCGCGACCGCCCGCGCGGCCGGCTACACCGCCGTCATGTCGCACCGCTCCGGCGAGACGGAGGACATCACGATCGCCGACCTCGCCGTCGCCACCGGCTGCGGGCAGATCAAGACCGGGGCGCCGTCGCGCTCCGATCGCGTCGCGAAGTACAACCAGCTGCTGCGCATAGAGGAGGCGCTCGGCGACACCGCGCAGTTCCCCGGCGCCGGCGTGCTGCGCGGCCGCTGACGCGGCCACGGGCCCGCTGGGTCAAACGACCCGGCGGGAGGAGTCGGCGAGCGTGGATCGAACGATCCACGCATGAGCGACTTCGCGCCGCGTGTGCGCTGGGATCGGATCGGCCGGCTCGCGCTGCTGTTCGTCGGCCTGCTGCTGATCTACCTCTACATCAATCCCCTGCGCACGTACGTCTCGACCTGGCAGGAGGCCCGCACGAAGCGCCAGCAGGTTGCTCAGCTGCAGAAGGAGCACACCGAGCTCGTGCGGCGCGCCAAGGCGCTGCGCAGCACCGGCGGCGTCGAGGTCGAAGCGCGCCGGCTGGGCATGGTCCGAGACGACGAGCGCGCCTACGTCATCCGCGGACTGGACCGCAACCGCTAGTGTCGTGAGTCAGAAGTTCGCGCGCATCTGACGGCGCCGGAACGCGTCTGCGGGCACCCGGCATCCACGGCCGTACCACCGGTACGACGGTGGATGTCGGTCACCGGCAGACACGCCCCGGCATCCCTCAGCTGCACACGAACTTCCGCCTCACGACACTAGGGCGGGGTGGGGGTGGGTAGCCTGCCGCGGTCATGACGACGAGCTTCGAGATCGCGTGGGGCCAGTGGCGTGAGGGCGAGCGGCGGATGGCCGGTGCGCCGCCCGAGCAGCGCCGCGCGCTGGAGCTCGTCGTGAGCCGGATCGAGGCCGAGCTGCGCCGCCGCCTGGGCGGCACGTTCACGACCGACGAGCTGGCCGAGCTGTACGCGAGCGGGACGGACTGGTGCACGGACCTCGCCGCCGCGGTCGCCCCCGACGCGCCGTGGGCATGGGATGCGCGCACGGTCGCCGACGCCGCGTTCCTGCGCTACCTGCGCGACGCGCGCGACTTCGCCGGCGGGCGGCGCACGGAGGCGTAGGCGCTCAGGCCTGCGCAGCGGGCCGTGCGTCCGCCATCAGCTCGTCCGCGGCGACTGCGCCGCGCGCCGACACCCACAGCATGTTCGCCCAGTAGACGTGCGGCAGGCGCTCCTGGAGGAACGCCCGTCCGTAGCGCAGCTGCTCGACACGGGCCGCGGCCCGTGTGTGCGCGCCAAGCTCGAAGGCGAGGGCGCGCGCGAAGCGTTCGTCAGTCTTCCCCGTCTGCGCCGGCACGCCGGATCACGATCTGGTCTTCCTCGACGACGACCTCCACCGGCCGGTGGCCGGCCCAGTGCTCGGCGTAGATCGGGTTGTCGCTGACCGCGGGGTCGAGCCACAGGCCATAGCCCTCCTCGCCGTGGTCGAAGGTTCCCTCGAGCGCGCCGGTCGCGGCGCGCGCGCGCCCGCGGCCTCCACGGCGACCACGGCGACGGGGCGCCGGCTTGTCGTCGGCGTCCGCGTCTTCGTCCTCGCCGGCGGCAGCCTTGCGGGCGGCCTCCTCGGCCTCCTCGACCGCGCCGGCCGCCTCCTCCTCGAGGCGCCGCGCTTCGGCGGCCTCGAGCTCGGCGGCGACGAGCGCGTCGTCTTCGGCGCGCAGGTCGATCTCGTCGTCGAAGTCCGCGCCGACGGCCTCACCGGAGTCCGGTTCGACGGGCGCAAGGTCGTTGTCCTTCTTGAAGGTCTCGATCTGCTGAACCGTTGCTTCGAGCTGGTGGGCGATCCAGGCGTCGGTGCGACCCTGGCGGACCCAGCCGCGAATCTGGTTGAGATGAGGGCGCAAAGAGCGTCGTGCCATGAGGGCTGACCTTACAAGAAGCGCGCGCGTCACCGATCTGGCGCGGTGCCGGGGGCGCCGATCCCTCCTGCAATCTGTTGCCTTTGCCTACCCAACGTGATTGAGTTGTCGTGGCGACAACGGAGGGTGGCCGTTCAATGCTGGTCCTGACACGCAAGTCCAACCAGAGCATCATGATCGGTGACGAGATCGAGATCTCCGTCCTGTCGATCATGGGCGAGAAGGTCCGGATCGGCATCCAGGCGCCGCGGGAGATCCCGGTGTTCCGCAAGGAGGTCTATCTCGAGATCCAGGCCGAGCGCGGTCAGGTCACGGCCGGCGACGACGTCGACGCCGCGCTGCGTAAGCTGAGTTCGTAGCGGGAGCGAGGACGCGCGCGGCGCGTCAGCCCATCACGTACGCGAGCGTCTGGAACATCGCGATGGTCACGATGACGGCCGTCGCGATGAGCATCAGCACGAGCATGATGAAGCGCGCCGTGCCGCGCTTGTGGATCTTGTCGACGTGACGCTGCCGCGACCGCAGGACGGCCTTGCGCCGCAGCGACTCGCGCCGCGCGCGATCTGAGTGGGTCTCTTCGACGAAGGCCCGCTCGAACTCGTCGATGGACTGGCGCATCTTGGTTGCCATCCGTTACGGCAGGTTAGCCGACATCGCGGCGGCCGGCCCGGACGTGCCGCGAGTTGCCGGGTCGATGCTCAACATGCCGCCCACAGCCCGCGCCCCTGCTCGCGGGCCTCGCGCGCAAGCGCGGTGAAGCGGTCGGCGAAGCGCACGTCGGGCGGGATCGAGAGCGGCTGCGCGTAGCCCAGGCGCACCAGCTCGGCGTTGACGAACAGGTCGTCGCGAACTCGGTAGACGTAGGCCAGCAGACGCCCGTAGCGGTCGCGCGCCTCCACGTCGCGCACGAGCCGCACGCGTTCGCCGCCGACGAGCCGTGCGTTGAAGTCCGACGCCTTCTGGCCAAAGCACCCCACCGGCCTGCTCGGGTGCTTCGTCTCGGGCGTGTCGACGCCGATGTAGCGCACCTTCTCGCGCACGGAGCCGACCTGCACGTGGATCGTGTCGCCGTCGACGACCTTCACCACCCGGCCGCTGTCGCCGCCGCCGTCGTGGTCGCCGGAGTCGTCGCCCTCGAGGACCCCGGTCGCCCCCGCCCCGCCGGCCGCGATGGCGAGCGCAAGGAGCAGCAGGATGAGGCGGCGCGCGGACACTGGCGCACACCGTAGGTCGCCGGGCGGCGCGACGAACGACATGTTGCAGGTTCGTCTCAGCTCCGTGCACGTTCCGGCGCGTTCGGCACCACGCCAGGTGTGACGGGTACGCTCCCGCGCGATGCGGGAGAACTTCACCGGGCCGAGCTACACGGTCGGCGTCGAGGAGGAGCTGATGATCGTCGACGCGTCGAGCTACGCGCTCGTCAACGCGATCGAGTCGCTGCTCGAGGACGCCGGCGCCGCCAACCTCGAACGCCGGGACGGCGAGATCAAGCCCGAGCTCATGGAGTCCGTGCTGGAGATCGCGACCAAGCCCTGCAAGAACGTGGACGAGGCCGGCGACCAGCTGCGCTCGCTGCGCCACAACGTGCGCGAGACGGCCGCCGCGCGCGAGCTGACGATCGGCTCGGCCGGCACGCACCCGTTCGCGATGTGGGAGGACCAGCGGATCGTCGCGCGCCCGCGCTACCGCGACCTGATCTCGGCGCTGCGCTTCGTCGCGCGCCAGGAGCTGATCTTCGGGATGCACGTGCACGTCGGCATCGACGATGCCGACAAGGCGATCCACGTCGCCAACGGCATGCGCGTCCACGTCCCGGTGCTGCTCGCGCTCAGCGCCAACTCGCCGTTCTGGCGCGGTGACCGCACCGGCCTGCTGTCGACGCGCACGCCGATCTTCCGCCAGTTCCCGCGCGTCGGGATGCCGCCCAGCTATGTGGACTGGGAGGACTGGGAGCGCCAGGTCGCCTTCATGGTCTCAAGCGGCGTCATGGAGGACTACACGTACCTCTGGTACGACGTGCGCCCGCACCCCAACCTCGGCACCGTCGAGATCCGCGTGTGCGACTCGCAGACGCGCCTGGTGCACGCGGTCGCGCTCACCGCGCTCATCCAGGCGATGGTGCACGAGCTCGCCGAGCACTACGACGCGGGGACGCCGCTGGGCGAGTACCCCTGGCAGATGCTCGACGAGAACAAGTGGCTGGCCGCCCGTCACGGCCTGGAGGGCGAGATCGTCGACCTGCCGAGCAACGAGCGGGTCACGACAAAAGCGCTGACGAGACGACTGCTGGAGCGGCTCGAGCCGCACGCCCAGCAGCTCGGCGGAGCGGATGCCCTGGACGGCATCCGCGACCTGCTCGAGCGCGGTAACGGGGCCTCGCGGCAGATCGTCGTCTACGAGGCGAACGAGGATCTCAACGAGGTCATGGCCGAGATCATCGCCGCCACCGCCTTGTGACGGCGCGAGAACGTCTGCGGTTGCCGGCGGCCGGTCCCTAGAATCGACCTATGTCGTCCTCCGACCTCTTCGTCGTCTGCAAGAACTGCCAGGCGGAGGTCTCCCCGTACATCACCGAGTGCCCGTACTGCGGCACGCGGTTGCGCAAGCGGGCCCCGAAGATCGAGCGCCCGGATGCCCCCGCGAAGGCGCCGAGGCAGGAGTCACGCGGACCGGCGCTGCGCGGCCTGCGCGGTGACGGCGCCGGCAGGTCGTCGCGGCCGAAGGCGCGCGCCAAGGCCGCCAAATCGTCGAACCCGCGCCTGAACCGGCTGCGCAACGGCGAGATCCCCGGCATCCGTGGCGACGAGCACGCGCGGCCCTACGCGACGATGATCCTCGTCGCCCTGTCGTTCGGCCTCTGGCTGTCGCTGGCCTTCTACGTGCGCCGCGATTTCGCGATCGTCGCCTTCGACGGCGACCCGTGGCGCTTCCTCACCGCCTCGCTGCTCAACGAGGGCACGGCGGCGCAGTTCGCGGCCGTCGTCGGCCTGGGCCTGTTCGGGTGGCTCATCGAGCGCCGGCGCGGGCCGATCGCCGTCGTCGCGCTCTTTGCGCTCTGCGGGCCCGGAGGGCTCGCGGTCGCCGCTGCCGTCGATCCCAACGCGATCGTCTTCGGCACCCATGGCGCGGCGCTCGGCCTGCTGTGCGCGTGGCTCGTGCCGGTCCTGATCGGCCGCAGTCGCGGCGAGGACGACGATGCCGACCTGCTCGGCGTGGCCGTCATCGCGACGGTGCTGCTGCTCGTGCCACTGCTGTCGCAGGGCAGCGCGCTGGCCGGGCTGTTCGGCGGCGCGTTCGGCGCGATCGCCGGCCTCGGCTTCGCGGCCGCGCGGCGGCCGCGCGCATGACCCAGGCGCGCTACAGCGCCGAGGAGGTCGATGCCGCCGTCGAGGCCCTCGCGGACCCCGAGCGCTTCGGCCACGCCCAGGAGATCGTCACGCATGCCGCGCCGGGCCTGCAGGTCGTGCTGGGCAACGCGCTCGCGCAGGGCGGCTGGTTCGACCAGGCGCACGCGGCGCAGCTGGCCAGCGCCGCCGGAACGGAGGATCCGGCCGCGCGGATCGCGGCGCTCCAAGGCCTCGTCGAGGAGGAGACGCGGCTGGGGATGCTCGTCGGCGTATCGGTCGGCTTCGAGCTTGCGCGGGAGCTCGCCGCGCGGCGCAACGACAACGAGGGAAGGGACGAGGGATGACGCACGCAATCGTGCTCGTCGAGGCCGAGCGTGACGTGATGTCGACGCTGGGCGGATCACTGGCCGAGGTCGAAGGCGTCCGGGAGGCCTACTCGGTCACCGGCGAATGGGACTTCGTCTGCGTCGTCCACGTCAAGCAGCACGAGGATCTCGCCAGCGTCGTGACGAGCACGATCTCGTCGATGCACGGCGTAGCCCGCACCCACACGATGGTCGCCTTCGAGGCGTTCTCGCGGCACGACCTGGAGACGATGTTCTCGATCGGGGAGTAGCCGCGCGAACGCTGATGTCGGGGCGGCCTGGCTCAGTCGTCCTGCCAGCCCCGTGCGAACCATACGGAGCGGTCCTTCCAGTCGTGCGCCATCAGGGCGATCCCGATCGCGCCCCAGAAGGTCAGGATCATGCCGGTCGCCCCGTGATGGCAGCGCTGGCCGCGGATCCACAGGCGCTTGCGGACGCGGTCGTAGTAGATGGTCCTGCGCTCGTATGTGGGGGTCGTGATCGCCATCTGCATACTCGATGACAGCCTTATCGGCTGGTGCATTGTGTGGACCGGCACATTCATGCCGCGGACTCGATCACGCGTCCACCGCGTCACAATGCGCGCGTGCCCGCGATGAAGCCCGGCTACGGCCCGACGCTCCCGCAGCTGCTCGCCCCGCGCCCGCTCGCGGTGCGCGTCGCCGCGGCCGCGGTCGTCGTCGCGATTCTCGTCGCGGCCGCCGCCATCGCGATCAGCTCGCGGCCCGAGGAGACGGCCGTGCTGATCCGCAGGCCGGTCACGCTGAACTTCATCTACGGACCCGAGTGGCAGCGGGCCACGGCGCCGGGGACGCTCGTCGCCCTGCGTCACGAGTCGCCGGGCGGGCTGTTTCTCGACGCCTACGCCATTCGCGACCTGACCCTGCCGCCCTACCGCGGCGTGGCCAACGGGATGCTGCCCGTCTACGCCGAGGGCTACATGCGCCGGCTCGCGCGCCGCTACCCGGGCTATGAGTTCATCAGCGAGGGCCGCAAGCGCGTCAACAACGCGATCGGCCATGCGGTGACCTTCCGCGTGCGCCGCGGCGCACGGCGGCTGTACGTGCGCCACTACCTGCTCGTCGAGGAGGAGCCCGAGGGCCTGCGCCGCGGTGTCGTCCTCGAGCTCGAGTCCACGCCGGCCGCGGGCACGCCCAACGCCGACGAGATCGGCAACCATGGCGCGCTCAAGACGCCGCTGCGCTCGTTTCGCTTCGGCGAGGACCGCAAGGGAGGCACGGCATGATCGCGTGGGAGGACTTCGAGAAGGTCGACATGCGGGTCGGCCGGATCGTCGCCGTCGAGGACTTTCCCGAGGCGCGCAAGCCGGCCTGGAAGCTGCGCATCGACTTCGGCGCCGAGATCGGCGAGAAGCGCTCCTCCGCGCAGATCACGAACTACAGGCGCGCGGAGCTCGAGGGCCGGCTCGTCGTGGCGGTCGTGAACTTCCCGCCGCGCCAGATCGGGCCGGTGCGCTCTGAGGTGCTCGTGCTCGGCGCGGTCGCCGAGGACCATCCGGTGCTGCTGCTCGAGCCCGACGCCGGCTCGCAGCCGGGCGACCGGATCGCCTGACGCGACACTAGGGGGCCGCCATGATGCCGCCCGTGCCCGGCGCGGCGGCCGTCGCATCGGGATCGGGCTCGACGACCGGCGGCGCGGCGGACGCGACAGGCTGCGCCGGCGGCGCGACGGGCACCGGCGGGGTGACCGGCTCGGCGGGGGCTGCGGCGCCGCCGGTCTGTGCAGGCGGGCCGGGAGCGTGGCTGAGCGTCGTCGTCTCGATGACGCCCTGCACGGGGCCGGTCGGGGCGACGGGCGCGACGCCGGCGGCGGGGGCGCCGGGCACGGGGGGCGCTCCGGCGACGGCGGCCGCGGCCGCCGGGTCGGCGACGGGCCCGGGCTCTGCGGCGGCGGCGGCGGCTGCTGCGGCTGGCGCTGCGGCTGCGGCGGGCTTGGGCTCGGGCTTGACGCGCGCGGCGACGGCGATCGGGATTCGCGGCGGCGTCGCCGGCTGCTGCACCGCGGCGACGACCTCGGGGGCCACCTGCGCGACCGGCGCCGGCGTCGCCTTCGCCGTCGCGACGGCGGGACTGGGCACCTTCGTCTGAACGTGCTTGACCTCCGCGACCCCGGCGGTGACGATCGCCGCGGCCGCGAGGGTGGCGGCGGCCTTCGTCGCGATCGTGCTGATGCCGGCCGACATCGCCGACGTGCCGCTCGTGGCGGCGACGGTCGCGGCCGCCGCGCCGGCGGCGCCGCCCGCGCCGGCCGAGGCGGTCATCCCGAACTGCGTCAGCAGGGCCTTCTTGAAGAGCAGCAGCGGCGCGACCGGGAAGACGGCGGCCAGCGCCTTGTTCGTGCTGCGCAGCTGCGCCTTGAAGCCCTGGCAACGATCGCAGCCGCGCACGTGGCGGCGCACGGGGGCGGTCGAGCGGCACAGGCCCTCGGCGACCTCGCCGAGCTCCTCGCGGACCTGCTCGCAGGTCAGCGTGCGCGCCTCGGCGCACTCGGCGAGTGAGACGCGGGCGCGGACGAGCAGGGACTTGACCGACGGGATCGTCGTCTCCATCGCCTCGGCGATCTGCTCGTAGGACAGCGCGTCGATCTCGCGCAGCAGCAGCGCGGTCTTCTGTGTCTCGGGCAGATCCTGCACGTCGCAGACCAGCAGCCGGAAGTCCTCGCGCTTGTGCACCTTGTCGGCGGTCGACAGGCCGGCCTCGGACATGTGGATGTCCATCGAGTCCACGCCGATCGGCTGGACGCGGCGCAGGTGGTTCAGCGAGCGGTTGCGCGCGATCCGATACAGCCACGGGCGCACGTGGATGGGGCGGTCGTCGGCGACGATCGCGTTGAAGGATGCCGCGAACACCTCCTGCAGGACGTCCTCGGCGTCCTCACGCGAGCCGAGCATGTGGCGACAGAAGGCCAGCAGCCGCGACTGGTAGCGCGAGACGAGGGTCTCGAACGCGGCGTTGTTGCCACGGCGCACGAGCACGATCAGACGCTCGTCTGACTGCAGACGCAGCAGCGGGCTGGGCCCGCGCATGGCCGGGACGGTGTGCTTGAGGGCTGTGGCTTCCACGTGGGTGACGCTCGGCGTTCCTGCCGCTGCTCGGGTAGAACTCCGCGCAGACGGCGAAGTTCCGAGGTTGACCCTCAGAGTAGCGGCGAGACAGCCGCCGATCGTGAGGTGTCCATGAGAGTGCCCGGGGCGGGATTCGAACCCGCACGCTCTTGCGAGCAGCGGTTTTTAAGACCGCCCGCCTATGCCATTCGGCTACCCGGGCGCGCGCCGCAATCCTACGCGCGCGCCCGGTGTGCCGCAGCGGTGACGCGCTAGCGCCTGGTGTTCTTCAGGCCCTTCTTGAACGCGGTGTACGCGGGGCGCACGGTGCCGTTCTCCTCGACCAGGCCGGCATCGAAGCTGACGCAGTTGGCCCCGTACCAGTTGTAGCTGTAGAGGCGCTCGACGTCCTTGTCGTAGGTCTTGAGCATGTCGAACATGAACTTCGTGCGGCTCGCCTGACGCTTCTTGTCGCACGGGAAGGACCCACCGAACTTCGCCAGGCCGCCGGTCTCCGTGTACCAGTACTTGGCCTTCGTGTTCTTCTTCTTGAAGGCCTTGATGATCCGCGCGGTGCCGGGGTACGTGTTCGACGCCTTCTTGGCGGTGATGCGGCGGTTGACCTGGGAGTAGTTGTGGATCCCGAAGATCTTGGCCTTCTTGCCGACCGATCCGGCGGCCTTCAGCCAGCTGGCGATGTACTTCTCGACGCCCCGCTGATCGAGCACGTCAAGCGCGACGATCTTGCAGTCCCTGCACTTGAAGGACCGGAAGGTCTTGTAGAACTGCGCGGCGCGCTTGGGTTTGTTCGCCGTCGGCTGCGAGCTGTGGTTGGCCTCGTTCCACACGCCCCAGTCCTTGACGCCCTGTGCGCGCAAGCGCCTGACGAGCGCGCCGACCTTGGCCTTGTACGCCTTGACGCTGGGCAGCGGCTTGCGCGGCTGGGAGTTGATGTCGTCCGTCGAGATGTGCATGAAGACGGCGTCGCCCGCGGCCTTGGCCGTGGCGACGTAGCGGTCGGCCTTGGCGAGCTCGCTCGGCTGGTCGACCACGTTCCACTCGACGAAGTAGCGCACCTTCTTGATGTTCAGCGCCTTGTAGTTGGCGTCGGCGAACATGGTCGGGTTCTGGTCGCCGATTCCGACGGCGACGTTGGTCTTGGCCATCGCGCCGGCCGGGACTGTCAGCAGTAGTCCGGCGGTGAGCAGCGAAGGCAGCAGGCGGCGATACACGAGGGATTGCATCCTTTCGGGGGGGTCTCGGCACCCCATCGGCAAAGACGGGCGCTTCCATGAGCCTAACCCGCCCGTCGCGGTCGAGTCGCGATTTCGGTGACGCGCAGTTTCGGCTACGCCGCGCGGCGGGCGCCGTGAGCGCTTGCGCCGACGCCGTCGAGCACGAGCGCCGCCAGGCGCTCGTCACCCGTGACGTCCAGGCCACTGCGGTCGGCGCCGGGCCCGAGCGCCTCGATCCACTCGGCCTCGCTGCCGGCGACGCGGGCCGCGGCGTCGGCGGCCTGGCGCTCGGCGATCGTCACCCCGTCGCGCGCGACGCTGATCGAGTAGTGCGACGTGCTCGTGTCGGGCTGCACGACGCTGAGCTCGACGGTGCCGGTGATGCCCGGCACCGGGCTGATGAGCCCCGGCGCGACGCGCAGGATCGCGCCGATGTCGATCGCCTCGCCCTCCCGCGGAGCGGTCCACGCCCACTCCTGCCCCCAGCGCGCCAGGGCGCCGAGCACCGCCAGCAGCTCGCGCGAGCGCGGCGTCAGCTCGTAGTCCACGCGCGGCGGCACCTCGCGGTAGCGCTGGCGGGTCAGCAGTCCATCGGCCACCATCCGGTTCAGGCGCGAGCGCAGCTGCTCGGTCGAGATCCCCGGCAGCACCCGTTGCAGCTCGACGAAGCGGCGCGGGCCGGCGGCGAGGTCGCGCACGATGAGCAGCGTCCACTTGTCGCCGACGAGGTCGAGGGCGCGGGCATCTGGGGCCCATTGGGCGTACGGGTGGCGCTTCGGGGGCGGGGTGGAAGGCGTCATGTGGGACTGGGCCAAGGTTTGTACAGCGACCCTGAGTGCCATGTTCCACGTTAGTAGGCTTTCGACACACCGGAAGATTGTGTTCTGGTTGTGGGGGCATTCCTCCCGAAAGCTGTGCGAAGGCTGCAACGCCGTCCGAGATGTTTGGCGCAAGGTTGTGCGGCGCCGTGCGTTGTGGAGGTCTGTGGGGACGGTCACGTCACTTCAGGCCCATCGCGTGGCGAGCCACCGGCGCGTTGCCGGGCGCCGCCACGTCCGTCCTCGCGCCACGCTCTTCTTCGACCTGAGCTCCCCCCACACCTACCTCGTCGCCGAGCGTGCCGAGCGGCTGTTCGCCGGCCTGGAGTGGCAGCCAGCCTGCACGGGCGTGCTGACCGCCGCCGAGCTCGGCGAGGACGCGATGCGCGCCACGAGCCGGCGAGCGGCGGCGCTGGGGCTTCCGCTCATCTGGCCGGAAGGGCATCCCGGCCCGGCGCGCGGCGCCATGCGGGTCGCCGCGCTGGCGGCGGACATGGGCTGCGCCGCGGCCTTCGTGCTGGCGGCGTCGCGGCTGGCCTTCTGCGGCGGCTTCGACATCGACGAGCCGGAGATCCTCGCCGAGGCGGCCGCAGCGGCCGGTATCGGGCTACGCGAGGCGCTGGCCGCGGCGGGCGACATCGGCCGCGACGGTGCGATCGAGAGCGCGGGCCTGTCCCTGCTCGCCGCCGGCGCCGTGCAGCTTCCGGCGATGCGCGTGGGAATGTCGCTGTTCTGCGGCGAGGAGCGCCTGCACGAGGCGGCAGCGGCGCGCACCGCGGTGTGACCGCCCTGCCTGCGTGACCTCCTCCATCAGCTGAACGCTGTTGTTCATTGCTAGGGTCGCGACGCGATGGCCACGGAATCGTCGAGTTCGAGCGAGGTGCGGGCCGTCGGTGGCCACCTCGTCGCGCGCCGCCTGAAGGCGCACGGCGTCACGAAGCTCTTCACGCTCTCGGGCGGGCATCTGTTCTCGATCTACGACGGCTGCCGGGCCGAGGGCATCGACATCGTCGACGTGCGCCACGAGCAGACCGCGGCGTTCGCGGCGGAGGGCTGGGCGAAGGTCACGCGCCGGGCAGGGGTCGCGGCGGTGACGGCGGGGCCGGGCGTCACGAACGCGATCAGCGCGATCGCGTCGGCGCAGGTCAACCACTCGCCGATGCTCGTGCTCGGCGGGCGTGCCCCGCAGGCGCGCTGGGGTCAGGGCTCGCTGCAGGAGATCGACCACGTCCCGCTCGTCGCGCCGCTGACGAAGTTCGCTGCCACGGCAGCTCGCCCGTCGGACATCCCGGCGCTCATCGACGCCGCGCTGGCGGCGGCGATGACGCCCCACAGCGGGCCGTCGTTCCTGGACCTCCCACTGGACCACGTGTTCTCCGAGGGCGTGTACGACGCCGGCTTCGTGCCGATGCCGAGCGTGCGCGGCGTCGCCGGGCTGGGGCTGGAGAACGGTGTCGAGCCCGACGGCGTCGCGATGGACGCGGCGCTCGCACTGCTGCGCGACGCCCGCCGCCCCGTGGTCATGGCCGGCACGGACCTCTACTGGGCCCACGCCGAGGAGGCCCTGCGCGCCATGGCGGACGACCTGCGCATCCCGGTGTTCCTCAACGGCCTCGCGCGCGGGTGCGTGCCGGCCGACCACGAGCTGTTCTTCTCCCGCGCGCGCTCGACCGCGCTGCGCGAGGCCGACGTCGCGCTGCTGATCGGCGTGCCGATGGACTTCCGGCTGGGGTTCGGCGGCGCCTTCGGCGAGCAGACCGCGATCGTCGCCGTCGATCGCGTCGCGCCGCCACGGCCCTACCCGCGGCCGGTGGCGGCGGAGCTCTTCGGCGACATGAGCGACGTCATGGACGTGCTGCGCGTCGCCCTGCGCGACGGCCTGTCCGCGGGGGCGCGTGCCGAGTGGGTCGCTTCGCTGCGCGCGACAGAGGACGAGCTGCGCGCACAGGAGCGCGAGCTGCTCGCCGACGCGCGTGCGCCGCTTCATCCGATGCGCGTCTACGGCGAGCTGGCGGGGCTGCTCGACCGCGACGCGATCGTCATCGGTGACGGCGGCGACTTCGTGTCCTACGCGGGCCGCGTGATCGAGTCCTTCGCGCCCGGCTGCTGGGTCGACCCGGGGCCGTTCGGCTGCCTGGGGTCAGGGCCCGGCTACGCCTTGGCGGCCAAGCTCGCCCACCCGCGCCGCCAGGTCGTGCTGCTGCTGGGCGACGGCGCGTTCGGCTTCTCCGGGATGGAGTTCGACACGCTCGCGCGCCACGGCGTGAACGTCGTCGGCGTGATGGGCAACAACGGCATCTGGGGGCTGGAGAAGCACCCGATGGAGTCCATCTATGGCTACTCCGTCGCGGCCGAGCTGCGGCCCGAGACGCGCTACGACGTCGTCGTCGAGGCGCTCGGCGGCTGCGGCGAGCTCGTGCGCACGCCGAACGAGCTGCGACCGGCGTTGGAGCGCGCGTTCGCGGCGGGCGCGCCGGCGCTCGTCAACGTGCTGACCGATCCGTCGGTCGCCTACCCGCGGCGCTCGAGTCTCGCCTGAGCTGACGCGACACCGCCTCCGCGCCGGCGCGCGTTTGCGACCCGGAACGCAGGAAGCCGCCCCCAGGGGAAAGGGCGGCTTCCGTGATGCTGGCCCCGCAGGACGGGCAGGGGTACGTGCCTTGCTGGGCCGTATCGGTTGGTCCGGGCGGGGAGGTGCCGAACGAACGGCTTGCCCGGACCTATGACCGGCTCGGTTCCCCTCACGCTTGGGCTGGGTCCCCTCTGCCGGCACGGGGTGTATCGGCAGGGCGAGCGAGCGACTTGACTCGGACGTTCGTCCGTCTTCGCCGCTCGTTGCTGTACTAGCCGGTCGCGCCCTGGGCGGTGGCGGCGAGCCGCAGGGCGGCGCCGCGCAGGATGTCGTGCTCGGAGACCTCGATCGTGGCGAGGTCGAACGCGTCGAGGACCTCGAGCAGCATCGCGACGCCGGCCACGATCGTCGGCGCCCGGTCGGGCTGCAGACCGGTGACCGCGCGCCGCTCGCTGTCGGTCAGGCGCGAGAGCTGCCCGAGGATGGTCGTGATGATCTCCCGCCGCAGGACGTGGCCGTGCACGAGCGCGCGGTCGTAGGGATCGAGCTCGAGCTCGATCGCGGCGCAGGAGGTGGCGGTGCCCGCGACCGCGATGGCCTGCGCCACCCGGCCCCGGCGCTCGTCGGGGACGTTGTCGCGGATGAGCTGCGCCACCTCGCGCCGAAGGCTCGCGATCTCCTCGCCGCGCGGCGGGTCGTGGCCGATATGGCGCTCGGTCTGGCGCACGACGCCGGCCTGCGTGGAGACGTGAAAGCCGACCTCGCCGCCCCGGCCGATCACGAACTCCGTCGAGCCGCCGCCGATGTCGACGACGAGCAGCTCCCGATCGGTGTCCGCGCGCTCGCTCGTGGCGCCGGCGAAGGTCAGCGCGGCCTCCTCGTCGCCGCCGATCGTGCGCGCGTCGAGGTCGTAGCGCTCGCGCACCGCCGTGGTGAAGCCGGGGCCGTTGCCGGCATCGCGGACCGCGCTCGTCAGGACCGCCGTCACGGCGATCACGTCCTGCTCGTCGATCAGCTCCCGGTAGCGCTCGAGCGTGTCGAAGACGCGCTGCATGGCATCCTCCTGCAGTCGGCCGGTGGCGTCGACCTGCGCTCCCAGGCGGGTGACGATCGACTCCCGGTGAAGCTCCGTCAGCGCCCCGTCCGCGCTCACGTCGGCGATCAGCAGACGCGTCGAGTTGGTCCCGATGTCGACGACCGCCACACGCACGTCGCACCGAGGCTAGACGGTCGGTCGCGGCGCCGAACACGGGTTGATCGAGCCGAATTGGCGTTGCTACACTCGCTGGTCCACGCCGCGGGGTGGAGCAGTCTGGTAGCTCGTCGGGCTCATAACCCGAAGGTCGCAGGTTCGAATCCTGCCCCCGCTA
>Ga0136633_1001629_pt1 | contig 16403 bp, 14 predicted proteins | sample AntDrymeUQ832206_2_FD_105494 | JGI IMG/M metagenome (GOLD analysis project Ga0136633, IMG submission 105494) | Polar desert sand microbial communities from Dry Valleys, Antarctica - metaG UQ83 (22.06) | ecosystem: Environmental > Terrestrial > Soil > Desert | place: Antarctica: Dry Valley...
GGGAGGGCCAATCATGGCAAACCTCGACCCCGAGAAGTGGACGCTCAAGATGACGGACGCGTTCAACGCAGCCGTCGCCGCCACCCGCAACGCCGCTAACCCCGAGGTGACGCCCGACCATCTACTGGAAGCCATGCTGGGACAGGAGGCAACGGTCACCCTTCCGGTGCTGCAGAAGGTGGGAGTGGCTCCCGCGGCCCTCCGCAACGCCGTGACCGAGCGGCTGGCCAAGCTCCCGAGGGCCTACGGATCGAGTCCGCAGGATCCCTCCATGTCCCGGGCCCTGCGCGATCTGCTGGCCAGAGCCGACAAGGAGAAGCTGGACCTCACCGACGCGTACCTGTCGGTCGAGCACCTGCTCCTCGCCATGCACAAGGAGATCGCCGTCAGCCGTGACGAGCTGGCGGCAGCGCTGGCCGAGGTCAGGGGCAACCACCGCATCACCACGCAGAACCCCGAGGACCAGTACCAGGCACTCGAGAAGTACGGGCGTGACCTCACCGAGGCGGCGCGCCAAGGCAAGCTCGACCCCGTCATCGGCCGCGACGAGGAGATCCGCCGGGTCATCCAGGTGCTGTCCCGGCGCACCAAGAACAATCCGGTGCTCATCGGTGAGCCCGGTGTCGGCAAGACCGCCATCGTCGAGGGCCTGGCGGGTCGCATCGTGGAGGGCGACGTCCCCGAGGGCCTCAAGAAGAAGCGGGTCATCTCGCTCGACCTGGGCTCGATGGTTGCAGGCTCGAAGTACCGCGGCGAGTTCGAGGAGCGGCTCAAGGCCGTACTCAAGGAGATCCAGGACTCCGAGGGCGAGGTCGTCACCTTCATCGACGAGATGCACACCGTCGTTGGCGCCGGTGCGGCCGAGGGAGCCATGGACGCGGGACAGATGCTCAAGCCCATGCTCGCCCGGGGCGAGCTGCGCATGATCGGGGCCACGACGCTCGACGAGTACCGCAAGCACATCGAGAAAGACGCCGCCCTCGAGCGACGGTTCCAGCAGGTCTACGTGGGGCCGCCGTCGGTGGAAGACACGATCGGCATCCTGCGCGGCCTGAAGGAGCGTTACGAGGTCCACCACGGCGTCCGCATCACCGACGACGCCATCGTCGCCGCGGCCGTCCTGTCCGACCGCTACATCACGGGTCGCTTCCTGCCCGACAAGGCCATCGACCTCGTCGACGAGGCGGCCAGCCGGCTTCGCATCGAGATCGACTCCATGCCTCTCGAGATCGACGTCGTAGAGCGCCGCATCCGTCAGCTCGAGATCGAGAAGGTGGCCCTCAGCAAGGAGACCGACGCCGTCGGCGTGGAGCGGCTGGAACGCCTCGTCAAGGAGCTGGCCGACCTTCAGGAGCAGTCCGTCTCGCTTAAGGCGCGCTGGCAGAACGAGAAGGACGCCATCGCCGCCATCCGGTCCCTGAAGGAGGAGCTGGAGCAGCGGCGGATGCAGGTCGAGCGCGAGGACGACCTGGAGAAGGCGGCCGAGATCCGCTACGGGATGATCCCCGAGCTGGAGCGCCAGATCGACGGGGCCACCAGCACCCTGGCCCAGCTCCAGGACCAGGGCGCCATGCTGAAGGAGGAGGTCGACGCCGAGGACGTCGCCCAGGTCGTGTCGAAATGGACGGGCGTCCCCGCCACCAGGCTGCTCGAGGGCGAGATGGCCAAGCTCCTGCGCCTCGAATCGGTGCTCCATCAGCGGGTGGTCGGGCAGGACCAGGCCGTGGAGGCCGTGGCCAACGCCATCCGGCGCAGCCGGGCCGGGCTGTCCGACCCGGACCGTCCGATCGGGTCCTTCCTGTTCCTGGGGCCCACCGGCGTGGGCAAGACGGAGCTGGCCCGCACGCTGGCCGACTTCCTGTTCGACGACGCGCGGGCCATGATCCGCATCGACATGTCCGAGTACATGGAGAAGCACTCCGTCTCCCGCCTGATCGGAGCGCCTCCCGGCTACGTCGGATACGACGAGGGCGGTCAGCTGTCGGAGGCCGTCCGACGCCGGCCCTACTCGGTGGTGCTGCTCGACGAGGTCGAGAAGGCCCACCCCGACGTCTTCAACGTGCTCCTCCAGGTGCTCGACGATGGTCGCCTCACCGATGGCCAGGGCCGTACCGTCAACTTCACCAACACCGTCCTGATCATGACGTCCAACATCCCGGGCGAGCCGGCCGAGCACTTCAGGCCGGAGTTCATCAACAGGATCGACGAGATCATCCGGTTCCGAGCCCTGGAGGAGAGCGATCTGGCCGGGATCGTGGCCATCCAGCTGCGGCACCTGGCCCGGCGCCTCGAGGCCCGGCGCCTCGGGTTCGAGGTCACCGAGGCGGGAGTGGCCTGGCTGGCCACCCACGGCTACGACCCGGTGTTCGGCGCCCGACCGCTCAAGCGCCTCATCCAACGGGCTATCGGCGACGAGCTGGCCAAGATCCTGCTCGAGGGCCGCCTCGCCGAGGGAGGCACCGTCCTGGTCGATGCGCCGGACGGCGACGCGGGCGAGCTCACCCTCGCCGTCAACGAGGACCGAGCCACGGCTCTCGACCCCACCCCAGCGGTGTGAGCCCCCGGTCTGCCCCAGCGCTCAAGGTCGGCCCGCTCACGGTCGACCCCCCGGTGGTGCTGGCCCCCATGGCCGGTGTCACCAACGTGGCCTTCCGCACCTTGTGCCGGCGCTACGGCGCGGGCCTCTACGTGAGCGAGATGATCAGCGCCCGGGCACTGGTGGAGGGCACCCGCAAGACCCTCCGCATGCTCACGTTCGGAGACGATGAGGATGTCCGCAGCGCCCAGCTCTCCGGGGTGGACCCCGCCGTCGTGGGGCGAGCCGTGAGCACCCTCGTGGACGAGGTCGGCGTCGACCACATAGACCTCAACTTCGGGTGTCCCGTCCCGAAGGTGACCCGCAAGGGCGGCGGCGCCGCGCTCCCCCTGCACCACCTGCTGTTCCGTGACATCGTCAGATCTGCGGTCAGAGCCGGCGGCCCCGTGCCCGTCACCGTCAAGATGCGCAAGGGTGTGGACGACACCCACCTCACGGCCCTGCGCTGTGGCCGCATCGCCGAGGACGAGGGCGCTGCGGCCGTAGCTCTGCACGCTCGCACCGCGGAGCAGCGCTACTCGGGTCGGGCCGACTGGACCGCCATAGCCGAGCTCAAGGAGACCGTGACCAGCGTGCCCGTGCTGGGGAACGGCGACATCTGGGAGGCCGACGACGCCTTGCGGATGATGGCCGAGACCGGGTGTGACGGCGTCGTCGTTGGACGAGGCTGCCTCGGTCGACCCTGGCTCTTCGGCGAGCTGGCGGATGCCTTCGCGGGCCGTCCGCCCCGGCCGCAGCCCACCGTCGGCGAGGTCGTGACCACGATGTCCACCCACGCCCGCCTGCTGGCCGACCTGCTCGGTGAGGATGGAGGAACCCGCGACTTCCGCAAGCACATCGCCTGGTACTTCACCGGCATACCGGTCGGTGGCCACGTCCGCCGGTCGCTCGCGACCATCCGGACGCTGGCCGAGCTGGACGCGGTGCTGGCCACTCTCGACCCCGACGTTCCGGTGCCCGCGGAGGCCGCCCGCATGGCCAGGGGCCACACAAACGGCCCACGCCCGATCTCGCTGCCGGAGGGCTGGCTCGACGCGTGCGACGATCCGACTCCCCCCGCGGGCGCCGACATCGAGTCCTCCGGCGGCTGAGCCAAGTCGATGTCACAGTCGTCGTTAGGGTCGTCGTCATGACGTTGACGCATGGGACGGAGGTGGACGAGCGCTTTGCCTCGATCATGGTGAAGCTGCGCAAGCTGTTGGCCAAGGCGGAGCGCACCGACGTCGCCGCGGAGGCTGAGGCGTTCATGGCTAAGGCGCAGGAGCTGATGGCCCGATGGCAGATCGACGAGGCCCTGCTCGCCGACGCCGAGGGCCGTCCCGCAGCCACGGTCACCTCTGTCACGATCCCGATGGCCGCACCGCACGCAGGACGCCGGGCCGGGCTCGCCTACGCCGTGGCCCGCGCCAACCGGTGCGAGGCCATCCAGGTGACTGACGCAGCCGTCGCCTCGGGCGTGGCGTCGGTGATCGTGGGCGACGAGCGCGACGTGGACTGGGTGCTAACCCTCTTTGGGTCGCTGAGCGGCCAGCTCGATGCCGCCCTCCGCCGGGGTCGGCCGACGCGGCCCCGCCACGAGTCGCCGAAGGCCTGGTCCACGGCCTTCGTGGCCGGTTTCGTGGCGGTCATGCATCGGCGCCTGGGCGATGCGGCCCGGGCCGCAGAGGCAGCGGCCGAGCGGGCCGAGGCCGAGGCCGCGGCCAGTGCGGGGCCGGGCATGGGCGGGGCACGAGGGCCGTCGGTCGCTCTCGTGCTGGCGGCCAAGCAGGACGAGGTGCACGAGGTGTTCCGCGCCCAGTTCCCCCACATCCGTTCGGTCCGCCGCTCGGCGGGGACCAGCGCCTCGGGCCGGCGAGCGGGCCAGGCCGCGGGGGAGAGGGCCAGCATCGCTCGGGGGGCGGCCGGCCCGTCGGTGCGCGCCGCCCTCAGCGGCTGAGCCGTGGCGACCGCCGACCCCACGGCGGCCGCCCTCTACGCGGCCGAGCACGCAAGCCTTGGCGGCATCGGCCGGCGGTTCAGCGACGTGCGGGGGGCCCGCGACTTTCTCGATGAGGTGGTGGCGAGCGACTGGTTCGCCCTCCGCTGGCCCGGGCAGGCCGTGCCCACGTTGGAGCGCAGGGGCCGAGGCTCGTCCTGGTCGCTGGCCGTCCGCAAGGCCGACCCCGATGGCGCCATGCTCCTGGCCGAGCTCGACGTGGCCACCGTGCTCCACGAGCTGGCCCACCTGTGCCGCGGCGTCAGCTGCGGCCACGACGACCGTTTCGTGGCCACTCTCCTCGTCCTCGTCCGCCGCTGGATGGGCGCCCACGCCTACGGCGCCCTCCATGCGGCGGTGGCGGCCGCGGGCCGCTGGCCCCACCTCGAAGCGGAGCTGAGTCGGCTCCCCTGACGGCGGACCCGGTTCGAGGGCTTCTTGCGCCGGTAGGCCGCAAGCCCTGCGACTTGTCGGCGCCGGTTGCTCGGTTCAGCGCCGGCGGCGCTTCTCTATGAGTCGGGCGGTGGCGGGGGAGGGGGAAGCCGAGAGGAGAGCGACGACAAGGTCGATGAGGTGGCTCGTGAAGAGGCGGTCGTCGCGGCGGGGGGCGGCCATGGCCCGCCGGGCCAGCTCGCCGTAGGCGAAGCGGATGGCCGTGAAGCGGGCGTGGAGGATCTTGGTGGCGTCGGGATCGAGGAGAGGCTCCACCGTGCGGCGCCACCGGTTCACGCTGTCCCGGCGGTCGCCCGGCGGGCCTGTCTCAGTGACCGGATCGGGGCGCTGCGCCAGCTCGGCCAGCACTCGGAGGTAGGCCCGGCCGCCGTCCGGGTCGTCCAGCTTGGCGGCCAAGGGCTGGACGAGAGCCGCGGCGAGAGCGCGGAGGTCGTCGTCGCCAGCGCCGTCGTAGGCGTCGAGCAGTGCGCTTCGGCGGGCCTCGACATCGGGATGGTGCTTGCGGAGCACGGCCCGCACCAGCCCGGCCCGGTCGCCGAAGTGGTACTGCAGCGCGCTGGCGTTGGCCTGGTTCGCGGCCCGGTTGATCTCACGAAGCGACACCGCCTCGATCCCGCGCTCGGCGAACAGCACCTCGGCCGCGGCGACGAGCTGGGCCTTGGTGTCCTCGGCCGTCGCTGTCGTCACCACGCCCTCGTCGTGGTCAAGACGGAGCCGCGGAGGTCATAGCGGCAGGTCGCCCGTGGCCGTGCGGGTGGTGCCGTGGTCGCGGTAGGCGGCGATGGTGCGCTCGGCGATGCGGAACTGGTGGACCTCGTCGGCGCCATCGGCGAAGCGGGCCCACCGAGCGTGCTGGAACATGTTGGCCAGCGGGGTGTCGGTCGAGTAGCCGAGCGCCCCGTGCACTTGGATGGCCCGGTCGATGATGCGGTTGAGGCTGTTGGCCACGAAGTGCTTGGCCATGGACACCTCGGACTTGAAGTCGTCGCCGCGGTCGATCTTGTAGGCCGCGTGGAGGACCATGAGCTTGCACTGGTAGAGCTCCATGGCCGAGTCCGCGATCATCCACTGGATGCCCTGCTTCTCGGCCAGGAGCGAGCCGTGGCTGAACCGGTTCAGCGAGCGGTCGACCATCATGTCGAGGGCCGTCTCGGCCTGGGCGATCCAGCGCATGCAGTGGGCCAGGCGCGCCGGGCCGAGCCGGTACTGACCGAGGAGGTGGCCCTGGCCCCGACCTCCGAGCATCTGGTCGTTGTGGACCCGGAGGTCGGTGATCACGATCTCGGAGTGGCCCGTGGAGCCGTGCATGGTCTCGACCTCACGAACGTCGTTCCAGCCTTCGGAGGGGATGTCCACGAGGAAGGCCGTGTTGGCGGCCTGGGGGAGCTCGGGGTCGTCCTCGGTGCGGCACACGAGGATGGCGAACTTGGCCCGTCGTGCCCCTGAGATGAACCACTTGTGGCCGTTGACGACCCACTCGTCGCCGTCTTGGTACGCCCGGGTCTGGATGAGCGTGGGGTCCGAGCCCGCCACCTCGGGCTCGGTCATGGCGAAGCACGAAGACGTCGTGCCCTTGAGCAGGGGCTTGAGGTACTTCTCCTTCTGGGCGTCGGTGGCCCAGTGCAGGAGGGTGTGCATGTTGCCCTCGTCAGGGGCCTGGCAGTTGAAGACCCAAGGCCCGTAGCTCGACTTGGCAGCCTCGGCCTGGACCATGGCGAGCTCGACGTGGCCGAGCCCCATCCCTCCCCACTCCTTGGGCATGTGGGGTAGCCAGATGCCTTCAGCCTGGGCCTTCTCGCGCAGGCCGAGGAGGGTCGTGTAGTAGGCGTGCCGGTCCTTCTTCTGCAGATCCTCGTCGTGGATCCGCTTCTCCTCGGGCTTGATGACCTCGGTGACGAAGGTGCGGATCCGCTCCCGGATCTGCTCAAGCTCGGGTGAGAGGCTGAAGTCGATCGACATGCGTGCATCATGCGGCTGCTTGCACGATCAATTCAAGTGCATCATCCGAGAGATCGAGGGGCGCTGGGCGTTCGGTCGAGCAGGGCCTGCGTGGCTGCGAAGCGATCGTCGGCGTCGAGCACCACCGCGATGACCGTCCGGCCCCGACGCGTGGCCGCAGTCACGAGACAGCCACCGGCGGCGCCCGTGGTGCCGGTCTTGACTCCGAACACTGTCGGGTCCTCCCGCACCAGGCGGTTGCTGTTGGTGGTGGTGTGGGGCAGGCCGTAGGGCCCGGCGTAGGTGTACGAGGGTGTGCGGACCACCGCGGCCAGTCGGGGCGTCGCCAGCAGGGCGCGGGCGATGGCCACGAGATCACGGGCCGTGGCCCAGTTCCCGCCACCAACGGCGACGGGGCCGTCCAGGCCCGACGGATCGTTCCACGTTCCCCCGGCACCGAGATCGGCGGCCGTCTGCGCCATCATCGGGGCGAAGGCCTCGACAGACCCCGCCACCCTCTCGGCAAGCGCCACCGCGAGGTCGTTGCCTGAGGGTAGGAGCAACCCGTGCAGAGCGTCCTCGAGGGTCCAAACCTCGCCGGCGATGGCTCCGGCCCCGGCCCCGCTCACTTCGGCGGCCCTGACGCTGATTGGGACCACGGCGTCAGCCGGAAGGCGGCGGATGGCGGTGAGCGCCGTCAGCATCTTGGAGGTTGATGCGGGCCGGCGCCGGACATGCGCAGAGGCACCGAGGACGGGTGAGCCCGTGGCCATGTCGGCGAGCAGCCAGGCCTGAGGTGGCCCGGGCAGGACCGGAATGGTCCGGCGGACGAGCAGCCAGTAGCCCCCGGCTCCGTTCTCCGGGGCGGTGGAACCCGTCGAGCCGATCGTGGTGGGCACAGGGGCGATGGGAGCGATCCCGACGACGCTGCCCAAGAGCTTGTCGCCGCCAGCGGAGCCACGGAAGTCCGCGGATCCGTAGGAGAAGACCCCGCCGTCGGCCGCGGCCAGGCGGTAGCCGACGCCGTCGGCGGCAGGAGCGATCCCGACAACGGGCGCGACGAGGGGTGTGCCGCCGGTCGAGCCGAAGAACCGGGCGTCGCCGAAGGCGAAGATGCCCCCGTCGGAAGCCACCATCCAGTACCCCGCTCCGGTCGGCGTCGGGGCAATGCCGACCACGGGCTTGTTGAGGGGCACTGCTCCCATCGAGCCGTGGAAGGCGGCGTCGCCGTAGGCGAACACCCCGCCGTCGGAGGCGACCAGCCAGTACCCGAGCCCAGTCGGGGTGCGGGCCATGCCCACTATGGGGCGGTTCAGCACGATGCTTCCGGTGGAACCGAGGAACGTGGCGTCGCCGAAGGCGAAGATCCCTCCGTCGGTGGCGACGAGCCAGTACCCCGAGTCGGTCGGTGTGCTCGCCACACCGACGATGGGCTTGTTCAGCCGGGTCCCGCCCATCGACCCTCTGAACGTGCTCTCGCCGAACGCGAACACGCCGCCGTCGGCTGCCGCCACCCACGACCCGGTGGCACGGGAGGACACGGCCATCCCGACCACGGGTGAGGCCAGGTCCAGACCTCGAGTGGAGCCCGGCGAGCGCGGGCCACCGAAGGCGAGGATCTCGTCGGCCGGATCGACGGTGTCGGCCCGGGCGGGTGGCGGCGCGGGGGCAGTGGACGCGGCAGCCGGAACCGGCTCACGGAGGAGATCGCTCAAGCCTGCGAGCGCGGAGAACGGCCCGAGTGCGGGCGAGGCGAGGAGAAGGCACAGGGCGACTGCCACCGCGATGGCGATGAGGCGAGAGGTCATGCAAGGGCCTGTCGTCGAGGGTCGGGGGGTCCCGGACGCCGACGACGGTGTCGGCGAGAGGCACGAGGTGGTTTCCGCCCCACTTCGCGGTCCTGCCCGGGGATCGCACAGCAGAGGGTAGCGGGTCAGTCGCCGCTGTGCGGTGTCACCCAGCCACGCTTAGGGATCGAGGCGGGCTGCCGCCGTCCCCGAGAACACCTCGGCTCCGCCCGCGTTTGTGGTGCGCACGGACAGCTCGACCACGGGTCCGCCGTCCACTTCGGTGAGGGCCTCGACCGTGGCGACGGCCGTGAGGGTGTCGCCGGGCCATACCTGGGCCGTGAAGCGGCCGCCGAAGCGCAGGAGCCGTCCGTCGCCCACGACGTCGGTCAGTAGCCGCCCGGTCATCCCCATCGTGAGCATGCCGTGGGCGAACACGCTCGGGTAGCCCGCGACCTGGGTGGCGAAGACCTCATCGGTGTGGAGCGGGTTGTAGTCGCCTGAGGCCCCTGCGTACTGGACGATCTGAGTTCGGGTGAGGTCGTCCACGAGGACGTCGGTGAAGGTCTGGCCAACCTCGAGGGCGGCGGCGGATAGGGCCATCTCAGGCCTCCACCGGTCGCTCGGTCCGCACGCCCACACCCCGGGCGGTGACGACGAGCTCGCCGTCGGCGCTTCGGTACTCGGTGACCTGCTCCGAGAAGATCAGCTTGCCGGCCCGACGTCCCTCCTTCTCCCAGGTGCGCCCGGGTGACGAGGTCGCCGTGAGGACCTCGCCGGCCCGCAGAGGGCGGTGGTACTCGTAGTGCTGCTCGGCGTGCAGCCCGGTGCCACCGCCACCGCCGGTCCTCTCGTCCTTAGGGACCTTGGACAACCCGCTCGGGGTGGACCCAGAGCCGAACCAGACCTTCCCGGCCTTGGGCCGGAGCGGGTAGTCGGGATCGAACTGCGCCGAGGCCTGGACGAAGGTGGGCGGGGCGATCACGCCACCCACCTCCTTGGAGGCCGCGTCCTCGGCGTCCGCGTACACCGGGTTGGGGTCGCCGACCGACCTCGCGAACATGAGGATGTGGCTCGCCTCCACGGGGAACTTGTCCACGGCCATCTGCACGCTCCATTCCTGGGAACCATCCGGGCTTCTCGACCTAGTCAACTACCTCAGCGGTGTCCCGACGCCGGTGGGACGGGCGTGTGGCTGCCGGCCGCGGTGAGCTGGGTCGGGCCGGTCCGGCCCTCGACCAGATCGGCTGCGATCTCACCGGCAGCGGGGGCGAACTTGAAACCGTGGCCCCCGAACCCGGCCGCCACGACGATGCTCCCGTGACGTTCGACCACCGGGTCGTCAGTGGGGGTGGAGGCGTAGAGGCACGTGGTCCAGGACAAGGGCCTTGGATCGAGCCCCGGCAGCCAGACCGATGCGTGCTCGCTCAGGCGTTCGAGCCGCGCCCCGAGGTCGACCGGCGGGCCATCGCGCCGGTCAGGGTCAACGACGGCACCGGTGCCGTGCTCACCGAGCTTGTACAGGCCATCGGAAGTGGGCAGGCCGTACAGGAACGGCTGGCGGCGGGCGACGAAGCACGGTGGCTGCGCCACCCCAGACTTGGTCCCGAAGAAGCCCACCAGCTCCTCGGTGACCGTGATCAGGGGGAGGTCGATCGCAGCTGGGACGATGCTGCGGGCCCAGGCGCCGGCGGCCAGGATCACCACGTCGGCCTCGATGACCTCCCCGTCGGCCAGGGTGACGGACGCGCGGCCGCTGTCCGCCGTCAAGACGGCTCCGACGTGGACAGACCGGCGGATCTGCCCTCCGGCGACCGACACAGAGGTCGCAAGAGCGCTGAGAGCGGCCTCGGCCCGCAGCACTCCCGCCGTCCACTGGTGCAGGGCGCCGTCGGGGGCGGCGACGCCTGGCCAACGCCGCGACGCCTCCTGGGCTGTCACGCGCTCGTGGGGGATGCCGGCGGCGGCGAGTGCCGCGGCGAGCGCCTCGACCTCGTCTGCATCACCGACGTCTATGCAGCCGACCGGATCGAGCAGGGCCGCGTCGGACATCTCGGCCAGCGCCGCCCAGGCGGGGACGGACCGCTTCGTGAGCTCCACGTAGAGCGGGTCGGTGTAAGCGAAGCGCAGGATGCGCTCGGCCCCGTGCGACGAGCCCCGGGTGTGTCCTTCCTCGAACCGGTCGAGAACGACCGTCCGGTGGCCGCGCCGGGCACAAGCGCTGGCTGCGGCCAGGCCGACCACGCCAGCCCCGATCACGCAGACCTCGACGCTCTCCACCCGATCAGCATGGCGCGTCGGACCCGGGTTGCATGCGGACGTGCATCCGCGGTCTCCACCGGTTACGAACTACGACCATGACCCGTCCGCTCAGAATCGTCATCGCCGTGTCGAGCATCATCTCGGGAGCCCTGCACTTCGACATCTGGGCCAACCTCGGTTACAAGTCCGCTCCCGTGAAGGAGCTGTTCGTCATTCAGGCCGTGCTAGCCGTCGTGGCCGGCCTCGTGGCGTTGGCGCCCAGAACCCTCGCCGTGGCGCCAGCCCTAGCCGTGAACGCGGGGAGCCTGATCGCCTTCGCCCTGTCCCGCACCGTCGGCGTGCCCACCTTCCACGGCTCGTTCGAGGAGCGAGCCCTCCAGCCTTCAGCCGTGCGCACGATTGTGGTTCTCGTGGCGGAGGTCGTCGCCGTGGTCGTAGCGGGCCTCGTCCTAAGTCGGAGGACGAACGAAGCGTAACGACCTCCGGCCTCGAAGCGGCTAGACCCAGGAACCGAAGGTGAAGCCGGGCCGTGCTGGCCCCGGTCTGCGGGCCTGCCTCAGCTGACGCTGGACTGCCTCGGACACCTTTGGCATTGACAAGGGAGGCGAGGCTGGCGCGGTAGTGGCTCCAGCGATGTCGGCTGCTGCAGCCCAAGCCCGCCGCGCCGCGATCAACGCGTCCTCGGCCTGGGTGAGCGATGTGAGGGCGCCCTCCACGTCGTCGGCCGAGCTCATCAGAGCAGCCCGGAGCCGGACCTGCTGCTGGACAAGGTCCAATTCGGCCTGCTTCACCCCTGAGTGGGCGTCAACCCGCTCGTCACGGTCTGGCCGTGCTTCCCGGTTCTGGCCCCAGCCGCTCACGCCCACTGCCATGAAGTGTCTCCTGGTCGCTCTCCGTTGGTGGACCGCTTCCCAACTGACGGAGTCGGTCTGACTACTCGGCGGTACCCTACATGGTCGCCGGATCGCCGTCACGTACCGTGCTCGAGCGATCACCCTGGTGGGCGATTGCTTCCATCTCCGTGGCCTTCTAGGGCTATGGCTGTTAGGGTCCCCAACGTGGCTATCCACCCACGTAAAGTGGCGGTCGCCGGGGGCATCCTTGCTCTCCTTGCCGGAAGCACTGCCATCGCGCCTGCGGCTAAGAGCGCGCCAGCCACTCCGCGTGCCGGTGTCGCGGCCGTCGACCCCGGTCTCCTCGGTGTCACTGGCAGCACGAACGTGATCGTGCAGGCGGTCCCGGGGAAGGCCCAGGCCGCGGCGGGGGCAACCCGGTCCTCGGGCGGCATCGTGGGTGTCCAGATCCCATTGATCGACGGCTTTGCGGCCACCCTCACCCCGTCTGCGCTGAAGGCGCTTGCGGCGTCGCCCGACGTCCGGGCCATCACCCTTGACCGGGCCGGCCAGTTCACCGGCGACAGCACGAGCTCCACGACCACGCTCTCCTCGCCCTTCACCGACGTGACCGGCGCCAAGCGGGTCTGGGCCGACGGCTTCACCGGACAGGGGATCGGCGTGGCCGTCCTCGACACAGGCACGTCAGAGGTGAACGACCTCAAGGGCCGGATCGTGCACGGCCCTGATCTGTCCGGTGAGATGCGGCTCGTTGACACGTTCGGTCATGGCACCGTGATGTCCGGGATCATTGCAGGCGACGGCGCTGACTCCGGAGGGCTGCGCACGGGCGTGGCCCCCAAGGCCCACATCGTCTCGGTGAAGGTCGCGGGCGCCAACGGTGCGGTCGACGTGTCCACCGTCCTGCAGGGCCTGCACTGGATCTCCGCCTACAAGGACCAGTTCAACATCAAGGTGCTGAACCTCTCCTACGGCACCCGCTCGACCCAGAGCCCGTCATCCGATCCGCTCAACTACGCGGTGCAGCGGCTGTGGAAGCAGGGAATCACGGTCGTGGTGTCTGCCGGCAACGACGGCCCGAACGCCACCACCATCCTGAAGCCCGGCGACGACCCGCTGGTCATCACGGCGGGGGCCTACGACGACAACGGCGACTGGTTCAAGAAGAACGACGTCGTCCCGAAGTGGGCATCCCGAGGCCCCACGGCCCAGGGCTTGCACAAGCCCGACGTGGTGGCCCCCGGGCGCACCCTCGTGGCCACCCGCTCCTTTGGCTCCACCGTCGAGGTGCACAACCCCGACGCCTTGATCCCGTCCAGCTACATCAAGGGCAGCGGCTCTTCGCAAGCCACAGCCGTCACCTCCGGGCTCGCGGCGCTGATCCTCCAGGCCCACCCCGACTGGACGCCGGACCAGGTCAAGCGAGCCCTTGTCTCCACCGCGGGGCCCATCTCGGGAGCAGGCTGGGCCAAGCGGGTCGATGTTCGTGAGGCCATCAAGGCCAAGCCCAAGGCCACCGCAGTCACGTCGACCGCCAACGGCCTCGGCTCCATCGAGGCCAGCCGCGGCGGCTACAACGTGGTCACCGACTGCGGGAACGACGGCAGCCTCGAAGTGATCCGGGGCGAGATCGACGTCAAGTGCGAGGCCTGGAACGGGAGCGCCTGGACGGGGTCAGCGTGGACCGGAAGTGCGTGGACGGGGTCGGCGTGGACCGGAAGTGCGTGGACGGGGTCGGCCTGGACAGGCTCGGCCTGGACGGGTTCGGCGTGGACGGGTTCGGCGTGGACGGGCGGAACCTGGCAGGGGAGCGCGTGGACGGGTTCGGCCTGGACGGGTTCGGCCTGGACGGGTTCTGCTTGGACCGGAAGCGCGTGGACGGGCAGTGCGTGGACTGGAAGTGCGTGGACGGGCAGTGCGTGGACGGGTTCGGCCTGGACGGGCAGTGCGTGGACGGGCTCCGCGTGGACCGGTAGCGCCTGGACGTCCATCTGGGGCAGCGGAGCCAGATGATGGGCGACGCCAAGGGACGGGCGTCGCAGACCGACAGGCTCCCCGGCCTCCTCGGTGGCATCGCGGTCGTCGGATTGATAGCGGTGATCTGGGGCTGTTCCGGCGCCCTCACGGTCCCGGCTCCTCCCTTGTGGTGGTTGGCGGGGTTCGTCGTCGCCTTCGCGGCGGCAGACGCCCTCCTGGTGGATCTTCGCTTCGGCCACGACACGTGGTCGTTCACCTGGGCCGAGCTGGTGGTCGTCGTCGGGGCCATCGCCATCCCCTTCTCGTGGCTCCAGGTGACGGCGCTGTTCGGGGTCGCCGGGGCTCACGCCCTTCGTCGCCGCCCGCCCTTGAAGCTCGCCTTCAACACCCTCAACTGCCAGATCGGCATCGGCTGTGCCCACCTGGCCTGGCTGGCCGTCGGCGGCGGTCGGCCTCCCGTCGGCACCTGGTCCGTGGTCCTCGGCGCAGCGGTCGCCGCGTTCGCCTTCTACTCGGTCACCGGGGCCACGGTCTCGGCCGCGGTGGCCTGGTCCCAGCGGGTGCCCTTCCTGCCCGTCCACCTTCGAGGTCTGCCTCTCGGACTGATCACCTGGGTGGGCAACACCGCGCTCGGCGGGGCACTCGTGGCCACTGCCATGGTCGACCCCAAGGCTCTACTGGCCTTCCCTGCCATCCTCTTCCTGCTCTTCCTCGGGTACCGGGCCTACCTGCAGGCCGTGGTCGACCGCGACACCTGGCAGAGCCTGCAGGCCTTCTCGAGCGAGCTCCTCGTGGGCGATGCGGCCACCATGGCGGAGGAGGCACTGTCCGGGGCGCTGGAGCTCATGCGAGCCGAGTTCGCCGAGATCGTCCTTGTTCAGAGCGAGCCGGGCGAGCACATGGTGGGCTGGCGCCGCTTCGTCGGCGAGCCGACGACGTTCATCGAGGGAGACCCGTTCGAGCGGGCCGCAGGGTGGTGGGGCCGCGTGGTCTCCGACCGCGTGTCCTTCGAGGTCACTCTGGAGGCGTCTTCGGGACCGCAGCAGGAGGACCTGGCCGGTCTCGGCCTCGCCTCCGCTGTCGTTGCCCCCCTTCTGATCGGCGGGCGGTGCGCAGGCGCCATCCGTATCGGCTTCCGTGGTCCCGTCACCCTCTCGGGTCGCGAACGTCAGATCTTCGAGACCTGGGCCAACCACGTGGGGGCCGCCACCAGCAACGTCCGCGCCTTCGACCAGCTCCGGCTCGGGTCGCTGGTCGACGATCTCACCGGCCTGCCCAACCGCTCCGGCCTCACGAGTGCCCTCGGTGAGGCCTTGCGGGAGAAGTCGGAGATGGCCGTTGTCTTCATCGACGTCGACCGCTTCAAGCACCTGAACGACCGCTTCGGCACGCTCCTTGGCGACCGGGTGCTCGTGCTCTTAGCGGAGCGCCTCGTCGAGGCTCTCCCCGAGAAGGCGACCGTTGGCCGCTTCGGAGGTGACGAGATGGTCGTGATATGGCCGGGCATCGCCACCGAGCTGGCCGCCAACGAGGTCGCCCGCAGGATCTCAGCCGCCCTGGCCGATCCCATCCGCATCAACTCCAACGACCTTCACGTCACGGTGAGCACCGGGATCTCCATGGCCCGGCCCCACCACGAGTCCACGCCAGCCCAGCTCTTCTCCGAGGCGGAGACCGCCATGCGCCTCGCCAAGAAGCTGGGCTGTGACAGGTACCAGCTCTTCACTGACACGGTGCGCCACCACGCCGTGACTCGCATCGAGCTCGAGAGCGACCTCCGTGACGCCCTCGACCACAGCGAGCTCTCCGTCGAGTTCCAGGCCATCGTGGGCCTGGGCGATCGCAGGGTCGTGGGGGCTGAGGCGCTGGCCCGATGGCCGCACCCCCGCCGGACCATGGTGATGCCCAACGAGTTCATCCCGATCGCCGAGGAGACCGGCCTCATAGTGCCGCTCGGCGCCTGGGTGCTGGCCGAGGCCGTGCGCGCCCTTCCGCAGTGGGACGCCGTCGGGGGCCTGCCACTGGATCTGTCGATCAACCTCTCACCCCTGCAGCTCGGCAGCCCGACGCTGCCGGGGGACGTCGAGGCCGTCTTCGGCGCTCTTGGCACCGACCCCCGCCGGATCACCTTCGAGATCACCGAGTCGTCGCTCCTCAAGCTGGGCGACGCCGCCATCAACCGGCTCGCCACGCTCCGGAACCTCGGCTGCTCCGTGGCCCTCGACGACTTCGGCACCGGGTACTCCTCGCTCTCGTACCTTCGCATCCTCCCCGTCGACTCGATCAAGCTCGACCAGTCATTCGTGGCCGGGCTCGACGTCGACTCCCGGGACCGCTCCGTGGTGGAGAGCATCTTGAGCTTGGCCCACGCATTGAACCTGCGCGTCGTAGCCGAGGGGGTGGAGCGTCAGTCCCAGCTCGACGTCCTCCTCGACCTCGGCTGTGATTCGGCCCAGGGCTTCCTCCTGCATGAGCCCTGCAACGCGGAACGGATGGTCGCGGTCGTGGCCGACCCCTGGTCGTGCTGGCCGTCCTCCTCCAGCCTGCACTGACCCCCGTCA
>Ga0136633_1001630_pt1 | contig 16402 bp, 21 predicted proteins | sample AntDrymeUQ832206_2_FD_105494 | JGI IMG/M metagenome (GOLD analysis project Ga0136633, IMG submission 105494) | Polar desert sand microbial communities from Dry Valleys, Antarctica - metaG UQ83 (22.06) | ecosystem: Environmental > Terrestrial > Soil > Desert | place: Antarctica: Dry Valley...
AAAGTTCTATTATCTGGCCGAATAACGTGAACATACTTATTAAGAGGTAACTTCACACCACGACTCGCATTGCCCACTCCGATAGTATTACGAACCGCCTCAGCTGTCGCTTTTTCAAGTAGCTCTCGTCCAAAGGTGGTGGTTGTAAGCGCCGCAATTGCAGTCAGATCAACATCAGAGGGTTGCGCACCAATATCGGAAGGGGTTAGCGCATCACTACCCCCTATAACATGGGTTGCTTTGTGTGCTGTCGGAGATCCGGCAGGACCCGAGCTACTCAATCGAATACTCATCAGGCAGCCCTCAAGACGTGCACGCTACCCGCTGCGCCTGAGACGGACCGGGCAAACAGTTTCTCGTTTTCCGAAAGATCGACGGCAAGCGACGAGCCCGCGGCCAATGGAAAACCGTTAGTATCATCGAGATTGTCGCCACCTACCTCGATTAGATTGGTTCCGGCGTTGATAACGGCGATCGAGGCACCGTACCCGCCGGATGCCTGGCCAGTAAGGACAATCTTTGAGCCGTCTGCGGGCAGAGCAAGCCCCTTGGTAGGCGTTGCCATTTGTTCTTTCCATTTCTGTGGGTGTTAGTAAATATAACTAGACCGTCATAGGCTGCACCTTGAAGTCATCCACGGACCAGTCCGCGCTAGGAAACGTCAACTTTAAACCTACCTGCCCCCTTCTAAGAGGATTGAAGACCTTATTGACCCCAAGAGGAATAGCGAACGAATGATCATACACCGGAGCGTTGCCCGATACTTCCGGGTCGGCGTTCCAGATCCCGATCTGAAAGATGTTAGGTAACATGAGCGCGCGTACCCACTTTGACTGATTTGCCACCATCTCTGGTGCAGTGGCGGCCCCAGACGACTGCGGAGTGTCCGCGGCGGCCTCCCGAGGACAAACTGAGTCAAACAGGTTGGCGTCCGGTCGATATTGGGCGTAAAGACCATTACTAGCATCCAGCCATTTCATAAGAAAACCCAGTCAAATTGCTCCTGCCGAGGTAAGGACACCATCCGCCGTAAACTTCGAGGAGAAGATAACGCCACCAGATGTGCTGAACTCGGATGCTTTGACCATGGGCTCATAAACCGTATCTGCAGCCGCTACCCTCAGAGCGCCGCCCACAATAGAAACACCTGTTGTATTCTCCCACCTGGACAGATCCGTCGAAAAGTCATCGACAAAAGATCTACCGCTTCCAGCTGCGCCTGCTGGACCGACTGCGCCTGCTACACCGTCTGTAAACGAGGTCCCATCCGCCTGAAACATCGCAACGGGTTCGAGATCTTCCGAAACCGACGCGCGTGGTACGTCGACAATTCTAAATCCACGAAGGTGTGGGATGATGCTCATTCGAATGCCTCTCTGTTGGCTTTCCAAGCGATGTAGGCGTCCATCAATGCGGCCACGTTATCGATCTTCTCGTCTTGTCGCTTCTTCATAAGTTTGCGGTTACCATTTGTGTCTTCCAGAGTAATCGCGTTACCCATGGCAAATGACATCAGAGACTGATCGAAGACGAGCGCGCCATCCTCAGAATACTTCTTAAGCTCACCCAACGGAACCGATTCAGTCTTGGCTCCCTGGATAACCTTCTCAATACCGAATGAACCATTCTCAACTTCCCAGCGGGCGAGGAACGGTTTAGCATTGTACGGGTCGTAACCAAATGCTTGAACAACGTAGTCATGTTTAATAATAAACTCGTCTAAGTCGTCAAAGACTCCGCCATCCCCGTCAATATCAAGAACCGTACCCGGCATGACCATCAAACTACCTTCGTTAATAAACTCTTCGTACTTAGCCCGCATGGCGGGCGACAGCTGCAATTGTGTGCGTTCCGTAATATAGCTTCGAGTCTTAACTCCAAACGCTTCCTTACCCATCTTTCGATGTGGGAGCGGAAACAAAAACGTAAACGCACAGAAGTCGTCACCTTGAGAAAGGTCAGCACCCAAAGCGCATATCATTCCGTTAAAAGAACGGCGAGGATGGACCAACGTTTCCTCGTAGGTGAAATAGTAAGTATAGCCTTCCATCGGGATACCAAAACGCTTAGCAAGAATATCGTTGCGCGAGGCCGGCGCTTTCTCCGCTCGCTCAACGTCCAGATGGTAGGTCTCGTATGAGACCGTCTGACCGAGGTTAGGATTAGCCTTGACCCACATACCGGGGTCGTCGACTTCTTTGATGTCGTCCAGTTTATACCAAAAAATGGAAACATGGGGCGCCACATACTCACCCTTAAGAATGTCCGACAGCTCCATTTTAATAGTATCACCCGAGCCGTTGCGCACAGTACCTTCAGAAGATATAGCAACAATTAGATAGTCATCTAACTTTGAAGACCCCTGTTCGATTGCACCAATAACGTCTTCGCGAAGATCGCCAGACAACCATTCATCAATTGTGGCAATTTTGCAGCGAAGGCCTTGAAGCTTATTGATAGCCATCGGCCGAATTTCAAGTAACGACCCCGTCAAGAAATTCTCAATGCCCTTCTTTGTGGATACTAACTTCTGACGAAGAGCTCGGGATCCTGTGGTGTTCTGAATAGACCCTTCGGTAAGGAATTTAAACAGAGGACCGCGTGATCGGATGATGGCGGTTCGGAATGGAGAAAGAACCTCATCCGCCAACTTCATAGTTGGTGCTGTGGTAATCTGGTGTGTGGTAGCCGTATCCACATTAAGGAAAAAGCTTTGAATCAACGAAGCGTACACCGATTTAGCAGCACCTCGAGCCACAATCAGATACTGTTTAGTAGTCAAACGCTTCTTGACGGTACGTTTTTCGTAATGTCCACCATGATTATCTTTTGACGGGACGTATACACTACGCTCAACGTAGTAATACCATCCAAAGATCTGCTCTGCCCATAGTTTGAACGAGAACAGAAGATGAAGATCCTCTCCGTCGGTAAGGGTCATCTCTTCTTCACAGTAAGCAATGAAACCTTCAATTGCCCCTTCATCATAGTAAATGTTGGGGTTTGCGATGAGCGCATCAATACGATTCATCTCCATAGAGATCTCCCGACTAATCGGGATTCGACCGTCCATAACAGCCTCGCGGAACTGACCGTAATATATTGGAATAGCCGTATTAGATAGCGCCATCGCTCACCTCCTAACTTCTACTATTTTGATTTCACGTCAGCTATACCTTCGTAGCCTTCGTAGCCTTCTTAGCCTTCAGGATCACTTTGATCGCCTGAGCGTTCTTTATGTTCTTGTCTCGATCCTTCTGATTAAAGAGCTGCTTCTTTACAAAGTCCGCAATCTTTGAATTACTTTGAGGAGTTGTAAGTTGGCTCACCTGCTGCTCCAGATTCAAACGAGTAGAGAGCTCTTTCAGCTGCTTGTTTGACAGCGACTGAACCCCGCTAGCCCTACGCTGCTGATTAAGAACGCGAGCATTCACAGCTTCAGGCGCAGGCTCTTTACTCTGACCGCCACGCGTCTCGATCTTTCGATCGCCCTTCTTAGTGACCACAACCCGATACTCAGGATCTTTTGTGGGGAAGCGCTTTTCGAGTTTACCTTGTTTACGATCGTGGCGTGACGCGGGAGACTGACGAGCAATAGCTGCTGTAGCCCGTTGGGCTACCGGCTGAACAGCTCCCGTTACATTAACCCTCTGGAGTCTCGAAGAACCACCGACTCGATTGCCTCCAGAACCCAAAGCGCGATCCACGCTTCGATGACCCCAGCGCATACCCTTAATACCGTAATGTAGTAGTTCGTCCTGGGTCTCCTTGTCCTGCACGACTACTGTGTCCGCTGGTGCTGTACGTTTAATGCCCCACGTTTTTCCAAGATTGCGAAAATGAGAAAGTGCGGTTTCCGTCTTTGGGACTTCTGCCATTGCCATCTCATGAGGACTTTTCTGCCGCTTCAAACGGAATTCCATACCGGTAAAGTTTCCATCCCAGACCGCAATACGATCAAAACGAACAGAGTAAAGTCGGCGATCTTTATCAACTGGGTTGGCCGGCGTATCTGGGTAACCAAGCGTCAAATGCGGACGCCATTCCGGGTGCTGCTCAGCCGAATTATACGCAGCCTTAATTGCGGGATTCAATTTCAGCTGATCGCGGTAGGTTTGGACCATCTTGTAGTCCCAGCCCTTCTCAAAGAAAAGAACATCCGCGCCATCTTCGCCAAGGGTACCCCGCTGTTCAACATCCATATAAAATGGTTCAATCAAGCTTGAAGCGTGCTCAACAAATCCGATAATCTCCTCAAGACTATCAGCCGTACCTGCTTCGCCCAAGTAAAGAAGCGTCAAATGGGGTACTTCTTCACTGGAAACTTGCATAACATAGTCGTCATCCTCAGGAATGGCGACAATAACAAGACTGTTCATACTTACCCCTCTCTGACGCCGTTTGTCTATTCTGTAAATTCGTATCCGCGAATAACAAGGAAATTACCCGCGGTAGCGGTACCAATTTGACTTACACCGATCTATTCAGAGCCGTATACGGATCTAGTACTCTAACCGGGTTTGGATCTACCCACTCGCGACCTTCTCGCATCATACTCAAACGCGTTTCAAGCTCTTGAATCTGACTTGAAAAGGCCGTCATCACGTAAGATGTGGTGGGTGGGTCAAACAGATTACGAACCTTGAGGTAAACGTACGTCTTTATCAAACTAAGTTCAGCGACTGTTCCAATAAAGAAATTATTCCAGGTTGCTAGATCACCGTCAACGGCAAAACCGCCAGGTGGCCCAAATCCCAACTGATTAAGGGTGCCAAGAGCCGAATTAATATGCATCGACACCTCAGAATCGAATGCAATGTAGTCCAGCTCAAGACCAAGATTCTTTTTGACGCTCTTGAGGATACTGGGTTCCACGTCACTCAACCCCTTTCAGGATGGGATATGTATTACTCGGATACTTCAACGACTTTACGTGAGTTCTTTTCAACAACCGCCTGAGGACGGCCTTGTGGGTCCGAGCCGTTGGGATTCAGACCAACACGACCCATGGCGTCCTCACGCTTTTCAAGGTTCTTACTGTGCTGCTGAATCCGCTGTTCCTCGGCCGCTTCCACTTTTTTGGCATACTTAGAATCAATTTCGTCGCGAGCATCGGCAAACTTCTGTGCCACCTCTGCGCGCGTAGCGAAAATCTTGCTGTCAGCAGCAACGTACTTGGCGTCATTCTCGGCAATCTGACTACTCCGCTGAGCGGCTTCTTCGTTGGTCTGCTCCTGATTCTGAGCAGCGGTATCAACGTGGTCAGAGCGATCGTCGGCCAGCGCGTCGAGGTTGCGAATTCCCATTTCAAATCTCCTTACGTGGTTGTTGTGTGACATTAGAGCAATTAAACACTACATCAATTTTACAAATAGCGCCTTGCGCACCGATTAGGTGTCGCCGTCTGTCTGAAACGGAGATGGAATGTCGCGGTAAATTGCAGCTGCCTGACGCTGACGGCCGTCGTTAACGCCTTTCACAACCGCGTTGGCACCAAGAATAAGCGCTGCAATCAGGCCCGTAATCTCCGGATTAGCAGGAATATCTGCAATAATCGGGATAAGTGCAGCAATCACAAGCTGAACAATTCCGAGAATGTAGCCAACCTTCGTAGCCAGACCCTTTGGGATGTTGACTCGAGGAACTTCGAATTCGGGAGCAGGAATCGGATTAGGAGTACTCATATAATTCTCCAGTCGTAGATACTAAGAACATCGGTTGAGCATTAGCCGTGTTTTATGGCGTAATCAAGACACGCCCGAGGATCGTAGGATCCCGTACCGCGGTCTGTTTCGCCCCTGTTCATCATAAGGTGAATATGCCACGTGACCGCTTTACCACAACGAGCAACCATGTCGCCGGCGGTAACCGTGTCGCCAACATCAACCGTGGCGTGCTCACAGTGTCCGTAACCAATATGGTGCCCTTGTTTAAATGGGCCAACCGTCTCGAGGACCTCCATTTGAACAATACCGTCGCCTTTAGCGACTTCGCCACTTGGGTTTTTACCCCACCACCCGCCGGAGCGAGCATCAATTATTCGACATTTGACCATCGCAAACAATGGTGCGTTTGGGTGAGTCTGCACGTCGATACCGTCGTGAACGCCCGGGTGATAGCCCCAGTCGTCAGTAATTACAACGGCCATCGGGCGATGTACACGAATAAAAGCGTCATTCCATCGCTTACGAAGCGCGCGACGATACTCAACTCGATTACTCATCTCGTCCTTCTCTACTATGGTAAGATCACGGTGTCGAATTCGAGTACGAAGTTCAGGCGTGACACCGTCCTTCATAACCTTACCTGCATCCATCCCAAGCGTATGACAAAGAGAAGCGGTGAAGCCACGGGACGAAATACCCCAGATGCCGTCATCAACAATTGGGCAATCAATGCTCATATTGGAAAACTGATCTTTAACTTCATGCTGCCAGTTCTTAACATCCTCTCCCCGCATGGGGGGCGCGTCTACCTTTAAGGTTCGTGGAGCAGCAGGCACTAGGACCACCTTCTTTCTCACCAAAGTCTTGTATCCTTTGGGGTTCGTTCAACAAATACCTTGGGGAGCAAACTTTCATCACCAAAATGAATCGCGTTATGCGTCCTGTGGCATGTTGTAATAAGATTGTCGGGGTCAAGCGCCAATACGGCGCCATTACGAAACTCTTCAGGAATAAGTGGGGTAATGTGATGGACTACAAGCTGATCGTGAATCTCGTAACCAGGTACCCCAAGATCACACCCAAAATCTCGAAGAATCACAATCTGACGAATGCGTTTCCACTCTGCTGAATGATAAAAGTCTTGATTCATCCAACGATCACGGCCAAACGTGCCTTGGCCAACTAATCCCTCTAATGACAAATACGCAAACCGATCTTCATACGTTACTAATCTTCTAAGTTGCGAATATGTCTTAATCTTCGTCATCGTCATTAGATGGTGCCTCCTCACCTCGGTATCGACTCATCGATTTAATTGCCTCGGCATAGAGTTCTTCCATCTTAGTTTGAGACTCCATCGCCTGAATCCTAACCTGAGCCAATTCGTTCTCAAACTCAATTTTCTGTCGCTCAAGAATCTCTCGAGCGGATCCATACTTGAGAAGCTGCGTAATAACCTGAGATGAAGCTGTGCGATTACGTAGTTGTTCTTCTGCCACTTCATAGGCGAGAGAAACGAGATCCGCTTCTAGCTCTTCAGGAGTTGTCGGTGGTTTGCTCCGCCTTCTCCCGCCTTCGGGTGGCTTCGCTTTAGCCATCGACTCCTCCTTTCCTGTGATACGTCTAACACTTAACTAAAAATAACTCTTCACTACATCGGTGTTCTAAAACGGTTAAATATAGGGCCAATTGAATTGGCGGGCGATGCAAGTTGACGCTTGCGTCGCATAACTGCGTTAACCCTCTCCAACTCTTTGGCTCGTTGACCCTTAGTAACGGTAGACGCAACCTTTGCTGCCACCCTCTGGGTATGTGCCTTCTTGAGGCTTGCCGACTCTACGGCGAAACGTTGGTTTGATCGATTTGTAATCAACTTACCAATATAATCCTCGGCGTCATTCATCACCTTCATTTGCTCCGTATCCCTCCGAAGCTCACCCAGACTCTGATTAATACCACCACGAGCAATGGCCGGATTAGCTTTAAGTTGGGTAGACCGCTCTCTTGCAAGTTGACCCAACGGACTTTGTGAAGTACGTTCAGCAAGCTCTGCGTGTTTGAACAACACGTTCATTTTAGCGGCATTCACTTTTCGGTTGCCGGCAAGTTTGAGGTCGACCGCTTTGGGGTGCGCCAAGACACCCGCAACTTTACTCTGCGATGCTGCCGACAAATTATTAAACGCACCAATGGCGTGGGGGGATACTTTGTGCACAGTAACACCAGTAGCAACAATGCCAAGCACACCAACAACCGCAACGCCTCCAATAATCATTTTTTTACGATGTGTTCTTTCAGCATCAGTCATCTGCGACTGCTTTTTGGATCGAACCCCGTTGCTATCTCTGAAGCTTCGCTGTGGCGAAGTGGGGCTTGCGGTTTTAGATACTCGAGATGCTGCAGGAGGGACGGAACCTTTCAACTTAGCGGAGGTTGTGCTAATCCCCGCCTTAGCTTTGGTAACTGGTGTACTGATACTCGACTTTTTTGGGGAACCCGGTGCAGTAGACCAGCCGCCATCGTTGCTGTTCTCTCTATACCCCCATCGCATACCTTTCCTACCATAGTGGCTTAGACTTTCATCGCCCATTGACTCGACTTCACCCCCAGTTGACTTTTGTTTATAAATAGATCAGTTAGACTTTGTATGGAAAACAAGTACCTTCTTACCTACTTCAAAGCTTTTTAACCCTACTTTCTGCGGTGGTGAAAACGCCTTACCAACCAAATGTGGCGAGCGTTGACAAACAAAACACCATCCCAGAAAGGCGGATCAATAGGGGGATTTACAAAGAACTCATCATAGAAGTGAGGTTTGTTCCCCCAAAATATACCCGCGGAGTTATTTTTAAAAGCCGGGCGATGAATACGGGGGGTACAACGCTGGGGACCCCCCTCCCCCCCGTATAAATCTTTTAACATTAACATTTATTTAAACTTTTTTTTTATTTATTTAAAAAATTTATTTATTTATTTAAAAATATTTTATTTAATTATTTAAATAATTTTTTTAAGAATAATCTTTTTGTGAAACCTTTTTAAAGTTGGCGTGCACGGCCTGGGCTAGTACCTGGTCGATAGCTTCATGTCGTGCTTCGTCTTGCATCCATTGAGGTAGCTCGGTGGATGTGAATGTATAGCGAGCCAGCAATCCACATGAGTGATAGCCATGCAGCTCATCGTATAGCCACCATGCATGGAAGTCATCGAATGGGTTATGAGGATTGTCATCTGTAGTGAGCATGTACACAACTTCATCTGCGCTTGATGTGTCATCTATACTATCCGTGGATGGTGGAGCGGGATTAGCCATGTCTATGTTCACCTCTCTCTATACGTTCTTTATACTATACGATCAACCACCGGTGCCCCCGGGCGGGGGAGGCGGGGGCGTGTGGGGGTTGGGGGTACGGGGACAGGGGTAACTCAGCTGAAGGTTACTAACTAGTAGCCCCCCTATGGGCGAGCAGATGGTTACTGTTACCGTTGTTACCGTTGCTACATCAACAGTATCATCTAACATCACCTGCTCGCCACCTTCATCTTACCTTGTACCGTTAGCCTATGGTGTTCTTCAATGTAGTAAGAGACACCCCTAGTGCACGGGCCACCTCTGCTTGGGTCTGCCCATTAGCAAGCATCTGCTTAGCACGTGATGCCATACCAGTATCCATCACTCGCTTCGGCTTTGGTGTAGCATACGCCTTCACCTTGTCCAGGTCTGTGTTGGCAAGGATGCGCCGTAGATTGGTCTTAGCAATAGCACCAGCCTGGATCGCTTCCCACTCCTTGGGCGTGATCTCGATCTTCTGCTTGTCTGCACCAGTGATGACACGTGCCTTAGCCAGCGTACGTGCCAGGTCCTTCCTCTTGTCGTCGTCCGACCAATCCAGATTCTCTTGAAGCTTTAACTTATGCATTGACTTTGCCACGACCTGGGCCTGCCTCTCCCGAGGCGTGTTAGAAAGGGCAACATTAAGCTTAGCATTTAGTGCATCTACCTCGCCCTTGTACACCCGTGCCGCAGATGGTGACTTAGCCGGCTCCTTAATCTTCAAGGTCTCCAGCCTAGCCTCGTTGGCCATAGCCTTCATACGATTAGAATGCTCAGCATAGACCCGTTCGACAGGCATGCCCCCATCATCAGACAGAAGCGTGCGGGCATCTTTGGTCTCGGCCAACTTCTTAGACCGCCTCTGAACGGGCGTCTGCTTCGCAGGGTCCACCGTCTGAGTCTTAGCATCCCATCCCGACTTAAGCTTACCCGTAGGGGTGTAGACTAAGTCGCCAGTCTTAGGGTCAATGGGTCCACCCTCAGACGCCAGCCTTAGCTTGCGATCATTCACAAACTCTAGAGACTTAGCCTTAGTGATCAGGGTCGAAGCACCCTTAGGGTTGCCCGTCTCAGCCACGCCTTGATATTGACGCTTAAGGGCCGCGATACTATTGTCTCTAAAGGAAGCACGATAGTCAAGGCCATGCTTCTCTGCATCGATGACTACCATAGAATGCTTAACCGCTCGAGCCAAGTACTCGGTGCCCGCACCCTTGATAGTCATGTCAGAGATGAGGTTGGTGATCTTACCCATCTCGGTCTGGGTGTTCTTCTTAGTCATAGCTCTCGGGTCGATGACTTTACCATCGGCATCCTTCTTGAGACCCGGGATCTTGTATTTAACCTGAGGATCAAACCCACGAAGCCCCTTAAGCGCAGGCGTACTCTTAAGTATTCCCTTACTATTAGGAATGACCAAGACCGTATCGCCATCGAAGTCAGCACCAGATAGACGTTCAGCTACCGAAGGATGTACACCGACCGCATCCTTAGCAGACTTACCCAATAGCGCTATGGCACCACGGTTATTGTTGTTTACCGTAAGCTCAGGAATCTCAAACGTACCACCGTGGGGATAACGAATGAGAGCAACCCGATCACCGTTGTCATAGTTAGGCGCATGGATCTCGGTCTTCCTCATAGAGTTAACCGGAAGAAGAACGTGCGTAGATTGACCCGGAAGCTCAGCGGCTTTAAGGTCTACTGCTTTAGAATCCGTACTATCGGCGAATGAGTCAAGAAGCTTACGCTTGACCGTAGGGTTTGTAAGCACCTTAATCTCGTCGAGCTCTTGACGAGACCGATCTCGCGTGATAGCCAATTGCAGCTTAGCCAACGCGGGTGCTTGTTTAGAAAGAACCTGAGACGACAAACTCTTAGACCACTCCCCCCAACCACCCTCAACACCGGCACCGTCTTTAGGCCCAACAATGTTCATAGCCGAAGTTACCTTTTGAGTCTTAGGATCTACGATCTGTCGAACAATCGCACCAAAGAAATCCTCATCCTCAGACTTAATCGGCTTCAGCGCGTCGAGTTTGTTTCCGGTGTTTGGTTTGTTGGTATTAAAGACAATATCAATACCGTCAGGAAGATCATCTTTCTTGATCGCCATACCTTTAAGGTAATGCGTCTTGTCTACCATGACGCGAACCTGACCATACCGCTTGTCACCGATATCAAGATCTTTCTTACCGGGGCGAATATACATAACACCGTCTGCATCCGCACCGCCGTCCTCAGCATGGCGTACCGCAATGCGCTTAGAAGAGATCGAGATAGGATGTTGAATACCAATGAAGCTCTTGCCACCATCAAGAGATGTCTGATCAACGATCTGCTTAATCAACGCAACGTCTTTAGGATATGGTGAGCCCGGAGCCCCCAAAGCTTTCAATGACGTTTTGTTACCCGCGCCAAATGCTTGCGGAACGTTTTGATAGTGCTTAATATATCCCTCTTCTTCAAGCTTAGCCACCGCAGTCTTAAGTTTATCTGCAGTAATCTTAAGGTTGTTAGGTAGATTGAGGTGTACACCCGAACCAATGTCAATATATCCCTTCTCTGCAACTTGCTGACGAAGCATGTCTGTAGTACCCTTAAGAATATCCGACTTCTCTTTGGCACCCGGCGCCAAAAGAGAACGGACCGATGATTCGTTGATACCACCCAAGCGTTGGCCAATAACCGTGTTCGACTTACCCTCTGACTTAAGCCGTTCTGCCAAACGAATCCGATCCAATTTATACTCGGTCCCGGCAATAGACTTCAAAGCACGAACGCGAGTAGACGTCCACATATCTGGTCGGTCTCCTGGCGCCCTAAAATGATCTGCAATCTGAGCCTCCGACATACCAGCCTTCTGAAGATCTTTAATCGTCGAAAGAAATGTAGCATTGCGAGCAGTTTGAGAAAGATTGGCATTACCCCCAGAGTTCCAAGGATAACGACCGGACTTTCGGAGAATCCCGTAGTGCATCAGGTAGTCTTCTTCACTAATAATCAAGGCGTTACCTCCTCCCGCAATTCGGTGAGTCGAATATCAAACGCAATAATCTTCTCCATGATGTGTTTGATGAAGCCGGGGTCACCAATATAAACTCGGCAGCGACGGTCTTGATAGATGCGTAACTCAATCCCTCTAAGATCAAAGGGATCAAAATTATACTCCAAGCAGAATAGGGCAGCGTAGACTTCAAGCTGATGCTCCGAAGTCGTAGTCTCCCCTGTTTTAAGATCCGAGATACGGAGAAACCCGTATCGGTAGGATATAGCGTCCGCCGTGCCGAAGCAGTTAGGCGAATAGAACAACAACTGCTCGGGACGCATCTTGTACTGAATGCATTGATTAATATACATTCCAAGAGTAGACGCCTCGTTGTCTTGAACGACTCCTTCATCAATAGCGACCGCGGCATAGGTGTGTTGAATAACACCATCCTTCGCGGCCATCAAAGTTTTAAAGCGCAGATCGAGACGCGTCTGATCGTAGTTAATCCAATGATATGAACTTGGACTAAGAAATGCGTGCTTCTGTTCAAGATGCGAATGCGCGTTCCATTTCACTCAGAACTTCCTCCTCATTCTCCGGATAAATAAACGCAGCGTAGGACATCTCGTTCATACGCTCGACAAAATGCGGCTGATTAGATTGGGTTGTTGCGTCTTCTGACTTTTTCACTTCCAAGGCTGCCCAATGCAAACCGACAAATATAGAAAGATCTGGAAACCCTTGTTGATAGGAGGAATCGTTTTTCATGACGATACATCCTGGAAACTTTTTTTTGATTCTTTTAATTAACTTCGCTTGATACTGCGCTTCGGTCATCAGACACCCTTTCGCTAAAAAATTAGCCCGGAGATCCGAGGCACATTCCACCATTCTACTATACCATAGGAAAAGTAACCGACTCAATGTCTGAAAAAAATAAGACGTGTTCACTCTCTCGCCGCCCCCAGAATATAAGGGCTAGCGAGAGAGACACGATGCTCACCCCATCAAACGCCTGAGGTCACCCAAAGAGAAAAATCATCCAAGCACCTTAAACTCTTGAAAAGTTATAGCGGCGTAGGTACGGTTAAGAATAGACAGGACAATATCCGACTCTAACAACCCGTTAGCCATAGCGCACTCCCATGAATTTTTATAAACTTCACCGCTATGACAATCTACAACCCGTCGTTTAATTGGATTAGAATAGGGTTCGTTGAATTGTTTGTGATAAACAACGGCGTGCCACCGTGGCCGCCACATAAGATTGGAGACAGCGTTGTTGTTACGATCACCGTCGAGGTTGATGGGCGTATCAAAGGCCGCGTTTGGTTTACGTAAATATGCGGCCGCAACCAGAAGAGGAACCGACCGATGAAACTGGTAGCCGTCCTTCATAAGCTTCACACCCAACACACCATACTGGTTGAGCTTGGTTTGCATAACACGATCCGTCTTACCGTTACGAATATAACCAAACGTGCTTACTTCGTATTGTGGAAAGGAATTGATGGTAACCCACTCTTCATGTTCGGTCACAATACTCCTTCTCCAAACGAATCAGTTTCTCTAAGTCGCGTTTGACTTGCAGTAAAGATATAGTGTAGTCTAGCTTGTGTTTATGTTCGGGCCTTGCATTGACCGTGAATATAACATGACAGATGTTTGTCGACGCACTGGTTAAGTAGTCTTCTACTTGATAATTCACAAATTCATCGTCCATACGTCACCTCGCTTTCTAAAATTTTTCTTTAACCCCTTGATGAAGACGAGCGCTTCGCGCTAGATGTCGGGGTGAGACGTTTAAACGCCGCCTAAGCTCAAATATAGTTAAACTAAGACAACCTTAGGGTACGGCCACGAATATGGTTTAGAAGCCGTGTGTGTGGCCTTAGACAGGATCCTAAGTATTCATAACAATCACCACACTACGGTCGGTTACCTTGGACGAGAACTGCCCACTACCTTGAAGAGTAAAATATACGACTAAAAGTTTTGCCAAGAAACAGAGGTTTACGAACTCCTTAGGTTATACACTTAATGTCTTATTATATACTTTTAGACATTGAGTCTCACGTACAAAAAGGAATATAGGACCAAAAGTGGCAGTAGATAGATTCAGACGAATGTGGTAGTTTGCAGGGGTTTCGTGTTTTCAGCTTGCCAAGATTCTGCCAAGCTTTTGAAAGTTGGCACATAAACGCTCTCCGTCACCCCTTCTTTCCCTAACCCCAATCGTCCCCCAACTCCTCTCAAATATAAGCCCGTTTACACCTCAAAACCCGTTTGCCAAGATTTTGCCAAGATTTTAATGGCACGCAAATAGCGACTTTTTTAATCCCGCTCTTTGCGAGAATATCATTCACTCTCTGAACTCTTCCCATTAGTACACCATTCGCCAAGATGTCCACGACTACTCACCGCATGCGGGTCCTTAGTGGGGATCTGCTCTACCTCGTTCCACAAGTCATACTCCTCTGACAAGAATCGCCACATTTTCTCAAATATAGCATGCGGCAACACGAAGTAACTTACGATTGCTTCCTCATCGAAGTCGTACTTAAAGACTATGAAAGTTCGTGAACCGTTTGAACCGTAGTAGGTGTAGAGATCATAAATCAATAGTCGCATCTCTTTATCAACCGGCCCGATGGTTTCCAAAAGGAACTCAATAGACTCATCTTTCTTAATCTCTGCCCCAAACCAATCTCGAATATGGTCTGTTGGTTCCTCTACCGTCATGATAGTCCTCCAATATAGTTTTAGATTACCAGATCTCTTTCGTTGAAGTTCCGTTTGTCATTCAACGCGTTCCAAATTGCCGTGTCAATCATACTCTTTGACCGCAGCGCGTAGTAATGTAGATCTTTGAACGGAGTGTTCAGTCGGTCAATGCGTCCATGGCACTGCTCCCAGGTTTTGTATGAATATGAGAGCGAGTAGAACGCAATTGCATCCGTGCTTGTACAGTTCCAACCCTCAGCTCCAGCGGTATACTGTACAAGATATAACCAGCGCACCGAGTCCGGGATCCCCTGGTGTTTGTGTCCGTTCCACTCAGCTACCTTAGTGTCCGGGTAGTCCCATAGCGTCTTACCAAGAATACGCAGGTGCATTAGTTCGTAGTCAAAGTTGTAGAATATGATTAGCCGAGGATGCTTCTTACTCAGCTCCTCAATTGCTTCTACTCGAGATCGGTCTGAGTTTGCTACCTTACGCATCAGCCTGAATACGCCACCCATGTCCTGAATGGGTTCGTTCAAATATGGATCCCATCGCTTCTTCAATACCAAGTCCATCTTTGTTTTGTCGTACGCACACCATACATTGTGCCCGTGCCGAGTTGTGTGTCGCTCGTACGGCATGTGCACCAAAATGGAATTCCTTAGCTGCACCAACCTACCTACGTCGCGATAGCCACGAATCTTCGGGAACTTAGAAAATGGTTCATAGATTATGTGAGCATTCACAAACTCCGTCTGCGTACGGTAGAACCCATTGGCTCGGAACACGGGAATATAGTCTACCCACGTGTCGCCCGGCGTAGCGGAGAGAAGGATCCATGCGTTACGCTTGGCAATCTTAAGAAAGGATCGCACCCATGCTCCACTACCAACCAGGCGTTGCTCGTCAAATATAAAGAAAGCGTCCTTCACTTCCTTATACTTGGCCAGGTTGTTCCATGAGTCAACAGTGATGACACCACATAGCGAACTCTCATAGTGTCGAGAGACCCCGAACGACGACGCCTCCTCTTCCCAATCAAGAGAGTCGCGCTTCTTAGCCGTGGTGATAACCACCAACGGCTTTTCAAAGTGTTCCTGAATATAGTAGGCCATACTCACTCGAGTCTTACCCGTACCAACGCCGCCCGAGAGGATTGACCCATCCTTCAGTTTCGCAAGAGCCTCTTCTTGATGAGGACGAAGAGTAACTTTGGGTACACAAATATGTTCGGGTGGTCCGGGGATGATTGCACCTCCTTATCAACTGATTCGCCGTGCTGAATCTGGTCTACCTTGCCGGCGATTGTATAGAAAAAGCGAGCGTCTTCACACCCGCATACACGTACTTCTTCTCGAGTCATCGGTTTACCTAACGCCGAAATATGTTTCACCTCAGTCATTGGTGTGCACCATGGCCGAGCATTGGGTTCATCTGAGCTCGAGAAATATCGGCTGCTCCCTGGAGAAGACCAGCTTGGGTCCAGCAGTCTGTAGATTCGGCGCACGAGAATATAGCCTGATAGGTTGCGTTTGGATCTGAGTCGAAGTCCGGCAACTCATAGTTGACGCCTACTACTAATGCCGCCGACGCAATTCGAACGTCGACCGGTACCATATGTTGGCATTCGTCACAGTCTTCATCGTATTCGATGGCTTCTTGCTGGGCAATGAACTTATCAATCAA
>Ga0136633_1001631_pt1 | contig 16394 bp, 18 predicted proteins | sample AntDrymeUQ832206_2_FD_105494 | JGI IMG/M metagenome (GOLD analysis project Ga0136633, IMG submission 105494) | Polar desert sand microbial communities from Dry Valleys, Antarctica - metaG UQ83 (22.06) | ecosystem: Environmental > Terrestrial > Soil > Desert | place: Antarctica: Dry Valley...
CGACGCCGTCTCGCGCGACTTCACCGCCGGCGCCCGCGTCTACGGTGCGCTCGATCCCCGGCGGTTGCAGGCGTGGGCGACCTGGGCGAAGCAACGTGGGATCGTGCGCCGCGCGCCCGACGTCGAGCGCATGTTCGACGGGCGCTACGTGCCCCGGTCGGGCAGCCGCGACTAGACCATATGGACGGTGCCGCCCGGACCGTCGGGTCGTGATGTGCGGGTCGGCACCCGCGCATGAGATGCGCGGGCTGAGCAGATGCGTGGTTCCGCGGCCGCGTGTTCGCGGGGAGCCGGATCGTTCATGAGGGCCGTCGCGCCCGGGCACCGGTTCGATCAAGCTCGCCGCGAGCTGATGCGCTCGGGAGCGTTCGGTCGCCGGTGGCGCGGGTAGGCCGACCGGGTGACTGCCACGCCGCCCGACTCAGCCGTCTCCGCCGACGTCACGAGCGCGCCCGACAGCGGCCCGCCGCCGCCCGGCTACAAACCGGCCGACGGCGCCGTGGACGAGGCGTTTCGTGCCGACGGCCGTGTCCGGCCGCAGTACGAGGGCGTCCTCGCCGCCCTGACCGCGGCCGGGCCCGCCGCGGTCGCCGACGCGATCGCGACCGGCGCCGCGCGCGACGGTGTCGTGCACGGCACGGGCTCGGATGCGCACCCCCTCGCGATCGACGCCGTCCCGCGCGTCGTCGACGCCCGGGAATGGGCGCAGCTCGAGGCCGGGCTGCTGCAGCGCGTGCGCGCGCTCGAGGCATTCGTCGCCGACGCGTTCGGGTCGCGCGAGGCGTTTCGCGCGGGCGTCGTCCCGGAGGACCTGCTCGACGGCTGCCCCTGGTTTGAGCCCGACGTCGCGGATCTCCCCCGCGACGAGCGGCGGATCGCGGTCGCCGGGCCCGACATCGTCCGCGACGAGCGCGGCGAGCTCGTGGTGCTCGAGGACAACGTGCGCACGCCGACCCTGATGGCCTTCGCCGTCGCGGCGCGGCGCCTGCTCGAACCGCTGCTCGCCGGCGGCCCGCGACCGCGCTCGCTGGAGCAGCCGCTGCGCGACGCGCTGCTCGAGCTCGCCGGCGAGCACAGCGTCGTGATCCTCGGTCGCGAGCCCGACAACATCGTGTGGTGGGAGCTCGAGCAGCTGTCGCGCATGACCGGCTGGCCGCTCGCCGCCATCGACGACCTGGCACAGCGCGGCGACCGCGTCGTGCTGCGCGCGGACGCGACGCCGGTCGATCTCGTCTGGCGCCGCACGAACGAGGATCGCCTGCGCACCGCCGGCGGCGCGCTCACCGCTCTCGGGCGCCTCCTGCTGCACCCGCTGCGCGCCGGCACGGTGCGCGTGTTCAACGGCTTCGGCACGGGCGTGGCCGACGACAAGCGCACGTACCCCTACGTCGAGGCGCTCGTGCGGTTCTTCTGCGGCGAGGAGCCGTTGCTGCGATCGATCCCGTCGTGGGACCTCGGCGACGCCGGCCAGCGCGCGGAGGCGCTCGGGCGCTTCGAGGAGCTGGTTTTCAAGCCCCGCGACGGCGCGGGCGGCAGCGGCATCGTCCTGGCGCCGCGGGCGTCGCGCGACGAGCTCGAGGCGCTGCGGGCGCAGATCGAGCGCCACCCGAGCGCCTGGATGGCCCAGGAGCCCGTGATGCTGTCGACGCATCCGACCGTCGTCGACGGGCGCCTCGAGCCGCGCCATGTCGACCTGCGCCCGTTCATCATCGGCGGGCGCGTGCTGCCGGGCGGGCTGAGCCGCTTCGCGCAGGCCGCGGGCGAGCTGGTCGTCAACTGCGCCCAGGGCGGCGGCGGCAAGGACGTCTGGGTGCTGCCGCAGGCAGCCGGCTGACCCGCTCACGAGGTCCGCGCGGCAGCAGCGCCCCCACGCCGGTGGTCGGCGCGCGCGGTCAGCGCGCCGCTAGCCGATCGACTCGCAGTTCACGGCGCGGTCGCTCGAGTCCTTGAAGACGCGGTCGAAGCCGGGACCGCAGTCGATCGTGTCCGCGCCGCCGCCGATCGCGTTCAGCTCGTCGTTGCCGGCACCGCCGAACATGCGGTCCGGATCGAAGCCGCCGGTGACGACGTCGTCGCCCCCGTCGCCGCTCAGGACGTCCGAGCCCGCACCACCCTGGACCTCGTCGTTGCCGTCGCCGCCGTCGACCACGTCGTTGCCGCCCTCGCCGAACAGCAGGTCGTTGCCCGCGTCGCCGGAGATCCGGTCGTCGCCGTCGTCGCCGCGGATGTCGTCGTTGCCGTCGCCGCCGCGCAGCGTGTCGTTGCCGTCCTGGCCGTTGATCGAGTCGGCCAGCACGCTGCCGGTGAAGTCGTCGTCGGCCGGCGTGCCGTTGATCGTCTCGTTCTCGGACTGCACGGCGATCGCCTCGAGGATCGCCGCGCCCGCGGCCCCGCCGGTCTCCTTGCCGAGATGGCGCGCGCCGCGCAGCCCGTCGAAGCGCGCGTTCTCGGTCGACGGGTCGCCGATGATCGTGCGCTCGCAGCCGGCCGAGGTGAGGCTCCGCACGAGCGACGGCAGCACGAGCAGCTCGGCGGCGTCGATGAAGACCGTGTCGAAGCCGGCTCCGCAGCTGTAGAGGTCCATGGAGTTGAAGCTCGCGCCGCCGTACAGGACGTCGTTGCCGTCACCGCCGCTGAGCCGGTCCTGCGAGCCGCCGCCGACGAGCACGTCGTTGCCGGGACCGCCGTCGACGATCGCGTCGTCGGCCGGCGTCCCGTCCGAATTCAACGTGCCGTCGGGGGCCGAGCCGGTGAGGATCACGTCGTCGCCCTCGCCGCCGAGGACGATCTTGTCGCGACCGCGGTTGGTGTGGATGAAATCGTCTCCGGGCCCGCCATCGACGAGCATCTCGTTGCCGAAGCGCGCCTCGACGATGAAGTCGTTGCCCGGGCCGCCGCGCAGGATGTCGTCGCCGTCGCCGCCGTCGATGCGGTCGTCGCCGTCACCGCCGTCGACGCTGTCGTTGCCCGTGCCGCCGTTGAGCGTGTCGCTGCCGGCCGAGCCGGTGACCGTGTCGTCGGCCGAGTCGGCGTCGACCATGTCGTTGCCGTCGCCGCCGTCGATCGTGTCGCCGCCGAAGCCGCCCTCGAGCACGTCCTCGCCGGGGCCGCCGTTCAGCCGGTCCAGCCCGCCGCCGCCGAGCAAGCGATCGTTGCCGTCGCCGCCGTCGGCGCGGTCGTCGCCGGTGCCGCCTTCGAGCACGTCGTCGCCGGCTCGGCCGAGGATCGTGTCGGCGTTCGTGCCACCGAACAGCAGGTCGTCGCCGACCCCGCCGTCGATCCGGTCCGAGCCCCCGCCGCCATCGGCGATGTCGGCGCCCTGAGATCCAGCCAGCCGGTCGTTGCCCTTGCCGCCGAAGAGGCGGTCCGCGCCGCCCGCGCCGAGCAGCCGGTCGGCGTTGACGCCGCCGTCGAGGCGATCGCGGCCGCCGAGGCCGCGCAACACGTCCTTGCCGCCCCCGCCGAACAGGCGGTCGGCCTGCGCGGTGCCGGAGATCGTGTTCGGCCTGCGGTCGCCGCGCTTCGTGACGGCCGCGGCGCTGGCTGCGAGCACGAGCAGCAGCACGGCGGCGAGCACGAGCATGCCGAGGCGAGGGACGTCGCGGCGAAGGGCCATACCCCATCTTCGGCATCCGAGCCCGTCTTGATGAGCGCCGGCCGGCGACAGCTGCCACCCGCGGTGAGTCGTCCGCACGCCGGACGAGCGCGCGGCCGCCGGGACTACGCGCCGATGGTCGCCCGAACGACCGGCGACCGCCTTCGATCCGCGCCACCGGTCCGGGCGATCGCGGGGCTATTGCGCCGCCTGCTCGAGCAGGGCCGCGCCGGCGGTGCCGCCGGCGGTCTTGCCCGCGTCAGCAGCGCGACGAGGACGGCGTACGGCGTGACCAGACGCGCAGCTGGCACATCAGCGACCTACCCGCGCGGCCGATCTCAGGTGGTCAGCCCGCGAGACCGTCGACGAGCGCGGCGCCCTCGCGCGCCATCCGCGAGCGCGGCACGACGAGGTCGAAGCCGGCATCGATCGCGCGCCTGCGCACGTCCGCGTCGACGTGGCTGTAGAAGGCGAGCGTCCTCACGTCCGCGACCAGGTCGTCGGCCTGCAGCGCCGCGAGCAGCGCGATGCCGGCGACGTCGTCGGCGGTCAGGTCGACGACGAGCACGTCGGCGCCGTCGATCGCGTCCCGCACCGCCGGCTCGTTGCCGACGAGCGCGACTTCGTGGCCGCCCGCGCCCAGCATGCCCTGCACCTTGGAGCCGAACAGCAGGTCCGGCACGTGCGCGACGACGCGGGCCATCGGGCGCCGCCTACTGCGCGCGGATGCGCTTGAACTCGTCGCGAACCGACTGCGGCCGGCCCCACATCTGCGTGACCTCGACGCGACCCGCACGCATCTCGCGCAGCGCGAGCTCGCCTTCGATGCCGGCGTCGTCGAGCAGCCTCAGCGCGCCGTGCGCCGCGGGCACCGCGGCGGCGTGACCGAAGCGATGCGCGACGAGCAGCTTAAAGTGCCAGTCGTGCCGGGAGTAGGGCTGGGCGTTGCAGGTGACCAGGTAGGTCGCCGCGTCGACGTAGCGCGCCTCGTCGGCGATCCGCAGGTCCATCTCGAGCCGGCTCCAGTCGTCGGGCAGCGAGTCGACGATCTGCTGGAAGGTGTCGGCGAGCGCCATGGCTCGCAATCTAGCGCGACCCGGGGCCCGCGGCCGATCCGCCGGTCAGTAGACCTCCGGCACGAACGTCTGGTCGCCCATCGGCGGGCGGATGTACGAGGGATCCTGCTGGCGTGGCGGAAGCTCCAGCGGCGGCGGGATGACGTCCTCGTAGGGGATCATCGACAGCAGGTGCGCGATGCAGTTCAGCCGCGCGCGGCGCTTGTCGTCGGCGTCGACGACGTACCAGGGCGCCTGCTTGATGTCGGTGTGCGTGAACATCGCGTCCTTCGCACGCGAGTAGTCGACCCAGCGCTCGCGCGCCGCGAGATCCATTGGGCTGAGCTTCCAGCGGCGCATCGGGTCGTCCAGTCGCGCCCGGAAGCGCTTCTCCTGCTCGTCGTCGGAGACCGAGAACCAGTACTTGATCAGGACGATCCCCGAGCGCACGAGCATCCGCTCGAACTCCGGGCAGGAGCGCATGAACTCCTGGTACTCCTCCTCGGTGCAGAAGCCCATGACGCGCTCGACACCCGCGCGGTTGTACCAGGAGCGGTCGAACAGGACGACCTCGCCGGCCGCCGGCAGATGCGCGGCGTAGCGCTGGAAGTACCACTGCGTTCGCTCGCGATCGGTCGGCGCGGCGAGCGCCGCGACGCGCCACGAGCGCGCGCTCGTGCGCTCCGTGATGCGCTTGATGACGCCGCCCTTGCCCGCGGCGTCGCGGCCCTCGAAGATCACGACGACCTTCAGCCCCTTGACCTTGATGTACTCCTGCAGCACGACGAGCTCGTGCTGCAGGCGGGCGAGCTCGTCCTCGAACTGCTTGCGCTTGAGGTCCGGGCGCTTCTCCGAGCTGGGTGAATCGGACTCGGCCATGTGCTGCTCAGTCTCCCCCCGGTCGCCGGGGCGCAAGCAACAGGCTGCTCGTCCTCCGAGCGCGGGCGGCGCCGAGGGCTATCCTCGGACCATGCCCACGATCACCGACGAGCTCGTCGCAGAGCACCGTGCGCTGACGCACGACTGCGGCCTGCACGACCGCTCCGAGCGTGGCAGGCTCACGCTGACCGGCGGCGATGCGCAGGCGTTTCTCGCCGGCCAGGTGACCAACGACATCGTCGGCCTCAGCGACGGCCGCGGGTGCTACGCGGCGTTTCTGACGCACAAGGGCAAGATGCTCGGCGACCTGCGCGTGCTGGCCGTGGGCGACCCCGTCTCCGAGCTGCTGCTCGACACCGAGCGCGCGACGCTGCAGGCGTTGTTCGACATGATCCGGCGCTTTAAGATCGGCTACGACGTCGAGTTGCACAAGCGCACGATCCAGTCCGGCCTGCTGTCGCTGATCGGCCCGCGCGCGCGGGCGATCGCGGGCGCCGATGACCTTCCCGGCGACGAGCACGCCCACCGCGCCGCCGAGATCGCCGGCAGGCCCGTCCGCCTGATCGCGACCGACGCGGGCGTCGACGTGCTGTGCGACGCCGAGGACACCGCCGCGGTCCGTGCCGCGCTCGAGCAGGCCGGCGCCATGCCGGTGTCCGAGGTCGCGACGGAGATCGTGCGGATCGAGCGCGGGCGCCCGCGCTACGGAATCGACCTCGACGACGCGACGATCCCGCAGGAGGCCGGGCTCAACGAGCGCGCCGTCAGCTTCACGAAAGGCTGCTACGTCGGCCAGGAGACCGTCGCGCGCCTGTTCTACCGCGGCAAGCCCAACCGCCACCTGCGCGGGCTGCGGCTCTCCGAACCCGTGCCGGCCGGCACGAGGCTGACGCTCGGCGAGCGGGTCGTCGGTCAGATCTCGAGCTCCATCGTCTCCCCCGCGTATGGCCCGATCGGCCTCGCCCTCGTGCGCCGTGAGGCCGCGATCGGCGAGACCGTCGACATCGAGGGCGGCACGACCGCCGAGGTCGTCGAGCTGCCGTTCGGCTGACGCGGCCCGGGCCGCGCGCCGAGCCCGTCGAGGAACCCGTCGAGCGCGGCACGGCCGGGGATCGGCCGCAGCTCGAACGCGTGCGCCTCGTGCGCCGCCAGCCACGTCTGCACGATCCGCGCCTCCGCGACAGCCTCGGCCGGCAGCTGCGCGAAGGCGTCGTGGCGGCCGGCCAGCGCCCCCAGCGTGCGCGCGTGCATGTCGCCGGCCTCGCCGAGCGGCGCCCAGTCGGCGAGCCGGCCGCCGACGAGCCAGAACGCGTCGTGCTGCTCCCCGCGCGCATGGCGCGCGAGCACGAGCCGCGGGCGCGCGTGCGTCGCGGCGAGCGAGCCGTGGTCATCGCCGGAGCCGAGCGAGCGCACGAGGTCGGCGATCCGCTGGCGGCGGCGACACAGCCAGGCGGCGCGCTCGTAGCGCTCGGCGGCGGACGCGGCCAGCATCTGCGCGTCGATGTGCGACAGCAGCGCGGCACCGCCGTCGCCGTCGCCGCTGAACAGGGCAAGTGCCGCATCCAGGCGGCTGCGGTAGACGTTGGGGTCGAGGTCGTTGAGGCACGGCGACATGCAGCGCCCCATCTGCCCGTAGGCCGACGGCCACGGCCGCAGCCGCAGCTTGCGCCCGCAGTGACGCAGCCCGAACAGCGAGTCGAGCTGCTCCTTGAGCTCGACGGCGCCGGCGCGCGAGCGCAGCGGGCCGATCGTGACCGACCGCCCGGCGGCGGGCTCCTGCGCGACCTCGAGCACCGGGTAGGCGATGTCCAGCCGGCAGCGCAGGTAGACGTACGGGTCGTCGTGCTTGTGGATCGTGTTGCCCGGCGGGCGCAGCTCGCGGATCATGCGGTGCTCGAGCACGAGCGCGCCGAGCTCCGAGCCGGTGGCGCGGTGGTCGACGATCGCCGCCTGCTCCGTCCAGCCCTCCGCCGGCGCGGACGCCGCGAAGTGCGAGCGCGCACGCGTGCGCAACGACACCGACTTGCCGACGTACAGCACCTGTCCGGCCGCGTTGCGGAAGATGTAGACGCCGGGTGTCTCCGGCAGCGCCGTGAACTCGATCCCATCCGCTCTGCGGCGCTTGATCGCCCCGCCGGCGATCGTGCGCCGCGCGCGCGTCTGGGTGCGCCGACGGATCGGGCGCAGCACCTCGAGCGCCTCGGCGACCGTCGTCGCGTGTGCGCACAGCCGCCCGAACAGCGCGCAGAAGACGCGCGCGCACGTCTCGGCGTCGGCGAGCGCGCGATGCTCGACCTCGACCTCGATGCCGAGCGCGTCGGCGAGCGCCGCGAGCCGGCGCTGGCGCGCGAGCGGCGCGAAGCGGCGAGCGAGGGCGACGGTGCACAGGACCGGCGGGTCCGGCCAGTCGAGCTCGGCGCGCGCGAACGCCTGCTTGAGCACGCGGCGGTCGAAGGAGGCGTTGTGCGCCACGAGCACGCGGCCGTGCATCTGGTCGGCGAGGTCGGGCAGCACGGCGTCGGCGGCCGGCGCGGCGTCGACCATTCCCTGCGAGATCTGCGTGAAGCGCTGGATCGCGCGCGACAGCGGTGCGCGCACGGTGACGAGCGTCTCCCAGCGATCGTGCAGTTCGCCGCCGCCGACGAGCACCGCGCCGACCTCCGTCAGCTCGCACTCCTCGCCGGCGCGACCGTTGGTCTCCGTGTCGACGACGAGGAACTCCGCCGTGGCGAGCGGCTGGGTGAGCAGGTCCACGAACATATGTTCCATCGCGCGGCGGACGGCTGCAAGAGCGCTTGCAGATGCGGCGTCCGACTGCGCGCGTAGCGTTTCGAGGATGCAGCCACAGGCCGACACGAGGAGCGACATGACGACCTTCGCCGCCCTGCAGGACGCCGAGCGCGAGCTCGAGACACGCACCGCCGCCGCCTGGGTGGCCTACAGCGACGAGCTGCGTGAGCTCGGCAGCCCGGCCTACGCGATCGCCGAGCCCGCCGCGTGGGACGGGCTGCAGTCCGCGCTGCGCGAGCTGCAGGAGCAGCGTGACGAGCTCCTCGCGCCTGGAGGCACGCCCGAGAGCGAGGCGTGACGACCAACTGACCGTGCGCCCTCGTGCGGCGCGCACATGCTCGGGTAGGTTGCGAGCTACGCCTCCGGATGACCGTGTCACAGAGACCGGATTGACGCGCACCCGGCGCCGGACGGCGCGCGCCCTCGTCGGCGTGGCGCTTGCCACGGCGATCGGCGTCACCGGCGCCGGCTGCGGCGGCGACGACTTCGCCCACGACGCCCGTCCCGCCGACCCGAGCGGCGTGGGCGCCGTGGTCACGCCGCGCGACGTGTCGGTGTCGCCGTCGCGCATCGGCGCGGGCACGATCGAGCTCACGGCGAGCAACCAGACCTCGACGACGCAACGCGTGCGGCTGCGCAGCGAGCGGCTCGCCGAGGGCGGCAGCCCGCTCGACCAGACGACCGGCCCGATCAGCCCGGGCGGCGTCGCAACGCTGAAGGCCGGCGTCGACGCGGGCACCTACGCCGTATCGGCGTCCCCGCGGCTCGGCACGGCGCGAATCGTCGTCGGCGAACGGCGCGAGAGCGCGCAGGATCGCGACTTGCAGCCGTAGCGGTCACACCGGTTCCTTGCCACAATGCGCGCAATGCGCCGGCTTCGGATCGTCCTTGCCGCCCCGCTGGCGCTGGCGCTCGGCGCGGGCGCGGCGCTGCTGCTCGCCGGCGGATCGACCGCCAAGCCGTCGGCGTCGCAGGCGCTGTTCGGCAAGACGCTGCTCGACGACGCGAAGACGACCTCGAGCGTCAAGCGCCTGCTGCGCGAGGGAGGCTTCGTCGCGCCGGCGATGGACTTCGGCGACGTCACCGGCGACGGGCGCTCGGACGCTCTCGTGCTCGTCGACAGCGGCGGCGCCGCCGGCGCGGTCGCGCTGTACATCTTCAGCACCAACGGCAAGGCCGCCGACAGCTCGTTGCGCGTCGTCTACCGCTCGCAGGGCCTGTACCGCGCGAGCGCCGAGATCTCCGCCGGCACCCTGATCACGCAGGTGCCGACCTTCGGCAAGGGCGACGACCTGTGCTGCCCAGCGAAGGTCATCGAACGCGTGTACGCGTGGAGCTCGAACGCCAAGGAGCTCCGGCTGCGCAGCTCTCGGGAGCGGGACGGCCCGAAGGGTGCGCCGGCGACGACGGCGCCCGCGCAGCCGGGCTAGCCGGCGGGTGACCGGCCGACCGGCCCGGACGCGCTAGAAGCCGGCGTGGTTCGGGTTGAACGCCGGACGCGGATCGTCGCGCGGCGGCTCTTCGGCCCCGCGCTCCTCGCTCTTGTTCGGCTCGACCCGGGGCGCCATGCCCGGCAGCTTCAGCTTGACCTTGCGGCCGTCCTTCATCTTGACCTCGAGCGGCTTGGGAGTCAGCGGCTCGCCGGGAATCGGGCTCATGCGACCGAGGCTACCACCGCTCAGCACAAGTAACCAATGCGCGCGTGCAATACTTGCTTGCATGCAAGCATCTTCTTTCCCCGCCTCGCCTGCGCACGGCGCGACCGCCTCCGACGAGCTCGCGGCGGACCTGCTCAAGCTGTGGCGTCACGTGCTGAGCACGACCAGCGGTGGCGCCTACGCGATCTTCGAGGAGCTCGACCTGTCGCTGACGCAGGTCAAGACGCTCGCGGCGCTGGCGCGTGACGAGCTGACGGTCAAGGAGCTCGCCGAGCGTCTCGGCCTCTCGCTTCCCGGCGCCAGCAGGGCCGTCGACGCGCTCGTCTGCCGCGGCCTGCTGGACCGTCGGGAGGACCCGCAGGACCGCCGCCAGAAGCGCCTGCGCTGCACCGACGCCGGCCTCGACGCGCTGCGCCGGCTCGACGAGGCGCGCCTGGCGGGGATGGCGGCGTTCGCGGCCACCCTCCCGCCGGCGCAGTGCAGGCGCCTGTCCGGCGCGCTGCGGCCGATCGTCGACGAGATCGGCGGAGCGCGCCGATGACGAAGCGGATCGCGCTCAACGACGACAACCGCCGCTGGTGGACGCTCGCCGCGATGTGCTTCGCGCTGTTCATGATCATGCTCGACAACACGGTCGTGAACGTCGCGCTGCCGTCGATCCAGGAGGATCTCGGCGCGTCGCTCGCCACGCTGGCGTGGACCGTGAGCGCGTACACGCTGTCGCTCGGCGTGCTGCTGATCACCGGCGGGCGACTCGGCGACATCTACGGCCGTCGCCGGGTCTTTTTGATCGGCGTCGTGCTGTTCGCCGCCTCCAGCGCGTTCATCGGCTTCAGCCAGACCGAAGCGTGGCTGATCGGCGGGCGCGCGGTGCAGGGCATCGGCGCCGCGCTGATGATGCCGGCGACGCTGTCGATCATCACGAACACGTTCCCGCCGCAGGAGCGCGGCAAGGCGCTCGGGACGTGGGCCGGCGTGTCGGCGCTGGCGCTCGCGATCGGGCCCGTCGTCGGCGGCTACCTCGTGGAGTACGTCTCGTGGCAGTCGATCTTCTTCCTCAACGTGCCCGTGGCGATCGGGACGCTCGCGATCACGCTGTTCTCCACGCACGAGTCGCGCGACGAGTCGGTCGCCAAGACGCTCGACGTCGCCGGCATCGTCACGATCAGCATCGGTCTCGGCGCCCTGACGCTCGCGCTGCTGGAGGCGCACGCGTGGGGCTGGGACTCGCCGCAGACGCTCGGCCTACTCGCCGTGGCCGTGCTCGGCATCGTGGCGTTCGCCGTCGTCGAGCGCCGCGTGCGCGTGCCGATGGTCGACTTCGAGTTCTTCGGCTCGCGGACGTTCCTCGGCGCGAGCCTCGTCGCCTTCATCGTCTCGTTCGCGATGCTCGCGATGTTCTTCTTCATCGCGATCTACATGCAGACGATCGAGGGCTACACACCGCTTCAGGCCGGCATCCGCTTCCTCCCGACGACGCTCTGCATCATCCTGATCTCGCCGTTCTCCGGCCGCCTCGCCGACAGCATCGGCCCGCGCCCGCTGATGACCGGTGGGCTGGTGCTCGTCGCCGTCTCGCTGTTCTGGCAGTCCTTTCTGATGGTCGGCTCGGGCTTCGGCTTCCTGGCCCCGGGCTTCATCCTGATGGGCATCGGGATGGGCTTCATCATGTCGCCGATGAGCACGGCCGCGATGAACGCGGTCGACCGCACGAAAGCCGGTGTCGCAGGCGGGATCCTGTCGATGAGCCGGATGATCGGGGGCACGCTCGGCATCGCCGTCCTCGGCGCGCTCGTCGGCAACCCCAGCGACCCGGCGGCCTACGTCGCATCGCTCGGCGACGGCCTGCTGGTCGGGTCGATCGTCGCGGCGCTCGGAGCGGTCGTCGCCTGGACGCTCGTGTCCCCCGACGTGGCCGCCCAGTCGCCGCTCGTGCCGGCGGGCGAAGCAGCTCTGCCACCCGTCGACGATCGCGGCCACGCGGCCCGAGAATCCGGGCGACCGGCGGTCGTGGGGCAGGCGAGCGAGTCGGCCACGTAGGATTGCGGCCCGTGGCCGTCGATCTCAGCCAGATCTCCAGCGTCGACACCGAGCCCGGCGAGCTGCCGGCGACGATGTCGGCGTGGGTGATCCGCAAGGAGCGCGAGGGTCCGCCGACCCAGGCGTTCCAGCTCGAGGAGATCGAGGTCCCGGAGCCCGCCGCGTTCGAGGTCGTCGTGCGTGTGATGGCCGCCGGCGTGAACTTCAACAACGTCTGGGCGGCGCTCGGCAAGCCCGTCTCCGTCTTCCGCTACCACCCCGACGAGGACCACCACATCGGCGGCTCGGACGCGTCGGGCATCGTGTGGAAGGTCGGACCGGGCGTGACGCGCTGGAAGCCCGGCGACGAGGTCGTCGTGCACTGCAACCAGGCGTCCTACGAGGACGTCGAGGTCCACGGCCTCGACCCGATGGCCGCACCGAGCCAGAAGATCTGGGGCTACGAGACGAGTTGGGGCTCGTTCGCCCAGTTCGCGAAGGTCCAGGCGCAGCAGCTGCTCGCAAAGCCCGAGCACCTCGCCTGGGAGGAGGCCGCGTCCTACGGCCTGACGTACTTCACCGCCTACCGCATGTTGATGGACCAGGCCGGTCTGCAGCCCGGCCACAAGGTCCTGATCTGGGGCGCCGCCGGCGGACTCGGCGTGTTCGCGACGCAGCTGTGCACGCTTGCGGGCGCCGACTGCGTCGGCGTCGTGTCGTCCGACGAGAAGGGCGCGCTCGTCGAGCAGCTCGGCGCCAAGGGCTTCATCAACCGCGGCGAGTTCGCCGGCATGATGCGTAAGGGCGGCGAGACGCCCGATGAGGAGAAGGCCCGCTTCGCGGTCTCACGCGACTTCGCCAAGCGCGTCAAGCAGATCCTCGGCGACGCCCCCGACATCGTCTTCGAGCACGTCGGCAAGGCGACGTTCCCGACGAGCGTCTTCTGCGTCAAGCCGTTCGGCAAGGTCGTCATCTGCGGCGCGACCTCCGGCTTCGACCTCGACTTCGACGTGCGCTATCTGTGGATGCCCCAGAAGCAGATCATCGGCTCGCACTTCGCCAACGCGTGGGAGTGCCACAAGGCCAACGAGCTCGTTCGCGAGTCGAAGATCCGGCCGGTGCTGTGGCGGACGATGGGCTTCGAGGACGTCGCCACCGCACACCAGCTCATGCACGAGAACAAACACGCCGGGAAGATCGCGATCCTCGTGGGCGCGACCGACGTCGGTCAGGGAAAGACGACCGAGGGTCCCGGCGCGATCATGGCGGAGGTAGGTGCGTGATGGCATACGGCGTGGTGCAGCTCCCCTTCTACGCGACCGGATTTCGCGGCGACGACCTCGAGGCGGCGCTGCACAAGCTCGCCCCGATCTCGCTGCGCTACGGCGCGATGCGCTACGAGGTCATCCGCTTTCGCGACGACCGCTACCGCTTTCAGATGAACATCGAACTCGAGCGCAAGGAGGACTGGGACGCGTTCTGGTTCGGCGAGGAGTTCACCGACATGCGCCGCTCGTGCTCGAGCTGGTTCACGGTGCCGCTGTTGTACGCGTGGGCGGACACGGTGACGATCGGCTCGCTGCGCTCAGAAGAGGCGCTGGTCGGAGACGAAGAGGATTGATCGAGCAGCCGGACGCGGGCGCGGCGACGATCGCGGACGTTCTGTCGACGGCTGACGAGTAGACGCAGGTCCACCACGCCGCGTAGACCGTTCCACCGACGCCGACCGAAACGAGGACTCCGATGGCCGCTCCCCCCGCCGACCTCTCGCAGTGCGACACCTGCAAGCGCCCGGTTCCGCCCTCCAACAACCCGCAGTTCGCGCGCTGGAAGACGGTCAAGGGCGAGACCGGCCGGGTCTCGGGGATGCGCTGCCCCGAATGTCAGGCGAAGGAGGAGAGCGAGACGTGATGAGCGGTCCGCCCGACCGCCTGCACGGGTGGCGCGCCAGCCAGGAGGTCGTCCCGATGACGATCCACCGCCAGTCGCACACGGCGGTCGATCTGCTCGGGCTCGACCATGTCGCGCTCGCGCTGGCCGACCCCGAGGCGATGGCGGCCTTCCTCTGCGATCACGTCGGGATGCACGAGCTCGCGCGCGGCGACGGATCGATCACCGTCGGCGCGGCGGGCCCGCGCGGCGCGCGGTTCGAGCTGGTGCAGGCCGACGGCCCGCGCGAGCCCGGCGCCCTCGCGCGACTCGTCCTGCGCGTCAGCGACCTGCGCAGCGCGGTCGCGGCGCTGCCCGAGGGCACGGAGGTCGACGACGACGACCCCGAGGTCGTGCGATTCACCGGTCCCGAGGGGCTGCGGCTGGACTTCACGTGGATGATCGCCGGGATCATCGACTACGACCTCGACGACGTCGTCCTGCACGTCGCCGACAGCGAGGACGTCCGCGTCGCGCTCGCCGAGGTCGGTTGCGTGCCGCGTGGAGATGCGCTGCACATCGGCGACAAGGGCATCTCGCTGGAGGAGCGGTCGCGCCCGACGGACCGCCCGCTGCTCGATCACATCGCGGTGCGCGTCAACTCGGTCGAGGCGGTCGAGGCTCAGGCGCGCGCGCGTGGCGTGGAGGTCCACGAGCACAGTGGCGGCGACGCCTTCTCGATCGTCATCCCCGGCCCCGAGCGGCTGCGGCTGGACTTCGTCGAGTAGCCGGATCGGCCTGACACCGGCTGTCGAGGCCCGTCCTGCATCGCGGCGCCCAGCGGCGCGTAGGCGCAGGCCATGCCGAGCCCGTACGAGGAGGAGCTGCTCAACGTCGAGGAGGCGGTCGAGTGCCTGCAGGCGGCGCTGCGGCTGCGGTACCGCTCGGCGCTCGCGTACGCGGCGGCCGCGGGCAGCGTCGTCGGCTCACCTAGCCTAGCGGCAGAGCGCGAAGACGCTGCCCGCCGCGATCTCACCCGTGCGAATCTCGCGCGTGGGGAACGTCGCCAGCACGAGCACCGAGCGCTTGCGCGGGCTGCGGTCGAGCACGCTGGCGAGAATGTCGCCGCTCGCGCTTGGTGGTCCACGGCCGGACCGATTCGCAGCCCCCTGGGTGGAGACCGCCCACACCTGCGCATGCCCGGCCCGCAGCCCGAAGCTACGCCGCGTCCTCGCGCCCGTGGCTGCCGATGTCATCACGTAGGGCGCGCAGCGCCTGGCGGATGATGCGCGACACCTGCATCTGCGAGACGCCCACCATCCGCGAGATCTCCGTCTGCGTGAGGTCCTCGGAGAAGCGCAGCCGCAGCACCTCGCGGTCGCGCTCCGAGAGCACGCCGAACGCGTCGTCGAGGAGCACGCGCATCTCCGCGCGGCCGATCTCGGGGTCGCGATGGCCGATCGAGTCGGCGAGCGTGACGTCCTCGCCGGTCGGCTCGTCGAGCGAGCGCGTGCGCCGCGCCTCCTGGCTCTGAATCGTGATCAGCACCTCTTCGAAGGGCTGACCGACGCGCTCGGCGAGCTCTTGCACCGTCGGCGAGCGGCCGAGCGTCGTCGTCATCTCGTCGCGCGCCTTGGCGAGCTCGATCTGCAGCTCCTGCATCCCGCGCGGGACGCGCATCGCCCACGTCTTGTCACGGAAATGGCGCTTGATCTCACCGAGGACGGTCGGCGTCGCGTACGACGAGAAGCGCACGTCGCGCGACATGTCGAAGCCCTTGATCGCCTTCATGATCCCGACGCACGCGACCTGCACGAGGTCGTCGAGCGGCTCGCCGCGGCCGCTGTAGCGACCGGCCAGCGCGCGAGCAAGCGGCACCATCTCCTCGGCGAGGATGTCGCGCGCCCTCATGTCCCCGTCCTCGTGGTATCGGCGCAGCAGCTCGCGCTCGCGATCCGCGCGGTCCCCGGCGCCGACGATCGGCTTCTCCATCGCCGTTGCGAGCCTACCGTTCGCTGCCGAATGCGGCGGTGAGCGCGCTCAGCGACCGAGGACGACCGTCACCCGGTGATCGGGCTGATGGCGCCCACCCGGCCTGTGGCGCTGGATGAGAACGCGGTCACGCCATGTGGGTGCGGCCCGCCGCCGGGTTGATCCGCGCGGCGCCGGCCGCGGGCTTGGCCCGGGCGCGTGCGGGACGTCGGGGTCTGCCGTCGAACGCCGTGACGTCACTCTGGCCCCGGCCACCAGAAGCTCCAAGTGCGCCGGGCGTCGTCGAAGCCCAGTCGGCGGTAGAGCTCCTTCACCGTGTCCTTGTCGTCAGCAACGACGAAGATGAGGTCGCATCCGTCCTCCCGCAGGCGCTCGACCGCCCCGCCGACCAGGGCCCGGGCCAACCCCATCCCGCGAAACGGCTCGAGCACGACCACGTCCTCCACCTGCCCGGCCGCCTCGTGGCGCCGCATCTCACACCACCCGGCGACCTCCCCCTCCACGAGCGCGGCGAGGAACCGCACGCCGTTGCGCTCC
>Ga0136633_1001632_pt1 | contig 16390 bp, 14 predicted proteins | sample AntDrymeUQ832206_2_FD_105494 | JGI IMG/M metagenome (GOLD analysis project Ga0136633, IMG submission 105494) | Polar desert sand microbial communities from Dry Valleys, Antarctica - metaG UQ83 (22.06) | ecosystem: Environmental > Terrestrial > Soil > Desert | place: Antarctica: Dry Valley...
TCAAGCCGATCATCACGATCCGCGACGGGGTCGTCGAGACGGCCGACAAGCCCCGGACGCGGAGCAAGGCCCGCGAGCGCACGATCGAGCTCCTCGTCCAGCGGCCGATCGAGAGGCTCGCCGTCCTCTTCACGCCGCCGGCCGACGCCGATTCATTCCGCAAGGAGGTCGTGACCCGGGCAGGGTCGCAACTCCAGGCGAAGAACGTGTCCGTCCAGCCGGTCGGGGCATCGGTCGGGCCGCACCTTGGGCCGGGCTGCGTCGGGGCCGTCGTCCTCTATGAGCGGCGCTGAGGGCGGGGCGGTCTGCGGCTCGCAGCCGCGCCCCGTTCACCTGCAGCGAACACTTCGCCACCCAAGGGCGTCCGAGCGCGCCGTTCGCTCGGACTTGTTCACCGCCACCGAACACTCCGCCGGGAAGAACGGTCGCCCAGGCCCGAGACCGGCTTTCGGGACGGGTTCGAGCAGCCCGCCGCTCGCTTAAGGGGGATTCTGTTCACCGACAGTGAATTGGGTCCCTTCGCGACCGCCTCCCGCAGCCGATGTTCGCCGGAGGTGAACCCGGGAGCCCGAGCCGCGAGCCGTGGCTCGCCGCGTCGCTGTGCCGCACGGGAACGTTGCGGTCCGGTTGCGCTGAGGTTGCGTAACGGGACCATCGGGGAGTCGTCCGCACCGGTTTCCGGGCTATACTCGGGCCAAATCCCGGCGCCCGGCGCGCCCGCAACCGAGGTGGCCCGCGGGGGCCGCCACACACGGAGGTCCTCGAGTTCATGACGACCGAGCAAGTCGCTGCGCACATCAACCCCTGGGAGATCGCGCAGCAACAGTTCGATCTGGCCGCCGGGAAGCTCAACCTCGATCCGGGCCTGCGGCGGGTCCTCCGCCAGCCACGCCGCGAGCTGACCGTCCACTTCCCCGTGAAGATGGACGACGGGAGCGTCCAGGTCTTCACCGGCTACCGGGTCCAGCACAACCTGGGCCGCGGGCCGGCGAAGGGCGGCATCCGCTATCACCAGGACGTGAGCCTCGACGAGATCAAGGCCCTCGCCATGTGGATGACCTGGAAGTGCGCGGTCGTCGGGATCCCGTACGGCGGCGGCAAGGGCGGCGTCATCGTCGACCCGAAGAAGCTGTCGATGAAGGAGCTCGAGGCGCTGACCCGCCGGTTCACGACCGAGATCGAGGTCCTCATCGGTCCCGAGCGCGACATCCCGGCCCCGGACGTCAACACGAACGCTCAGGTCATGGCCTGGATGATGGACACCTACTCGATGCACCAGGGCCACACGGTCCCCGGCGTCGTGACCGGCAAGCCGATCAGCCTGGGCGGCTCCGAGGGCCGCACCGAGGCGACGGGCCGGGGCACGGTGTTCTGCATCGTCGAGGCCACCCGCCACCTGGAGATGAACCTGGCGAAGGCCCGGGTCGCGATCCAGGGCTTCGGCAACGCCGGCTCGATCGCCGCGCGGCTGATCTCCGACGAGGGCGCCACGGTCGTCGCCGTCTCCGACTCCACCGGCGGCATCCACAACCCGGCCGGCCTCGACGTGACGAGGGTCGTCAACTGGAAGAAGGAGCACGGCACGGTCCAGGGGTTCCCCGGCGCGAAGGACATCACGAACATGGAGGTCCTCGAGGTCGACTGCGAGATCCTCATCCCGGCCGCCCTTGAGAACCAGATCACGAGCCGCAACGCCGCGAACATCAAGGCCCTGATCGTGGCTGAGGCGGCCAACGGCCCCACGACCCCCGAGGCCGACGTCGAGCTGGCCCGGCGGGGCGTCTTCATGATCCCCGACATCCTCTGCAACGCCGGCGGCGTCACCGTCAGCTACTTCGAGTGGGTCCAGGACCTCAACCGCGACCACTGGAGCGAGGCGGTCGTCAACGACAAGCTCCGCGGGATCATGACCCGGGCGTTCTCGGAGACCCTCGCGATCGCGAAGCGCGAGGAGTGCGACATGCGGATCGCGGCCTATCTGCTGGCAGTCCAGCGGGTCGCCGACGCGACCTCGATGCGCGGCCTCTACCCGTAAATCGGGAGCGCTCGGCCGGGTCGTTGCCTGGGAGTCAACAAAGACGGCGCCAGGTCGGCCGGCGAGTGCTTTGGAGGCCGCTCAGCCTCAGCTAGCGGTCAGGCCGCTGACTCGGAGACATGGGCACGCCCGGAGTGGGGCGTGGACGTCCGGTTACCGCTCGATTTGTTGACTGTCAGTCACGGCGCGGTCCACCGGAGTCGGGCGGTGAGCGGTCAGCCCGGCAGGTGACTGGTCGGTACCACCCCGTCGGGGTTTCCGAGACGATCCGAGATGTTTGCTGCGACCAACTACTTCGCGGCCGCGGGACGCGTGTCCCGGAGTCAACAAAGGGGCCCGGAAGGCCGCCGGTCGGTGGCCTCGGAGGCCGTGACGGGCCCGCCCGGTTGCCAGGCGGTGACTGCGAGTCACGCCGGCGGCCGGAAACGGGCGAATCGCCCCGTTTCGGACCGGATTTGTTGACTGTCAGACACGGGTCGGCGGAGTTGGATTCGGTGCGCCGGGACACCGCCATGGCCCGCTTCGCCGGGAATAAGCCGGGGCAGGCAAAGCCCCGGAAAGACCGGGTGCTACCATCGCCGCCATGCTCGATCACGAAGAGAAATTCCTGTTCAAGGAAGAGATCGTCCACCTCGCCAACTCGGTTGCCGAGCCCGGCATCCTCGACAACGTCGAGGACCTCCTGACCGACGTCATCACCAGCCCCCGGTTCGATTCGGAGGTCTTCACCCTCGAGCGGAGCCTCCAGGTGATGCTCGGGCCCCGGGCCGGGACGACCCTCGTGGGGCTCCTGACGGTGGCGCCCGAGGTGTTCGACGAGGTCGCCGAGGTCCGGATTGCCTCCGAGGTCCACGAGCGCCTCGTGGCCTGGCGAGCCCGGTTCGGGCTGGCGATCGACAACGCCCTGAACTTCCTCAACAACCCGGATGGCATCCAGGGCCACAACTTCGCGACCCAGATCGCCCACGTCGAGGAGCGGCGGGTCCTCCAGGGCCGGCTGACCCTCGTTCGCTACAACAACGAGCCGCAGTTCTTCGTGGCCGACGCGGGCGTGTTCCTCGGACTCGTCGCGGACGTCATGGAGCGCCTCGGGCCGTACCTCGAGCCCGACGCCGTCGACGTCGAGACCGTGAACCGCCTCCGGGACGCTCTCCAGCTGGTCGAGCGGAAGACCACGACCCGCGGCTGACCGCGCAAACTCGGCCGGTGAGACACCTCTACCTCGCCGCGACAGGCCAGAACCGCGGCAAGACCACCGCCGCCCTTGGGCTGCTTGACGGGTTCCTCGCCCGGGGCCTCAGAACCGGGTTCATGAAGCCGGTCGGCCAGCGGACGGTCATCGACGAGGGGATCCCGGCCGACGAGGATGCCGTGCTCATGAAGGGCGTCTTCGGGCTACCCGAGCCGTACCCGGTGATGAGCCCGGTCCACATCCCGCGCGGCTTCACGAAGAAGTACATCGCCGGCAAGGTCGTCGAGGACCTGCCCGCCCGGATCGTCGCGGCCCACGCGACCTTCGCCGACCACGACATTGTCCTGATCGAGGGCACCGGGCACGCCGGGGTCGGGGCGGTCATCGGGCTCTCGAACGCCACCGTCGCCGCGCTCCTCAACGCCCCGACGATCATCATCAGCGAAGGGGGCGTCGGCCGGCCGATCGACGAGATCGTGCTCAACGCGGCCCTGTTCAAGAGCCACGGGGTCGAGGTCGCCGGCGCGATCGTCAACAAGGTGGACCTGGACTCGCAGCCGGGGATCGCCGCCGTCCTCGAGCGCGGCCTTGCTCGCCACGGCGTGGCGCTCCTCGGCGTCCTGCCGGTCAAGCCGCTCCTCTCGAACCCGACCCTGGGGATGGTCCTCGACGGCGTCCGCGGCGAGACGATCCACGCGGGCCCCGACCTCGACCGGGTCATCGACGGGGTGGCGATCGGGGCGATGGAGCCGGGCCACATGCTCGAGCGGGTCGGCCCCGGGACCCTCGTGATCGTGCCGGGCGACCGGGAGGACGTCATCCTCACGATCACCACGGCCCACCTCGCGCCACGGGTCCGCCTCGGAAACGTGAGCGAGGCCGCGAAGATTGCCGCGATTGCGGCCGAGGCGACAAACGAGCGAACCGCCTCGATCGACGGCCACGAGGGGGCCGCCGTCGGGCTGGTGCTCACCGGTGGCTACCGGCCCCGGCCGCAGGTCCTCGCGGCGATCCGCCAGGCCGACCTGTTCGCCACGCTCGTCGGCGAGGACACCTACTCGGTGGCGTCGGAGGTCCACGACCTCCTGGTCAAGACCCATGCCGCGGACCGCGAAAAGATCGACCTCATCAAGGGCCTGGTCGCGGACTGCCTCGACGTCGACCGGATTCTCGCCGTCGCCCGACCGCCCGCTCGACCCGCCTGAGCGCCCTCTTCGCCATCCTGGGTTAGCATGGCGGCGCCCGGCGGGCCCCCAGCCTGCCGGAGCCGGTCACCCGCTCACCGAGGTGGCCACCGGGAGCCCCAGCTCCCACCGGCACCGGCCCCACGGCTGCCGTCACCCATCTGCCCGGCCCGTGTGTTTGCGCTTGCGCGACGCCGCCCGCCGGGCCCCAGGCCGCGCCATTGGTTCGGCACGACGCCGTCGCCGCCCCCGCGCCCCGCCCCTGGAGGGCCCGTCCACGCATCCCTTCGCTGGCCACCGCACCGGTGTGGCCTTCAGGTGGAAAGGAGTCTGGGTAGCGCGCCAAGCGTGCCCGTCACATTCATGTCCGACATCGTCACATCGAAGATCGCCCGCGCCTTCGTGCTCGCTCTGGCGCTCGCGATCGCAATGCCCACGGTGACCGACGCCTTCTGGCCGGTCATGAGTCGAACCTCGCTGCTGAGCCGCGGCTTCCGGGACGGCCATCGCGGCCTCGACATGGCGGCCCCTCGCTGGACCGGCGTGGTTCCGATCCGGAACGGCACGACCGTCTTTGCCGGCTGGCGAAGGAACTGCGGTGGATACCAGGTCTGGATCTCTCACGGGGATGGCCTGTATTCGGCGTACTACCACCTTGCCCGCGAGATCTCGTATCCGGGAGAGGAGGTCGAGGGTGGTAACGAGCTGATCGGCTACGTCGGGACGACCGGCTGCGTGACGGGCTCTCATCTCCACGTCGAGGTCTGGCGCGGCTATCCCTGGCGCGCCGGCTCCGTCCGACTCAACCCGTGGGATTACGTGCTCGAGGGGAAATTCGTCCCGCTCCGCTACCGCTGATCGGTCAGCTCCCGGGTAGGGGCTCGTTGTCGATCAGCCGGGTCGACCCGAACCGAACCGCGAGCGACAGGAGGGCCGGGCCGTCGACCCGGTCGAGCTCCGCGAGGGTCGCGCCGTCCGCGACGCTCACGTAGTCGGGTTCGGCCAGCGGCTCCGAGGCGAGCGTCGCGCGCATCGCCTCGCGCAGGGCCTCGGCTGACTGTTCGCCCGCCTCCCAGCGTTCCCGGGCCGCGAGGAGCGCCCGGCGGAGGACCGGCGCAGCCGCGCGCTGCTCGGGCGTGAGGTGGACGTTGCGCGATGACAGCGCGAGCCCGTCGGGCTCGCGAACCGTGGGGCAGGCGACGACCTCCGTGGGGATCGCGAGGTCGCGCGCCATCTGGCGGATGACCATGACCTGCTGGGCGTCCTTCTGGCCGAAATACGTCCGATCCGCCCCGACGAGGTCGAACAGGATCGCGACCACAGTGGCGACGCCGTCGAAGTGGCCGGGCCGGGCCGCGCCTTCCAGCGGTCGGGCGACGGGCCCGACGGACACGGTGGTTTCGAAGCCCGGCGGGTAGATCTCCTCGACCGGCGGCGCGAAGACGATGTCGACGCCCTCCGCGTCGGCGATCGCAAGATCGCGCGGTTCGTCGCGCGGGTACTTCGTGTAGTCGCCGGACTCGTTGAACTGGCGGGGGTTGACGAAGATCGTCACGACTGTCGTGCGGTTCTCCGACCGGGCCCGCCGCATGAGCTCACGGTGGCCGTCGTGGAGCCAGCCCATCGTCGGGACGAGCCCGATCGGGCGCGGCGCGGAGGTGAGCGCGTCGCGCAGCTCTGCGCGGCTGCGGACGACCTGCGTCAAGCTCTTCTAGAGGTCCCGATCCAGCGGGATGCCGCCGCCGACCGGCGACCGGCCCTGGTCGAGCGCCGACCGGCCGAGGACCTCCTCGAGCACCGCGTCGTCCATCCGGACCGTCTGCTCCGCGCCCGGGAAGCTGCCGGCCGTGACGTCGGCCGCGTAGCTCGAGGCCGCCTGGAGAATGGCGCCGCGGAGGTCCGCATAGGGTCGGGCGTGCTTCGGGTGCCACGTGTCGAGCCCGAGGAGGTCGGTCACGACCTGGACCTGGCCGCTGCAGCCGGGCCCTGCCCCGATCCCGATCGTGGGGATCTTCAGGCGCTCGGTGATCGCGGCGGCGAGCTGCTCCGGAACGAGCTCGAGCACGATCGCGAAGGCCCCCGCCTCCTGGACGGCGAGGGCGTCGGCCAGGAGCGACCGGGCCTGCTCGCGGGTCTTGCCCTGGACCCGGACCTTGCCGATCGCGTTGATCGCCTGGGGCGTCAGGCCGATGTGGCCCATGACCGGGATCCCGGCCTTGACGATCGCCTCGATCACCCGGGCCGTCCGGACTCCGCCCTCGACCTTGACAGCCTGCGCACCCGATTCCCGGAGGAAGCGACCGGCGTTTGCGAGCGCGTCGTCAGGGTTCGCGTACGACAGGAACGGCATGTCGGCCACGACGAGCGCCCGAGCCGCCCCGCGGCTCACCGCCTTCGTGTGGTGGAGCATCTCGGCCATCGTGACCCGGACCTCGGAGTCGTACCCGAGCATCACCCGGCCCACGGAATCGCCGACAAGGAGCATCGGGACCCCGGCTTCGTCGAGGAGCTTCGCCGTCGGGTAGTCGTACGCGGTGAGCATCGGGATCCGGGCGCCGTCCGCGTAGAGCTTGGCGATGTCGAGAACGGTGAGGCGGCGGACCGCCTCGGCGTTGGAGCTCATGCGCGGGTTTCCTGGGTCACGGGATCAGTCTGCGGGGCGGCGTCCCGCTCGTCCAGCGCGCGGGCCACGCGGTCCAGGAGCCGGTCGGCAACTTCGCGCTTCGGCAGCAGCGGCAGCGCCTCGCGATGCCCGCCGGCGGTCAGGATCGTCACCCGGTTCGTATCGGTCCCGAAGCCCGAGCCAGGCTCGCTGACGTCGTTCGCCACGAGGAGGTCGACACCCTTGCGGCGGAACTTGTCCGGCGCCCGCTCGAGCGAGCCAGTCTCGGCCGCGAAGCCGACCAGCACGGGCCGGTCCCGGGCCCCGACGGGCGGGACGAGGGACGCGACCGTGGCGAGGATGTCCTCGGTCGGCTCGAGTTCGAGCGTGAGCGCGCCGTCGCGGGCGATCTTCGAGGCCGCGGCCTGCCTCGGCTTGAAGTCCGCGACGGCCGCGGCCATGACCAGCGCATCCATGCCGGCGCGAACGATCTCGCGGAGCGCGGCGAGGAGCTGATCGGCCGTCTCGATCCGGGTGATCGTCGCTCCGTCCGGCAGCGCCAGTTCGACGTTCGCGGCCACGATCGTCACCCGCGCGCCACGCTGGAGGGCGGCCTGGGCGATCGCCGCGCCCATCTTGCCGGTCGAGCGATTGCCGATGAACCGCACCGGATCGATCGGCTCGCGCGTGCCGCCGGCGGTGACGACGACGTGCCGGCCGGCGAGATCCGCCTCGCGGGGCGGCTCGACGAGCGGTGGCCGCGCAGCAACCTCGGGGGCCCGGACCGGGCGGCTACCGACGGCGGCGACGACGGCGTCGACGATCCGTGGCAGCTCCGCGAGCCTGCCGAGGCCGGTCTGGCCGGACGCGAGGGGTCCCGCCTCGGGCTCGACGACCGCATAGCCGAATTCGTCGCGCAGGCGGGTCACGTTCGCCCGCGTTGCCGGATGGGCGTACATCTCGCCGTCCATGGCCGGGGCGACCACGACCGGCGCCGCGGTCGCGAGGCAGGCCGCGGTCACGACGTCGCCGGCGAGGCCGTTGGCCATCGCGCCGAGCCAGTGGGCCGTGGCCGGCGCCACGACGATCGCGTCCGCGCTGTCGGCGACGACGACGTGCCCGATCCGGCCATCCGGCAGCAGCTCCATCAGCTCCGACTCGACGGGATGGCGGCTCAGCGCCTCGAACGTCAGCGGACCGACGAAGCGGGTCGCGGCGGGGGTGAGGAGGGCGACGACGTCGGCGCCCTCGGCAGTGAGGAGGCGCAGGAGCTCGACGGCCTTGTAGGCGGCGATGGATCCCGTGACGCCGAGGGCGATGAGCCGGCCCTCGAGCCGCCTCGTGGCGGAGGTCATCCGAGCCCCAGCTCCAGCCGCTGCCCGCCCGACACCTCCGCGTGGAGGATCGCCAGGCCGCGGAGCGTCAGCTCCGGGTCGATCGCGTCGATCCCCTCGAGCGAGCGGACCCACGGTGCGGCCGACAGCCCGCCGGTGAGGATCGCCTTGACGTCCGCGGGCGCGACGCCGTTCGCCTCGGCCAGCTCGCGGCGGATCCGCGCAAGCAGCCCGGCGGCGAGTGCCTGGTAACCGAAGACCGTCCCGGACTGCATCGCCGAGACGGTGTCGCGTCCGATCGCCCGGTCGGGGGCACGGAGCTCGATCCGCGGCAACTTGGCGGTTCGGGCGGCGAGCGCTTCCAGGCCCAGCTCGAGTCCAGGGGCGATCGCGCCGCCGACGTACGCCCCATCGGCCGCCACGCAGTCGAACGTCGTGGCGGTCCCGAAGTCGACGACGACGGCCGGCGTGCCGTGGAGCCGCTGCGCCGCGAGTGCGTTGACGAGCCGGTCCGCGCCGACCTGCTCCGGCCGGTCGACCCGGACGGCCAGCGGGACGATGCCTGCCGTGGCGACGACGAGCGGCCGCTCGCGGCGGGCGGCGATCTCCTCGATCCCGTCGGTGAGGTACGGCACCACTGAGGCGCAGGCGATCGAGGCGACGTCGGCGAAGGAGGCGTCGTCGAGGCGGAGGAGGCCCTCGAGCAGAACCTCCAGCTCGTCGGACGTCGCGCGGGTCACCGTGGCCGCCCGCCGCGTCGCGACAAGCTGGCCCGCGCGGAACAGCCCGATCGTGATGTTCGTGTTGCCGATGTCGACGGCGAGGAGCATGAAACGATGATACGGCCCCTCGCCCGCCGCCCAGCCCACGCGGGATTGTTGCGGTTACCTGCAACGATCGCAATCTGGCCTCGCTGGGCGCCGCCCCCCGTGGTCCGCGCGCGCCGCGCCGCCCACGACGGGCCATCGCGATGATTGCTGCCAACCGCAACAAACCCCTCGAAACGACCTTTCACCGCCCCACCCGCTGAAGTACCATCCCGTCAGCCCAGCGTCCGCGCCCCGCCCGTGCCCCGGACCGGCAGCCGCAGGAGCCGCCTCGTGTCGAGCGCCCCGCCCGCGAAATTCTTCGTCAACCAGGGCGTCGTCTCCACCCGTGCGGACATCCAGAACCTCCTCCGCCCGCTCCTCAAGCAGACCGTCAGCTACCGGTATTTCCGGGGCCGCGACCTGATCGAGCACGGGACCGGCTGGGTCGAGCGGCTCGTCGTCGACCAGCCGGAGGTCTCGACGTACTTCACGCCCCTCGCGATCACCCTGAACATCGATTCGTTCGAGCATCTCGAGTTCGAGACCCGCCCCGACCAGCTCCTCGTCTACGCGCTCGTCCAGGGTGACGAGCGTGTCGTCATCGAGTTCGCGCCCGTCGGCACGACTGACGCCGAGTCCCCGTTCGCCCCGCGTCAGCTCGAGTTCGACACCAGCGGTTTCGTCCAGATGGAGCTGCTCGGCCTCGACGCCCACGAGGACGAGTAGCGCGATCCGGACCGCCGGCCGCTGGGCCGGCGGGAGTGGCTGAATCGGTCGTTCGGATGGCCGATCCAGACGAGGGTGACGTCGGCGCGCACCCGCGCGACCGGCGGCTCCGAGGAGGGAAGACACCGAGTTGGACCCTGTAGAGCCCCGAGCGCCCTTGGACCCAAGGCCGCCCGTTGACCCAAGGCCGCCCGTTGACACGAGGCCGCCCCCGAGCGGTGGCGCGCTCGCCGATTACTTCAAGTTCGCCGAGCGAGGAACGAACTTCGCGACCGAGGTGAAGGCGGGCGTGACCACCTTCATGGTCATGGCGTACATCCTGTTCCTGAACCCGCTCATCCTCTCGAACATGTTCACGGACCCGGCCCAGGCGGAAGCGTTCAAGGCGCCCGCCGCGGCCGCGACCGCGCTCGTCGCCGGAGTGATGAGCATCCTCATGGGTGTCATCGCGAACGTCCCGATCGCCCTCGCGGCCGGACTCGGGATCAACGCGCTCGTTGCGTTCGGGCTCGTGCTCGGCGCGGGGCTCACGCCCGCCGGCGCGATGGGCGTGATCGTCATCGAGGGCCTCGTGGTCCTCGTCCTCGTGCTCGTCGGACTGCGCGAGGCGATCATGAACGCCGTTCCCGTTTCGCTGAAGCGCGCGATCGCCGTCGGCATCGGCCTGTTCATCCTGTTCATCGGGTTCTTTGACGGCGGGCTCATTCGAGGCGGCACTGCCGTCCCCGTCGAGTTCGTGTTCCCGGTGACCCCGGGCGCGGCTGTGACGATCCTCGGCCTAATCATCACCATCGCGCTCGTCGTCCGGCGCGTGCCCGCCGCGCTGTTGCTCAGCATCCTCATCACGACCGTCATCGCGATCGCGCTCGGCGTGCAGCCGCTGCCGACGAGCTTCGTCGCGACGCCCAGCTTTACCACGCTCGGTGCGTTTGATCTCAGCAACGTCTTCACGCATCTCGGGATGCTGGCCGCGATCCTCACGATCTTCAGCTTCATGCTGACCGACTTCTTCGACACGATGGGCACGGCAACGGCCATTGCCGAACAGGCCGACCTCGTCGACGAGACCGGTCGAATCCCGAACACTGGGCGGATCCTCGCCGTCGACGCCGTGGCCGCCGCCGCGGGCGGAGCGGCAGGGATCAGCTCGAACACGAGCTACATCGAGAGCGCCGCTGGCGTCGCTGAAGGCGGCCGAACCGGTCTGACGGCGGTCGTCGTCGGGCTCCTGTTCCTGGCCGCAATTCTCCTCACGCCGCTCGCGACCCTCGTGCCGTTCCAGGCAACGGCGCCGGTCCTGATCGTCGTCGGCTACCTGATGGTGACCCTGATCAGGGACATCAACTTCGCCGACCTCGAGGAGGGCTTTCCGGCGCTCCTCGCGCTGATCCTCATGCCGCTGACGTTCAGCATCACGGTGGGGATCGGGGCGGGCTTCATCGCCTATGTCATCGTCAAGACCGTCGTCGGCAAGGCCGGCCAGATCCACCCCTTGATGTGGCTCGTCGCGGCCGCCTTCGTCGTCTACTTCGCCCAGAACTGGCTCAACCTGATGATCAACCCGCCGGCGGTCTGACCCCGCGCGCGTCCAGCCGACGCCCCGGGCCTCGCCCGGGGCGTCGTCTTGTACCATCGGTCCCGTGTTCGAACGTACCGCGCTACCCGACGGGCCGCGGGTCATCACCGCCCGCCTCGCCGGGTCGCGGTCGGTGTCGATCGCGGCGTATGTCCTTGCCGGCTCGCGCCTCGAGTCGCCCGACGACGCGGGCGTGGCCCACTTCATGGAGCACATCACCTTCAAGGGGACGGCCGCGTATCCATCGAGCCGGGCGATCTCCGAGGCGATCGAGGGGGTCGGCGGGTCGTTCAACGCGGCGACCGACCGTGAGTCCACCGTCTACTGGGTCCGCGTGCCCCGGCGCGAGGTCGAACGGGCGACGAGCGTCCTCGGGGAGCTGATCGTCCGGCCGATCCTCGACGAGCGCGAGATCGACCAGGAGCGGGCCGTGATCATCGAGGAGATCCGCTCCTACCTCGACGACCCGGCCGAGTACTGCCAGATCCTGTTCCAGCGCGCGATCTTCGGGACCGGGCCGCTCGGGCGCGAGATCTGCGGTGACGAGGCCGGCATCCGGGCTCTCCCCGAGGCGCGAATCCGCGACTTCTGGCGAATGATGTACCGGCCCGCGAACACGGTCGTGGCTGTCGCGGGCGACATCGACCACGAGGAAGCGGTCTCGCTCGCCCGGACGGCCTTCGGCAGCGGCAACGGCGCGCTGCCCGGCTGGGCACCGGCGCCCGAACTGCCGGCCGGCGACCGGATCCTCGTCGGGGCCCGGCGCGACGCGACGCAGGCCCAGCTCGCGATCGGCGTTCCGGCCCTACCGCGCGACGATCCGGACACGTGGACGCTCGCGCTCCTCAACGGCGTTCTCGGCGACGGCATGAGCAGCCGCCTCTTCCTCGCGGTCCGCGAGGAGCGCCGACTCGCCTACGACATCTCGTCTGGCGTCGCCGAGTACGCCGACGCGGGGGTCCTCGAGATCTCGGCCGGTGTCGATCCCGCCCAGCTGCCGAAGGCGATCGGGGCGATCATCGATGAGCTCGCCAGGCTGCGCGACGAGCTCGTCTCCGACGAGGAGCTGGCGAAGGCGAGGGCGTACCTGTCGGGCGGCCTCGAGCTGCGGCTCGACGAGACACGCTTCCTCGCGTCCTGGATCGGCGGGCAGGAAGCACTCCACGAGCGTGTCCTGACGCTCGACGAGGCACTCGCCGCGATCGCGGCCGTGGACGCGGAGTCGATCCGCCGGCTGGCCGGGCGGCTGTTCCGCGACGAGCTCCTCCGGATGGCCGTCGTCGCCCCGCCCAGGCACGTCACCGGCCTCGAGCGCCACCTGCGGTTGGCGGCGTGATGGCGAAGTCATCGTGAGCGAGGTCCGATCGGCCGGGGCCCAGCCGCTGCCGCGGATCCGCTCTGCCAACGCCGAGGTCGATCGGCGGCTCGCCCGGCTCCACCTGCGGATGGGTCATCTCGGCCTCGCGCGGGCCGAGCTCGAGGCGCTCGCGGGCATCGGAGACCTCGGCGAGGAGGGGCTCCTTGCGCTTGCGGAGGCCCGCTGGCGGACCGGCGATCTGACCGGCGCCGGAGAGGCCGCGCAGGCGCACCTCGCTGCCGGGGGCGACTCGATCGTCGCGCTGGTTATCGCCGCGGAGGCGACGGCCGCGGTTGGCCGTCCCGACGAGGCCCGGCGGCTCGCGGGGCGCGCGCTCGAGAGGTCGGACGCGCCGCTCGACCGGATCTTCGGCGGGATGCCGCGCAGCCTGATCTGGCCGGCCGATCCGTCCGACGCGAATCAGCCAACCGGGATGCTCTTCCCGCAGGACGCGGTCGACGGCAACGGGGCGGGGGACGGAGCGGCGGCGATCGCGGACGCAGACGTGCTGGCCCCCGAGCCGGCACCGACCGGGCCGGGATTCTGGGACACCGACGATCAGCTCGCCGGCGCGATGTCGGACCCGGCAGCCGAGCTGGAGGCCGCCGCCGCGGCGCTCACTGCCGGACACCGGGCCGGCGTCGCCGTCCGCCTCGCGATCATCCTCCGCCTCGCGCCGGACCTCGCCCAGGGCGTCCTCGAGGCGATTGCCAAGAGCCCCTCCCTCAGCTCGGAGCTGGAGCTCGTGCGCGGCGACGCGTACCGTCTCGCCGGCCACGAGGAGGATGCGCAGCGTGCCTATGCGGCGGCAGCCGCCGCCCTCGCCCGCCGCGGGCAGTAGAGTTTCGGCTGTCCATTCCCCCTGATCGGTGCAACCGCCTGTGAACGAACGAACCCTCGTGCTGGTCAAGCCTGACGGCGTCCAGCGCCTCCTCGTCGGACGGATCCTCACCCGCCTCGAGGAGCGCGGGCTGAAGCTCGTCGGCCTCAAGCTCGTCCAGGTCGACCGCGACCTCGCCGAGCGGCACTACGCGGTCCACCGTTCGAAGCCGTTCTTCGGCAGCCTCGTCGACTTCATCACGTCCAGTCCGCTCGTCGCTGCGGCCTTCGAGGGTCCGAATGCGATCGCCGTCGTCCGCTCGATGGTCGGCGCGACCCGCCCGCACGAGGCGGCACCCGGCACGATCCGCGGCGACTACGCGCTCGAGACAGCGCAGAACCTCGTCCACGCGTCCGACGGCGCCGAAACCGCCGCGAGCGAGCTGGGACTCTGGTTCGGTGCCGGCGAGCTGGTCGACTACGAGCGCGACATCGATCGCTGGGCGCTCGCTCCCGAGGAGTAGCCCGTCAGGGCGCCTCCGACGACACCGACGCGGGGCTGACCTCGGGGCCCGATGACGGCTCCTCGAAGGGGTTCGCCGGGCTGAGCGACTCGCCGGGAGCGACCTCGGCAGGCGGCAACCCGGCCGCGGCCTCGCGCACGCCGAGCCCGCCACCCGAGACCGCGATCGCGACGCTCGCCAGGACGAGGACGACCGCTCCGGCGATGGCGGCGCGGTTGGCGGACCAGAGGGCGCGCGCGTCGTCGAGGAACGCGAGCCGTCCCGGGGTCGGGAGCAGCCGCGGGGCGCTCCGGTCCGTTGCCGCGAGGACGACCGACCCCGGCTTGAGGAACCCGGTCACGAACAGGCGGCCGTAGTAGAGGAGCGACCCCAGCGCGACCGCGAGCACCGCGGTTGCCAGGGGACCCGCGACGGCGAGCTCGATGAGCGATGCCCGTGCCGCAAAGACCGCCATCCCCGGAAAGCCCACCGCGCCGGCCACGATGGCCGCGAGGGCGAGGGCGAGGATCGGCGCGCGGCGTGCCCAGCCGTGGAGCTCGCTCAGCTTGTGGCTGCCGAAGGTCGCCCGCATGGCTGCCGCCCACGCCGCGAAAGCACTCTTTCCCGCGACGAAGGTGAGGAGCCAGATCCGGGTTGGTTCCCAAGCCGCCGGATCCAGCACGGCGATCCCGAGCAGGATGATTCCGGCGTCGGCCACGATCGAGTAACCCACCACGTGCTCGAGGTCGTCGTGGATGGCGGCCGCCACGGTGCCGAGGCCGATGCTCACCGCGCCGATGGCGACGATCAGCCCGCGCTCGAGGCCAAGCGACTGCCCGAGGGGCGCGACCGCGCCGTCGGCCCACGCCAGAGCCACCGCCGCGAAGGCGGCCGGTCCCCACGCCATGATCAGCGGCAGCCCCACCTCCGGCGCCGCGTCCGCGACCCGTGCCGCCCACAGATGGAACGGGACCGCGCCGAGTCGGATCGCGACCGCCACTGCGAACGCGAGGTACGCCAAACCGATCAGCTCCGGGTTCAGGCGGACGGCGGCGAGCGGGCCCGCGACCGCGGCCGTGGCGGCCAGCCCGAGCGCGCCCGCGACGACGAGCGCCCGGAGCTCGCGGGCGGCGACGATGAGGCCGCGCTGGGTGACCGGCCGGACGAGCGTCAGGAGGATCCCGACGACCGCGCCCGCCGTGGCCGCCGCGACCGCCGTCCCGGTGTCAACGACGCCCAGCGCGAGGCCCGCCCCGCCCAATCCCACGAGCGTGGCACCGGGAAACATCGGCGGCAGCTTCGGCGTGAGCGCCACGAGAAAGAGCAGGAGACCGGCGACCGAGCCGATCATGAGGAAGAGACGGGCGAAATCGGTACCGGAGATCGCCCCGCCGGCGACGATGAACGACTCGTCCGGTCCGATCGTGGCCGCCGTGGCGATCGCCAGGACGAGTCCGGCGAAACCGACGATCGCCGACCATCTCGGATAGGGGCGGGTCAGGAGCGCCAGGCCGCCCGCCGTGAACGTCACGAGCAGGAACGGCAGGAGCGTCACCGGTTCGGCCGGGGGCCCTTGCGACCCGGCAGCGAGCGACGGCCCGTGCTCCGGGGGCCGAACCGGGCCCGGCTCTCGTCCTCAGCGGGGTCGCCTCTGGTTCCAGTCGCACCCGGCGGAGGACCGGCGGCCGGGCGGTCGGCAGTCGACGGCTCGAGGCTGCTGCCGCTCCGGACCGCGTTTGCCGCGAGCGTCGCCGCGGTGCCTGCCACGACGACGGTCAGGCCGGCGGTGACGATCTGCTCGAGGCCGGACGGCGACCCTGCGAGCCCCACGCGGACGAGCTGCGCCGCGAGCACCGCCAGCACGAGGCCCGTCCCGAGCCGGAGGACGTCGCGGCCCGCGAAGATCGGCCCGATCGCGAGGGCGCCCGTCGCGAACCCGGCGGCGAGTGCCTCGCGCGGGGCAACGACCGCCCGCTCCGCGCCGACAAGCACCTCGGCAGCCGGGCCCGGTGCGACGATGCCGATTGCCCCGAAGCCCGCGACGGCAGCAGCCGACGCCAGCAGTGCCTCGACCGGCCACCCGAGGCGCGATCCGCGGGTTGCCGGCTGGCCGCGCACCGCGACCCACAGGAGGAACCCGCCGAGGATCGCGCCGACGAGACGGGCCGCGAGAGGCAGCGTGTCCGGCAACGGATCGGCCACGAGCGGGGCCGCGACGGCGGCGAGCGTCAACCCGAGGACGGCCGGCCGCGA
>Ga0136633_1001634_pt1 | contig 16381 bp, 11 predicted proteins | sample AntDrymeUQ832206_2_FD_105494 | JGI IMG/M metagenome (GOLD analysis project Ga0136633, IMG submission 105494) | Polar desert sand microbial communities from Dry Valleys, Antarctica - metaG UQ83 (22.06) | ecosystem: Environmental > Terrestrial > Soil > Desert | place: Antarctica: Dry Valley...
CAACCCCGGAACCACCCAGTTTATGGTCGACACCGAGAAGTCGGTGCTCTCGGCCGGTACGACCCCCAGGTAACCCCTTCCCTCGGTTTCGGTGATGGTGAGGTTGAAGGTGACGGCCACCGCCGTCAGCGGGACATCTTTCGCCGCGTTAGCGACCTGCACAAACCTGCCGAACCCCGCCGCAAGCTTCCCGTCGCTATCGTCTCGCGAGTCGTAGCTGCGGTAAGGGGCGACCGGGTTGTACATCAGCCCTGCGGCTAGGGCCGGCGCGGCCGTGGCGACACCAGCGACGGTTACGCCGACGGCGCCGACGGTGGCGGCCCCACCACGGACTAGGAGAGTACGGCGGTCCATGATCCGGTGGTTCTGTTCGTCCATGTGGTTGGTCATCCTCGCTTTAGGTGCGCCGGGTCGGCGACTTGGTGGGTGGGCTCCACCCTACGGCACGTAGTAGCCGCTCACGTCGGATATGAGCTGGGCTGTGCCTGCTGCGTTGCGCAGCAGGACCTGGCCTGCGTTGGCTCCAGATCCGAGACCGGTCAGGACCGAGTTGGGGATGATCTGGTCCTGGATGAAGTTGAGGCTGGAGGTGGCGGGCTGTGACTGCCCCGCCGGCCACACGGTCACCCAGCCCTCGGTGCCGTTGGTGACCGTTACGTTCAGCTGAGCGGCGATCGCGTTCTTCGGCACTCCATCGCGTTGGGCGACCTGAATGCTGACCGCAGCCGTCCCCACCGGAGTGGGCAGCAACCCGTTGCCGAAGCGGGTGTCGAGGTCCCGGCGCGGCGACGGGAGGGGAACGTACCTGGCGCCGGTTCCGGGTCTGTAGTACCCGACAACGTCCACTATTAGGTCGGTGGAGGCGCTGGAGAAGAAGCGGACTTTGCCCCCGGTCCCGACCCTGGCCGTCACCGCGTTCGGGACGTTCTTGCCGGCCTTGTAGGTGAGGTTGGTGGCGTTCGGCCGGGCCACCCCGCTCGGGTAGGCCGTCACGTAGCCCTCGATCGACGGGTTCACTGCCGTGACGTTGAGGGCCACGGATGTCACGTCGGCCGGGATCAGCAGGCCGCCGACGGTCTGGCCCTGGAGCGTCAGCTCCGTCTCGGTACCGCCCGCAGCCAGTCGGCTGCCGTTGGTGCGGGTGTCAAGGGCCCGTGCCGGAGCGACGGCGAAAAAGCCGTCTGTCGACGGTGGGCTGAACCAGCCGTTGACATCAACGACGAAGTGGGTCGTGTTGGTTGTGAAGAAGCTGACCTTGCGATCGGCCCCGATGGTCGCGACCACCTGATTGGAGGGGAGCTCGTCGGCCTCGTAGTTCAAATTGCTGGAGTTGGGCCGGGCCGCTCCGGTCGGGAAGATGGTGGCGTAGCCCGCGCCCGGACCCTCGGGCTCGGCTGCAGTCACGTTGAGCACCACGGCGGTGGCGTCGGCCGGCACCGGGGTTGGGATGACGAGGGCGAACGTCTCGTTGGCGTTGAACTTGCCGTTGTGGCCGCCGATGGGGCCGCCGATGGCGCCGACCCGGGTGTCGAGGATGCGAGTCGGGCTCGTCGCCGGGGTGAACCTCTGACCGGCAGGCGGCGTCGGGACGTTGACGGGGCCGAGGTTCAGCGAGCCGTTCCCGAAGGTGCTGTCGAAGCCCTGGGCGCCGCGGTCGTTGGCCCGCTGCTCCAGTTGGGTCTGCAGCTGGGCCGGGTCAAGGTTGGTGTTGGCGCTGAGGAGGATGGCGGCGGCGCCGGCGACGTGGGGGCTGGCCGAGGATGTCCCGGTGAAGCCGCTGCCGCAGTTGGCCGACGATCCGAAGGTGGCGGTGGAGTTGGCGTCAGGGCCGGTGATGTCGGGCTTCACCCGGCCGTCGATGGTGGGGCCCTGGCTGCTGTAGGGCTGGATCGTGCCCGGCGTCAAGTGGCACGAGGCGCCGACGGCCATCACATAGGGCGAGGTGGCGGGCTCGGTGACGCTCCCCGAGGCGTTGACCTGCTCGAAGACCACGCCGGGGCCGGACTCGAAGAAGAAGTCGAACCGCGGGTCGGCTCCACCGCGGCACCGGGCGACGGCTAGGAAGACGGTCAGCGGGCCGCCGGTCCCGTTGCTGATGCCAACGACCTCGGCGGGCTCGGAGGGTGGGAGGGCGTTACCATTGGTGTCGGTGCCTCCCTGGGCCTCGGCCGAGAAGTCAAGCACGTCGGCATTGCTCTGAGGGGTTGTGGTGCTGAGGAGGAACAAATCGAAGTCCTCGCTCGTGACGGGCCACGCGTCCCAGCGCAGAGTGGCGACAAAGCCACTGCTGTTCGGCACGGTGACCCTGTAGAACTGGTCGTTGCCGGCGTTCTGGAGGCTGTCGCCGATGGTTGCGCCAGCGCAGTACTGGGCCTGGCGGCCCGGGGAGGTGAAGTTGAAGTGCCGCTGCCCCTGGTTGCCCGCCGCGGCCACCCAAAGCACCCCGTCCTCGACCCGGCTCTTGCGGATGGCGCCGGCGTCGGTGCCGTCTGGGCCCTGGCCGTCACCACGGCCGAAGAAGCTGATGATCGAGGTGTTGGCGATCTTGATCCCTTCGGCCTTCAGGTACGGCTGCACCTTGACCAGGTCTCCTACTGCGGTGACGCAGATGAGGTAGATCTCGGCACCCGGGGCGACATCGAAGACATCTTCAGCGACGGCAGTGCCGTGCCTATCGGACATGGGGTCGGTGCTGAACTTGGTGCCGCAGTTGCCGAGGTCCTTGGTCTTTACATTGGCCGCGACCGGGAGCTCGGTGCCCTGTAGGGTCTCGTAGCCCTTGAAGCCGAGGTCGATGACGGCGACCTTCACGCCGTTGCCGTTCTTCCCGTCGGCCTGCCAGGCGGGCGCCCCGATCGAGGCCACGCCCTCGGAGGTGACCGCTGCCGAGCTGTACCGGCGCACCGGGGCCACGCGCTGCACCGCAGGGTCGTCGGCCAGAGCGGTTAGGGCGCTGGTGGGGACCGTGGCCCGCACCGAGCCGGAGCCGGCCGTGTCGAGGGTGCCGCCAGCCGCCTCGACGGCGGCGGCGAGGGTGGAGGCATCGGGGCCGGACACCTGGACCCGGGCCTTGCCGTCCTCCACCTTGGCGCTGCTGTAGCGGCCGACGGGTTCGCCGGCTGCGGCCTTAACCAAGGCAGAACTCAGGCCGCCCTTGGCCTCGGGCGCCCAAGAGGGCTTGGGGCCGGCCGCCCCAGCATGGGCGACCCCCCCGACGCCGCCAAGCACGAGCAGCAGGGCCAGGACGATACTAATGGGTCGAATGGTTTTCATGGCTGGTCCTCCAGCGGGTCGTCCACAGCTGGACGGGTTGCTCCCGCCGCCGCTTTAGTCGGACACGCTACCGGCCCTGCCGTAGTTTCGGCGTCAGGCTGGGTTCACGCCTGCGATACCTCGCTGGCCGTCTAGCGGAAGAGGTCTTCGGCGTGGGGCCGGACGATCTCGTCGTGGACCGATCCCTCCCGCAGGAACGACGGGTCGAGCCCCCGGACGATGGCGACCGGTACGGCCCGGGCCTTGCCCATCACCAGCTCGGCGGCGGCCGCGACCTCATCGGCGACGCATACCTCGGTGACCTGTAGGGCCCGGCCCAGGGCGTCGGAGGTGCCCCGCAGGTCGACCACGCCGGCCAGCCCGGCGATGCCGATGGCCACGTCGGTGGCCCCCCGCCTCCAGGCCCGGCCGACGGTGTCGCTCACCACCACCGCCACCTCGATGCCGAGGCGGGCCCGCAGGCCGTCGCGGATGCGGCGGGCGGACCGGTCGGGGTCGACCGGCAGCAGCGCGGCCCATCCCCGCTCGACGTTCGACAGGTCGACGCCTGAGTTGGCGCACACGAAGCCGTGGCGGGTCTCGGTCATGGTCAGGTCACCCCGGCGGCGCAGCACCCGCACCGCTTCGGCTTCGACCAGCCGCTGGTGGCCCCTCGGGTCGTCAGGATCGACGGCCACCAGGCGCCCCTCGGCCTTGCTCACCACCTTCTGGGTGACGACCACCACGTCGCCGGCCCGGAGGCGGTCCCCTGCGGCGGCGCTGATGAGCTGGGCCAGGACCTCGCCCGGGCGCACCTCGCCGATCCCCTCGACCCCCACGATGCTCAGCACCGGCGGACCACCTCGGCCAGGGCCCGGCTGACCTCAAGGTCACTCATGACGGTGGGGGCGACCACACACGCCATCCCCTCGGCCTCGACCGCCTCGGTCCGGTCGGCGTCGGCCTCGTCGACCACCAGGGTGGCGGCCACCTCGCGGTAGAGACGGGCCACGCCCACCACCGACACCTCGTGGCCGAGGTCGGCCAGCAGGGTGGCCGCCGGTCCCCGCAGAGCGGCGCCGGCCACGATGGGCGACACCGCCACCACCTGGTCCCGGCGGCGGACGAGGGCGGACCGCACCTCGGCCACGGCCAGGACCGGGCCGATCGACACGACCGGGTTCGAGGGGCACAGGATGATGCGCTCGGCGACGGCCAGCGCCTCAAGCACTCCGGGGGCCGGGCGGGCCTCCTCGGCCCCCTCGAAGCGCACCGAGGCCACCCGCCCCTGGTGGTGGCGACCCACGAACCACGACTGGAAGTCCAGCTCCTCGACGCCGCCGGGGGCGGTATCGTTGGCGACGCCCACGACGGTTCGGAGCCGGTCGTCGGTGACGGGCAGCAGGCGGAAGGCCAGGCCGTGGGCGGCGGCTATCTCCCCGGTGATGGTGGAGAGCGGGGCGCCCTCGGTTCGGCGCCCGGTGCGGTAGAGGTGGGTGGCGAGGTCGCGGTCGCCCAAGGCGAACCAGGTGGCACCGGCCTGCGAGCCCGGCGGCCGCCCGGCGGCGAAGCGCCCGAGGGCGCCCATGGCCGCCCACGTCTCGTCGACCAGCCCCCAGCCCCTCCCGGCATCGGCGCAACCGGACACCGTGTAGGTGATCGTGTCGAGGTCGGGCGAGATCGCCAGCCCGTGAAGGTCGCAGTCATCGCCGACGTTGGCCACCGCAACCAGCCCCCCGGGGGCCACCACGTCCTGGAGACCCCGGAGGAGGCGAGCGGCGCCGACGCCCCCGCACAGGGCGGTGACGGTGGCGGCGCAGCGGCTCACCGCTGCAGGCGCGAGACGAGATCCAGGTCGGAGGTCACCATCTGCTCGACCAGGTCCTCGAGCGGGGTGGTCGGCTCCCACCCCAAGACGTCCCGGGCCTTGGTCGGGTCGCCGATCAGCAGGTCGACCTCGGCCGGACGCATGAAGCGCTGGTCCTGCACTACGTGGTCGCGCCAGTCGAGCCCGGCTGCAGCGAAGGCCAGCTCGCAGAAGCGCTGGACGCTGTTGGTGACCCCGGTGGCCACGACGTAGTCGTCGGGCTCGTCCTGCTGCAGCATCCGCCACATCACCTCGACGTAGTCGCCGGCGAAGCCCCAGTCGCGCTCGGGGTGCAGGTCGCCGAGCACGAGTTTGTCCTGCAGGCCGTGCTTGACCAGAGCCACCCCGTTGGTGATCTTGCGGGTTACGAACTCAAGGCCTCGCCGGGGCGACTCGTGGTTGAACAGGATGCCGCTGGAGGCATGCATCCCGTAGGACTCGCGATAATTCACCGTGATCCAGTGCCCGTAGACCTTGGCCACCCCGTAGGGGCTGCGCGGGTGGAAGGGGGTGGTCTCGGTCTGGGGGACCTCGACGACCTTACCGAACATCTCAGAGGACGACGCCTGGTAGAAGCGGGCCTCGGGGGCAGCCAGGCGGACGGCGTCGAGGAGGCGGGTGACGCCTAGGGCGGTGGCCTCGCCGGTGAGCAGGGCCTGGCCCCACGAGGCGGCGACGAAGGACTGGGCGGCCAGGTTGTAGACCTCGGTCGGTCGGTAATCCCTCAGCAGGTTGACCATCGACGCCTCGTCAAGCAGGTCGCCGTAGACCAGGGAGACCCGGTCGAGCAGGTGGGTGATCCGCTCCAGGTTGGGCGAGCTGGTGCGGCGGATCATGCCCACCACTTCGTAGTCCTTCCCTAGCAGCAACTCGGCCAGGTACGACCCGTCCTGGCCGGTTATGCCGGTGATGAAGGCGCGTCGGGCGGTCACGGAGGCTGAGGCTAGTTCCGGGCCTCGGCTGGCTCGCCGCCCGAAGACCACGAGCCGGTTGGCAGTCCCCGGTGGTCCCGGTCAGTGGCTAGCGGCCGGGCCGGGAGTGATCCGGGCCAGAGTCGGATCCGCAGCACGAGGGCGATCATCTCCAGTCCGAGCAGGAAGGCTTTTGACTTGTCCCCGGTCACCGACGAGGTTCCCACTCGAGCTCGGTAGCGCACCGGGACCTGGACGAAGGGGTGACGAAGGGACACCGATCGGAGAAGCAGCTCGAGCCCGAAGCTCGACCCGCTGATCGAGAAGAGCGGCAGCATCTCCTCCACGGTGCGGCGTCGCATCACCCGGAAGGTGCAGCCGACGTCGGACAGGTAGTTCGTTCCGAAGATCACCTCGATCAGCTTGGCCACGAACCAGTTCCCCCAGCGAAGGAAGCGACCCATATTGGCACCGTCCCAGATGAAGGTCTGCACCGTGCGCGACCCGAACACCACATCGGCGTCGGTCGTGAAGGGAAGCAGCTTCAACAGGTCGGACGGGTCGAAGGTGCTGTCCGGCTCGCACAGCACGATCAGGTCGCCCCTTGCCTCGGCCAGGCCGCGACGGATGGCGGCTCCATAGCCCTGCACCGGTTCGAACACCTCACGCGCCGTGGTGCGGGCCACCGCTTCACTCGTCCCTGCCGCCGCGTTGTTGTTGACCACGATGATCTCGTCGACCGGCTCGAGAACCTCAAAGGCCTCGACTACATCTTGGATGCTGCCCACCTCGTTGTAGGTGGGCAGGACCACGGAGACTTGTTCACCCCGCCACACCTCCGCTCCTCCCTTCAGCCGGCCCTGGCGAGGACGAGCAGTTGCTTGCCGAGCAGTCGCCACGCCGGCCGCAGCTGAAGGTAGGCCCGCGTGAGGGGTGCTGACGGTGGCAGGACGCCCCGAAAGGAGAAGGGGAGGAAGCGCGGGATGATCGTTGAGACCTCGAAGCCAGCCGCGTGAAGGTGCTCGGCGACCGACACGTGGCTCAGAGCCACGATGTGGTCGGCGCAGTCGAAGTACTCAGCGGCGCAGTAGCGGAAGTTGGGCCCGAGGACGGCGATCGTGCCCCCCTCGACCATGGATCGGCGCAGGCGGCGAAGGAGCAGCGCAACGTGCGACGGGGAGGGCAGGTGTTCAAGGAAATGGCTCACGAACACGCCGTCGAAGTGGTTCTCCGGCAGGTCTACCTCCAGCGCGTCGCCGACTGTGAGCGAGATCGCCCTTGTCCTAGCGAAGCCACTGTCGACGGCGTCGATAGCGAAGCGCTCATCGGCTTCGATCGAGTTCAGGAACTCGAAGCGGCCTGCTGCCGGGTCGAGTACGCGGCGGGGGGATCCCATCCGCTCGTGGATCCATGGACCGATGACGTCCCACACGCGCTGGCGGGCTTCCTGGTCGATCCCCTGGAAGCGGTACTCGTACAGGCGGCGGTGGTCCAGCGCGCTATCGATCTCGAGACTGCTCGGCACGCACGAGACGATAGGTGCGGCGCGCTCGGGGGCCGACCCGGCCAGGTCACGGCCTTTGCGCCCCCGAGGTGTCAAGGCAACCGCCCTCCTCTGCCGGGGCACCGAGGACGGTCGCCGCCCGGCACAGCTCGACGGGCACCACGAGGGGGTCGATCAACTGGACCACGAGGCGACGCAGGTCCCCGGGGGCCAGCGCCGCCGGTTCGGCCGTGCTCATGACTTCGATGGTCGACTGGCCCGCAGGCACCCGGAGAAGACGGCGTACGATCACCCCATCGCCAGCCTCGACCCCCTGTGCGGGCGTGATTGTCTCGTCGGTGCCGTCCGGAAGCCGGATCGTGGTCAACCCGGTCCCGGGTCTCGCGGTTCTCACCTTCATGCTGAGGATCACCTGGCGCGGCTCCGGGCCGGGGTTGTGGACCTCGATCACGCCACGCTCGCCCAGCCACCGCCAGCGCTCGCCCGCCTGTGACTCCTGGGGGTAGAACTCCTTGCCCCACGTCAGCCGGACCGGGCGCAGCGTCGCCTCGGCGAGGCCGGACAGCGGTATCCCGGTCTCGCCGAGCCGGGACCCTAGGGGACGGAGATCCCAGAAGGCCATACGCAGGTTGGCGCCCACCTCGGCGGGCGGGCCGACGATTGATGACAGCTCCGCCTCTAGCGCCGTCCCCCCGTCTCCGTAGCCGAACCGGTCGACCACCAGTCCGCTGAACCCGCCAGCGACGGAACCGGCCAGCAGGCTGCGTAGCGGGATGTCGGCGACATCGGCGTGCCAGTCCGTCGGACGCCCCTTCATGGCTGCGAAGCTCCAGCGCAGGCGGGTCGAGTGGAGGTAGGGCCTGAGCTCGTCGTAGACACCCAGCTTGTTGGTGGCGGGCACCTCGGGGTAAGCGATGTAGGGCAGCTGGAGGATGGCGCTTCCCCCAGGCATGCGAGCCTCGATGCTGGCCACGAAGTCGGCGTCGACCTGGTACTCACGCTCGATGGCCAGATGATCCGGAGTGAGCCGGGGGCTGGCCTGGTCGAGGGCTACGAGCACGAGCAAAGTCGACAGGAGCGCAGCGAAGATCGGTCGGCTCCGGACCCTCGGCAGTCGGGCGCTCAGGCGGTTCAGGAGACCCAAGGCGCCGAACAAGGCGAAGAAGGCGATGAATACCGACACCCGGCCCCAGGCCCGTAGCTGGGGGGTGAGGGTGTAGCTCACCAGCGCCGAGACGCCACCCGTGGTGGCCCAGAGCAGGGCAATCACCACGCAGAAGGCGGCGTTTCGTTCCTCGTTGGTCCCGACCGAATGCCGGCCCGGCCCCGCAAGCCTGGTCACGGCCACGATCAGGAGCCACGCCAGCCCGATGCTGGCCAGCAATCCGATGGAGGTGGAGGGCTCACCCAGCGCGTTGGACGTGGCCCGGTAGCGGTCGGTGAGGTCGGCGAAGGCGCCGAGACGGTGGCCGGGGACGGGCAGGACCATCTGGATGAGCCTGAGCCCGTAGTACTCGGTCTCCGCCGGGTCTCTCATGGCGACGAGCGGGTTCGATCCATGGCCAAACCGGTAGATGATCGTGGGCAGCTGGTTAAGGACAACAAAGGTGCCGATGGCGCCGACCGCAGCCAGGCCCTCGACCGACCTCCGCCAACTGCGGGTGATGAATCCCCTGGTCACCACTGCGGCGACGAGGAGAATCGAGGTGAACACCGCGTAGTACAACGAGGCCGACGCGATGGCGGCCGCGAGCAGCAGGAGGGCGGCCGTCCGTCCGCTGGCCCACCCTCGCAGCCCGGCCACGCCTGGACGGGGCCGCAAGAGCGGCTCGTCGGCCAGCACAGTGAGCACCAGAGCACAGCCGATGGGCACCATGTAGGCACTCAGGAAGAACAGGTAGTCCATGCCCTTCATGAAGTGAAGGGGGAGCACGCCGAAGGCGGCGGCGCCGAGTATGGCCAGCGGGCGCGGCGTCCGTCGGAACCTGAGCGCGCCGAAGGCGCCGATGGCGTTCAGCGGAAAGCAGAGGAGGAAGAAAGCGTTGCTCGCCACGAAAGGCCGGTCGGTCAACAGCGACAGACCCTTCACGATAAGCAGTTGCAGGCTGTCGTTGCTGACGGCGGGGAAGTCATGGCTGTCGAGGCCGAACGGCGCACCGAGGTCCGGGTTGCTCAGGTACCAGCCGTGATCGACCGTGGCCTTCACTACACCGTTGTAGTAAAGGGCGTCACTCGAATACGACAGGGGCACGGACGGGTGCCACGACCACAGGTGGAGGGCGACGGCCGCGACCGTCAGGCTAAGGACGGCGGCAAGCGCGGCGCCGGCAAGGTCTCGCCGGAGCTGTCCGGCGTCGTAGGCGACGCTGAGCTCAGGAGTGAGCTTTTCGCCTCCCTGGGATGAGGGCTTCTCCGTCACGCTGACGACCTCTCCGGCGACGGGCTGGCCTCGAGCGGGTGCTTCTCCCTGCGCCGGGGGCGGGCCTCATCGGCCCAGAGGACGATGAGGCCCAGCCCTCCGGCAGTGGTGGCGGCGGCGAGCGGACCGGCTACCGGATGGGCGAAGCCGCGCAAACCCTCGAGCAGCAGGCCGGGCTGTTGGCGCCAAGCCCGATCAAGGTTGCAGCGAACGAACTCGCGCTCTGCCTGCGCCCCGACCGTGCACGCCGGCCTGGGCGCAGCCATGAAGCGGCCGATCGCGACGGAGTTCCCTGTGATGCCGGCCTGCGGCAGAGCGAGCACGGTCGCCGCAGCTGCGGCCAGGAGCAGCGCCCGGCGTGGGCCGAGGTCAGCCGGGGCAAGGAGGAGGACGGCGGCGCCCAGGGCTGGGACGAGGGGAAGACTCAGCCTAGGGCTCCAAGAGTGCCAGCCGAAGGGGGACCACCACAGGGCCAGCGAGAGGAGGAAGCCTCCGCCGGTGACCGCCAGCAGAGCGAGTCGCAGGCGGATGGCGGCGCCGCGCCGCCAGCTGATTGCAGCCATGACAAAGAGCACGACGGTCATCGGCCAGAAGGCAAGGAGTCCGCCGTTTGGTGAGAACAGCAGAGCCAGACCGTGCCCGGCCACTGCTGTAGGCCGCCTGACCTGGAACGTCGGAGCCAGATAGGTGACGTTGGTGACGCTGTCAAAGCGGAACACGTTGAAGGCTGCTGTCACAGCCAGCGCGCCCAACGAACCGGCCACGGCCCCGAACAGGCTCGGCGGGTTGGTGAGCCAGCGACCGTTAGGACGCTGGTGCCGGGCCACCGCAAAGGCCAAGGCGATCACCAGTGGTGGGGCGGTGTCCTTTGAGAGTCCGGCGCCGAGCGCCACGAGCGCAATCCAGACGGGTGGGATGTCGGCCGCCACCAGCACCACGGTGGCGGCCAGCAGCAGTGCGGCGGGAACCTCGCTCCAGGTCGAGCCGGCGTACGGCAGAAGAGGGCTAGCCAGGATGAGCAGCGCCCATAGGTGGCGGTGTCGGTGCAGGCCACCGGCTCTCGGCCCGACGATCCACGGCAGGGCGAGGAGACCTCCGAAGCTGAGCAGACTGATCACGCCGATGAGGCGGAGGCTGAGCTCTTGTCCGCCGCCTGCGGCCTGCACGAGGATCGCCGGCACGTAGAGCAACGGGGGGAACCGCTCCACCCTCGAGCCCTCCACGTCGGGATAGTCGGGCAGGACCATGCCGGCCGGCAGGGCCCCGCAGCCGTGCCAGGTCCCGTCCTTGAGGCATGAGACCGCCGCCTTTGCTCCACCGACGAGGGCGGCGGTATCCCCGGCGCGCCAACTTGACGTGGCCTCCGCCGGGTTGCTGAGGCTGTCGACGGTCCTCGCCGTCAGGAGCAGTGCGATGGTGGCGAAGGCGACGGCGACCACTGTGCCGGCGGCTCGTGAGGTCCGTCGCGTCGGGGTGACCAGTCCGGCCGTCACCCGGGCCCGAGCCGGGCCAGTGCCGTCCAGAGGCGGTCGTCGGGCACGGGGAGGAGCCTAAAGCCAACCCGAAAGGCAGGTGCTGCCTGCCGAGGTGGCTCGCGGTAGCGTCTCCAGCCCGTGACCGAGCCTCATCCGACGGTGGACCTGGTGCAACTGGTCGAGGAGCTGAAGCGCTCCGTGGAGGCCCGGCGTCGCGCCGGGCTGTACCCGCAGGGACTCGAGGACCAGCTGGACGAGCACGCCCGGCAGTTTGCCGGCCACCGGGTGGCGCGGCGGGATCCGATCCCCCCCCTGCGGGCGGCGATCGACGCAGTTGCGCAAAAGCGGGACATCCGTCTCAACGCCATCGCGTCCACCTCCTCGGTTCCGCTCGGATCGGTGATCCACAAGACCGCCGAGCGGCTGCAGCGCCGGCACCTCGAGGATTTGGCCACCCAGATGGAGGCCTTTGCCGCCACTGTCACCGGAGCCCTCCAGCTGGCGCTTGAGGTGCTAGAGCAGCCTCAGCAGGAAAGCCAGATGCTCCTTGAGCAGCTGGATGCGGTCCTCGAGCGAATCCGGGCTCTTGAGGCTGGAGCGCCCCTCGGAGGACCCCTCGGTTCGTTGATTGAGCGAGTCGAGCGGCTCGAGGCGGCGGAACGGCAGCGACACTTCGACCCCTTCTTCTCCAACGAGCGGTTCGAGGCGGCCTTCCGAGGATCACAGGAGGCTCTGCGGGTCGGCTACGCCGATCTCGCCGACCGTCTCACCGGTCATCCTCCGGTGATCGAGATCGGTTGCGGCCAAGGCGCCCTGCTTGAGCTGCTTGCGGAGCGGGGCACTCCCGCCAGGGGGGTGGAGCTCGACGGTGAGTTGGCGCGCCTCTGTCAATCCAAAGGCCTCCACGTCGAGGAGGGCAACGGCCTCGACCATCTGCAAGCCCAGGCGGACGGCTCCGTCGGGGCCATCGTCCTCCTCCAGGTCATCGAGCACCTCAGCCACCAGCAGGTGGCCGATCTGTTCCTGCTTGCCCACCAGAAACTGCGCCCCGGAGGGCTGCTGGCCCTGGAGACCGTCAACCCGCAGTCGTTGTACGTGTACGCCCGTGCGTTCTACCTCGACCCCACCCACAGCACACCCGTCCACCCCTCCTACCTCGAGTTCCTGGCACGGGAGGCCGGTTACTCGGGCTACGCCATCGATTGGCGGAACCCGGTGCACCCCGATGAGGCCCTCGCCGAGGACACCGACGACGCCAGAAAACTCAACACCCTCATCTTTGGGCCCCAGGACTATCTGTTTTTCGGCGTTCGATGACCGGCGTGGACCAGTTGGTCGTGTCTGCTAGCACCAGGGACGCCGTCACTACGGCTGCTTTGAACGCCCAAGAAATCCTCTGCGAGGTGGGGCCCAGTCAGGTGCTGGCTGGAAACGTCCATGGGGAGCTGGCGGGTCGGGTTCGACGCATCGGGCGGGCGTGCGCATTGATCGATGAAACGGCGCCCCTGATCCTTCACGGTTCGATCGGTGATGACGAGGTCTTCTCGTATTTGGGTGGGCGGACTGGGCCGCTCGTCCTGCAGTACCACAACATCACGCCCCCCAAGTTCTTCGAGACCTTTGACCCCGCCTTCGGCCGGCTCCTCGCCCTGGGACGGCACCAGCTGGCCCGCTTCCAGCACTCGGTGGCTGGAGCCTTCGCCGACTCGGAGTACAACGCCGCCGACCTCGAGGCCCTGGGCTACGACGACGTGCGCGTCGTCCCGCTGATCATCCACACCGATCGGCTCCGCGAACTACGGGTCTCCGAACCCGTTACAGCGCACCTGCGCACCGTTGTGACCGGCCCACTGATCTTGTGCGTGGCCCAACTGCTCCCCCACAAGCGGGTCGACCTGATCCTGCAGGCCTACCACCTCCTGGTCACCCACCATTTGCCCGAGGCTCATCTCGTCATCGTCGGTGCCCAGCGCCACCAGCGGTACGCCGAGAACATCGTGGCGCTGGCTCAGGATCTTCGCCTCCCGCGATGCTGGCTGGCGGGCGAGGTGGAAGACGAGGTCCTAGCCGGGTTGTACGACCGGGCCGATGTCCTCGTGGTCGCCTCGGAGCACGAGGGCGTTTGCGTTCCTCTCGTCGAGGCCATGGCTTTCGGCCTGCCCATCGTGGCCCGAGGCAACGCGGCCATCCCCGAGACCCTTGGCGGGGCCGGTCTGCTGCTGGAGGGTGGTGCTGGGCCCCTGTTGCTCGCTGAGGCCCTCCTCGCCGTCCTCACCGACGGTCGGCTCCGAGCCGAGCTTGGCCGCCGCTCGAGCGATCGGTTGGCTGCATTCGATCCCCAGCTGGCCAAGGCGGCGCTCCTCACCAACCTCGCCTCGGTCCTGTGAGGAGCCTCGACCTGCTCTTTGTGGTGCAGCGGTACGGCGCTGAGGTGGCCGGGGGGGCAGAAGCGCATTGCCGTGAGGTGGCCGAGCGCCTGGCGGAACGGGGCCATCGGGTGGCGGTGGCCACGACCTGCGCCCGCTCGTATGTAACCTGGGAGGACCATTACCCGCCTGGGGAGACCGAGCAGGCCGGTGTGGCGATCCATCGCTTCCCCGTGGACCACCCCAGGGATCCGTCGTTCTTCGGGCCCCTGTCCGGCCGGGTTCTCGGCGATGGGCGGCCGGTGCCTTACCACCTCCAGCAGGCCTGGGTCGAGCAGCAGGGTCCGAGGTGCACTCAACTGCTCAATCACCTCGCTCAGCATGCGGGTCGGTTCGACGTGGTGATCTTCTTCACCTACCTCTACTGGACGACTTGGGCCGGGGTGCCCGTGGCCGCAAGGCTTGCGCCGACGGTGATACAGACCACGGCCCACGACGAGCGGCCCTTCCATCTACCGATCTTCGACGTGCCGATGCGGGCGGCCGCCGGCTTCTTGTGCTCGACGCCCGAGGAGGCGGCGCTGGTCGAGGCCAAGGTGGGGCGGCATCGGCCCGTCGGGATGCCTGGGGTTGGCGTCGACCTCGAGGAGCGTGGCGTGCAGGAGCGGTTCCGAGGCCGCTTCGGGCTGGGCTCCCGGCCTTACCTGCTGTTCCTTGGCCGGGTCGACCCGAACAAGGGCACCGCTGAGCTTGTGGCCTACTTCCAGGCCTACAAGGAGCGCAACTGCGACGATCTCGCCCTGGTGGTGGTGGGTGAGAAGGTCACCGAGGTGCCTGACCACCCTGACATCATCGCCGCCGGTTTCGTCGATGAGGCGACGAAGGACGATGCGCTATCGGGGATGCTCGCCCTCGTGGTCCCCTCCTACTACGAGAGCTTCTCCATGGTGCTCTGCGAAGGGTGGGCCCACCGGCGGCCGGCGCTGGTGCAGGGCCGATGCGAGGTGCTCGTGGGTCAGGCCCGCCGGAGCGGTGCCGCCATCCCCTACGTCGGCTTCGCCGAGTTCGAGGTGGCGGTGCAGGAGCTCCACCGTCGGCCGGATCTCGCTGATGCTTTGGGACGCTCCGGTCGTCGCTTCGTCGAGACGCGCTACTCGTGGGCGAACGTGCTCTCGCTGTACGAGGACTTCCTCTGGCAGCGGAAGGTCGGCGGGCTTAGCCGCCACTGACACCGAGTGCCTGGGTCGATTAGGCGAGGTCGAAGCGGTCGAGGGTCATTACCTTGTCCCACGCCGCCACGAAGTCGTGGACAAACTTCTCCTTGGCGTCGTCGCAGGTGTAGACCTCGGAGATGGCTCGCAGCTGGGAGTTGGAGCCGAAGACGAGGTCGGCGGCGGTGGCGGTGCGCTTGACCTCGCCGGTGGCGCCGTTGCGGCCCTCGTAGAGGTTTTCCGTTGACTTGGACGGCTTCCACGACGTGCTCATGTCGAGCAGGTTGACGAAGAAGTCGTTGGTCAACGTCTCGGGCCGGTCGGTGAAGACGCCGTGTTGGGTCTTGCCGTGGTTGGCGTTCAGGGCCCGCATGCCGCCGACGAGGACGGTCATCTCGGGGGCGCTCAGCGTCAGCAGGTAGGCCCGCTCTAGCAGCAGGTGCTCGGCCGGGCGCTTCTCTCCGGCTTTGAGGTAGTTGCGGAAACCGTCGGCGGGCGGCTCGAGCCAGGCGAACGACTCGACGTCGGTCAGCTCCTGCGAGGTGTCCGTGCGGCCCGGGGCGAAGGGGACCGTGACGTCGTACCCGCCGTTCTTGGCCGCCCGTTCGACCGCTGCGCATCCGCCGAGGACGATGAGGTCAGCTAGCGAGACCTTCTTCCCGCCGGACTGAGCGCTGTTGAAGTCCTGCTGGAGTTGTTCGAGGCCCTGCAGCACCTTGGCCAGCTCGGCCGGCTCGTTCACCTCCCAGTCCTTCTGCGGAGCCAGGCGGATCCTTGCCCCGCTCGCCCCGCCCCGCATGTCGGTGCCGCGGTAGGTGGCCGCCGACGCCCAGGCCGTGGAGACCAGCTGGGGGGTGGACAAGCCCGAGGCCAGAATCGTCTCCTTGAGGGTGGCGATGTCCGTTGCGTCGATCAGCTCGTGGTCGACGTCGGGGCTGGGGTCCTGCCACAGCTGGGGCTCGGGGACCCACGGGCCGAGGTAACGGCGGACGGGACCCATGTCGCGGTGCAGCAGCTTGTACCACGCCTTGGCGAACGCCTCGGCCAGTTGGCCCGGGTTCTCGTGGAAGCGCTTGGAGATCGGGGCGTAGATCGGGTCCAGCCGCAGTGCTAGGTCCGACGTCAGCATCATCGGGGCATGCCGCTTCGCCGGGTCATGGGCATCCGGCACTGTGTCCTTCGCCGCAGCATCCTTGGGCGTCCACTGCTTGGCGCCGGCTGGGCTCGTCGTCAGCTCCCACTCGTAGCGGAACAGGTTGTCGAAGTACCCGTTGTCCCACTTGATCGGGTCGTTGGTCCAGGCGCCCTCGAGCCCGCTGGTGATGGTGTCGACACCCTTGCCGCTGCCGCCGGTGCTGAGCCAGCCGAAGCCCTGG
>Ga0136633_1001635_pt1 | contig 16381 bp, 14 predicted proteins | sample AntDrymeUQ832206_2_FD_105494 | JGI IMG/M metagenome (GOLD analysis project Ga0136633, IMG submission 105494) | Polar desert sand microbial communities from Dry Valleys, Antarctica - metaG UQ83 (22.06) | ecosystem: Environmental > Terrestrial > Soil > Desert | place: Antarctica: Dry Valley...
CCGAGGAAGTACTCGGTGTCGTAGAGCTCAGGCGGGACGGCCGGTGCCTCGATCGGCGCCCTCGCGGCGTTGCGGCGCTGGGAGGAGGTCATCGACGGATCCTCAACCCGGCCTGGCATGCAGCCAGGCGTGCCCGTTGCCGAGCCGACTGTCGACGAGCACGGCGCGCTTCTGCGCGTTGAGAAGTAGCCCCGGACGCAGCGGTGGGCGCGGATGACCGCGCCCGGGCGGCATCCTGAAGCGGTTCGGCCCGTTCGTGATCGCGAAGCCCGCCGCCTCGGCCATCCGCGCGTAGCCGGCCGTGTTGGGGGTCCACCAGTACGGGCGCCCGCGGCCTTCCAGCGTCGCGGCGGGCCCGCTGCCGATCAAGGACAACGAGCCGTGAACCGCGTCAGCGGAGATCAGCAGCTCGTCGCAGACGGCGCGGATCTTCATCAAGGCACCGACGGGGTCGCGGAGATGGAGCAGCAGGCTGCCGACGTAGACGACATCGAAGCGCCCATGGACCCCCGGGTCGAGATCGTAGATCGAGGCATCGACCCGCTCCACCGAGGAGCCAAGCGCCTCCTTGGCGAGCGGAAAGCCACCGGCGCCGGCGCGCAGCGCGGAGTTGATCGCGCGTTGGCCGGCAGTCTCCCCCGCGGGCCAATCCCAGCGGGAATCGTCGAGGACGTCGAAGGCGATCACCTCGCTCGCCCCGCGCTGCTCGAGCTGAAACGCCCAAAAGCCATCGTAGGTGCCGATGTCGAGGCAGCGACGCCCGGACAGGTCATCGGGGAGGACCGTCGGTGCGATGCCACGGCAGTCGAACCAGCCCGGTGTCTCGATCCCTGGGGCCAACTCGATCGTGTGGTACCAGGGGCGCGCGGCGACGCGCTCATGGAGCTCCTCGGACATCGCTCGGCATACTAGAGAGGGTCTTGACGGAGCTCAGATTCGATCCGGCGGCAGAGGAAGAGGAGCTGATCGCCTATCTCGGCGACGACTACGACCGCTCGCGCCTGCAACGCCACCAGGCCCAGCTTGAGGAGGAGGCCAAGGCGATCGGCGACGAGGATGCCTTCTACAGGAGCTCTCGGGGCTATCTCTATGACCTGACCGCGTTCGCGATGAGCGGCACCAAGCTGCCCTATCTCCGCCTGATCACGCAGCATCTGCCGAGCGGCGCGCGGCTGCTCGACTATGGCTGTGGGATCGGCGCCGACGGTTTGATTCTGCTCGAGGCGGGCTACCGGGTCGAGTTCGCGGACTTCGACAACCCCAGCGCCGAGTACCTGCGCTGGCGGCTCGCGCGCCGCGGCCTCGATGCCAAGGTCCACGACATCGACGCCGGGGTGCCTGGCGGCTTCGACTTGGCCTACGCATTCGATGTGATCGAGCACCTCGACGATCCGATCGCCTTTCTCGGCGAGATCGAAGCCCGGGCCGAGCGAGTGATGGTCAACCTGCTCGAATCGGAGCCCGACGAGCCCTCGCTCCATCGCGAGCTGCCGATCCCACTGCTGCTCGAGCGAGCCGCATCGGCGCCGTTCACGCTGATTGCCTACCGGCTCTTTCACCGGCGCTCCCACCTGCTGCTCTACGAAACAGAGGCTGACCGCAGCCGCGGGGATCAGCTCCGAGCACGACTGCGTAGCGCTCCCGCTCGTCACCGCGCGGCCAGGGCGGCCGCGGCGCTGGTGGCTAAGCGCCTATCTCAATAGCCACTAAGCGCTGATCGGCTCGCCTGTCAAGGCTGCTTCGTAGAGGCGCTCGTAGCGATCCAGCAGCAGCTCGAGGTCGAAGCGGGCGGCCGCGACCCTGCACGCCGCCGTGGTGGCCGGATCGCGGCCGAGCACAATCCCTTGCTCGAGCGCGCGGGCGAGATCCTCGGCGTCGTCGGGCTCGAAGAGCCTTCCGATCGCATCGGAGTCGATGATCTCCGCTGATGCTCCCGAGCGCGCCGCCACGATCGGGGTGCCGGCGGCCAGCGACTCGATCAGGACGAGGCCGAACGCCTCGTCGACCGCGGCGGTGACGCTGACGTGCGCGCCGGCATACTCGCGGGCCAGCTGATCGGTGCCGGTCGCCTCGACCCACTCAGCTCCTTCGGGCAAGGCGACCGCGGGCCAACCGGCGAGCAGCGGATCGAGCGAGCGAATCAGGCGCAGCCGGGCCTCTGGAATCCGCGACCGAAGGATCCCGAATGCCTCGAACAGCACCTCGGGGCGCTTGCGCGGATCCTGGAGGCTGGCCGCGCAAACGACCGTCGGCACCGGTGCCGGCGCGACATCGGCGGCGAAGCTGCGGAGATCAACCCCGCCAGGGATCACCAGCGGGCTGCGGATCAGGTACGTCCGAGTCGCCTCGGCGGCCGCCTCGCTGAGCACTGTCGTGGCGGCGGCGGCATCGATCGCGGTCCGCAGCATCTCCAGCCGGTAGCGACGCTCGACCAGGTAGCGGCGAACCGGGATGCCGTGGAGCGAGAAAAGAAACGGCGGCCCTGCGGCGCGCCGGCGGACCTGCGCCGCCGCCCAAGCGTCGCCGGGGAAGAACGCGTGGGCAAGATCGAAGCCACCGCGAGCCAGGCTCCACGAGGAGGCCGGCAGGGAGGCGACGTGGTCCTCGTAGAAGCGCAGTGGCCGGATCCAGGGCGGGCGTCGATTGCGGATCACCCGAACGTCATCCTCGGCGCTGACCGAGCCCGGGCCGGGATGACTCGTGATCAAAGTCAACTCGTGCCCGCGCGCCGCGAGGCCCGCGGCGAGGTCGTGGACGAGACGCTCGGAGCCGCGCCTGACCTCGGGCCAGTAGGTGGGATGCATGAAAGCGATCTTCATCGGAGCAACTCGAGCGAGGCTATTGGACGCCGGGATCGCCTCGAGGCCGGCTGATCACTAGAGCACGAGCTGGCCGTGCTTGAGGCTCGAACGGGCGCGCATCGTGATCTCGACCGCGTCGACGACGGTCTCAGCCGCGATGTCTATCGCCAGCCGAGCGATCCCCGCCGGGTCGATCCGGGCGCCCGCGGCGCGCTTGCGGGCGAGCTTGTAGCCAAGGTAGGGCAGCGTCCCGGCAGCCGTCAGGCGGAAATCCGAGCGCAGCAGCCCCAGCCCCAGCCCCAGCCAGGCCAGCGTCAAGAGCGCGTGCTCGCGGCTGATGAAGGCGCCGAACTCGAGCTCGGAGCGGTGCTCAGGGTGGCGGGCGAGGACCGCAGCTTCGGCGTGGCGCTCCGTTGCGTCCCTGAGCGCGTCGCCAAGTCGGCGGACATGAACGGCGTGATGAACCAGCGCCCCGTCGACGAAGCGCAGCCGCGCCCCGATCGCTTCCGCCCGCAGTCCCAGATCGGTGTCCTCTCCGAAGAACGAAAGCGACTCATCGAAGCCGCCGAGCCGCTCGAGCAGCGCCCGCGGATAGGCGATGTTGCAGCTCGGATACCAGCGGTCGGGTCCCTCGATCCGGATCGAGCGGGCGATCCCGTAGAGCAGATGGAGCTCGCTCGGGTCCGGCAACGTCGGCCCCTGGAGGATCGTCTCCAGCTCGCCGCCGGCCGCGAGCAACTCGCTGAGCCAGTCGGGACTGGGCCGGCAGTCGTCGTCGGTGAAGGCGACGAGATCGGCAGCGCCGGCGCGCCAACCTACGTTGCGGCGCCGCGCCGGCCCGGTCGCGGCGACCTCGAGGACCCGCACGTTCGCCGCGGGCCACTCGCGAGCCAAGTCCGGATCGGAAGGGTCGCCGACGACGAGCACCTCGAAGCTGTCCGCAGGCAGCGTCTGCGCCGCCAGGGCCTCGAGCGCGAAGGCGAGCCGCGTCGGGCGCCGGAAGCTCGGAATGACCACGGAGATCCTCGGCGCCATCGCTCGATCGTACGATGAGGCAAGTGAATGATGTGGACCCGAAGATCTCGGTCGTGGTCGCGAGCCGTGATCGCGACGAGCGCCTCGGCCACTTGCTTGGCTCGCTGAGGGCCCAGACCTTGCCCTTCGAGGCTTACGAGGTGGTGGTCGTCGACGACGGCTCCGTCGATCGCACCGCCGCGCTCTTGAGTGCAGCCGAGGCTGAGCCGGAGGGACCTCGGATCACGGCCGCGGCCGGTTGTGGAGCCGGCCCGGCGAGCGCGAGGAACATCGGCTGGCAGACCGCCCGGGCCCCTCTGATCGCCTTCACGGACGACGACTGCGAACCGGCAGAGGACTGGCTCGAGCGGGCGCTCGAGAGCGCAGCCCACCGGCCCGGAGAAGTGATCCAAGGAGTTACCCGCCCGAACGCCGCGGAGCTGCAGGCCGGTCTCCCCTTTCAGCGCAGCAAGTTGATCGAGGCCCCCTCCCCCTTCTTCCAGACCTGCAACATCGTCTATCCGCGCGATCTCCTAGAGCGACTCGGCGGCTTCGACGAGCGCTTCGACGGCCCCGCGGGAGAGGACGCCGACCTCGGCTGGCGGGCCCTCGAAGCCGGCGCCAGGCGCAGCTTCGATCCAACTATCCTCGTCGAGCACGCGGTCGAAGCTCGCTCGGCCGGGGCGTTCGTCGCCGAAGGATTGGCCGGCTGGCAGCTTGCCTTTGCCTACCGTCGCCACCCCGCTCTGCGCTCGGCGGCCTCCTATCGGCATGTCTTTTGGGCCCGCTCGCATGCGCGTCTGCTCGCCGCGGCGGCGGGGCTGGCGCTGGCGCGCCACCGGCCCGTGGCGCTGGCGCTGACTCTTCCCTACGCCAAGGGCCTGGCGGCGCGGACCCGGGCCGAAGGGCCGATCTGGACGGCTCCCGTGCTCGTGGCGCGGGATGGGGCCGAGCTGGCCAAGGCGATCAGGGGATCGATCGCGGCGCGGATCCTGATCCTCTGAGCGAACCCCCCGTGGCTCCCGTGCCGTTACGCGGCCGCACCGGCCTGATCGGGGCTCCGCGGGCCGACCGCACGGCGTAGGTATCCGAGCGTCTCGTGGATCAGCGAGCGCTCGCCTCGATAGGTAAAGGCGGCGACGAGGCACCCGTAGACCGCGAGCTCGATCAGCGCCCAGCCCGGCGAACGCTCGCCGACCAGCTGCTTGATCGCCAGCACCGCGACGACGGCAGGGACGACCGGGGCGACGGCACGGACGATGTGGCGGATGATCGAGAAGCCGGAGAACAGCCGGCGCAGGTAGAAGGCGCGAAGGCCGAGTTGAGCGACCGCCGCTATGGCTTGGCCCCAGAGCACTCCCTCGATCCCGATCACGAGCATCAGCGGCAGGGTCGCGGCGGCAAACGCGAGCACGTTGAGCAACGCGGCGTAGAGAGTCGGCTTCGTCTCGCCTCGGGCTGCGTAGAAGCTTTGCCAGGTGAAGCCGACCACCTGGATCGCGAATATTCCCCCGGCGATCTGAAGCAACGGCTCGGCGAGGCGCCACTCCTCGCCGATCGCATCGATGATGTCGGCGGCGAAGACGATCAGGCCAAGGCCGAACGGGATCGCCCACATCAAGCCGATTCGATTCGACTTCTCGAAAACCTCTCGAAGCACCCCGAGTCGATCTTGAGCCGCGCAGATCGGCGCGTACAGCGTCCGATTGATCAGCTGCTCGATCCCGGTCGAGAAGCGAGCCAGCGCTCCCGCGAGCCCGATCGCGCCGATCGCCGCCAAGCCAAGCACTTCCTCGCCGGCGATCAGCGTTCCCTGGATCACGATCAAGGTGCAGATCCCATAGATGATCAGGGGGCTCGAAAACGAGATGTACTCGCGGAAGGTCTGGCGGTCAAAGCGAAAGGCGAGCGGATAGGGGCTGGCGGCCACCGAGACGATCGCGGCGATGACGCCGGCGATGATCGCGCCCACGAGCAGGCCCCAGTAGCCGGTTCCGGCGGCTGCCAAGCCGATCATCAGAACCGTCGAGATGACCGGGTCGATCGATTCCAAGACCCGCTGCTTGAAGTACTCCATGCGCCGGTAATAGACCCAGATCGGCGCCTGGAAGGAGCCGATGATCAGCAGTGGCGACGCAACCAAGACGGGCAAGATGAGGTCTGAGCGACCATAGGCCAGCGCGTAGAGCGGGATCGCGATCAGGAAGAGAGCGAGGAAAAAGGACGTGAAGACCAGCTCGACGGTGAACGCCTTCTGGAAGGCGAGCTTCTGATCCGGCTCGTTCTGCTGCAGGTACTTGGCCGAAACGCCGGACTGCCGGATGAACGCGACCGACGTGAACGCGGCGATGATCAAGCCGTAGAAGCCGAACTCCGCAGGGGTCAGGAAGGCGACGATGACCAGGGTCCGGATCAGATTCAGAAGCGTGATCGCAACTCTGAACGCGGCGGTGATCAGCAACCCACGCGCGGCATTCGTGCGCAGGCTCCCGGTTCCTCTATCCAGGTCGGGAGCGATGACCGGGACCGGGGTAGTCCCCACGCCGGCGGCCCCCGCCCCGACCCGCGAAATCGCGTCATCCATCGGGCAGGCGGTCCACGGTACCAGCGGACTGCTGGCGGCGGGCTATCTTGCCGGGGTGCCCGAGATCTCGATCGTGGTCCCAACTTTGGACCGCCCACGGCATCTGGCAGCCACGCTCGCGGGGCTCGAAGCGGCCTGCGTGGGCCTCGATGCGGAGGTCTTGGTCGTCGCCGACGCGTCCGAGCCGGACCCCTCGCGGGTGGCGGCCGAGGTCTCGCGACGGAATCTAGATGCCCGCTGTATCGCCGCCCCCCGCCGCGGAGCCTCCGCGGCCCGTAACATCGGCTGGCGGAGTGCCCACTCACCGCTGATCCTGTTCCTCGACGACGATCTTGTCGCGAGCGCCGAGCTGGTTGCGGCGCACCTCGCAGCTCACCGTCGCGAGCCCGTCGAAACGATCGGGGTCCTCGGGCACGTCCGTTGGGCGCCGAGGCTAAAGGTGACGCCACTGATGCGATGGGTCGAACACGGAATCCAGTTCGATTACCCGGGAATCAAGGGGAGCACAGCCGGCTGGGGACGCTTCTACACGACCAACGTCTCAGTCAAGCGATCGGTGCTCGAGCAGGTCGACGGCTTCGACGAGGAGCGTTTTCCCTTCATGTATGAGGATCTCGACCTCGGCTACCGCCTGCATCAGAAGCTCGGCTTTGTGCTCCTCTACGAGCGCCGCGCCGTCGGCGACCACCTGCAGGCCATGGACCTGGACTTCTGGCGGCGTCGGGTCCGCAAGATCGCCGTCGCTGAGCGGGCCTTCTGCCGCGTCCATCCCGAGATCGAGCCCTTCTTCCATCGTCTCTTCAGTGACGCGCACGCACGCCCCCCCGCCCGCGGTCGCGGCCGGCATCTGATCGGGCTCGTCGCGCCCAGCGTCCCGGTCCTGGGCGAGTACGTCTGGAGCAGCGCCCATCTCTACTTCGCCCAGGCGCTCGCTCCCGACTTTCTCGAGGCGTGGGCAGCCGAGGGCGGCCAGGGAGCCGACCGGCTCAAGGGGGGCGACGATTCAGCGCAGCGCGAGCAACGCTTTGCGTGAGCGCAGGCCGTCGCGCATGATCGAAGTCATCTCGGCCCAGTGATGGCGCCGCGTCCGGTAGCGCGAGCTGATTGGGGAGAGCAACGCGTAGAAGGCCCAGCGTTGGCCGCAGGAGGCGAGATTGATCGCGGCAAATGCCCAGGCGTAGGCCAACCCGCGACGCAGAACGAGCCACGCGAAGCTCGCTCGGAACTGTCGACGGAGTCGCCCGTCACCGAAAGCTTGCCTGGTCGCTGCGCTGAGCTCGTGGCCGACCCGCGAGTCCGACTCGTAGTGGCAGTGCCAGCCGGCCCCGGCAAGCCGCCAGGCCAAGTCGATGTCCTCGGCGTACATCCACTGCTCGTCGTTGAACCCACCACCCTGCTCGAAGGCTTCGCGGCGAACGAGCAGGAAAGCGCCGTGAGCCCAGTCGACATCGCGGCCAATCCCCGGGTCCCAACGCCCGGTCAATGCCAGGCGCTGATCGAGGCCGGGAACGAGCCGCCAGAGGCCAAACCCGACGGCGATCGAGAGCAGGATCCCCGGGAAGGCGTGGACCGAATGCTGAGCCTTGCCGTCGGGCCCGATCAGGCGTGGCGCCAGGATGCCGGCGGCGGGCTCCTCTGCGCCCGCGGCGAGCAGCCGCTTAAGGGCCCCGGGGCTGAGCTCGACATCCGCGTTCGACGGCGCGATCCAGGCGTTGGTCGTGCGCTCGGCGACCAGGTTGACGGCTGCTCCGAAGCCGATGTTCTGCCGAGAGCGGATCAGCTTCACCTCCGGGAACTCGCGTTCGACCAAGTCGGCGGAGCCGTCCTCGGAGGCGTTGTCAACGACCCAGACCTCTGCCCGTCCGGCCTCGATCTCGGGGCGCATCGAGGCCAGGCAACGACGAAGCAGCTCGGCGGTGTTCCAGGACACGACCGCGATCGCGACCTCCGCTCCTGCGGATGCCGTCATCCTCGCCCCGCTTCGACGGCGCTGAGGATCTCGTCGAGCACCTCGTCGTTGAAGGACTCGGCGCTGAGCGAGGATGACGTCTGGAGTCCGCCCGCACGGAGGTGCCGGCGCAGTTCAGGGCTCGCCGCAAGCTCGGTGATCTGGGCCGCGAGCGCCGAGGAATCCTCGGCCTGGGCGTAGATCAGGCAGTTCTCCCGATCCCGCAGGTACTCCCCCGAGCCGCCGCGCCCGCTCGCTACCACGGGCAGGCCGGAGGCCATCGCCTCCAGCGGCACCAATCCCCACGGCTCCGGCCAGACAACGGGAAAGAGCAGCGCGTCCGACTCGGCCAGCGCCCGCGGCAGATCGGCTCGCGGCAGGGTCTCGAAGCTGACCCGGCCGGCGAGGCCCAGCGAATCCGCCAGCTCCCGGAGCTCGGCTCCGTAGCGCGGCTCCTCGGGGCCGACCACCCGCAGACTCATGTCCGGCAGGCCCGCCAAGGCCTCGATCGCGACCGCAACTCCCTTGCGGGCTTCAACCCGCCCCAGATAGATCAACCGCCCCGTCCATCGACGCTCCGGCGCGGGCGGGAAGCCGTCGCGGTCGATCCCCCGCAGCGCGATCCGCGCAGCTGCGACATCGAGGCCGGCGGCGGTCACTTGGTCGCGGAGCGTTCTGCTCATGAACACCCAGCGCGCCGCGGTCGCAAGATCGAGCCGGGCCGGAGCTCCGGCGGCTCTAGCCAGCAAGCCGCCGAGGGGGCCGAGCCGCGCGCGAGTCCGCTGCCACTGATCGACCTCCGGCGCGTAGGTCAGCCAGTCGTCGAGGAGGACGCCAACGGCCGGCAGGCCGGCGGCACGGACCCGCTCCAGCAACGAGAGCGACATCCCGCCCATCGACCAGAAGACGACCGCCTCGGGCCGGAAGTCGGCGAGATGGCGATCGAGGGTTCGGATGCTTTCGCGCTCGAGCGCCAGGCGGCGTCGGTGGGCGAGCCGAGGGAACTGATGCTGAGACCAATACCAGGGCAGGTCGCGGTGAACATCCCGTCCCTCCCCCAGTCCCTCGTCCGGGTTCTCGACCCGGGTGGTCGTGGTCAGGACACGGACCTCGTGGCCGTGCTTCTCCTCGTGCTCGACCGCTGAGCGCCAGATCAGCTCAGCACCACCGTGGTGGTGTGGCGGATAGAGGCTGCCGATCGAGAGGATGCGCACGGTGCCGGCTGTACCGCGCCTTAGAGCACGAGAACGCGGTGGCGGATCGCGGCGCGGCCGACGGCGAAAACCTCGGCGCCGTCGACGAGCGCGTTGGCGGGCAGGTGGGCGAGAGCCTTCGGCAGCGTGGTTGCGGTCAGTCGGCGGCGGGCACCGAGGTAGGGGAGCGCGGCCAGCAGCGAGATCAGCGGCGCGCGCCGCGCAAACAGCAGCCCGGCAACGGCGAGCAGAAAGCTTGCGTGGGTGCGGCGGACGAAGACCCCGAGGTAGAGGTGGCGGCGGCTCTCGGGATGGCGCGCGATCACCATCGGGATCGAGTCGCGCCGCAGCGCCTCGGCGACCGCATCGCCGATCGTCCTGGCGTGGACCGCGTGGTGGACTACCGCGTCGGCGACGAAGCGCACCTCCGCACCTTCGGCGGCGGCCCGGAAGCCAAGGTCGGTGTCCTCTCCCCAGGAGGTCGGAAAATCCTCATCAAAGCCGCCGAGTCGCTCGAGCAGCTCGCGCGGATAGGCAATGTTGCAGGTCGGATACCAGCCGTCGAGATCGAGGATCTCGATGCTCCGGGCGCGTCCGTGGAGCAGGTGGTCCTCATCCGGGTCGGGCTCGGTCCGGCCCTGAAGGATCGTCGCCGGAGAACCGTCGGCAGCCGCTGCCAGCCGTTCGAGCCAGCACGGATCCGGCCGGCAGTCGTCGTCGGTGAACGCGATCAGCTCTCCCCTCGCTGCTCGCCAACCCTGGTTGCGTTGAGCCGCCGGCCCCGCCGGGCCCTGCAGGGTCCGTAGCTCGAGATCCTTGGGCGGATCGCCGTGACCGGGGTCGCCATCGTCAGCGCGGGCGACGATTACCTCGAAGCGGTCGCGGTCGAGGGTCTGCGCCGCGAGCGCCTCGAGCGCGAAGCGCAAGCGCGTCTCGCGGCTCCGGGTCGGGATCACGACCGAGATTGTCGGGCCGGTGGAGTTCATCGCTTCGGCAGGCTAATGGGTCCTCCGGCAAGGTTCGCTCAGAAATGGCGAGCCCGCGGATGACTGACCCAGGTCCTTAGGCTTCCCCGACCAGTGACCCCGGCCCTTCCCAACTTGATCGTGATCGGCGCAATGAAGTGCGGGACCAGCTCGCTGCATCGGTACCTCGATATCCATCCGGAGATTGCGATGTCCGCTCGCAAGGAGCTCGACTACTTCATCCCCGATTCGATCGACCAGCGTGGCGCCGGCCCAGAGTTGCGGCTGATGAAGGAAAGGAGCAACTGGGAACGTGGCGCCGGCTGGTACGCGGAGCATTTCGATGCCGCTGCCGCGGTCCGGGGGGAGAGCTCGGTCGCGTACCTGTTCCCGTGGTACCCCGACGTCGCCGAGTGGATCGGGACGTCGCTGCCCGACGTGCGCTTAATCGCGGTGCTGAGGCATCCACTCGAACGGGCGATCTCCCACCACCGCCAGCTCGCCGAGCGCGATGGCCGCGACCTCACCGCCGCGCTGACTGCCGAAAGCTCTCCCTATCTCGCCGCCAGCCGTTACGCGACCGCACTCGGACCGTTCCGCGACCGCTTCGACTCCGACCGCCTGCTTCTGGTCCGGCACGGGGCCCTGCTCTTCAACCGTCGCGAGACCCTGAGGCGGATCTTCGAGTTCCTCGGCGTCCAACCCGACTACTGGCGCCCCGAGATGTCCCGGGAGCGGAACCGCTCGGCGGTCAAGGGGCCCAGCTACCGGATTGCCGAGCAGCTGCGGGCAGGGCCGCTCGGGCCGCTGGCCGACCGCGTCCCGGCCGCGATTCGCGATCGTGGCGAACGCCTGCTCGCCCGCTCCAACCCGGCCCCTTCCCCGTCGCTCGATGCGGACGTGGCCCGGCGCCTGCTCGACGCGCTCGAACCGGAGATCGCGGCAATCGAGGGCTTTACCGGGTGGGATCTGGCGGCGTGGCGGGAGCTGCCTCGGCCGCAGTAGCCGAGGGGGTGGAAGCATCGATGCGCTTGGCGACGTTGTCGTCGCGCAGGTAACCGTTCAGGGTCGCCGCCGCCCAGCGAAAGTCGGCGAGCTTGAACAACGCCTGCTCGGGTCGACCGCGAAGGCGATGGACGAGGGCTCCGCCGAGCCCGCGGGCGATCGGTCTGAGGACCCTCGGCCGCGGCAACGCGCCTGGCCGGATCCGGTTGATCCAGGCGCGGCCGGCCCCGTGGCGTCGGGCCTTCTTGGCCATCGCGGCAATCGTGTCCGGATGCCGGTGCCCGACGACCGCCGATGGCCGAGTCTCGAACCCCCAGCCGGCCTCCTGCGCCCGCCAGCAGAATTCGAGGTCGGCGCCCGAGACGACACCCTCCGTAAAGCCGCCCAGTGCCTCCCAGCACTGGCGGCGGACGAGCAGGTTTGCGGTCACGCCCGCGGGCAGGGGCCCTGTCTCGAGGTGGTGGTCGATCTCGATCTGGCCGCGGGAGCGGGCGTAGCGGGCAGCGAAGCTGTCCTGATCCCTCGCTGCGACAACCTTGCCCGCGAGAACGCCGACCCCGTCAGCCGGCATTGGCTCGAAGTAGCGATCGAGAAGATCGGACACCGGCTCGCAGTCGGCGTCGATGAACAGCAGCCATTCCGCCGACGAGCGGCCCGCACCGAGATTGCGAGCGAAGTAGGAGGAGCGCTCGGCGGCATCGTGGACGATCTCGAGGCCGGCCAGAGGCGACTCCAAGCCGATCGCCGGCGCATTGTTGTCGACCATAATCAGCCGGTCACCAGGCTCGAGCCGGATTGTCGCCAGCGCTGCGATCGCCGCGGCCCCCGCCGATCGCGACCCGGCGAAAGGGACGACGACGCTGACGGCGGGTCGCGGAGCGCGATCGCGATCGTTGTTGGCGGCGGTCATCGGCTCAGTGTATGAAGCCGGATACCCTCCGACGCCGTGCGAGCAGCCACCGATCCGACAGCGCCGGGGTCTCGAGCCGGCGCAGTCGCGCCGCTCGTCGGTGTGGGGCTCCTGTTCACGCTCGTCGCCTTCGCCGGGACGATCTCCGCCTACACGCCCCTGACCGCCCGCCCGATCGCCGATATCGTCCTCGCCGGCCTCTGGCTCGGCGTCGTCTTTGGATGGATCGCGCGACGCGAGCTGCCCCGGCGCTCGGGTGCCGTTCTCGTCCTCGTCGCGCTCCTGATCGGCGTGACGCTGCTCGCCGTCCCGTTCTCCGATCCGCTCAGCCGCGGTCTCGAGTCGGTCCGCCTCTCCGTATGGCCGCTCAGCGCCTTGCTCTTGATCGCGACCTCGCCGTGGGCACGGCCGGGACGTGGCCGAATCCTCGAGATCGCGCTCGCTGTCGCCGCCGTCGCGCTCGCCTACTCGGCGATCCGACATCTGAGCGGCGCATCCGGACTCGAGGAGGAGGTCGCCCGCGCGGCGCTTCCCGGCGTGCCCGATGATCTTCAGCTGCGCTTCTACGGATCGATGCCGACGGCGCAACAGCTCGCGATATTCGCGGCGACCTCGCTGCCGCTCGCGCTGGCAGCGGCGCTCGCAAGCGAGGGTCGCCGCCGGATCGTCTTCGCCGCGATTGCCGCGATCGCAGTCTTCGTCGTCATCGCCACCGAGATTCGGACCGGCACGATCGCGGCCGTCGCCGCCACGCTGGTGGCTGTCGGCCTTTTCTCCGCAAGCTCCTCCTTCCCACGCCCCGAGCGCCGGCGAGCGGCAATGCTGGCGCTGGCCGGCGTGGCGCTGGTCGGCGTCGGCAGCTATCTCGCCGTGGTCGCGAACGAGGACGACCGCGCCGAACGCTTCGCCGGGTTGCTCGACCCGGGCGCCGATGAATCCTTCTCCGTCCGGCTCGATCGCTGGGAGGAGGCGGTGCCGATCGTCTTCGATCGCCCGCTCGGCGCCGGCCTCGCTACCTCCGGCGTACTCGCCGCGGAAAAGCCCGCCGAAGCGGTCGCCGAGCCCAACCTGGACAACGACTACCTCAAGGTCGGGATCGAGCAAGGGCCCTTCCCGATGCTGCTTCTGATCCTCACTTTCGGCGCGCTCGGGATCGCGCTGGCTCGCTGCGCGGTCCGCGGCGGGGTCGAAAGCGCGCCTCTCGCAGCGGGGGCTTGCGGCGCCGTGGTCGCACTGGCGACGATGGCGATCACGGCCTTCGCGATCGAGCAGCTGCAGGCCTTGCCGGTCTGGATGCTCGTCGGCCTGGCTCTCGCCGGAGCAGACCGAGATCATCGATGAGGCTCGTCTCGGTGATCCACGGTCCCGGCTTCGGCGGCGCCCACAATCAGCTCGTCCGGCTCGCCTCCCCGCTGCGCGAGCGACACGGCATCGAGAGCGTCGCGGTCCTGCCGGAGGAGGCCGGCGAAGCAGCCGCGCGAATCGAGGCCGCGGGAGTCGAGACCGTCCGACTGCCGCTTGCCCGGCTGAGGGCAAGTGTCGACCCGCGCCTACAGGTGCGCTTCCTGCGCAGCCTCGGCCCTGATATCCGCAGCCTCGAGCAAGCGATCCGCAGACTCGAGGCTGACGTGGTCCAGGTCCATGGCCCCACCAATCCGCAGGCGGCGATCGCCGCTCGGCGCGCCGGTGCCGGGGTCGCCTGGCAACTCTTGGACACGCGCGCGCCGTTGCCGCTTCGCGGCGCCGCGGTACCGCTGATCGCGCGGCTCGCCGGAGCGGTCACGGTTTGGGGCGAGCGACTGGTGGCGGCTCACCCGGGAGCGGCGCGGCTGGGCGATCGTCTCGTCATCGTCTACCCGCCCGTCGACCTCGCAGCCTTCACGCCGAGCCCGGCAAGGCGGATCGAGGCTCGGACCATGCTGCGAGTGGTCGACCCCTTCATCGCCGTCGGGACGATCTCGGCGATCAATCCTCAGAAAGGGCTCGCCGGTCTGATCGAGGCCGCCGGCGGCCTGCCCGAGCTGCCCCCGACCGTGATCCGGATCATCGGCTCGGCGGGTCCGGCCCACGGCTCCGAATTCAAGCGCCTGCAAGGGCTCGGCGCGGCGCTCAATCGCAGCACACCGGGAGGCTTCGAGATCATCGACCCGGGCGAGCGGGTCGCCGACCTGATCCAAGGCCTCGACATCTTCGTGCTCAGCTCCCTGAAGCGATCGGAGGGGATGCCAACCGCGATCCTCGAGGCGATGGCGGCCGGCAAGCCGGTCGTCGCGACGGACGTCGGCGCGGTCTCCGAGTTGGTCGAGCACGGCAGGACCGGACTCCTGGTCGAGCCTGGCGACCCGACAGCGCTGGCCGCCGCGATCGGGCGGCTCGTCGCGGATCCGGAGCTTCGCCGGCGGATGGGAGCGGCCGGTCGCGAGGACGCGGCGGCGAAGTTCGACCTCCGCCGCCTTGCCGACCGCCACGCAGCTGCCTACCGGCTGGCCTTCGACGCTCGATTGTCGCTTTAGGTGGGCCTTGCCCCCTTTGAGGCGACAACGGCTGCTCGGACTGACTGATCAGCGCTCGAGCAGCGTCCGCGCGCTCGCGACCCGATCGACGGGACTGGGATGGGTCGAGAAGACCGCCGTCCACCAGCCGGGCGGGTCGGGGTCGCTGAGATTGGTCCTCGCGAGCTGCCGCTGGAGGAGGATCAGCGCCTTCGGATCATCGCTCAGCTCGATCGCGATCTGATCCGCCTTGGCCTCGACATGGCGCGAAAGCTGATTCGAGATCGAGCCGATCACCAGCGTTGTCAGCGCCAGGGCGAACACATAGGCGGGAAGCGCCCCGGCCGTCCCCGGTGCCGCGCCTGAGCTCGCGGCGAGCCGATCGCCGAGCGTGCGGACGAAGAGCAACCCGAACGGGGCGACGAGCGCCACGAAGAGGATTCCGCGCGGCAGGTCCCTTTGTTTCACGTGGGCGAGCTCATGGGCCAGAAGCGAGCGCAGCGGACGGCCGCTGACGCCCTCCAGGGCGGTGTCGTAGACGACGACGCGCTTGCTCGACCCGAGCCCGTCGACGTAGGCGTTGAGGGCGCGGGATCGCCGCGATGCATCGACGCGGTAGATCTCGCCGATCTCGATGTCGGCGTCCGCGGCGAGCCGAGTCACAACGTCGCGCGTCCGACCCTCGGGGAGCGGCTCGAGCTCGTTGAAGAGCGGCGTCAGCAGGTACGGCCCCAGCCAAGTCACGACGATCGCGAAGCCGACGACAACCAGGCTCCCTGGCAGCCACCAGAGCGACCCCGCGCGTCGCTGCAAGGCGATCAACAAGAAGCCCCCGGCCGCGGCGATCAGCACAGCGATCAGCGCAGCGAGGCTCCGATCTCCCAGCCAGGCCGGCAGATCCTGATTTGAGAGCCCGACCTCGACCGCTCGCTCGTGGCCGATCAGCGCGACCGGAAGCGCGGCGACCGCCAGCAGCAGAGAAATCGCCGCGCCGGCAACCGCCCCGCCGAGAAGAGGCCTGGACGGGAGCGTCTTCCGGAGCCGTCGCAGCGGCGCCGCCTTGCCTAAAACCAACAAGGCGAGGACGATGAGCTCGATCAGGATCGCGGCGACGATGCGCGGTCGCTGCGCTGCCCGGTAGGCCTCGGCGCGCTCCAGCGCCTCTGTGCCCAGGACCTGCTCGGCAGCGACCGGCGCGCTCGGCTCGAACGGATCGGGGGAAAGCAGGCCGACGGCAAGCCAGCTGACCGCGACCGCCAGCAGCGCGGTCGCGACGATCATCCTCGGGCCTGGGGACTGGCCGGCGCCGGGCGTGAGGTTCGCTGGCTGGCGCACGGCGTCGAAGCCTAGATGTAATTCCTGACCACGTTGTTCATCCGGACCTCCTTGGAGGCTGGGGGTGCTCATACCACCCAGATCCAAGGAGGACACCGGATGAAGCTGCACGCTAACGCGCCGCTCGGCCCGAA
>Ga0136633_1001636_pt1 | contig 16366 bp, 17 predicted proteins | sample AntDrymeUQ832206_2_FD_105494 | JGI IMG/M metagenome (GOLD analysis project Ga0136633, IMG submission 105494) | Polar desert sand microbial communities from Dry Valleys, Antarctica - metaG UQ83 (22.06) | ecosystem: Environmental > Terrestrial > Soil > Desert | place: Antarctica: Dry Valley...
CCAAGAACGATGCGGTTCTTTGCCATACAAGCCAATTCGCGCCCCCCTCGCGAATCTCCTGCAAGGAACTACAACTTTCTCGATCGACCCGAACCGCCGCTATGTGCGGAACACGGGACTAGCGCCCATGCCCAGGGGCGACCGGATTCTCACGGGGGAGGCGGTGACCCTTCGACCGATGACAGCCGGCGACGTGTTCCCACCGACCGAGCTCTTCGCCGTTCCCGAGGTGGCCAGGTGGTGGCCGGGCGAGAACGAGCCCCGCCTCCTGGCCCGGCTCACTGACGATGACGAGGGCGTGGGTGTGGTGATCGAGCTGGACGGCCGCCTCATCGGCTTCGTCCAGTACTTCGAGGAGGCCGACCCGGACTACCGCCACGCCAGCATCGACATCGTCCTGCACCCCGACTGGTGCGACCGCGGGCTGGGGACCGATGCCATTCGCACCCTCGCCCGCCACCTCTTCGACGACCTCGGCCACCACCGGATCACGATCGACCCCACGGTGAGCAACGCCCGGGCCATCGCCTCCTACCGCAAGGTGGGCTTCCGGGACGTCGGGGTCATGCGCCGGTACGAGCGGGCCAACGACGGCGCCTGGCGCGACAGCCTGCTCATGGACCTCCTGGCCGTGGAGCTCGTTTGGCCGGGGCCTTCTTCGCCACCGGCGCCGCCTTCTTCGCCTTCGTGACGGGTGCCTCGGCCTCCTCCGCGTCGCCGAGGCGGGCGATGTAGAACCCCACCTGGGGCGGGATCGACGCGGTCAGGTACATCTCGGAGATGCGGTACTGCGAGCCCCTGTCCCTCAGGGCCTTGTTCGTCTTCTCCTGCGCCGCGGTTGCGTGGATGATGAGGTCGGCCAGCAGTCCGGGGTTGATCCGCTCGACGAAGGCGGAGAATGCGGCGCCGGCCCGGGCCGAGGGAGGGGGCGGCGGAGGGGCGTCCGGGTCGACGTCGTCCCCCGGCCGATCGCCCATCACGCCCGCCCTCGCCTGCTCGGCGGTCTGGCGAGCCTTGTCCATCAGTCCCATTCGGCACCTCCTCGTCCTGAAGTCCCAGTAGTACCGGATTCCGGCACGGTGTGGCGCTAGCGTCCCGTCCGGGAGAGGGAGGTCCGGTGGAATCGGTGCCAGAGGGGCCGGGCGGGCCGCCCAGGACCCAGGAGTTGCGGGTGCACGGCGTCGGCGGCTCGCATGGCGCCCGGATGCTGGGGTTCGATTCGCCGCACGACGTGGTGGTGGTCGGCGAAGGCATCGGTGGCACCGCCGTGCTGGCCCGGCGGACCGACCCCTCCGTCGAGAGCTACGACTGGGGCGACCTGACGTCGGGAACGGGATCGAAGCCGTTCTGGGTCTTCCTGCTGCCGTTCACCCTCATCAACCTGGCCGGCTGGATGCACCCGCCCGAGGAAAGCGTGTCCGACTGGCTGCTGCGACGGATCCGTGAACTGGTGCATGTGCTGTCAGCTCTCCTGACGGCCACGTACGTCTTCACCTTCGGGATCATCCTCGTCGACCTCGTGGGCTACCAGTGGGCCGGGCGGCTCGCCGCCGGCGAGGTCAGGGCCACGACGATCGTCACCGAACAGAAGGTGGGCGTCGCCCTGGGACTGCTGGCACTGGCCGGAGTGGTGGCGGCGCTGGTCTACGCCTCGGGCGCGTCGCAGGTCCAGTTCGAGAGGCAGCAGCTGTCGTCGTTGCAGGACATGGACCGACCCGGCGACCGGCGCTGGTCGCTGCACGAACGGCTGACGTTCCAGCGGTTCTTCTTCCACCCCGAGGCCGCCAAGCGCAGGTTCCTGGTGCACCTGGCCATCGCCGGCGCCTGCTACCTCCTGGTGCTCGTCGTGACGGCGGCCCGGGTGTATCCGTCGGGTGCACGGCTACGCGAGCACCTCGACCTCGGTCAGCTCCAGAGCGTGTGCAGCGGACTGGCCTACGTGTTCGTGGGGCTGCTGTGGGCGACATCGGTGGGCGCGCAGCGGAAACCGGGAGAGCGGTGGACGCGGTCGGGTCCCGCCATCGCCGCCACCCTCGCCTTCGGACTGGTCAACGCCGTGGTGTCCGGGACGATCCTGCTGCTCATCAAGCAGCTCAACAAGTGGCCGAACCGACCCGCCACGGCCCCGGTGCTGGAGGGCGGTCCCGAGGTGAACCTGGTCGACGTCTGGGGCGGGCTGGTCATCGCCTTCGGCCTGGTGGGCCTGGTGCTGGGGATCATCATCGTGTTCTCCCCCCGAGCGGCCACGGACGACGTCCGCCCGCCCCGATCCTCGGGCCCCGGGGGCCGGGTCAACGGCCTCGACGAGTCCATGCGCAAGTCGGTCGCCCGGGCCCGGTACTTCGCCATCCTGGCCCGGCGAGGCGGGTTGATTGCGTTCCTCATGGCCTTCACGATCTACGCCGTCGGGGTGGTGGCGGTCACCTTCCGCGTCGATTGGAGCTGGGTTCCGGGCCTCGAGGCGCCCAAACACACCGGCGACCCGCTGTACCAGGTTGGTGCGTACGTCCTCCCGGCCCTGGCCCTGCTGGTGGTCCAACTCGTGCGCAAGGGCCGTCGGGGAGCGCGCACCCTCGCCTCCACCTTGTGGGACGTGTTCACCTTCTGGCCCCGGCGGTTCTCTCCCCTCGCGGTGCGGCCCTATTCCGAGCGGGCGGTGCCCGAGCTGCAGGGCCGGATCCTCCATCACACCCGCGACCGTGAGGATCCATGCCCGCTCGTGCTGGGCGTCCACAGTCAGGGCTCCGTCCTGGCGTTCGCCGCCCTCTCCCCCATGACGGCCGAGCAGCTCCAGCGCGTGGCCCTCGTCACCTACGGCTGCCCGGTCTCCTCCATCTACGGCATGTTCTTTCCCGCCTACTTCGGGCCGGGCCAGGTCGCGCTCCTGCGCGACAAGCTGCCAAACGCCGAAGACGGGCTCGTGGGCTGGCGTAACTTCTACCGCCGCACCGATCCCATCGGCGGCCCCGTTTTCGCAGACACGACCACTCCGGAGAACGACACCGAGGTGGCCGATCCCTTCCCAGGACCGGCGGTCGACATCGGGAACGCCACGCCGCCGCTCGAGCGCGACGCGCCGGCGTGGATGCGTGTCGCCGGCCACTCGCACTACATGCAGGAGCCGGCGCTCAAGGACTGGCTGAGGCGGGTCAGGACCGCCCTGGACCAGTGACGTAGAAGCACCGGTCGGCCAGGCTGCCGAAGGCGTACGACGGGTACAGCCCGCCGAACATCGCCCTGGTCCGCTCGGTCCACGACAGGGCGTCGGGCGACGAGATGCGGTGCACCACCTGCATGACGGCTGCCTCGTAGATCCGGTACTCGGCCCACACCCCCGGATAGTCCTTCGTGGCTCCCACCTCGGCCCACGGGACGTCTCCGGTACCCGGGAGCCGCCTGACCAGGTTGCGGTGCGTGTGCCCTGCGAAGTATCCGGTCAGCGCCGGCCGGCGGGCGAACAGCTCGACCAGTCGGTCGGAATCCCCGGCGTTGATGCCCGCCGTGAACGACGCAGGGTCGAACAGCGGATGGTGCCCGAACACGAGCACCGGCGTGCTGTCGTCGGTCCCGAGCTCGTCGAGCCATGCGAGCTGGTCCTCGGCCAGCTGTCCGCCGACCTGCGCGGGCAAGGAAGTGTCGAGCAGGGCCAGTCTCGCCCCGGCGACGGTCACCAGCTCGGTCACCGGTTCGGGGCGCAGTTCCGACCGGGAGCTCACGTCGTGGTTGCCATAGGTCCGGTGGAGCCGGTCGCCGAAGGGCGCCTGGAAGATGTCGAGGAACGTCGCCAGCTCGGCGGCTGCGCCCTGACCGGTGAGGTCACCCTTGGCGATCACCGCGTCCGGCGTCGCGGCTGCGATCTCGGCCGCTGCGGCGCGAGCCATCGTCTCCGGGTATGGCAGCTCGTCGGGCTCGGACCTCAGCGGTGGGCCGAGGTTCACGCCCTCGTAGCGCCCGCACTCCGTCTCACCGATGTGGAGGTCGCTGACGGTGACCACTGTCGCCAGGCGCTGGCCGCGGGGGCGGGGCAGGGTCCGGAACGTCACTCCCTCGATCGTGTGCTCCCGACCGGGTCGCAGGCCGTGGACGCGCACCACCCTCGGGCCGTCATGGATGACGGCCTCGGTGTCGGTGACGGTGGTCAGCTCCACCGGTGGCTCGCCGGGCGCTCCCACCGCCTACCCGACCAGCGCCAGTTGCCCGGCGGCTCAGCATCGGCGCCCTCGGCCGCTTCGGCCGCCTGCCACTCCGCAGCCAGGGCGACGGCGATGGCCAGGACCTCGGGCGGCACGCGGTCGTCGCTAGAGCGGGACATTGCCGTGCTTGCGCCCTCGTGCCTCCTGCCGCTTGGAGCGCAGCATGGCCAGGCCCCTGACGAGCACCTGCCGGGTGACCGCCGGCTCGATCACGTCGTCCACATAGCCCCGCTCCGCCGCTATCCAGGGGTTGGCGTGGTGCTCGATGTACCCGGCCACCAGCTCGGCCCGGGTGGCAGTGGGGTCGCCGGCCTCGGCCAGCTCGCGGCGGTGCAGGATCTCGACCGCCCCCTGCGGGCCCATCACGGCGAGCTCGGCCGACGGCCAGGCGTAGGCGAGGTCGGCGCCGATGGCCTTGGAGTTCATGACCACGTATGCGCCGCCGTAGGCCTTGCGGGTGACGACCTGGATGCGGGGGACTGTGGCCTCGCACAGGGCGTACAGCAGTTTCGACCCATGGCGGATGATCCCGCCGTGCTCCTCGTCGGTGCCGGGGAGGAAGCCGGGCACGTCGACGAAGCTCACGAGAGGGATGTTGAAGGCGTCACACGTCCTCACGAAGCGGGCCGCCTTCTCACAGGCGTCGATGTCGAGCACGCCGGCCAGGACCTGAGGCTGGTTGGCGATGACGCCGACGACGTGGCCGTCGATGCGGGCCAACCCGCAGATCATGTTGCGGGCCCACAAGGGGGCGTACTGGAACAGGTACCCGTCGTCGGCCACCGCAGCTATGACCTCGGTCATGTCGTAGGGCTGGTCGGTGCGGTCGGGCAGGATGTCCGCCAGCTCGGGGCTCTCCCGGCCAGGGTCGTCGGTCGGCGCCACCCACGGGGCCGGCTCGCCGTTGTTCGAGGGCAGGAACGAGAGGAGCGTCCGCACGTCGGACAGGCAGGTCCTGTCGTCCTCGGCCACGAAGTGGGCGACGCCCGATCGGGTGGCGTGGGCCATGGCGCCGCCCAGGTCCTGCAGGCTGACATCCTCCCCGGTCTCGGCCTTCACGACGTCGGGGCCGGTGATGAACATGTACGCCGTGTCCTGCACCATGAACACGAAGTCGGTGAGGGCGGGGCTGTAGACCGCGCCGCCGGCGCACGGCCCCATGATCACGCTGACCTGGGGGATCACGCCCGAGGATTGGGTGTTGCGCCGAAAGATGCCGCCGTAGGAGTCGAGGGCCACGACGCCCTCCTGGATGCGGGCGCCGGCGCCGTCGTTGATGCCGACGAATGGCGCCCCCACCTGGTCGGCCATGTCCATGACCTTGTGGATCTTCTCGGCGAACACCTCGCCCAGCGAACCGCCGAACACGGTGAAATCCTGGCTGAAGACGAAGATCTGCCGGCCCTCGACCGTGCCCCAACCGGTGATCACGCCGTCGGTGTACGGGCGTTGCCCGTCGAGGCCGACGCCCACCGCCCGGTGGCGGGCCAGGAGGTCGAGCTCCTGGAAGCTGCCGGGGTCGAGCAGTGCCTCGACGCGCTCCCGCGCCGTCATCTTGCCGCGGGCGTGCTGACGGGAGACGGCGTCCTCGGAGCCGGCGTGGAGCGCCTCGTCCTTGCGGGCGCGGAGATCCTTCAAACGGCGGCCGTTCACGTGGAAAGCCATCTGAGGACGAGGTTACCGGGGGTCGAGGGCGGCGATCCTGTCCATGAACCGCCAGGCACGCAGGCGGGTGACCATCTCCTCCAGCGCGTCAGTGGGACCGGCCCATCGGAGCTCGTCGACGTCGCCCAGCACCTTGGCCTCGCTGCGCAGCGTGGCCAGGTCACGGAAGAGCAGGGCCAGGTCGCGCTGGGTGTTGAGGGCGGCGGCCAGGCGGGCCGCGCCTCGCACGGTGACGTCCCAGCGGAAGTGGTGCTCAGGGATCTCCTCGATGTGGAAGTACCTGGCCAGCACGGCGCTGGCCGACGTCTTGCCCCAGCCGGGCAGGCCGGGGAAACCGTCGGCCGAGTCGCCGACCAGGGCCAGCCAGTCGGGGATGGACTCGGGCAGCACGCCGTACTTGGCCTTCACCCCGTCCTCGTCGGTGAAGACCTTGGCCCGCCGGTCGAACTGGACCACCCTGGTGCCGAGGACCATCTGGGCCAGGTCCTTGTCGGGGGTCATGATGACCACCTGCTCGACCCGCTCGTCGGCGGCGGCGGTGGCGGCCGCAGCCGCCATGGCGTCGTCGGCCTCCAGCTCGACCATGGGGAAGACCACGACGCCCAGGGCGCCCAGGGCCTCCTCGACCAGGGGGAACTGGGCCAACAGCTCCTCGGGCACGCCGGCGCTCGACTTGTAGCCGGGCCACATGTCGTTGCGGAACGACTCGACCACATGGTCGGTGGCCACGCCGAGATGGGTGACCCCCTCCTCGAACAGCTGGAGGACGCTCCACATGACGCCGCGGGTGGCGGCCACCTCGTCGGCCGGGTCACGGTCGCCCTTCGGCACGCCGAAGTGGTGGCGGAACAGCTCGTAGGTGCCGTCGAGCAGATGGACCTTCACGGTAGGACGCTATGCGCGTTTCGACGCAACCTGGGTCATCCGACATCGTCCGAGCCGTGTGGATTGACCCAGGAACAGAGTGGGGACCGTAGGCTCTACCGATGGTCCTCCGCTGGCGGTTGGTGGTCACGGTCATGGTGTTGACGTTGGCCGCCTGCGGCGGAGGGAGCGGCGTCGACGAGAACGCCGTCGGTCCCGCTCCGGTCACCGGAATACCGGGAGACATAGGGAGGGCCAACTCGATCGTGCTACAGCAGGCCGACCTCCCGGCCGGCTGGCGGGGGGTCCCGCACTCCACCAATCCCGTCGAGCAGGAACGCGCCCGCCAGCTGTCGATCTGCCTCGGACGACCGGACCCGGAGACCTTCCGCAGCGCCATCGTCTTCGGCCCCGACCTGAGCATGGGCCAGATGCAGGTGTCGTCGATCGCCACGGTCCTGAACACAGCGGAGGACGCCAAGGCCGACCTGGCCGCCATCCAGGGCCCGAAGTACGGGCCGTGCGTCGTCTCCTCATTCCGCGACGACCTCCGTCGACAGGCGGCGGACGCACGGGTCGAGGCGGTGGCCTCGGAGCCCCTGGCGGTGGAAGCTTTCGGTGATGCCTCCGTCGGCATCCGCCTCACTGCGAACCTGGTGTACCCCGACCGGACGGAGCACCTCTTCGCCGACCTCGTCTACATCACCAAGGACCGTTCCACCGTGAGCGCCACCTTCTTCTCCTTCACCCAGCCCTTCCCCGCCAACCTCGAGCAGTCGCTCGTATCCCGGATGGGCAACCGCATCGCCACGTCCTGACGCCGGGTGGTCAGCCCTCGACCATCGTTTGACGCCGGAGCTCTACCGAGGGGCTACGGCAGGAACCGCAGGCCGCCGGCGCAGCACCCGGCTGCCGGCCCATCCCAGGAGGCCGAGGACGGCGATGGGGACGAGGTAGCCGACGACGACGATCATGCCGCCGACCACGGCCAGCATGCCGTCGACCGCCTGCTCGAAACTCTTGGCGAGGGAACGGTCGTCGTCGGCGGGCCGGAGGATCAGGCCGGCGCCCGGCTCGAAGAGCGCCACCTGGATGGTGGCCAGGCTCGTGGCCTGCTCCAAATTCGCCTTCTGGGCCTTGAGCTGCTCGATCTGCTGGCGGACGGTAAAGAGGCTGGACTGGACCTGGAGCACCTCGCCGACGGCCTTGGCCTGGCCGACGAGCACCCGCAGCGCATCCTCCTGGGCCTGGAGGCTCTTCAGCCGGGCCTCGTAGTCGACGAGCTGCCCGCTTACGTCCTCGCCCCGGAGGGACTGGCTCTCCACCTCGCCCAGGCCACTGAGGCCCTGGCGGACGGTGTCGAAACGGTCGGCCGGGACCCGCACGGTGAGGTCGCCCGACAGTGCATCGTCGTTCGACGCGGTGTTCGACGACGACACGAAACCTCCATTGGCCGCGGCCAGGGACGCCACCCGGTCAAACGCAGCGCCGAACCCGCCCTTCGCCACCTTCACCCGCAGGTCGGCGGTGCGCACGATTCGGGGCGACCCCGGCACGACCGGCGCCGGCCCTCCACCGCCGGGCGGCACCGGCGCGATCTCGGCCTTCCCGGCGAATGACGGCGAGCCGCCGGCGGAGTCCTGCGCGAGCACGGTCGAAGGCGCCTCCCGCGCCACGGTCGACGCCTCGTCATCGCTGCCACCACCGGCCACGCTCGCCTGGATCGCTCCTGCGACCACCAGCGCCAGCAGGGCCAACGCCGCCACCGACCAACCCCTCCGCACCTTCGGCAGCTGTCGCATCTGTGAGCCTCCTCGTTCCTCTACAGCTCAGACGTCGCCGGGCACGGCTGTGGTTCCCGGCCGTTCGGCGCAACGAGTCAGCCCTCGAGTTCCCGGCGACCTTCCAGGGCCCGGCCCAGGGTGAGCTCGTCGGCGTACTCAAGGTCGCCGCCCACCGGGAGGCCACTGGCGATGCGGGTGGTCCTGATCCCGAGGGGCTTGAGCAGCCGGGCGAGGTACATGGCGGTGGCCTCGCCCTCGATGTTGGGGTTGGTGCAGAGAATGACCTCGGCGATCTCTTCGTTGCCCAGCCGGGTCAGCAGCTCCCGCACGCGGATCTGGTCAGGGCCGATGCCGTCCAGCGGGCTGACGGCGCCCTGGAGGACGTGGTAGCGGCCGCGGAACTCGCCGGTCTTCTCCACCGCCACCACGTCGCGCGGCTCCTCGACGACGCACACCAGGGTGGCGTCGCGCCGGGGGTCGAGGCAGATGCCGCACTCCTCGCCTTCGCAGACGTTGAAGCACCGGCGGCAGAACGACACTCTCTCCTTGGCCTCGGTGATCGACCGGGCCAGCCGGAAGGCATCCTCGTCGGGCAGCTTGAGCAGGTGGAAGGCGATGCGCTGGGCCGACTTCGGCCCTACGCCAGGCAGGCGGCCGAGCTCGTCGATCAGGCTCTGGACCGGCGGCGCGTACACCCGGGCATCAGCCGCCGAACAGGCCGCTGCCCAGACCGCCGAGGTCGAGGCCACCCATGGCCTGCTCGGAGATCTGCCCGGCCTTGGTGACAGCATCGCGGACGGCGGCCAGGACCAGGTCCTCGAGCAGGCTCACGTCGTCGGGATCGACGACCGAAGGGTCGATGGTGACGCCCTGGAACTCCATGCCTCCGGTGATTCGCACCTTGACCATGCCGCCGCCCGCCTGGCCCTCGACCTCCTGGGTCTCCGCCTCGGCCCGAGCCGCCATCAGCTGCTCCTGCATCTTCTGGGCCTGCTTCAACAGCGCGTTCATGTCGGGCTGTCCACCGGGTGCGTTCTTGGCCATGAGCTACTCCTCCACGACGGTGGCGCCTTCGAACGCCGAAAGGACGTGATCGACTGGCGAGCGTAGCTCCGTGGCCGGCGCATCCTCGAGGTCCTCGACGTCGAACGGTCCGTCCTCGGGCGGCGGTGGCGCCGCTGCGGAGGACGGGGTCTGGTCCTCGGTGACCAGCCGAAGCGGTACCGGCCGGCCGAAGTAGGCGGCCAGCGCCTGCTCGACGTCGATCCGCACCTCCTCGCAGCGGTCCCGGTGGATGGCGTTCGGGAGAGCGAACGTGGCCTTGCCGCCTTCGGACGCCACGAACCGCCCCACCCGGAACCGTGACTTGGCCCGGGGCGACAGGCCGAGCAGCACCGTGTCGCCCCACGCCAGAGTGAGCTCGTCACGCGTGGGCAGAGGAGCATCGGCCGCACCCGGGGAGGTCGGTGGTGCCGCGGCCCCGACTGCGGCGGGCATCGGCGCGGGCGCGGGTGCCGACGCGGGAGATGGCGGAGCGGTAGGCACGGGGGTTCGTGCCGCCGAGCGGACGCCACCCAGGGCCAGCCGTGCCCCGGCCGGGCCCGCGGCGCGGGCGGCGGCCGGCGGTGGCGCCGCCACGGCGGAGGCTGCGGTCGCCGCGGTCTCAGGTGCGGCTGGCGAAGCCGCAGGTGGCGCCCCCGCCAAGGTTCGTTCCAGGCGTTCGATGCGCTCCAGCAGGGCGGCGGGCGAGGCGTCGAGCTCCGGCCGGCACAGCCGGACGAGGGCCACCTCGAGCAGGACGCGGGGGTCGGGTGCCTCCCGCATGTCGACGAGCGTCTGGCCCAGGATTTCCATGGCCCGAACCGTGGCCGGCCTGCCGAGGCGGTGCGCTTCGGCCTCCACCGTGTCGAGCTCCTCGTCCGGCAGCCCCACGAGCGACCGGGACACGCTGACCAGCAGCGTCTGGCGTAGGCGCTCGAGGACGTCGGTGGCCATTTGTCGGGGATCGTGGCCGGCCCCGCATCGCTCGGCGACGGCAGCCACGGCCCGCGCCGCATCCCGGTCGCACAGCGCTTCGACGAACTCCCCGACCGACGGCGCATGGTGGTCGATACCGCCGGCGGCGGCCACCTGGTCGAGCACCGAGAGGGCGTCGCGGACCGATCCCTTGCCGCGCCGGGCCACCAGCTCGATGACCTCCGCCGGTACGTCGAGCCCGGCGTCGGCGGCCACCCACTTGAGGTGCTGGGTCAGCAGCTCGAGTGGGAGCAGGCGGAACTCGAAGTGCTGGGTGCGGCTGCGGATGGTGGGCAGGACCTTCTGGGGCTCGGTGGTGGCGAGCACGAAGATGACGTGACCGGGAGGCTCCTCGAGGGTCTTCAGCAGGGTGGTCGAGGCGTCGGTGGTCAGCATGTGGACCTCGTCGACGATGTAGACCTTCCACCGACCAGGGGTGCCCAGGGCGGCCCGTGACACCAGCTCCCGCATGGCATCGACGCCACGGTTGGAGGCGGCGTCGAGCTCCACCACGTCGAGCGAGCGGCCCTCGGTGATGCCGACGCAGGACTCGCACGTGCCGCACGGCTCGCCTTCCACCGGGTTGGCGCAGTTGAGGGCCTTGGCCAGGATGCGCGCCGACGACGTCTTGCCCGTCCCCCGTGGGCCGCTGAACAGGTAGGCGTGCGACACCCGGCCGTCACGGACGGCGTTGCGGAGGGTCTGGCTGACGTGGTCCTGACCCTTGAGCTCGGACCACCGCTGGGAACGGTATCGCCGGTACAGCGACTGGTAGGCCACGAGGGCCGACAGTACCCGGCCCCTACGACACCGCCGCCCAGCCGACGGCTGGCCTACTCGCCACCGAGAGTCAGCGGCCTCCGGAAACCGAGCGGGGCCGGGCAGTTGAAGGAGTGGCCGAGGCCCGGCTGCGGTTGGCGCTCGCCGGCTGGTTGCGTGGGCGCTCCGCGCCTGTGCTGCGCGTGCTGCGCTTCACGAGAACCCGGTACATGGCCAGGAGGGCCGCCTTCTCCTCGTCGTCGAGGGTGGCGCTCTGGGCAATGGCCCCTTCGACAGTGACACCGTGCCCCACCGGCTCGACCGGCAGGAATCCGAGCGGCCGGGACAGCGATCCCGGCTCCAGGCCGAGACACTGCTCGACGTTGAACACTGTTGCCGAAGCCGGTTCGTATCGTCCGTTGATCCAGCCACTGACCGACGACTGGGTCGTGCCCAGCATCCCGGCCAGATCCTCCTGCTTCATCCCGCGCGCTTTCATCGCCTCTGCGAGCAGACGACCGAAACTCAACCGCCGCTCCCGGTCGCCTTCGGAAGCCTGATTCATCTGCGCTGACTTCTCTGCACGGATCCCACCGTCCACAGGCTCACGCTCCCCAGCGCTCGACTCATTCCACGGTACATGGGTCACGACGCGGCCACCCATCAGGTCGACGGTATCGATTTTACTTGTACTTATGAGCCTCATCGATATGATGTATCCCAATGAAACATCGGCCGAACAAATATGTCCGACCTGTCCAGAAGATTACGCTTGCGGCATTGCTGTGCGCTGCTGTCAACGTGTTCTCACCCCCACCGGCCGGGGCCGCGGCGCTGACGTTCGAGGGCCGGATGCTCGAGCTCGTCAACGGGGCCCGGGCGGCGAGGGGCGTGTCCCCCTTGCAGGCGTCGGTCACCCTCGGCCGCGTCGCCGGTGATGCGCCGTACGGGGGATGCGGCTTCAGCGTCGCCGGACGGTCGACGGACATGGGTCTCCGGAACTACTTCAGCCACACCATCCTCAACTGCAACGGCAAAGGTGTGGCCGACATGGTCCGCGCCGCGGGAATGCCGTACACGCCGGCCGAGAACATCGCCTGGGTCAGTGCGATCACGGATCCGCTGGTCGCAGCTGAGCGGCTGCACAACGAGCTCATGGACAGCAAGCCTCACCGGGACAACATCCTCAACCCGGCGTTCACCCACGTCGGACTGGGCTCGTGGCATACCGCAGCCGGCGCAAGCTGGTCCGGCGGTGGGACAGCGCTCCGGAACGTCTACGTGACGACGCAGCTCTTCATCGAGCAGACGTCGCCCTCGCCCCGTGGGGCGCGGTACCACCCCCTCACCCCGAGCCGCATCCTCGACACCCGCCGCTCGGGAGGCGCCCCCCTCGCCTCAGCGGCCACCATGAGCCTCCAGGTGACGGGGAACGGTGGTGTGCCTGCGGCCGGAGTATCCGCCGTCGTGCTGAACGTGGCGGTGACCGCTCCGACCGCCTCCAGCTATCTCACGGTGTTCCCGGCCGGCGAGCCGATGCCCCTCGCTGCCAACCTCAACTTCGGCCCCGGCCAGACCGTCACCAATCTCGTGACCGCCAAGCTGGGTGCCGGCGGCCGACTGTCGCTGTTCAACGCAACGGGAACCGCGCAAGTCATCGCCGACGTGGCCGGCTGGTACGACGACGGCACCTTGTCAACCGGCGCCCGGTACCACCCCGTCACCCCCAGCCGCATCCTGGACACCCGCAACCTTGCGTTGCCGCTCGGCCCTTCGGCCACCACGAGCATGCAGGTCACCGGCCAGGGCGGGGTTCCGTCGACCGGCGTCTCGGCCGTGGTCATGAACATCGCCGTCACCACGACCACCGCCTCCAGCTACCTCACCGTGTTCCCCGCCGGCGAGGCCATGCCCGTCGCCTCCAACCTGAACTGGGCCCAGGGCCAGACCGTGCCCAACCTCGTCACCGCCAAGCTGGGGGCAGGCGGACGGGTGTCGCTCTACAACGCAGCCGGTACGACGCAGGTGATCGCCGACGTCGCGGGTTGGTTCGACGACGGCACCACCGCCACCGGCGGCCTCTTCCACCCGGTAAGTCCCAGTCGCATCCTGGACACCCGGACCGGCGGCGGACCGCTGGGCTCCGTCGCCGGCCTCGATGTGCAGGTCAGCGGCCGGGGCGGGGTGCCGACGGCGGGCGTGGCAGCCGTGGTGATGAATGTCGCAGTCACGGCCCCCACCGCCGTCAGCTACCTCACCGTGTTCCCTGCTGGTGAAGCCATGCCGCCGACGGCGAACCTCAACTTCGTCCCGGGCCAGACGGCGCCGAACCTGGTCATGGCCAAGCTGGGTGCCGGCGGCCGCGCGTCGATCGCCAATGCTGCGGGTTCGACCCAGGTGATCGCCGACGTGGCCGGCTGGTTCGACGGCGGCTGAGCGGTCAGCCGCGCTGGTAGCGGCGGGCAGCCAGCGGCGCGAACACGATGATGAACAGCGCGCACCAGAACAGCGAGCGGGTGGCGTAGTAGCCGGCCGAATGGCCCAGGACCCGCACGGCGTCAGCGTCACCCAGGGTGAAGGCCCGGGTGGCGTTGACGATCATGGTGAGGGGCTGGTTGCTGGCGAAGGCCTGCATCCATCCGGGCATCGACTCGACCGGCACGAAGGCGCTCGACACGAACGTCAGGGGGAACACCAGGATGCCGATGCCCTGGGCCGCCTGGGGGTTGCCGGCCATGATGCCCAGGAGGACGAACATCCACGTGAAGGCGAACGCGGCGAAGATGCACAACGCGATGGCCAAGAGCAGGCTGCCGAGGGGGGCCGACGTCCGGAACCCCATGGCGAAGCCGACCAGGGTCGTCACGGTCAGGCCGATCGTCGCCAGGACGGTGTCGGCCAGGACCCGGCCGGAGACGATGGCGATCCGGGGCACCGGCAGTGACCGGAGACGGTCGAAGAACCCCTCCTTGAGGTCCTCGGCGGCGCCGATGGACGACGTCATGCCGGCGAAGAGCACTCCGGTGCCGACGAAGCCGGGAACCAGGAAGTCGACGTAGCGGATCCCGTTGGTGGTGATGGCGCCGCCGAAGACATAGCGGAAGATGAGCAGGAACATGGCGCCCTGCACCATGCCGAGGACGAAGACCTGCGGGTTCCGGATGTTGCGCAGGACGGTACGGCGGGCCACGCCGAGGGCGGTCGTCAGGGCTCCGGCCGGCCGGATGGGACGGGGAAGGTCGAGTGTCTGGGTGGGGGTTGCGGTCACTGTCGGGTTCGCGGTTGTCATCTCAGGCGCTCCTGGGGTTCGAGCAGCGGTCAGGCGGCGGCGCGCCGGGAACGGCGGCGCTTGTCGGTGGTGGCGGGCCCGTCGGCCCCGGGATCGGGGTCACTCTCGGCGGGGCGGCCGGTGAGGGAGAGGAAGACCTCGTCGAGCGTGGCGCGGCGCAGGCCGATGTCGCTCACCGCAAGGTTCAGGCCGTCGAGGAGCCGTACGGCCTCGAGCAGTTGGGTCGAGCCCCGTTCCACCGGTACGGCGATCGAGCGGGTGGCGCGATCGACCCGGGGAACCTCGCAGCCCAGCGGAGCGAGGGCGCCGATGGCCCGGTCGAGCTCGGCGGGGTCGGCGACGTGCACCTCGACGACATCGTTCCCGGCCTTGGACTTCAGCTCGTCGGGGGTGCCCTCGGCGATCACCTTGCCGTGGTCGATGATGGCGATCCGGGCGGCCAGCTGGTCCGCCTCGTCGAGGTACTGGGTGGTGAGGAGCACATCGGTACCGGCGGCGACCAGGCTCCTGATGGCGTCCCACAGGTCGTTGCGGCTCCGGGGGTCGAGACCGGTGGTGGGCTCGTCGAGCAGCAGCAGCTCGGGGGCGCCGACCAGGCTGGCGCCGAGGTCGAGCTTGCGGCGCATCCCGCCCGAGTAGGTCCGGACCAGGCGGTCGGCGCTCTCGGTGAGGTCGAGCAGGTCAAGGACGACCTCGGCGCTGGCCTTGGCCTGCCGGGTGTCGTGGCCGAAGAGCCGGCCGACGAGCACCAGGTTCTCCCGGCCCGACATGGCGCCCTCGACAGCGGCCGACTGGCCGGCCAGGCCGATGGCCCGCCGCACCTTGTCCGGCTCCTTGATGGCGTCGATCCCAGCCACCTGAAGGGTGCCCTCGTCGGGCAACAGGAGGGTGGCCACCATGCGGATGAAGGTGGTCTTGCCCGCCCCGTTCGGGCCGAGGATCGCGGTCACCTGGCCCCGCTCGGCAGTGAGGTCGAGGCCGGCCAGGGCCTCGGTTGTCTTGAACTTCTTGGTCAGCCCGCGGGCTTCCACGATCGGAGGCATGTGCAGATCTCCTAGGACGGCGTGCGGTCGGTGGGTATGTCGGAGTGCGCGTCGGTGTCCCGTTCGCCACCGGGGGCGTACCAGCTCCGCCACTGGTCCATCCCGGTGAGCTCGCCGGATTCGATGTCCTTGGCCAGGCGCTCGACGTAATCGAGCTCTGCCCGCCGCAGAACCTGAACGTACTCGCTCTCGAGGGCGAAGAGTCGAGGCATTCCGTGGGCCTGGGCGCCGCTGACGGCCCCGTCGACGATGGCGATCTCGATCTCGAGGGTGGCGCACCGTTGCCGCAGCGCGGCCAGCGCCTCGTCGGGCGGCAGCGCGGGGAGCAGGCTCAGCGCGGCCTCGAACTGCAGGTACTCCTTGACGGGCGCAGCGACCAGCTCCGAGAGCCAGTCGGCCATTTCCCGCAGGCCGGAGTCGGTGATCTCGTAGATCGTGCGCTCGGGCCGGCGCCCGGCTCGCACCGTCTCCCGCGCCCGGATGAGCTGGCGCTTCTCCAGCGCTTCGACCACTCCGTACAGCGACCCGTAGTTCAGCCGGATGCTCTCGTGCTTGGCCCGGGCTCGCAGTGTCTGGGCCACCTCGTAGGGGTGCATCGGCCGCTCGAGGAAGCAGGTGAGCACGGCCAGGGCCAGCGGGTTGGCCCGGGCGCTACGGGGAGGCACATGGTGCAGACTACTCCTCCACGATTACTCGTCAAAGAGTATTCTCCGGCGGGGTGCGGTGGCGAGACGTGCGGCAGGGCGCGACAGG
>Ga0136633_1001637_pt1 | contig 16357 bp, 15 predicted proteins | sample AntDrymeUQ832206_2_FD_105494 | JGI IMG/M metagenome (GOLD analysis project Ga0136633, IMG submission 105494) | Polar desert sand microbial communities from Dry Valleys, Antarctica - metaG UQ83 (22.06) | ecosystem: Environmental > Terrestrial > Soil > Desert | place: Antarctica: Dry Valley...
CCAGACCGACAGGGGCGTCACCGCCGTGGCCAGGTTCAGCACCGCGAAGCCGACGGCGATGCCGGCCAGCGCCAACAGCAGCGGCAACCCGGCCGCCACAGCCGAGCCGAACGCAATCAGAAGCAGGATGATCGTGGGAAGACCGGAGACCAGCTCGGCCAAGTGCAGCGCCTCCTCATTGGTGTCGTTGAAGTCGGCCCACACTGGCCACTCCCCGGTCACCTCCGCGGTCGCTCCCGCCGGGAGCGTGAGCGTCTCGACGTGGTCGATGAGGGCACGGGCGGATTCCGGTAGCGCCGCGTCGTCGTCGCCTACCAGGCGGACGGGGATGAGCGTTGTGCGACCGCCCGGGGCGATGAGTCCCGCCTCGGGTGGCTGCGCGGTCGGGTCCAGCACGGTGCCCGCGCCCGGCGCGCTTTGCAGGTCGGCGACTACTCGGCGCAGACCGGCCGGATCCCCACCGATCGGCGAGGACTGGTGGTACACGACGACGGCGGACTCGGCCCCCAGGTCCGGGAAGTCGGCCCGCAGCTCGTCGCGCACCTCCTGGGCGGTGGACCCCTGCGCCTCCCACCCAGCCCCCGACAGCGCGCCGCTCAACCCGAGGGCGAGCGGCGCGGCCGCGAGCACCCCCACCAACCACGCCACCATGACCAGGCGACGGCGGCGGGCTGAGAACCGGGCGAGCCGTGCGAACCATTCCTCGGAGTGGTGGGCATCGACAGCAGCTGGCGGTGCCTCCGTATCGATGGTCATCCGTGCGCCTCCATGAGCGACCGACGGTGAGAGGGCGGCGATCTGCCAATACCCCACGGGGTACTATACAGGTACCCCATGGGGTACCCAACACTGAGGTGGCGAGGACCGTTCGTCACCCCGACGAGAGCGCGAAGGATCGAGGGGCCAGCGCATGGTCGATGGCATAGACGTCATCCGGCGGGTCTACGCAGCTGTCACCACCGATGGTACGAACGGGCGCAAGCGGCGCTCAGATCAACGCACCAATGGTCCAAATCGGTTGACGCGCGCGAGCACATAGCCGGTTCGGTCTTGGGCTCGGCCCCACTCGCGATTCAGCAGCGGAGGGGCGCCGTCGGCGCGCGACAGGCGCCTGGCGCCGCACATAACGACCACGTCGCCGACCTACTCGGTCACCCTCGGACGCCGACCCGGACCGCCCGGTAACCGGCGAACCCGTGCGCTTGGTACGCCCGATAATGCTCCTTGGGACCGCATCCTCCGCGACCCGCTGGCGACGATCGGGCAGCATCGGCGGCCGGCAACCCAGAGCGCGCCGCCGTCCCGGCCCGCTCGCCGGTCCCGTGAGCAGCAGCACGGGCACGTCGTCGACCTCGAGCCCGATGCGCTCGGTCGCCATGGCGATCACGTCATGGCGGATGGACCGGGCCGACACGGTCGGGCCGGCTAGCTCCGCAGCAGCCTCGAAGCCTTGGCGAAGAAGACCTCGACGGCCAGCGGGGCCGCCAGCTCGGCGAGCGCCTCGGTGCGGCGCTGGTGGGGATGCAGGCCAACAGCTCGGCGGCCGGGGCGAAGCGGCGCCCACAGGCCCCGCACCCGAGTTGCTGTGAGCGGAACGCCACCTTCCCGCAGGCGGTCATGACCGTACAAGGCTTGGGTCGGAATCCGCGTCGGCGGAACCCGCGGCGGCTCCCGCACTCTGGCGCAGGCCCACGGCGCCTCCAGTTGCTCGTCGTCGGCCAACGGCATGCCAACCGGGCCGACGACGGCGTCCACGTGGTCGGCGATCATCGACTCGACCACGTCGGCGACCAGCTGGGCCGGCGCCTCACGGGCGAAGGCGACAGCCGCTTCCTCCAGTTTGTCCGAGCCCGACGATGCCGCCGAGCTCAACCGGCTGCTGGCGGAGTCGCCCTTCCCCTTCCCCGATCTGAACAGCCTGCTACTGCATTTGCTACTCAATTCGGGCCGACAGGGCCGAGAGGAGCCGACTCCAGCGGAACGACAGGGCCGCTGACCAGGGCTGGAGCGGCTGGAGCGGACTCCAACGACGTCCCTGGCTACGTTCGCAACGTAGAAGTCGTGGGTTCAAGTCCCATCACCTCCACCACAAAACCGCAGGACAAAGCGTTTTTCTGGACTCTAAATCAAGAACTGTTCTCAATTGACTGTTGAGAATGGCGCGGGAAACTTTGGGAAGTTGGCGCAGAGAAGCAGCAAGGCGCGCCATTTTGCTCCGCTCGCACGGCCACGAACACCCGAGCTGGCGAGGGTCGACGCGATTCGTTGCTTTGAGGTGACGGGCTGAACAACCGCTTGAACAGGTCGGGTGGTTCCCGCAATCGGGCTCGATCGGCCGGCTCGGTAGCCGTCGCTCTCCGGGCATCCAGAACGAAACGATCGGTCAGCGAGACGCTGCCATCCGTCGCGCGCTCGTCTCTTGTGACGTTCGCGCCGGTTTCCGATGCTTCGGCTGTCCGACGGGCGTCAACGTCCAGTCGACCTTCATCCCCACTGCTGCCGCGTAGCGGGCGACGGTCGACATCCGAGTGTCGGCGCCCGACTCAAAGCGCGTGACCTGTGCCTGACTCGTTCCCATGCGCTTTGCCAGCTCCGACTGGGTCATCCCGGCGCCGCGTCGACGTTCAGCGAGTTCGCGAGCGAGCTCCCGCCGCTCCAGGGCGGATGCGACGCGGCGATGGACATCGGGGTCCTCCTCGGCGAGGTTGTCGATCAGCCGGTCGAGATCGTCCTTCATGGCCATGCCCTCGCTCCCTTTCCTCGGACTCCGAGTCTAACTCATATATGAGTTATCGACGGGCGCGCCCGCCTGCGCCAGTCTTCAAGGCGTCGCTCCGCTGTCGTGATCTCGGCAGCCGGTGTCTTCTGCGTCGTCTTCGTGAAGACTGAGATGCCGAGGAGAACCTGACCCTTCGCGCCCTCGACTGCGAAAAGCAGGCGGTACGTCGAGCGAGCTCCTGAGGCACGTACCTCGTAGAGCTCGCCGCGGACGTGGCGGGCGACGCGCAACCCGTTGGTCTGGACATCCTTCATCGCCGCGAGGATCTCGTCGCGGTCGGCCAGCACCAGGCTGTGGTGGGTAAGGAAGTCGCGGACTGGCATGGCGCCGGCGGCGGTGCGGTAGAAGCGCCATCGTCGCCGAACCGCGTGCTCGTCTGTCATGGCGACGCCGGTCGTTGTTCACTGTGGCGAGCAGCCCTCGGAGGCGGGCAGAGCCATAGGCGATCGGCGAGCAGGCGCTCGAGACCGACCCACTCCTGGGCCAGCCAGAGGTCGTCCGGCAGGATCTCCCGCACGCGGTCGGCAAGGATGGGGCCGAGCCAGGCCAGGCCTCGTTCAGGCCACATCTTCCGGGAAGGCCGACGTTGGGGCCGCCCTGTAGACAGCAGGGCCTCGTAAAGGGCGGCGTGAGGGCGCAGCTCCGGCAGCCGGCCCTCCCGGCAGGCAGCGGCCCCTTCGGCTGCGATCTCCAGGCCCTCGGGGTCGAGGTCGCCGAAGTAGGCGAGCGTGCTGGGCTCGCGGTCCGCCAGAGACGGGAGGATGGACCCGAGTTGGCGGCCGGCGCCATAGCCGATCCACCGCCACGCCACGTCCAGACCGGAGCCGGCGTGGACCGTTGCCGCCCTGACCAGCGAATGGAAGGTGGTCCCGTTCTCCACCACGAGCACTCCTCGACCCGCCACCCCGCCCACCTCCGTCACAGCCATCGGCGGGTGCACGAACTCCACCGCCAGCTCTTGGATCACGTCGGCCCGACCGAGCGGTCCCTCCAGCAGCCGCCCCAGCGTTTTGTCCTCTTCCAGGATTTCTAACGACCGTTCCCGCACGGGGACGAGCAGCCGCCCGGGGTTGCGGGCAAGCCAGTCGCTCACCCGCGTCAGCTTCCGGAATGTGGCATCGGGCCACGGACGACCGTCGCCGCACCAGCCGAGGACAGGAACCCACGGGTACGTCGTCGCCGGGTTCGGTCGCTTCAAGACCGGGTCGCGGCAGATCAGTACCGAGTTCGGCAAGAGGACGCCGTGCCGGGCGACGAGGTTCTTCGCCGGGACCAGGACGTCGCCCGCGCTCAGGGCCGCCAGGACCTCGCCAAGCCGGGCGAAGCGGCCAGGAGCCACCACCAACTCCGGCTGGAGCTCCACGAGCAACGCAGCCAGCTCGTCAAGGCGGACGCGGGGCCGCGGCCGCGAAGCGAGTCGAGCTGCGAAGCGGCTGGCCAACTCGTCCGAGTGGCGGGGGTCAGCCGGCGTCACGTCGCAACGAGAAGCTGACGGCGTCGACGCCGGTCCCTCCCGCGGGTAGGAACGACGGGAGGTCATCGTCGACCCGCAGCCGGTGCACGTTGCGCCGGAGATCGGCCAGGTTGCGCAGCCGTACGACTCGCTCGTAGGTGGCCAACGCCTCCACGTCCCACACGCCGGTGGTGTGCACGAGCTGTACCCCGAGCTTCTCAGCGACCGCGTGCTGGAGGTCGAGCAGGAAGTCCGCCGACGCCTTCCCGACCGGGTTGTCGAGGAACAGCGGCCCCGGCTCGTGGCCGAACAGGCGCCCTGTGCTGCGGCTGTTGGCCCGAAGGGCGGCGAGGGCGCAGTAGGTGCAGATGGCCGCGGTGAGCTTCATGCCCCCGGAGAACTCGCGCTCCAGCTCGGCCACGCCGGCCCACTGGACCTGCATGGTGCGGTTGGGCCGCAGTAGGCGGACCCGGAAGGTCCGCTCGCCGTCGCCGTCGGGGCGGGCCACCGCGGCGCGGGTGGCGGCCAGGAGGAGAGCGACGGGCTGGCGCTTCTTCGGCTCGGCCGCCGCGGCGTCGACCACGGGGCCCAGCCGGGCCGGGATGTCACCCGGTGGAGCAACCTCGAAATCGACCGCGAGGAATGGGCGACCCGACCACTCGCCGAGCCCGGGCGGCATCGTCGAGAGCTTGGCCAGGCGGCCGAGGTGGCGCAGGTTGGTGTCGACGAGGGTGGCCAGGCGGACAACGATGCCGTCGCGGTGACGCAGGACGTCGGCCAGCTCGGCCTCGACCGACGACCGCATGCCGTCGAGCTCGTCGGCCAGCTCCAGAGCTCGGGGGGCAAGGGTGTCGAGGGACTCCTCGGCCAGGGCGAGCCGGATGCCGCCCATCGACGCCACGGCTGCCTCGGCAGCCGTGGCTCGGACTGCATGGCCGCTCCGCTCGAGGGCCCGCTCCCACTGCGACGCCTCCCCGCGGGCGTGGTCGAGCTGGGCCCGCACGGCGTTGGCGGCGCCCGCCGCTTCCTCGGCCTGCCCGGGCCACGGCTCGACATCGTCGCCTCCCTGGGGGTCGCTCTCGGGCTCGGGGAGCAGGATGAGGCCGCCGGCCACCAGCGTGGCGTGCGTTTCCGACCGTTGGCTGTCGCGGCGGCGTTCGGCCGCCTCGGCCTGTCTCTCGCGGACCTGGCGGGTGAGCGCCAGGAACTCGGCCTGGCGCTCGGCCGCCCAGCGGGCCGCCACGCTGGCGTCCCCTGGCGCGTCGGCGCCATCGAGGACCGTGTGCCTGGGCCGGTCGGGTGGCATCCGTGACTTGAGCAGCTCCTCGGCCCGCCCTCGCTCCACCGTTGCGGAACGCCGGACCTCCTCGCACCGGCTCGCGCCCAGTTCGGCTGCTGCGAGGCGCTCCCTCCGGGCGCCCTCGTCGAGGGCGGCGGCAGCCGGCGCCAGGTGCATGGCCTCCGCCCGGACCTCCGCCGGAACGGCCGACAGTTCCAGCCGGCGAGCACGGAGCGCCCGCTCGGTCGACTCGAGCTCGGGTGTCAGGTCCCGTCCGGCCCGCTCCGCTTCGTACACGTCGCGGCCCGCATGAAGTTCGGCGCGAAGAACGTCGGTGCTGATCTCCGTAGGAGGCGGCCCGGGTTCCACGCCCAGCTCGACGACCTCGTTGCGAAGCGCGACCGCCTCGCGCGAGCGGTCGGTGGCCGTTCGCCGGGCCTGTTCCGCCTCGGTCCGCTTGTGCGCCGCATCGGCGGCAAGAGCCTCGGAGTCAGCCCTGGCCCGGCCCGCCTCGAGCTCGAGGGCGGCCACCTGTTCCGTCCAACCGGCGACGCGGCTCCAGTCCTCCGCCATTGCTGCGACACGCCGGAGGCGATCACCCGCCTCCTCCAGACCCCGCCTGAGTGCAGGATCATCGGCGGCCAGAAGGGCGATGGCGGCGGCGGCCTCGGCCCGGCGGCCCTCGGCCTCGCCGAGCCGGGACCGGATCCCGGCCAGCTCGGCGTCGAGTTGGCCGGTACGGAGGTCGAGGGCGTCCCTGCGGGCCAGGGGGCAGGAGCGGCGGAAGGCCCGTACCCCGTGCAGGAGCGGCTCATCCCTGGTGAGTGCAGCCGTGAGCTCCTCCAGCCTGTACGTCACCTCGACCGCTTCCTCTTCCAGGCCCAGGCGCGTGCGTTGGCTCCACTCCGGGTCGTACAGCGCAGCCCGCACGGGCGCGGCCGACCCTGGAGCGATCTCCGTGAGGTGCGAAGACGTGCCGATGACAACCACCGTCTCGGTCTCGACGCCCGCCTCGGCCACGACCCGCTGCGCCTCGGCCAGGCGCGACGGGTCGCTCACCAGCACACCCCCGGCCGCCGCCGGGTTGGTGGCCAGGACGCGGGCGCGCCCGGCGGCGTCGAGGTTGGTGGCCAGGTAGGTCCATCCCGAGGCCGCACCGATGCCGGCCTCGACGAGGGCCTCGCGCACTCGCTGGACATCCGAATGTGGCGGGAGAAGGCCGTCGACGCCAATGGCCTCGAGGTTCTGCTGGATTCGATCGAGCTCGTTGCGGAGCCGTCGCGATTCCGCCTCGTCGGCCCGGACCCGCGCGTCGAGCCGCTCCTCCAGCACCTCGGCCACCACCCAGGCGTCGGTCGCGCCGGGCACGAGGGCCTGCACGCGGGTCTCACCCACCAGCGCCTTGGCGGTCGCCCGGTGGGCGTCCAACTCGCCTCGGGCGGTCGTGGCTGTTGCGGCCAGCTGGGCCTCGGCCCCGCCGAGGTGGACGACCTCGGCACCGAGCTGGCCGGCTTGCTCGTCGAGGTGGCGTCGCCGGGAGAGCGCCGACTCGAGCCTCGTCTCGACCCGTGCGACATCGTCCCGCCATCGGCTCAGGGCCGCGGCCGGCTCCTCGGCCGGACCGATGAGCCCTGCCGCCGGGTCGCGGAGGACCGCCAGCTGCACCTGCGCTTCCTCGATGCGAACTCGCAGGCCCGCCGCGTTGGCCCGAGCCGATCCGGCCAACTCCCTCGCCCCGCCGGCCGCCGCGTCCCGCTCGCCTGCGAGGGCGTCGCAGGCGCTCGCCAGGGCCGAGGATTCCCGGCCAACCCGGTCGAGGCCCTCGGCGACGGAAGAGAGGCGCCCCCCGTAGCGCGCCGCCGCCGCCTCGGCCCGCAGCCGGAGCGGCTCCAGCGCCCGCTCGGCCGCTTCCTGCGCCTTCTGCAAGGCACCCCGTCGCGCCTCCAGCTCGTTCGCCTCGATCACGATTGGCACCAGGCGCCAGCCGGCCGTGGCGAGCCGGGCCCGGCCCAATTCCTTGTCCGCGGCGTCTTCGGCGACCTTGGCATCCTGGAGGCGGAATTCGGCCTCGAGCCGCCGCAGCTCGGACGCGATCTCCGATGTCCTCTTGGCTTGGCGGTCGAGCGCCATGGCAGCCTCGTCCGCGGCCCGGGCTGCCGACTCCTCGGCGGCGGCGGCCTCCCGGTCGCGTCGCGCTCGGGCGTCAAGGCGTCGCCGCAGGCTCTGGGCCGCCTGCGTTGCCGCCGTCAAGGAGGCCTCCGCCGACCGCCAGGACACCACCGCGTCGCCGAGCGGACGAAGGCACGAGGCGGCGCGCTCGCAGAACCGCCGCTCGACCTCCAGCTGCTCGCGCCGGCCGAGCTGTCCGGCATAGCCCGAAACCAGCTCACCGAACTCACCGAGCTCGTCGGGATCGTGGATCGCCTCCAGCACGAACCGCACGAAGTCGTCGTCGGTGCGCAGCCCGGCGAACAGGCTCTCGGCGTCGGCTTCGTCGGCGTTCATCTGGCGCTGGTAGCGGAAGATCTCCGGGTCGAGGGGCGTGGCCCGCAGGAGGTGGTCGGCCCAGGCGGCGGGGCCGTCCTCCACGACCAGCTCCAACGTGGGGTGCTCACGGGCCAGGGCGGCCAACCGCTCGCGAAAGCCGCTGCGGGTGACCCGCCGATCGCCCTCGCGGATGGGCAGCGACTCCATGCTCAAGGTGCCGGCGGCGGGCACGAAGCTGTACCAGAGTTGCAGCAGGTTGGCGGCGGCCGCCGAGCGGGTGCGGTTGCGCCACTCGAGCACCGTGCCGGTGACCAGGCGCCGGCCGTCGGGCGTGTCCCACTCGAGCACGACATGGCCGGTATCACCGGAGCCGACGTAGCCCTCGAGACGCCCGCCGCCGACGGTGGATCGGCGGCCCGGGAGCACGACGGCGAACAGCAGGCGCAACAGCACGCTCTTGCCGCCACCGTTCTCCAGGAAGAGCAGCGCTGTGCGGGCGGCGCGCTCGGCGTCCTCGGCGTGGGCCAGATCGACGGTGAGCGGGTCGAACCTCGCCGCCGGTGGGCCGATCCCGTCGAGGTGGAAGCGACGCAGGGCCAGGGTCATTCCGGCCGATCCTCGCTGGAGGCGTCGGCGCGGGCGGGCTCGACTGCGCCCGCCAGAGCCAGCACCTCCTCATAGACAGTGGTGCCGGCCAGCTCCCGCACCAGCACCCTGAGGCGGGGACGTGTGCGGTAGGTGCCTCCGTCATCGTCACCGACCTTGTCGAGCAGGCCCTGGTCGACCATCCAGCCGAGGGCTCGTGCAACGAGGGCCGAGGTGGTCCGCGACGAGCGGCGTCCGTCGGATGTCCGCGCCGCCCGCCCACGCCGCTGCCACGCCCGCCATGCCCGCTCCAGCCCGGGCTGGTCGACCGGTGGGTCGATGTCGGTTTCGAAGGCGTCGACAGTCTCGTCGAGGCGGTCGCACAGGCCATCGACGTAGCCCATCACCTCGTTGGCCGACACGCGGGCAACCCGGTCGAGTTGGTCGAGGTGAGCGGGGCGGGGGAAGCACAGCCGCCACGTGGCCAGGAGCGCTACGGCGAAGATCACCCGCTGGCTCCACTGCGATTCGGCCCTGGCCTGGCGCAGGAAGTCGCCAGTGCGCAGCTCGAAGGGGCCATCGGCCTCGGCACAACAGACGATGCCCACGGTCGGGTCGACCTTCACGATCCACACGCCGAGGCCGTCGGCAATGGTCTCCACTGCCGCCTGAAGGCCCGGCCGGCTGTCCCAGGAACGCACGAGTCGCAGGTACTCGGCGTCCTTGCCCGGCAGGAGGCGGGGTTGCCAGCCGAAACGGAGCAGGCGGGCGGCGTCGGCGACGTCAGGATCCATCGAAGGCCCACGGATCGGCCGGTTCGGGGGGCTGGGCAGCCATGAGCCACGCCCGTGACAGGAGGAGGTCGTCGCCGGCGATGGTGGCCGTCTTGAAGCTCTCCCCCACACGGACGACGGCGCGCACCGCTGTGTCCTCGCCGGTCTCGACCCGCAGCCGCTCCGCCAAGCCGGGATCGAAGGCGTGGGCCGCCAGCATGGCCACCAGATGAGCAGTGGCGCCACTGTCGTCGGTGGCCTCGGCCCTCTCGATCAACGAGGAGAGCCGGACGGGAGCGCCCGCCACTTCGAGCAGCCCCTCGGCCCGGTCCCAGCAGTCGTCATCGAAATGGAGGCGGGCGGGGGCGTCGACCAGGTCGTCCTGCCCATCGTCGACCGTGGTACCGAGGTCGTCGAGGTCGACCGGCACGGCACACAGGGCGGTGGCGAGCTGGCCCAGATCGACCATCGGGGGGTGGGCCGGGGATGCCCCGACACGGAACAGCAACCGGGCGAGATGATCGGCGCCGTCCAGGCTCGTCTCCAGCACCGGCCGGAGGATCTGGCGTTCGAGATCGACCCGGCTGGGTGGGGCCGGGGGAATGGCGAGCTGGGCGGCGTGCAACTCCCGGAAGTCGCCGCGGGCCCGCAACAACCGTTTGTGCAGGCGCTGATGGCGACGCTCGCAATCCTGCAGCTGGGAGATCAGCTGGTTGGCCCGTCGCCGGTTCCGGGCCTCCTCGGCATCGTCGCGGGTGGCCGTGACGTTGGCGATGATCGAGCGCTCGGAGCGGTACCGGTCGATGACGTGCTCCAGCGCGTGGTCGACGAGGGTGTCGACGGCCGCCAGCGTGCCGGGCTCGGTGGTGTAGAGCCGGGCGTCGGCCAGTTGGCGGCGGAGCTGCTCGGCGTACTGGATGGACCGGTACCCGGCCCGCTTGGCCTCCTCGATGGCCGCGGTGAGGAGGCCCCGCTTGACCAGCTCGCTGAGCCGAAGCTCGGCGGCGATCTGGGCGCTCTCGACATCGAGTTCGAGGGCGCCGATCAGAACGGTGATGGCGGCGTCCGTGGCCCGGAGGTAGAACCCGCCGTCGGCATCGACGTGCTCGGTGAGCAGGGCGTAGTCGAACCGCTTGGCCACGTAGCCATCAGGGCCCCACGAGCCGTAGGAGCCCTGATGCGCCTCGGCGTCGGTGGTGCTTCGCCCGGTGATGAGACCGTCGAGCACCCGCTCGCCGACGCGGGTCGCGGCGGGAAGATGCGGGTCGTGCAGGCGGGCCAGCGCCGACACCGCGGCGATGACGTCGTCGTGCCGGGCGCCGGCGTCGAAGTCCATCCGCAGCGCCACGACGTCGATGGCATGGAAGCCGAGCTCGATCAGGTTCAGCCGGGCCCACGCGTCGCCGCCCAGACGGCCCTTGTTGGCCTCGAGCTCGTGCAGCGGCCGGGTGTAGGCCACGGCCCGGGTGCGGGCACCCAGCGAGGCGACGGCCGCCGGCCCGGACAGGAGGGCCGGGTCGTCCCCGTCGTCCCAGATCGTCGCCGACAGCTCGTCAGGGTCGAGGAGGCTGGCCCGCCCGCCGGGCACGAAGGGCCGATCGGCCACGGGCCGCTCCCGTGCCCGCTGCCCCGCCTCGGCAAGGAGACGTTCGACGTCGGCCTCATTCATCGAAGATCCATGGGATCGCTGGGAGGGCGGTCCGCAGGGACGCTTTTGCACGGGAATGGGCCTGGCGGGCGCTCTCCGCTGAGCAGCCGAGGATCTCGGCGATCTCGGTATGGGCCCGGCCCTCGAGGTAGCGGAGCACGACCACCTTCTGCTGGAGTCCAGGGAGCGCACGGACGACCTCCCACAGTGCCTCGTCCGCTTCGCGGTCAGCGACGGGGAGCGGCTCGCCGGTTGCCAGGGTGGGCAGCGCCCGGCGCTCGAGGTCGAGCCGGCGGCGACGGGTGATGGCCTTGTTGAACGCCACCCGGCGAACCCAGCCGCCGGGGGGAGTCGAAATGGCGGACCCGGTCCCACTGCTGCCACAGCGCCTCGAGGGCCTCCTGCACCACGTCCTCGGCTGCCTGCTCGTCGCCCACCAGGACCCGCACGTACCGGACCAGGCCGGGACGCTCCCGGCGAAAGAAGGCATCGAACGACCGCTCCTGGCTCGGTTCCACCACCATTACTCGAACGGTAGGCCGCAAGTGTGACAGGACGACCCTCCTTCGCCGCGCCGGCCGGCGCCGGCCGAGTTCTGCCGAGTGTCGGGAGGCAAGACGAGACGAGGCGAGCTGTACGTTGCGTCAGGGCGCGGAAATGGGCGCGCGAGAGGCGCCAACCCTCCGCATTCCTTGGGCAGGTTACGCTCTCAACGGACATCAGGCCGATGTCCAACCTGGCCGACAGCCTGGGCATTCACGTCCTTTGGTGACGGTCGAGTGCCACACTTCGCGATGAGTGCGAGACCGCAGAAACCACGTTCGCAACGTAGAAGTCGTGGGTTCAAGTCCCATCACCTCCACAACAAAGTTGTTGTCGGACACGCTCGATGAGCACGCGAGCGACGTTCACGGTGAGCGTGTGGGAGCCTGACGACCGAACGACCAAAGCCCTTGTGCCAGAAAGGCAAGGGCGCGGGTAGGCTTGCCAGCAAGCTGGCGGGCGAAGTCCATGGTTGCTTTCGTCATGCCCGCCGGCGTCAAGGCCCTCCGCTTCGCTCCGGTTCCCTGCGGGACGGCCCTGGCGGGCCGGCCTGGACCCCGTCTCAGTTGGAGCGGGGCCGATCGGGACCGACGGCGGCCCACACCTCGGCGGGGCGACCGGCAGTAGAAAGCCGGCGGCGCGCGGCCCGTCCGGTTTGCCCGAGGGTGGCGAGGGCGGCGTCGATCCGGGCAGTGGGCTGGTTTCGGGCGAACAGGTCGCGCAGTTCGGTGCGGGTGAGCCCGTCGGGGCTGGCAACGAGGGCGGTGTGGATCTGCTCGGCCACCGGATCGGCGGTGGCGGCCCGGGTGGCCCAGACGACGGAGCGGGCCGCGTAGTCCCACAGGGCGAGGCCGGCCCGCAGGTGGGCGGTGGCGATGACGACCTCGCCGTCGACGAGGGCGTAGAGCATGGCGAGGCGCAGCACGTGCGCCTCGGCCCGGGCGCATAGCGAGCCGACCAGGCCGTCGTCGGCCTGCGACAGGCGCTCGTAGGCGTCACACCACTCGAGGCGAGCGGCGGGATCAAGCCGGATGCGCCCAGCCTGGCGGGCGGCGCTCAGGTGCTGGCCGAGGCGGGCCTCGATGCCGGTGCCGGCGAGGGGGTCGGGGTCGCCGCCTTCGGGCAGGAGACGGTGGCGGCGGCAGGCGATGAACAGGAAGCGGTTCAAGAAGCCGTTGGCGGCCTCGACGGCGCTGGTGTGGTGCGCCAACTCGGCGGCGGTGATGTGGCCGACGACTGCGATGTGGGCGGCCGACGCCCGGGCCGGGGCAGTGCGGGTGAGCAGGGCGAGGGGACGGCCGTCCCAGGCGGCGCGCAGCACCGGGGACAAGGTGCTCACGTCGCGCCCGGTGGCCTTGAGCACCGTGACGAACTCGGGCTCGACGACGAGCAGGCGGGGGTCAGGGGCGCCGGGGTCGGTGCCGCTTGGGTCACGGGCGGCCCAGATCAGCCCCTCCCCGGTGGAAAGGCCGGTGCGGACCCGGGCGGCGAAGCCGGAGTCAGCCCGGGACAGGGCCCGGGCCACGTGGTCCCACGACGAGCCCTTGCGGGCCTTGGCCGACTCGCCCACCAACACCACGAACTCGTTCGGGTGGTGGCGGGTGGCCTCGACACCGAGCCACGCCCCCGTCCGACGATGGCGCCGGCGCCCACCAGCAACTGGGCCAGGATGGCGACGGGGTCGGCCTCGGTGTGGGGGGCGATCGCCTCGGCGATCATCCCCGCCATCGGTTCCCAGGCGGCGGGAGCGGGCGGGGCGGGCCAGCCCGGCGGGGCGGCCAGCACCCTCCCGGCCGCTGTGGTGCTGGGCGAGGTGACGCCGGCCTCACTCACCGTTGACCTCGACGACAGCCATCTTGGCGGCGGCCTGGTCGACCATGGCCTTGTCGGCGGCGAAGGTGGCCACCAGGGCTTGCAGGGCCAGGTTGTTGACCGCCCGGGGCAGGCCACGCGAAGCGTGGTGGATGACGGCCACCGCGTCGTCGGAGAACAACGGGTCGGCACGCCCACACAGGCCGAGGTGGTGGCGGACATAGGCGAGGGTCTCGGCCAGGTCCATGCCCTCCATGTGGACCCGCAGCGTGATGCGCTGGTCGAGGGCCGCCATGGTGCCCTGGCGCAGGCGGCGGCGCAGCGTGGGCTGGCCGATGAGCACCACCGCGGCGGGCGAGCGGCTGTCCATCTCGGCGTTTCCGATCATGCGCAGGTCCTCGAGCTGGTCGGGCTCCAGCAGGTGGCTCTCGTCGACCTATCCCGATGTCGGGATAGGTCGACCTCATCCACGTGATGGAGTACCTGTGGGGCGCCGTGTGGTGCTTCTTCGCGGAGGGGGACGCGGCCGCCGAGACCTGGGTGCGGGCCAAGACGTTGGCCATCTTGGAGGGCAAGGCCCGCGACGTCGCCGCCGGCATCCGGCGGCGAGCGACCGCCTTGGGCTTGAACGCTGCCAAGAGGAAGAAGGCCGACGTGTGCGCCACCTACCTGACCAACAAGGCCGCCTACCTCGACTACCCGACGGCACTGGCAGCGGGGTGGCCCATCGCCACCGGGGTGATCGAGGGCACCTGTCGATTCCTGGTGGCCGACCGAATGGACATCACCGGCGCCCGATGGAGCGTCAAGGGTGCCGAGGCCATCTTGAAGCTACGGGCCGTGCGCTCCAACGGGGACTTCGATGAGTACTACAGGTTCCACCTGGCCCAGGAACGACGGCGCGTGCACGAGCAGCGCTACGCGAACGCGAACGACGTCATTCCTCAAGCCGCTTGACGTCCCTCCAGGAGAGCCGCACCCTATCCATTGCGTCGGCAAGGGTCGCAAGGAGCGTCGGACGCCGCTCGTGCCACTCACCGTTGTCGTTCTGCGGGGCTGGCTTGCCGAGCGGCAGGGCTCCCTGCTCGAACCACTGTTCCCGACCATCACGGGCAAGTTCCTCAGCCGCGACGCCATCGAGCGTCGGGTCGCTCTCTACGTCCGCAGGGCCGGCGAGGCGTGTCCATCGACCCAGGCCAAGACGGTGACGGCCCACACCCTGAGGCACACCTGCGCCATGCGGCTCCTGGCATCGGGGGTCGACATCACCGTGATCGCCCTCTGGCTCGGCCACGAGCAGGTCTCCACGACCAACATCTACCTCCACGCAGACATGTCCCAGAAGGAGCGGGCGATCGCGCGCACCACCCCACCCAACACGACACCCGGCCGCTATCGGGCGCCCGACGCGCTACTGGCCTTCCTGGAAGCCCTGTGATTATGCCGACAACATCAAGCCGCGCACCGCCGCTGACCAGGGCTTCCTCGCCGAGGTCGGCATAACGCGGGGGTCGGCATAATCCACGAACACCCGTTCGGGCACACCCTTGGACTCCAGGCCACGCCGTAGCGCCGCCTCCAGGCGCACGGTGTCCTCGCCGCAGCCCCACCGCCAGCCGACAATGCTGCGCGACCAGTCGTCCACGAAGGCGCACAGCACCGCCCGCCGGCCGGCCACGGCCGGCCCGTGCAGGCCGTCGCCCGTCCACAACTGGCCGTAGTCGGTGGCCTCGAAGCGCCCGAGAGCGACGGGCGGGCGGCCGTCGGGGGTGGTGTTCAGGCCGAGGCGGGCGAAGTGGCGCTGCAACGTGCGCGCTGAAACCGTGCCCGTGCGCTCCTCGGCCAGGGCCCTCGCCACCTGGGCGGCGGTGCGCCGGGGGGCCTCTCGCTTGAGGACCTCGGCACGGTCCAGGACCTGGGCCGGGGTGCGGGTGGGCTGGGCCCGCACCTGAGGGAACAGCGCCTCGAAGCCGCCCATCCGCCACGCACGCAGCCAGCGTCGAAGCGTCGGTGCCGACACCTCCACCCGCCGCCCACCCGGCCCGACGTGGTCGATGCCGGCCAACTCCCGCATCGCCGCGCCGCGCTCGGCACCCGACAGCTCGGGGTCGGCCAGGGGGTGGATCAGTGAGTAGCGGAACAGCGCCGCCTGCTGGCGGTGGTCGTCGATGCCCATGACGGCGGCCTCCTGTGGGTGCCCGGATGGCACCCGGACCACCTTGGGCGCCTCAGCTCGGCGGCGGCAGAGGGCAGTTCGTGTTGGACAACAGGCGCCCGCCCGACACCCCGGCCACGAACCCCCACGTCGGCGCCGGCCACAGCTTGCGGGTGGCCGCGGCCGCAGCCACGCCGATCGCCTCCATCGCGTCGGCGCCCGGCGATCCCCGTGGCTCGATCGCATCGAGGGTGGGGTCGAGGCGGTGCGCCCACTCGGTGAACACGACCCGGATCTCCTCCGCCCGCTGCACGAAGCGGCGCAGCCATCCACGGGCGGTGTCGGGGTGCACGCCGGCGTCCTCCGCCATCTTCTTGCGGGTCGTGCCGTTCTTGAAGCGGGCGTGCAGCGCGCAGCCGATCACCTCGGCGAGGTCGCGGCGCCGCAGCAGGGCCACCGTGGGCAGCAACACGTGGGTGACCAGGCACGACACGCACCGCGTCCGCCTCGGTCGCAGCTCCACCACCCGGCCCCGGTCCCGAAGCACCCGGTGCCGGGCGAACCCCCACGGCGCCAGCCGGCCCTGCCCGCACGTAGCGCAGTCGTACTTCCCGGCAGCCAGGTCCGCTTCGACTCGGGCCGCATCTGGCTCTACCATCATCAACGCGAGCACCGCCTCGCCGCATCAGACGGGCCCCCTCGCTCTCCGGCCAAGGAAAAGGGGGTCTTCTGCTCCATCCGTGGGTGATCGGGTAGCCGATCAGGTGTTTCAGTCCTGGCCATGGAGTCATGACGAGCGACGGCTGGATGGGACATCGAACGTGGAACACCGCCCGCGGCGAA
>Ga0136633_1001638_pt1 | contig 16355 bp, 9 predicted proteins | sample AntDrymeUQ832206_2_FD_105494 | JGI IMG/M metagenome (GOLD analysis project Ga0136633, IMG submission 105494) | Polar desert sand microbial communities from Dry Valleys, Antarctica - metaG UQ83 (22.06) | ecosystem: Environmental > Terrestrial > Soil > Desert | place: Antarctica: Dry Valley...
CGGAACTCCCGGCTCGTCAATCAGTTGGGCGGGATGGGAAGATTACGCTTCCTTTTTGCATCCTGCCGGGTTTGCCGGTAATCTGATTAAGACCTTCTTCGTTTACTCACACCCCATCCGGCCGGCCTGACTCCCACCCGGCCGTGGCGAGGACGATTCCGTGAACCGCATTGCCCTATTCCTGTTGGTTATTGCGGCCGGCCCGGCGGCCGCCCAAGACCCGATCCGCTTCGCCCGGACGCCGGACATTTCCCCGGACGGCAAGACGGTGGCCTTCAGCTACCTCGGGGACATCTGGACCGTCGAGGCCATCGGCGGCGTCGCCAAGCCGGTCACGTCGCACGAGGCCCACGAGGTCTTCCCGTGCTTCAGCCCGGACGGCCGCTGGCTGGCGTTCTCGTCCAACCGGCACGGGCAGTACGACATCTACGTCTCCCCCGCCCACGGCGGCAAGCCGAAGCGGCTGACGTTCGACTCGGCCCAGGACATGGCGGTCGGGTGGGCGCAGGACGGCAAGTCGGTGCTGTTCAACTCAAGCCGCAGTTCGGCCTTCCCGCCGGCCCCGGAACTTTACAGCGTGCCCGTGGACGGCGGCCGCGAGACCAAGTTGCCGTTCCGCGAGGCGAAGGACGTGGCCTACGCCCCCGGCGGGACGGCCGCCGCGTTCGTCCGCGGGCCGGGCACCTGGTACCGCAAGAGCTACCGCGGGTCGTCCAACGACGACGTGTACCTGTCCACGCCGGACGGCAACACGGTGAAGCAGTTCACGGCCTTCAACGGCCAGGACACCTCTCCCATGTGGTCCGCGGACGGCAAGAAACTCTTCTTCGTCTCCGAAGTGTTGGGCAACCCGGCGAACATTCTGCAAGTGGACCTCAACGCCGCCACCGCCCCGCCGACGCCGGTCGCGGCCGCCAAGCAATTGACCAAGCACACCGACGACGGCGTGCGCCGGGCCAAGATCAGCGGCAACGGCGAGTGGATCGTCTACGAGTGCGGCGGCGACTTGTGGATCACGGCCACGAAGGACGGCACCCCCCGGAAACTCGCCGTCGAAGTCCACGCGGACGAGAAGTTCAACGCGGACAAGGTGACGACCTACTCGCGGGACGTGAGCGAGTACGCCCTGTCCCCGGACGAGAACTCCGTCGCGTTCGTCGTCCACGGCGAAGTGTTCGTGATGCCGGCCAAGGGGGGGAAGGCGAACCGCCTGACCGACACCCCGGCGGTGGAACACGGGCTGGCGTGGGCGCCGGACAACAAGAAACTCGCTTTCGTTTCCGACCGCAACGGCTACGAGGAACTCTACCTCTTGGAGTCGGACGACCCCGACACGTCGGACCTCAACAAGGCCGTCCGCACCAAGACCAAGGCCCTGACGACGACGGCCGAAGCCGAGATGGGCGCCAGCTTTTCGCCCGACGGGGCGCGCATTGCGTTCCTGCGCAACGGCAAGTTGTTCACGATGAAGGCCGACGGGACCGACCCGAAAGTGCTGGTCGATCAGCAGCAAGTCTTCGATTACGACTGGTCCCCGGACGGCAAGTGGGTCGTCTATTCGCGGGCGGACGGCTCCTTCGCCAGCGAGTTGTACATCCTGCCGCTGGACGGCTCCAAGCCGGCGGTGAACGTGACGCGGTACGCGACCTTCAACGCGGACGTGAACTGGGCCGGCAACAAGATTTCGTTCATGAGCCAGCGCCGCGGGTCGATGGGCCTGTACGTCCTCAGCCTGCAGAAGCCGAGCAACACCGGCTCGGCCGGGTCGGGCACGGCGACGGACATCGACTGGGACGACCTCCACCTGCGGGCCGACCGGCCGGGCAACCTCCCCGCGTCCGAAGGGTCGATCTCCAAGAACGGCAAACAGGTCGCCTTCCGCAGTTCGAGCAACGGCGACGACCTGTGGGTCGCCAACGCCGACGGCGGGGCGCTGAACCGCATCACGACCGGCAACACCGCCCCGCGCCAAATCCGCTGGAGCAAGGGGGGCACGGTCTGGTTCCTCGACACCGGCGGGTCGATCCGCAACGCGATGCCCGGCATCACCACGACGCCGAACACCGTCGGCTTCACCGCCAAGTTGACTGTCCGGCGAGACGAAGAGTTTTTGGAGATGTTCGACCAAAGTTGGCGCTTGCTGTCGGACAGCTTTTACGACGCCAAGCACCACGGCGTGAACTGGTCGAACACGCGCGAGAAGTACCGGGCCTTGGTGTCGCACGTCGCCATGAAGGAAGACCTGTACTCCCTCGTCAGCCTGATGCTCGGCGAGTTAAACGCCTCGCACCTCGGCATCTCCGGCTTCCTGCGCAACCCGGACGAGGAGACCGCCGACCTCGGCCTGCTGTTCGACGAGTCGTACAAGGGGCCGGGCCTCAAGATTGCCGAAGTCGTCAAACGCGGGCCGGCCGACAAGCGCGGCATCTCGCTGAAGGCCGGGGACATTGTCACCACCATCGACCGGACCACGGTGACGGACAAGACCAACGTCAGCCAGTTGTTGAATTCCAAGGGGACCGAGACGGTGACGCTGGAAGTCGCCGGCAACCCGGCCGACTTGAAGGCGACGCGCAAGTTGGAACTCCAGGCGACAAACCGCACGAAGGTCGGGCAATTGCTGTACGAGCGGTGGGTCGAGAAGAACGCCGAGGCCGTCACGAAGGCCAGCGGCGGCAAGCTCGGCTACATCCACATCCCGAGCATGGACGAGGCGGGGCTGGAGCAATTCGTCCGGTCGCTGTACTCGGACAACTTCGACAAGGAGGCCATCGTCATCGACGTGCGCTACAACGGCGGCGGCTTCACGCACGACCAAGTGCTGAACTACCTCGGGGCCAAGGAGCACACGTTCTTCCGGCAACGCGACGGCGGCGAAGGGCTGGTGATGCGCAACTTCGACCGCAAGTGGACGAAGCCGTCTGCCGTGCTGATTAACAACCGCTCGTACAGCGACGCCGAAATCTTCCCGAGCGCTTACCGCTCGCTCGGCTACGGCAAGGTGATCGGCCAGGCGACCGGCGGCCTCGTGATCGGCACCACGCAGACCCGGCTGATCGACGGCTCGCAGTTCCGCCTGCCGCGGACCGGCGTGTTCACCACCAAGGGCGTGAACATGGAACGCGAAGGGGTAAGTCCCGACGTGGCCGTGGACGCGACGCCGGAAGACTTGGCCAAAGGCTTCGACGCCCAACTGACCAAGGCCATCGAGGTGTTGAAGACCGACGTGGCCGAGTGGAAGAAGACCCGGCCTCCCGTGGCCGGGGCGACCGGCGGCGGAACGGCCCCCGTGGCGACGCCGACGCCGGGGAAGTAATACGCGATTCAACCGTGAGCCCCACTGCGTAAGCGGTGGGGGTTGCTTCAAGTGAGAAACAACCCCCACCGCTTACGCAGTGGGGCTCAACAATTCCGCTCATTTCAGGCCCCAACGTACTTTGGAAATATGCGGATAGTCGCGTGGAACGCGCGCGCGGCCCCTGATACACTCTTCATACCCCCAAGCATGGACAGCGTATCAGGAACCTCCCCGTGTCCGCGGCCCGTCTGTTGACGCACTATCGCGCCCTCCCCCAGCCACTCCCGCCCGACGACCCGGACCTCTGGGCCGCCAAGATGCACGACTGTCTGCGGGCCTTCCGCCGGGGCGTCGAGAGCGATTACACCGAAGGCACGCTGCAACGACTGCTGACGCACCCGGACGCCGAATTGCGCCGGGCCAGCGTCCTGTCCCTCGGCCTGATCGGCTCGATGGACGCCAACGCCGGCCTCGCCAAAGCCTTGCGGGACGAGGACGCGGAAATCTCCAAGATGGCGACGGACGCCCTCTGGCAACTCTGGCACCGCGGCGGCTCAGCCGAGCAGAACCAGGAACTTTGCCGCGTCATCCACCTGCCCGACTTCCTCGAAGTGCTCGCCGGCCTCGACGACCTGTTGCGGGTCGCCCCGACGTTTGCCGAAGTCCACAACCAGCGGGCCATCCTCTACTTCCGCCGCGGCGAATACGCCCGGTCGGCCGCCGACTGCGAGCGCGTCTTGCAACTCAACCCGTACCACTTCGGGGCGATGGCCGGCCTGGGCCAGTGCTACTTGAAGTTGCGGAAGCCGCGCTCGGCCGTCCGCTGCTTCCGGCAGGCCGTGGACACGAACCCGACGCTCGGGCATTTGCACGAGACCATCGCGGCATTGGAACAGTCGCTGGACGGGTAAGCCGATCACCTCGAACGTGGAACAGGTTTGTAACCTGTTCGGATCTGTCGAACAGGTTACAAACCTGTTCCACTTCGGCGGCCGTCAGCCAGTTGTTTTGAACGGGTCAGCCGCGGATTTCCAACGCCGCCCCGGCCGTCAACGCCGCCCGTTGATCTTCCGCCGTCAGCGTCACCTCGACCTGATTCCTCTCGTCCAGCACCGCCGTCACGTCCCACTCCCGCACGCCGGCCGGCAACTCCGTCTCGTTGATCGCCACCCGTTGAACCGCCACGTCCGGCAACACCAGCCACACGGTTTGTCCGGCGTGCAGGTTACTCGGCTTGCCGAAGCGACGATATAACAGCAGTCCGTCGGCCGTCCACGGTTCGCGGAGCCGGATGCGGTGGGCCGGGTCGGGCATCGGTTTCTCTCCACGGGTTCACGGAGCGTTGACATGGGTGATGAAAGCCGCCGGCTGCGGTGGGGCATTTTGGGCGTCGCCAAGATCAACGACCGCCTCAAACCCGCGTTCCACGCCTCGAAGACGGTGACGCTGCAGGCCATCGCCTCGCGGTCGCTGGACAAGGCCCAGGCGGCCGCCAAGGACTTCGGCATCGCCACGGCCCACGGCAGTTATGAGGCTTTGCTGGCCGACCCGGCGGTGGAGGCCGTTTACATCCCGCTGCCGAACTCGATGCATGCGGAATGGGCGAAGAAGGCCGCCGACGCCGGCAAGCACGTCCTGTGCGAAAAGCCCCTCTGCCCCGCCGCCCCGGAAGCCGCCGACGTGGTCGCGTACTGCAAGGCCAAGAACGTCCGGCTCATGGACGGCTTCATGTGGCCGCACCACCCGCGGACGCACGCCATCCGCAAGATATTGGACGCCGGGACGATTGGCGAGTTGCGGCGCGTCACCGGCGTGTTCACGTTCAAAATGGAGACGCTCGACTTGGCCAACATCCGGCTGCAGCCCGGCCTCGGCGGCGGCAGCCTGCTGGATGTGGGCTGCTACCCGGTGTACGGCATCCGCTGGGCGTTCGGGGCCGAGCCGGTGTCGGCGTTCGCCCGGGCGAAGCTCGTCAACGGCGTGGACGTGGAACTGACCGGCCAACTTGCGTTCGCCGACGGCCGACTGGCCAACTTCGACTGCGGCTTCACCACGCCGATGCGGCAGTGGTTCGAGATCACGGGCGACAAGGGCGTCATCAAAATTCCCGACTTGTGGGCGCCGGGCGAAAAGGCGACTTACCAAGTGGAACGGCACCTCGAACCGGCCGAGACGTTTACGATCACGGGCGAGAATCACATGGTCCACATGCTGGACGACTTCGCCAAAGCCGTGTGGGAGAACCGCGACCCGACGCCCGCCCCGGACGAAGCGGTGAAGACGCTGAAAGTCTTGGACGCCATTTCGCGGTCCGTCCGCGAGGGGAAAGAAGTCCCGGTGTGACGGCCAGCCGGGAGTGATTCGAACGTTTTCTTGCCGACCACAATCGACGTAAGTTGGTTAAATCCCGGCAATCGGTCTGGCACAATTAGACGAACATTCACCCGTAATAAGTTGATTCACGAGTCGCGGCCGAGAAGATATGATCCTTTTCCGGGCCGGTCAAATGAAACTGGAGTAGTCCGCCACGGATTTCGACGAATCCCTGACGTGATTTGGCAGACTACTCTGCCACGGAGGACCCGTTTGGCGCTTGCATCGGGTTCCCGGCCGACTCTCACGGGGGGGTCACACGGCTCGTGTTGAACGACTTACGGCGATCCTCAATCCGGCACGCCAATGAAAAAACCCCGCCACACCGGATTGCTCCTGCGTCTGACGGGGCCGGAACCGAGAAGAGGCCGGTGGTATGGATGAGAAGTTACCCGACTCGCCCAAACCTGTCAACCGACATTTTGCAATTTTTACCAAGCCGCTTCCCGCCGTCGGGAATTTCGGGAAGCGGCTGGCAAAATCCGGTTTGAAATCAGTTCGGAATGATCTTCGGCAGTTCGCCGCCGGGGATCAATTTCGCCGGCGGGGCCGGGGCGATCTTGGCCGGCGGGACGACGACCGGCGGGGCGACCTTGATCGGGGCCGGGTTGATCGGGATCAAGTTCGCCGGCGGGGCCGGGTTGAAGGTCGGCGGGAGCGTGTTCGGCTGAGCCGGGGCGCCGAAGTTCGGGTACGTCTGGTTCGGGACGTACGGGACGTAGCCGGGGTACGTCGGCAATGTGGCGTTGGCGCCGTAGGCCGATTGCGGCGGGGGCATCCACTGGGCGCCGGCGGCCATCGGGGCAACGGTCTGGAAATGGCCGTCGTAGGGCCAGTAGAGGTACCACGGGGCGGCCATATAGACCGGCAGTGTGGGCTGGCGGCTCAGGTTGCCGCTGCGGTTGAAGTGCGGGTGGCCGAAGATCGGGTTCGCGGTCCACGGGTGCGCGCCCGGGTTAGAGTTGCCCCAGTGGCTTTGCGCGTGGTCGCGGACGAACCCGGCGCCGCTGCGGACCTCGCCGGCAAAGCCGTAGCCGCCGTGGCCATGACTGTACCCGCCGGAACTCGGGGCGGCCATGGCGGGGGCTCCCGCCTGGCAATTCGGGCAGTCCGGCGTTTGCGCGGACGCCGCGGCGGTGAGGCCGGCGGCCGTCATCGCGACGGCCATAAAGAATTTCGTCATGGGAAACCTCGCATCCTTTCGGGATTAATATGGGTGACGTGTGGCGCGGCCCGCGTCAGCGGCCGGTCAGCCACCCCGGGTACACGGACGCGCTGGCCGGGACGACCCGGGAGCGGTCGAACAGCCGGAACCGCGACGGGGCGCTCGACATCGGAATCGCCTGGGACTGCGGCATCGCCTGCGGCATTTGCTGCGACTGCGGTTGTTGCGACTGTTGTTGCAACTGCGGTTGTTGCTGTTGCCCGGCCGCCGGGGCGCCTTGGCCCTGTTGGTACGGGTAGCCGGCCCCGGGGCCGTAGAGGCCGTAGTTGGCCGGCACGTAGGAGCCGTGGTACGGCTCCGGGATGTGCATGGTCGTGTACCCCGGCCCCGGGATGTACGGGCCGTAGTTGTACAGCGGGCCGTTCGAGTGGATCCACGGCATTTGGTTGAACACTTTGGCGTGGAACCACCCGAACCCGTGCGCGGAATACGGGTGATTGTCCGCGGCCGTCGCGGCCGCCGGCAGCCCAGCCAGGCCGGCCACCGCGAGGAGGCCCGCCAGGAACAAGCGTTTCATATGGTCGGTATCCTATACCAGTTCGCCCGGACCGCGGAGCCGCCGTGGACCCCGCCCCCTTGTCCGGCCCTTGATCTTTGCCGCCGTTGGGCCGGCGCGGAAGCAGCGTCCGATAATTCCCCGCGAAAACCGGCGCGGGCCGGGAGTTCAATTCGCAGAACCGGCACGCACGGAAGCCGTGTGGCCGGCGAATCCGGCGGGACCGGCATACGACAAAAAACCGCGGCTTGCGGGCTGCGGTTGTCGTGATTTGGATTTGGTGAGACGAGCCGCACTTGTTGTGTGCGAGAACCACATGAGCCCTACTGCGTGAGCGGTGGGGGTTGTCACCGCACAGGTGAGTCACCCCCACCACTTACGCAGTGGGGCTCATGTGGTTCTCGCACGGCGGCATTCAATGCCGGACGCTGCGATTTAAGGCTCGTTCCCCGACAACGTCTCCAACAACTCGGCCAACTCCTTCTCCACCTTCGCCTTGGCGGCCGCCTTGTCCTTGGATTGCTTTTGCACCCCTTCCAAGGCCGTTTCCGACTCGTCCAGCTTGCCGATGTACCGCTTGTAGAGTTCGCTGGTCGGCGGCAATTTCTCCAAGTTGATCCTCAAACGGGCCTGCTCTTCGGTGACGGTCTTCGTGCCGGCGGCGAGGGCCTTGATCTCCTCTTCCAACTGCTGAGAACTCGTCACCATCGCCCGGGCCTTTTTGACGTTCTCCTTCACGTCCGCCTTCACGTTGGCGGCGGCGACGATCTCCTTGAGCCGGTCGGCGGTGATCTCGGCCATCGTCTCCTGCTTGGCGACGGTCCGCTGCTCGCTGACGGCGTGCCGGGTGATCGTGTTCGGGGCCGCCTTCACGGCGTACTGCACGCACCGCTGCAACCCCTCGACCGGCTTGGCGTCGCCGACCACGTCCCACTTCGCTTTCACTTGGTGGTCCAGAATGAAATCTTTGGGCGCGGCCGAGTGGTTGCGGATGTGGTACACCGTCGTGTCCAGTTCCTTGCTGTCCGTGAACAGCTTGCCCTTGGCGAACCGGGCGCTCATGAGGACCGGGGCTTCCGCCCGCGGCGTCGTCCACACGTCGAACCCGAGTTCGGTGACGAACCGCTGGGCCGGCACGGGGTTGTCCGCGTCCGGCGGCGTGGCATACCGGCCGACGTTCTGCATGCCAATGACTTCCGGCTTGGCGGCGCGGAACTCTTCGACCACCGTCGAGGAAATCGTCTGCCCCTTCTTCAAGTCGAGTTTGATGCGGTAGCGGTTGGAAGCGTCCGCGTCGGGCTTCAGGTCGCCGATCAGCACGCGGTCGGCCGGGACGTTGTGTTCCAGAGTCAGCGTGCGGTCTTCGTTGACGGTGTTGCGGAAGAAGTACTTCGTCGTCCGCCGGTCCTTGTGCGTGACGTGCAGTTGACCGTTGACGACTTGCAGGGTCATGCCTTCTTCCGGCGTGCGCTGAACGTCCGTCCACACGTCGAGGCCGAGGGACGTGGCGAACCCAGTCCAGTCGGCCTGCTTGGCGACCATGAACGGGTCCACGCGCGGCAGTTCTTCGCTGACTTCGTACTTCACCGTCTCGCCCGGCTTCACGTCCACGGCGAAGCGGTACAGTTCCGTCGTCGTCTCGTCCGGCTCCTTCGGGCTGACCAGCGTCCACCCGGCGCGGATCGGCTGTTCGACGATAACCTTCCGGGCTTCCGGGGAGCGGTTCGTGATGACGTAGGTCCGCGTGTGGCGTTGCTTGTAGCGGACTTCCAGCCGGCCGTTCTCCATTTTCACCCGCATGTCCGGGCCGGGGATGACCTTGTCGAACGGCTTGATCTCCACGCCGGTGTCGAGGGCGTAGCTGAGGTACCGCTCTTCGCCCGGTTGCAGGTCGAGGATGCGGGCGTCGCCGCTGTACGGCTGGTCGCCTTCGTACACCGTGACCGGGCCGCTCATCAGGGCCTGCTTGGTCTTGTTCTTCATCTTGAGGCCGTGCAGCGGCCGCGTGGCGTGGACGCGCTCGTTGTAAATGCTGACCTTCGTCGCGTCGATTTCCTCATCAAGGATCGGCAGCATGATCGACTGCTGCCGGGGGAGCGACACCTTCTGCTCGATGTTGAACCGGGCCGACTGCCCGAGTTCGTCGGCCGCCCGCATGCGCTCCATGAACTCCGGGTCCACGTTGGTCAGCGCGCTGCCGAGTTGCTGGGCCTGCATCTGCTTTTGAGCCTTCGGGTCGTTGTTGGCGTTCCGACGCTCTTGGAGTTGCTGGAACGACAACTTCGAGTTGTTGTTGTCAATGAAGTTGGCCTTGTCGTTCGCGTAGCGGTTGTTGAACGAGTTGATCCCGTTGCCCATCTGGTTGCCGAATTGCCCGAACTGGCCGCCGAAACCTTGGAGACCCATGCCCCCGCCGTTGTTACGGATGCTGTTAAGGTCGCCCGCTCCTGAAATCAAAGGTTGATTGGGATTATTCGGGTTCATCGCACCGTTGCCGCCAAACCCGCCGCCGCCGAAGCCGGCCCCGCCTTGGATGCCGAAGTTCGGGGCGTTAATGGCCGCGTTCGTCACCGGGCCGCCGTAGGTCGGCGGCCGCAAGGAGGCGAACAGGGCCGGCTCGACCGTCGGCCGCGGGATGAACAGCGGCGGGTACAGATCCATCTGGAACGAGATCGGCCGGCTGGACACGAGCGTCAGTTTCACGTCGTTCCAGTCGTCGTCGCTGGTGTTCTCGACGTTGGCCCACGCCTGCAAGCGCCACTTGCCGTCCTCGGCCTTCACCATGCGGTAGCTGGTCTTCCAGATCGGGTTCTCGACGACGTAGCCGACTTTGACTTCCCGCTTGCCGTCGCCCTGAAAGCCGAGGTGGACGGTCTTCTTCAAACTGTCGTGGCCAATGGCGACGACTTCCAGCGCCCGCTTGAACTCGTTCTCGACGGCCGGGTTCAGGAAGCGAATTCGCTGCACGGCCGAGAGCGGGACGCTGCGAAGCCCCTCGGCGCACGACAGATTCAGCAACTCCATCTCGGTCGCGGTCGGCGACGCGGCGGTCAAGGCCCGGTGGGCCGTCTCCATACCGATGATGACGCCGCTCAGGGTGCCGGGCAGGCCGCTCAGGGTGGCGTTGGTGGTTTGCAGGGTCAGCTCGACCTTCTGCCCGCGCATCTGGTTGAGGATTTGCCCGTAAGACGGGTTGGCGCTGAGGTCGACGGCGAAGCTCTTAAGCGTCTTCTCGATCGGCTCTTGGCTGTCGTACCGCAGCGGGACCGACTTGCCCTTGGCGTCTTTGATGACCAGCGACTTGATCAAGTCGTTGATGTCCGCGGCCGAGAACTGCAAATCGACGCGGGCGTCGCCCTCGACTTCGCCGGACCGGCTGAAGTAGCCGACGCCGCTGTTGAACAGCACGACTTGCGTGATGGGCAACTTGTGGGCCGGCTTGAGTTGGCCGTTGCCCCCGGGGATGTCGTCGGGGACTTGCCGCGGAACAGGCCCGAGGGCGGCGACCTGGGCGTGCGACCGGTCGCGGACGGCGACGACGCCCGCGGCGGCGAGGGCCGACAGCAATAGGCCGGCGGCGAGTTTCTTGAACATAGTGATTCTCTCGGGGAAGAGGCGGTGGCCGATGGGCACACTCTACCCGAGAGAAGACGAATCGGCAGTAGAACGTTGGCGGGGGGTTTACAGGGGCGTTACACGGGGAGAAAGCCCATGGACGGCCGTCCATGGGCTTCGCCCAATTACAGAAGGGTCACGACGCCGCGCCCGCCGTCCACGCGCACCCGCTGGCCAGTTTCAATTCGTCGCATCAAATCTGGGATGCCGGCGACGGCCGGCAGGCCGAACTCGCGGGCGACGATGGCCCCGTGCGACAGCGTCCCGCCGGACTCCATCACGAGGCCGGCCGCGGCGACGAACAGCGGCACCCACGCCGGGTCCGTCGAGGGGCACACCAAAATGTACCCCGGCTCCGGCGGCGTCGTCAGCGGTTCCGTGAGGACGAGGGCCGGGCCTTCGGCGACGCCGGCCGAGAGGGCGAGGCCGGTCAGTTGGTCGGCCCCCTCAACCGCCGGCAGCGGCCGGCCGATGGCGAGCAGATCATCGCCGAAGATGACGGCCGGCAGGTCCAGGGTCAGGTCCACTTGCCGGGCCTTGCGGCGATCCGCAATTCGGGCCGTCATGTCTTTGCCGCGGACCAAGTCGGGGAGTTCGTCGAGCGTGAGGAAGAAGATTCCCCCGCGAAGTGTGAAGCGGAGGTCGAGTTCGAGCAGACGGCGGCGAATCTCGAAATACCCCTTCATCAGGTAGTGCTTGCCGGTCTCACGGAGGCCGATGTACGACCGCACGCGCTCGGCGTGGACGGCCAGCGTCTTGACGAGGTAACCGTTCCACTTCCCCTCGGCGACGACCTCGGCCCACACGTCTTCCGGCTTTGCTTCCGGCGAATGCGGTACGCCGGTCAGCAACTGGTTCAACGAGTCCGGGTCTTCGGCCCAGCGCGGGGCCGACAGTTCCATCTCGTTCGCCCCGCGGTGGCCGAACTCCTTGAGGAACTCGTCACGGGTGATCTTTCCCTCGGCGACGTCTCGGAGGCCGGTCGGGAAGTCGGCTTCCGGGTCCGGCTTGGCGCCTTGGCTGAGCTTCGCCAACATCGCCGCCGCCCGCTCGGAGCCGAACGCTTTCACGAACTGCTGTTCCAGAATCTTCCAAGAGTAATCCGTGAACAGCGTCGGCTTCAAACTCTCGGCGGCGAAGGCGACCAGCGTTCCCTCGATCCATTTGACGGCTTGGGCCAGCACCTGTTCGGGAGACATGACGCCCAAATCCTCCGCGGCGGCGTTCCCGACGGCCTCGCGGAACGGCGGGAGGTGATTCAGCCGGAAGTCTTCCGCGAACGTCTTGCTGCCGGCCGCGATTTTGCCCGCGATGCCGATCAGGCCGAAGATGCGGAAATACTTGAACAGGCCGCCGAGCATCCGCGTCGTGTCCGGCTGCGGGTTGAGCGCCCAGTGCGGGAACTGCTTGTACTTGCCGAGCGGGTAGGCGAACAGCGGCTTGGCGAACTGCAAGCGCGGCTCGCGGCTGAGGTTCAAGTACGGCCGGCCGCCGATCAGGTCGTAGGCGCACGTCTCGGCCAGCGCCGGGTCGGGGCGGTAGCCCATGTCGTGGAACATTCGCCCGGTCCCCCCGCCGCCGGAGAGGAGCTTGCGGGAGACGATGTCCCACGTCAACGGCGTCGGCGTCTTCAAAATCTCTTTGAGATTCGTGTGGCTCCACACCGTCCCGCCGGGTTCGATCAGGTTTCGCAAGCGGTCCACCGTCGCCACGCGCGCCCGCTCCCGGTCGGCCGCGGAGACGGCGGTGATCGGCCGGGCTTGCAACAGCCAGCATTTGCCGCCGGCGACGGCCCACTCGATGTCCCGCGGCTCGCCGTAGAACTTTTCCACGGCCCGCCCGAGATCGGCCAAAGATTTGAGTTGACCCGCGTCGAGGCAAAGCGTTTTCTGTTGGTCGGCGGGGACGGCGTGTTCCCCGTCGCGGTCGATGCGGAGCGTCTTGACGCCGGCGGCCTGCTCGGTGACGTCGCCCGTGTCGCGGTTGACTTGAAACCGGTCGGGCGTCACCTTCCCCGAAACCACGGCTTCGCCCAAGCCCCAAGACGCTTCAATGCGGAGGTGTTTCCCGGTCGCGTCCCACGGGTCGAGCGTGAACATTACCCCCGCCACCTCGGCGTCCACGAGGGTCTGCACGACGACGGCCATCGCCAATTCAGCCTCGGCCACGCCTTGCTTGATGCGGTAAGCCTTCGCCCGCTCGGTGTGCAGCGACGCCCAGCACGTTTCGACGGCGGCCCGCAACGCCGGCTCGCCTTCCACGCCGAGAATCGTCTCCTGCTGTCCGGCAAAACTGGCCTCGGCCCCGTCCTCGGCCGTGGCGCTGGACCGCACGGCGACCACCCCGCCGCCGAGGGTGCGGTACGCGGCGAGGATCGGCTCCCAAACGGCCGCGTCGTGCCGGCGATGATACGCGTCCACCGTGACGGTGAACCCTGGCGGGACCGGCAGCCCGGCCTGAGACATTCGACCGAGCGAAAAGCCTTTGCCGCCGACTTGCTCCGCGTCGGCCGGGGCGGTGTCGGCGAAGAAAATCACGTCAGGCATGGGAGAAGATTTCACTCGGACGTGTCGCGGAGGCAGTACAGGCGGGCGGTCGGCGACGCGCTGGCGCTGAGGCCGAAGCCGAGGCCGACGAACAGGCGGCGGGACCGCTTGCCGTCGTGCGTTTCCCGGATGACGGCTGGGACGGTCACGGTGTCCGCATAGGGCTGCTGCGTCAGGCTGCGGAAGTCGAGCGACCAGAACGGCTGCCCGTTGAGCGGGGAAAGGGCCACGAAATTGCCCGTGTGGCTCTGGGCGTAAATGACTTCGGGCAAATGCGTCTTCGGGTCGGTGACGACGACGGGCGACGCCAACACTGGGCCGCCTAGGTCGCGGTCCCACACGACTTCGCCGGTCGCCCGGTCGAGGGCGTACAGCCGGCCGTCCCGGCTGCCGACGTAGACTTGGTAGCGGTCCACGGCCGGCTGGGACACGAGGCTGTTCGGCAGCGACCGCTCCCAAACCGCCCCGCCGTTCATGGCGTCGCGGCACAGCACCTGCCCGATTTTCGGGTCGCGGTCCACGCTCAGGGTGCCGTTGCCCGTAGTGAAGTAGACATTTCGGCCGTAAATGTTCGGCGACCCCCACGCGGAGTATTCGATCTTCTCGCCCCAGATTTCGTTGCCGGTCTTCAATTCCAGACAGAAGATGCGGTTTTCCTGCCGGTTCTTGCTGGTGCCACTGCCGCCGTAGACGCGGTCGCCGACGATGAGGATGTTGGCGTCCACATGCACGCCCGTGTTGTCGTGCGTGTACTGCCAGACCTTGTCGCCGGTGGCGGCGTCCACGCAGTAGACGCCGTCGTCCCCGGCCCCGAAGACGACGTACTTGCCGTCCGTCGCCGGCGTCGATTCCGTGTGACTGGTCGTGGAGAATTCCCACCGCTTTTTGCCGGTCTCCAACTCGATGCAGAAGAGTTTGCTGTCCTTGTCGGTGTGGTAGCCCTCGCCGATGTACACCACGTCCCCGCCGGCCGCCGGGGAGCTGAACAGCGGCTTGAGGTTGCCGCCGTCGTCGAACTGCCACAGTTCCTTGCCCGACTCCTTGTCGAGAGCATACACACGGCCGTACTGGGTGAAGCCTTGCCGGTGGTGGACGGCGACGATCACGCGCTCGCCGACGACGAGCGGGGACGACACGATTTCGCCCCCCTCGTCCGGTTGGAAGACCCACACCGGCTCGGCTTGCAGCGTGATGCCGGCCTGGCCCCTGGTGACGGCCGCCTGGTCGCCGACGGGGGCGAGGAAGAACATGCCGGCCATCGCACAGGCGAACCCGCCGGCCCACAGGCCGACGGTCTCCGTGGAGACCGACACCGGCCCCGGCTCCCGGCGCCGCCACACGAGCAACAGCGAGACGAGGCACGCGGCGACCGGGACCGTCAGCAAGAACGATTCGAGGAACGGCGATTCGAGCAGGGACCACTTGAAGAGTTTCGCCGTCAGCAACAGCCCGGTGGTGAGGATGAGCAGAAACGTCAGCCCGGCCCGGTCCACATACTTCGGTTGGAAACTCTCGACCCGGTTCTCGGCCTTCGCTTTGCGATACCGCCGCCCGGCCCACAAGGCCCCGACGACGCAGATGGCGGCGCAGAAGAACCAGACGCGGGAGAAGTTGGTCAGCCCGGCCCAGCGGACCCAATGCGGGAAGTACAGGAACAGCGACGTAAAAATGGTGACGGCGCTGGCGACCGACAAGGCCGCCACCCACCGCTTCATCATCAGGGCCAGCCCGCCGAACACCGCCGGGAACAGGACCGCCAGCGCGGCGATCAGCCCCAGGAACGGCAGTTGAATCACGCCGAGCGGCGTGTGCCCCGAATTCGCCGACGACTGTTTCTTCTTCAACGGCGGCCCGAACCCCGGTTCGGCTGTTTCGTCGTAGGCCGGGAGTTTCCCTCCCTTAAAGCCGGCCTTCAAGAGCTTGAGCAAGTCGTCCGTCGAACCTTTGTAGGTGCGGGTGAAATACGTCTCCGCGTGCGTGAATTGCCAGCGGGTGACGTCTTTGCCCTCGTTCGCTTCGACCGCTCCTTTGAAGTGCAGCCACGTCCCGTCCGTAAAGCCAATCGCGTCAAACGTCTTGCCGCGAAGTGTGGCGAAAACCACCAGAGTCACGTCTTTGTCGAGCCGTTCGAGCAGTTTGGGGACCTGCATCTCTTTCGTCGCCTCCGCGTCGCCGGCCAAGGCGACCGGCACGCGGTCGAACGGGAACTTCCCCTTCAGCACCTCGACGGGGACGATCACCATCCCCGGCTTGTCCGGCAGCCACTCGCTGACCTTCATGGTCAGAATGATCGGCTGCCCCTCGACGATCTGTTGCAGCGTAATGGGCGTGGTGATCTTCGCCGGGGCGACGGCGGCCGTCACCAACAGGTAGCAAACGGCGAACGCGAAGAGGCGGGGCATGTGAAGAAAACTCCCGAGGCAGGCAATCGCAATGATAAGCGATGCGCCGGGAGACGGCCAAGAAGAATGACCAATCAGGGAGGTTCTGATTGGTCATTCGTCATTCAAGATTGCACTGGCAAGAAGATCAACTCCGGCACCTTGCGCCGCGTGATCGACAGCGCGACTTCCATCCGCAACGCGGACGCCGACTCCGCGAGTTGGTCCATGACACGGCTCAGGGCCACGTCCGGCGGGACGGCGACCTTCACCACCATGCGGTTGCCGCCGGGCAGCGGTTCCACGTCGGCGATGCTGCACAGTACCAGCACGTCGTCGGCCCGGTCGGAGACGGAGCCGAGAACCCAGTTCAAGGCGTCCTTCACTTGGGCGCCAAGTTGCAAGGCTTTGCGGTCCGGCC
>Ga0136633_1001639_pt1 | contig 16346 bp, 18 predicted proteins | sample AntDrymeUQ832206_2_FD_105494 | JGI IMG/M metagenome (GOLD analysis project Ga0136633, IMG submission 105494) | Polar desert sand microbial communities from Dry Valleys, Antarctica - metaG UQ83 (22.06) | ecosystem: Environmental > Terrestrial > Soil > Desert | place: Antarctica: Dry Valley...
CGGCAGAGTCGTGGATCACGAACACCTTCGCGAGGCCGGTGATCCGGAAGATCTTGAGCAGCCGGTCCTGGTTGCACACCAGCTGCAGTGAGCCGTTGTGGGCGCGCACCTTCTTCAGGCCGCCGACCAGCACACCGAGACCGGTGGAGTCGAGGAACTCGACCTCCTGCATGTCGACCACCAGGTCGTAGGCGCCTGCGGCGACGAGCTCGGTGATCTTGTCGCGCAATTTGGGCGCGGTGTAGACATCGATCTCCCCACCGACAGCAACGATGGTCTTCCCATCGGCTTCGCGCGTCGTCAGTGTCAGGTCCACCAGTGATCTCCCCAGGTCCCTACGTCCAAGGTTCCGAACAACCTCGGCCACAAGCCCATCGCTCCGTCTGCCGGCACCTATCAAAGCACGCCGATGCGCGCAGTGGGGCAGAAGCACCACAGGTACGACCCGAGTCCCTCCTCCGAGCGCCTCGATCCCGCGTCGCGAGCGTGGTCCGGGCCCTGGCGCCGAGCCTGTGAGGCGACAGGATGGGCCGGCTTGTCAGACTGCTGGCGTGACACCGCCAGCAGCAGCCGCCGAGACGTGGGCGACGGGGCTGCTCGAACGGCTCACCACCGGCCCGGGCCGCGAGGACCGGCTGACCCATCTCGAGGTGCTGCCGCCGCGATCCGCCGAGCTCGCCGAATGGCCCAGCTGGACACCGGCAGTGCTGCGCGAGGCGTACGCCGCCCGGGGCGTGGAGCAGCCGTGGCGTCACCAGGTCCTGGCCGCCGAGGAGGCGTGGGCCGGGCGCCATGTGGTGCTCTCGACCGGCACGGCGTCGGGCAAGTCGCTGGCGTTCCAGCTGCCCGCGCTGTCGGCGGTGATCGCGTCGCGAGGCACCCGGGGCCAGCGGGGAGCGGGTGTGCTCTACCTCGCGCCGACGAAGGCACTGGCGCACGACCAGTCCAGCGGACTCCGCGGGCTCGGCCTGGACGTTCGCATCGCCACCCACGACGGCGACAGCACTCGCGAGGAGCGGGACTGGACGCGGGACCACGCCGAGTACGTCCTGACCAACCCCGACATGCTGCACCGGTCGCTGCTACCCGCCCACGAGCGCTGGTCACGCTTCCTCGCGACGCTGCGGTTCGTGGTGATCGACGAGGCCCACCACTACCGAGGCGTGTTCGGCGCCCACGTCAGCCACATCCTGCGTCGGCTGCGTCGGATCTGCGCGCGCTACGGCGCTCATCCGACGTTCGTGCTGGCCTCGGCGACCATGTCCGAGCCGGAGACCACGGCCGGACGCCTCACCGGACTGCCCGTGACCGCGGTGACCGAGGACGGGTCGCCGCGCGGTCGGGTCGCGCTGGCGCTGTGGGAGCCGCCGTTCGCGTCCTACCTCGGCGAGAACGGCGCCCCCGTCCGCCGAGCCGCCAGCGCCGAGGCGGCCGACCTCCTCACCGACCTGGTCATCGAGAACGTCCGCACACTCGCGTTCGTCCGCTCGCGAGGCGGAGTGGAGCAGGTCGCCCGTCGCACGAGTGAGCTGCTGGCCGAGGTCGACCCGTCCCTGGGACGGCTGGTCGCGGCCTACCGCGGCGGCTACCTGCCCGAGGAGCGGCGCGAGCTCGAGGAGCAGCTGCGCAGCGGCGCGTTGGTCGGCCTGGCGGCCACCAACGCACTCGAGCTCGGCATCGACATCTCCGGCCTCGATGCGGTCCTGATGGTCGGTTTCCCCGGCACCCGCGCCGCTCTCTGGCAGCAATTGGGGAGGGCTGGGCGCGGCGCCGGCGACGCACTCGGGGTCCTGATCGCCCGCGACGACCCGCTCGACACCTACCTGGTCCACCACCCCGAGTCGCTGATCGGTCAACCGGTCGAGGCCACCGTCTTCGACCCGGACAACCCGCACGTGCTGGGCCCCCACCTGTGCGCAGCCGCCCAGGAGATCCCGCTCACCGAGGCGGACCTGCCGACGTTCGGCCCGACCAGTCGTGCGGTCGTCGATCGGCTGGTCGAGGCCGGACTGCTGCGGCACCGGACGCGCGGCTGGTTCTGGACCGACCGGCGACCGGCCGCCGACCTCGCCGACATCCGCTCGACCGGCGGGCCGGGCGTGCAGCTTCTCGAGGCAGAGACGGGGCGCGTGGTCGGCACCGTCGACGGCGGACGGGCCCATGGCACCGCCCATGCCGGCGCGGTCTACCTGCACCGTGGCGAGGCCTGGCTGGTGCGCCAGCTCGACCTCGAGGAGCGGGTCGCGATCCTCGACCGGGCCGATCCCGGCTACTCCACCTCGGCCCGCGAGGTCACGTCGATCTCCGTGCTCGGCGAACGTGAGCACGCCGACTGGGGTGAGTGCCGGTTGTCGCTGGGCGAGGTGGAGGTCACCCACCAGGTGGTGTCCTACCTGAAGCGTCGCCACCCCGGCGGCGAGGTCATCAGCGAGGAGCCGCTGGACCTTCCCGAGCGGACCCTGCGCACGGTGGCGGTGTGGTGGACCGTCCCCGGCGACGTCCTCGACGAGGCCGGGCTGCCGCCCGACGTCGTCCCGGGGGCGGCCCACGCTGCGGAGCACTGCTCGATCGGGCTGCTGCCGCTGGTCGCGACCTGCGACCGCTGGGACATCGGCGGCGTCTCCACCGCCGTCCACCCCGACACCGGGAGGCTCACGGTCTTCGTCTACGACGGCCACCCAGGTGGCGCCGGGTTCGCCGAACGTGGGTTCCGCGCGGCGGCTGCCTGGCTGCGGGCCACCCGCGACACCATCGTCGACTGCGCGTGTCCGGAGGGATGCCCCTCGTGCGTCCAGTCGCCCAAGTGCGGCAACCAGAACCACCCGCTGGACAAGGCTGGTGCCGTCACCCTGCTGCACGCCTTGCTCCGCCACGCCCCGGAGGCACCCGGGTAGCCTGCAGCCATGGTGATACTCGGTCTGCTGCTCATCCTGATGGGCGCTCTGGCCATCGTCGCGGTCGTCCTCGACGTCGACTCCATCCGCATCGACCTGCTCGGCGCGGAGATCTCCGCACTCGGCCTGTTTCTGCTCGGGGTCGGTTCAGGTGTCGCGATCCTCTGGGGGTTCGGCATCCTCAAGTACGGCACCAAGCGCTCGCTCAAGCACCGTCGGGAGCAGAAGGAGCTCGCCGAGCTCAACGCCAAGCTGGAGCGGGTCGAGGCCCGGGGCACGGACCGGGGCACGGACCAGCCCAAGGACCAGCGCACGGACGAGGGACAGAACGACGGCGAGCGTCACTGACCGTCACCGGCCGGGTCCGGCTCTCGCTTGGGCGGTCAGGTCGGCCGTCTGGCCCAGCCACCTGGGTCCGGTGACCTCGACGTCGACGAGGACGTCGTCGCCGAGGACCGCACACGTGACGAGTACGGCGGCGTTGGCTCGCGCCAGCGCAGCCGCGACCGAGCAGGCGTCCTCACCCTTGTGTCGAGCGGTGGCACCGGCCAGGGCCGCCAGGTCCGCCGCCGACTGGGCTGACCGGTGGCTGCGCACCAGCGCGGCGACGACACCGAGCGCCGCACCCATCGTCAGCAACAGGGCGACACAGGTCGCGACCAGAAGGCTGGCCGCGCCGCGGTCCTCCGCACGCTGCGGCCGACTCATGGCGGCGCCTCCACGGAGGCGACCGCCTCGGCCTCGAGCGCGACGGCCGGCAGGAACCCGAACAGCCCACCCGGGCCCGCCACGCTGCGCGTGATCCTCACCGTCACCCCTGTGCCGTCGTAGGAGGCGCTCACCCGGCTGCCCTCACCAGCAACGGTGGTCGCCCGCTCGAACGCCACAGCCTCGGGATCTCCGCGCGCCAGACCCCGGGCAGCCTCGCGGGCACCGTCGACGACGCACACCTGGCCGGCACCCACGGCCAGCAGCCAGACCAGACCCACGGTCACGGCCAGCAACAACGGAAGGCCGAGAGCGAGCTCTGCTGTGACCGCGCCCCGATCGCGTCGTCGGGTCACCCGCGTCCTCACCCGATGCCCAGCAGGCCCAGCACGTGGTCGAACAGGGATCGCAGCATCTGCTCGCCGAAGCCGCCGCTCAGCAACTTGTAGAGCAGACCGGCAAACCCGGCCCCGGCGGCGGTGCCCACGGCGTACTCGGCAGTGGTGATGCCGGCCTGGCCCGGGTCACGGGTCAACTTCTGGGCCATCTTCTGGGTCATGGAGTCTCCTTCGTCGAGTGGACGACCCGATGCCGTCCCTCGACCCGAGCCTCGCCGTGAGTGGCCACCGCGCGCGACGGGCGACGCCTGGGTTGTGGAGAGCAGGGACCGGCGTCGGCGTGTGGGTGGCTTCCGGCTCCGAATCCCGGCTTCACAGCTGGATTCCCGAGATGAGGGAGGCGGCCAGGGGGACGATCCCGAGCAACAGGAACGACGGCAGCAGGCAGACGCCGAGCGGCAGCGCCGCACGTACGCCGACGGCGCGCGCCCGGTCCTCGACGCCGGCGCGACCGGCGGTGGCGAGGTCGTCGGCGAGGCGGGCGAGGACCGCCGCGACCGGAGCGCCGGTGCGCTCGGCCCGGGCCAGGGCACGGCCGAGCGGGGCGAGCTCAGGCTCGGCCTCGAGGGCCGCCCAGACCCGTTCGGGGTCGACGCCGAGGGCCAGCTGGTCGCCGGCCACGGCGAGCCGGTTCGCGGCCGGACCCGGTAGGGCGGCGCACACCTGCCTGGCCGCGAGCCCGGCGCTGCACCCGCCGCGCAACGCCGTGGCGAGCAGGAGTACGAGCACCGGCAGGTCCCGTCGGACGGCCTCGCGCTCGCGGCGCTGGGCGGCCGGTTCGGCCGATTCGACGAGCCGATGGACGACGACCGCGGCCACGGCCCCGAGCCCGAGCCCGCCCCAGCCTCCCCCGAACGCCCACCCGGCGAGCAGCGCGAGCGGGGGCCACAGCCGCCGGCCGCGGCGCACCCAGTCGGCCACGTCGGGCTCGTCCCCCACCGGTTCCGGTAGCACCGCCGGTGGGGCAGGTCGGGGTCGTAGGACCAGCAGCAGGGCCGCTGCCGTCAGCGTGCCCACGACCAGCGCGGTCACCCCACCACCCCGGCGGCGATCCGTTCGATCCACCAGAGGCCGGCCAGGCCGAGGACAAGGCCGCCCGTCAGGCAGACCCACCCGATCGGCGTCGCCAGCAGGAAGGTCCACGGGCTGGTGTCCGCGCCCGCCCCGAGCAGCAGGACCACCACGGGCAGGGCCGCGACGAGCCGGGCGGTGGCACGCGCGGACGCCAACTCGCTCTCGACGACCCGGCGGGTGGCGTGGTCGGCCCGCACCGACGCGGAGACCCGGTCGAGCGCGCCGGCCAGCCCACTGCCGGACCGGTGGGCGACCTCCCAGGCGGCGCCGACCAGCCGCAGCTCGGCGGCACCGGGTCGCTGCGCCAACTCACGTAACGTGCGCGGGAGGTCTCCGCCGAGGGTCGCGGCCTCTGCGGCCGGGGCAAGGAGGGGCCACGCGGTCGCCGCCCGCGCCAGCGCGTGACCCGGTGGCTGCCCGGCGGACACCTCGGCGGCCAGCAGTTCGCAGGTCTCGAGGACCCGATCCGAGGTAGCCCCCGCCTCCCGCCGCCGACCCCGCAGACGCCAGAGGGCGAGACCACCCAGCCCGATCACCAACGCGACCACCAGCGCGACCCCGGCCACGGGACCCGTCACGGCGGCCGCGCCGAAGGCCACCACCGGGAGCAGCCGCCACTCGGTGGGCGAACGGCGTGCGGCCAGTGGGGGACGAGGCATCGGACGAAGCGCCAGCACTACCGCGGCAGCCGCCGCCAGCGCTGCCACGACGATCACGCGAGCCCCCGCCGGTCGAGGCTCTGATCGAGCCGGGCGGCGCCCGGACCGAGCACCGACGATCCGTCGTCGGCGAAGGCCACGGCCGTCACCAGGGTCACCAGACCGTCCGCTGCCCGGCACGGGACCGAGACGTCGCGGAGCACCCGGCGGCCGTCGGCGGCGCGGGCGAGGTGGATCACGACATCGAGCGCGGACGCCAGCTGGCTGTGCGTGGCCTCGCGGGTCCAGCCGGCCGCCAGGGCAAGCGCCTCGATCCGGGCGGGCACATCGGCCGAGGAGTTGGCGTGCAGGGTGCCGCAGCCACCGTCGTGCCCGGTGTTGAGCGCCGCGAGCAGGTCGGTGACCGTCCCGTCGCGCACCTCACCCACGACCAACCGGTCGGGCCGCATCCGCAACGCCTGCCTCACCAACGTCCGGACCGTCACCTCGCCGGCTCCCTCGACGTTCGCCGGGCGCGCCTCAAGGGCCACGACGTGGGGATGATCGGGCCGCAACTCGGAGGCGTCCTCGACCAGCACCAGCCGGTCGGACGGATCGACCCGTGACAGCAGGCCGGAGAGCAGGGTGGTCTTGCCGACACCGGTCCCGCCAGTGACGAGGAACGCCAGTCGTCGCTCGACGATCGATGCCAGCAGCCGAGCCCCTTCGGCGGTGACAGTTCCGGCGGCAATCAGCGCATCGAGATCGAGCACCCGCCGACTGGGCACGCGCAGCGACACCATCGTCCCCGGACGTGCGACCGGCGCGAGCACGGCATGGAAGCGGGTGCCGTCGGCGAGCCGAGCGTCGACGTAGGGCGTCGCGTCGTCGAGCCTCCGCCCGGCACTGGCCGCGAGCCGCTGGGCCAGGCGGCGCACTGCCTCCTCGTCGGGGAAGCAGACGTCCGTCAGCTCGAGCCCCGCACCGCGATCGACGTAGACGGCAGCCGGTCCGTTCACGAGCACGTCGGTCACGCCAGGCAGCTCCAGCAACGGCTCGAGCGGTCCAGCCCCGACGACGTCGCGACGCAGGGCGTCGTGGACGGCCAGCACCGTCGCGTCCCCCACCGGTCGGCCCGCCTCGCGCAGCGCCACGGCCACTCGGTGCGGTGTGAGCCTGCCCGGGTCGCGGACCAACCGGTCGCGGACCAGCTCGACGAGCTGGGCGGGCGCCTGGTTCATGCAGCCTCGGCCGTGGCCGCGACGCGCGCCAGGACCTCGCGGGAGGCCCGTGCCAGCGGCGAGCGGCGGGACCGCACCGGGCCGAGCCCCAGATCGATCGACTCCGCCAGGCCGCGCTGGTCTCCCATCCGGAGCAGCACCGGCGCTGGTACGACGCGGGCGACATCGGCGTCGTCCAGACCCGGGCCGCGCAGCATCAGGCCCGCCTTCCCAACAGGGAGACCGGCGACGACGCGGGCCGCCGAGGCCACGCCCGGGACCGTCGGCAGCGTCACGACCAGCACGAGGTCGCACCGCGCGACCACCTCATCGATCAGCCCGTCCCGCGACCGCGGCAGGTCGACCACGACCGTCTCGTGACCACGCTGCGCGGCCGAGAGCACCTCGCGGACCGCGAACGGCTGGAGCACGCCACGTCGCCCGGCGTACCAGGTGAGGACGCCCAGACCGTCGCGCCGCGGCAGGCTCTCGCGCAACGCGGTGGCGCCGAGCCTGCCGGTGGTCTGGCAGAGCTCGTCCCACCGGACACCCGAGCGCTCCTCCATCCCGAGCACCCGGTCGAGCCCGGGACCGAGCGGGTCGGCGTCGATGACGGCCGTCGGTCCGGACCCGGCCGCGACCTGGCCGAGCGCGGCCGCCAACACCGACGCCCCTGCGCCGCCGGACCCGCCGACGACCCCGACCGTCCATGCGCGGCGGGGTCTCACGTCGCCGAGGTCGGTGAGCTGCTCGATGATCCACTCACCGGACTGCGGCAGCTCGGCGACGTTCTCGGCGCCGAGGGCCAACGCGAGGTTCATCGCCTCGGCCGGGAACCTGCCCCAGGACACGACGTGGACGCCGTCGCGCCGCACCGGCCGGAGCTCGGCGAGCTCGGCGGCCACGTCGTGGCCGACGAGCACCAGCGGAGCGCCCGCCCAGCCGGCGAGGCCGCCGACCCCGTCGGGAGCGACGACCGGCGTCACCCCGGCCGCCGCGGATAGTCGCACCAGCTCGTCGAGGAGGGTCTCGTCGCGAGTGATCAGGAGAGGAGCTTTCATGCCCCGCAGCGTGCCCGCGCCGGCCCGCCCGGACATCCGAGGCGATCGGTGGCTGTGGACACCCAACGCCGACGCGGCGCTGTGGACGGCTCGTGGTCCGACGGCTGCGCACCACCCACACCTACGATGCTGGAGTGACCCGCCCGACCGCGGCCTTCTTCGACCTCGACAAGACGATCATCGCCAAGTCGAGCACGTTGGCCTTCAGCAAGCCCTTCCAGGCGGGCGGCCTGATCACTCGTCGAGCGGTGCTGCGCTCGACGTATGCCCAGTTCGTCTACCTCGTGGGAGGCGCGGACCACGACCAGATGGAGAAGCTGCGCGCCTTCATGTCACAGCTGTGCGCAGGCTGGGACGTCGCCACGGTCCGCGAGATCGTGGCCGACACGCTCCACAACATCGTCGACCCGCTCGTCTACGACGAGGCCGTCAGCCTGATCGAGGAGCACCGGCTCGCCGGACGCGACATCGTCATCGTCTCGACCTCCGGCGCCGAGGTCGTCGGCCCGATCGGCGAGATGCTCGGAGCCGATCGCGTCGTCGCGACCCGGATGGAGATCGCCGACGGCCGCTACACCGGGGGGATCGAGCACTATGTGTACGCCGAGGAGAAGGCCCGCTCGGTCCGGTCGCTCGCCGACGCGCTCGGCTACGACCTGGCGGCGTGCTACGCCTACAGCGACTCGGTCACCGACGTGCCGATGCTCGAGGCCGTCGGCCATCCGCACGCGGTCAACCCGGACAAGGAGCTGCGCCGGATCGCGGTCTCGAACGGCTGGCCGGTGCTGGTCTTCACCAAGCCGGTGGCCCTGCGTTCGCGGGTGCCGTTGCCGCCGCCGAAGCAGACCCTCGCCGCACTGGCCGTGGGCGGCGCGCTGGCCCTCGGCGGGCTTGCCTGGAGCAACGCGCGCAAACGCCGCGCGGTCGACTGACCAGATGGCGGAATGGGTGCTGTTCGGCCCTTGAAGTGTCGTCGCAGACGTGTCTCAATGGAGAGGCACAACAACTCCACAGACCCGCACGTGAATCTGGTACCCACGCGGCGATCTACCCTTCTCACAGGGTGCATGTCATCCGGAAACTGTCCGGGGCAGCAAGAAACGGTGCACGCCTGGTAGCCGAGTTTTCACGTGTCAGCGGCGGCACCCGAATCTCATCGACTCGGGTGCCGCTCGCATGCTCAGAGCCTCATGACTTCGGGGTCCGGACCGGGCTGGCCTCGGTGCCCGCGGCGTACGCCTCGGCTGCATAGAGCAGCCAGCGGTGGACCCCACCGGGACCACCCTCACGCAGGCCCCCGAGGGTGCCCTCGTACGCCGGGCGCAGCGCGAGGTGGCCGGCCTCCGGGACGATCAGGGACTTCTCGTCGAGCCCGCGCGCGACCAGCACCAGCCGTTCGGTCGCGCGGGCGATCAGACCGTTGTGGGAGGCGAACGGCGCGGCCGCCTGCAGCTCGCCGTGCACGACGGCGGCGACCAGCAGGGCGGGGGCGTCGGTGGCGAGCATCCCGGCCACCACCTGCAGCAGCGCCGCGGAGTCGGCATCACGCGGCCGGCCCAGCTGGGACTCGGGCAGCGAGCCGGCACCGGCGACGGTGTGGAGCCGCGCCAGGGCTTGCAACGGCGACCGGCGCAGCACCGGCGCGAGCGCGAGCAGCTCGGTCGAGAGCCGGACCGACACCGACGCGATCTCGTCGCCGGTGCCGGCGCGGACGTCGTCGAGCGTCGAGGCCGAACCCTCCAGCACCGCGCTGGCGTGAGCACCGCGCAACAGCGACTCGGCAGTCAGGTCGGGCGCGGTCCGCCGCAGGCCCCGGTCGCGCAGCACCGCGTCGATGCCGTCACGGGCGGAGGCGAGCGCCGACGGCACCCCTTCCAGCGAGTGGAGGCGCGTCAACACGGCGGCGGGGGACTCAGGCATCGTGGCGCTGACACTAGCCAGCCGCCGTCGTACGGTCGGCAGGTAGCCTGCCTCCTGATGGACGACGAGGTACGACGGCACGCGCGCTCCTTCGGCTCGGTGGCCGAGCGCTACGACCGCGGCCGGCCGGGCTACCCCGCCCCCGCCGTCCGCTGGATGGTCGGCAGCGACACCGCCACCGTGCTCGAGCTGGGTGCCGGCACCGGCAAGCTGACGGCCGAACTCGTCGCGCAGGGGTACGACGTCCACGCGACCGAGCCGGACCCCGAGATGCTGGCCGTCCTGCGCAAGCGACTGCCCGACGTGCCGACCAGCGAGGCGGGCGCTGAGGAGATCCCGCTGCCGGACCGATCGGTCGATGTCGTGGTCGTCGGTCAGGCGTTCCACTGGTTCGACCACGAGCTGGCGCTGCCCGAGATCGCGCGCGTGTTGCGGCCCGGCGGCGCCCTGGCTGCGGCCTGGAACCAGCGCAATGCCCGGATCCCGTTCGTCCGCAAGCTGTGGGAGTTGCTCGGCGAGCAGCCGAAGCTGCACCAGCTGTCCGGCGACGCCACCGCCGCGCTCGTGCAGTCGGACCTGTTCGGGTTCGTGGACCGGCAGGACTTCCCCTACTGGCAAGACATCAACCGCGAGTCGATCCTCGACCTGGCCGCGTCGCGGAGCTACGTAGCGGCGCTCGACGAGGACGCCCGGGCGGCGAAGCTGGCCGAGGTGCTGGCCTTCTACGAGGGCTACGGGCGCGGCATGGACGGCATGCAGCTGGCCTACCAGTGCGAGTGCTACCGCGCGGTCGTGGCCGACCGCGCGGACCCGGGGCCGGCCGGACCGGCTCCGGACGACGAGACCCCCCGTACGCCGCCGGAGGGCGGGCCTGAGGGCCGCAGCGACGGCACCGACACCGACATGCTGCTCATCGACTTCCGCTGAGCTCGCGAGCCGGGGGTCGAGCCATCGCTGGATGGCAGGAGCCACCGGCGCGTACCCTCCCGACATGACGCGTCGCTGGCCCCGGGTGCGGCGGCGTACCCACCTCGGAACCGAGGTCGACCGGGCCACCTACCGCGCGCTCCACACCGCCAGCCTGGCCTCGCCGGCGCTGCGTGAAGGGCTCACGTCCGCCAGCGCCGAGCGCAGCATCCGCCACCTGCGAGCGCTGCTCGGCACACCCGCCGCCGCGCTCACCGACACCGAGGCCCTGCTGGCCTGGGACGGCGTGGGGCTGCATCACCGAGACCAGGTGCAGACCCTGATCGGGCGGGGTGTCGAGCACGGGGAGACGACGGTCAGCGCGCTCGAGACCTGCGAGGACCCCCGGTGCCCGAGCCGACACGTGGTGATCAGCCCGCTACTGGTCGAGGACGTCGTGGTCGGCACGCTGGCGGTCTGCACGCCGTACCAGAGCGGAGCGTTGGTCCGGGCCACCGACGAGGTCGCGCAGTGGGTCTCGGGGCAGCTCGAGCTCGCCCAGCTCGACGTCTCGCGCACCCAGCTGATAGAGGCCGAGGTGAGGGCGCTGCGCGCCCAGATCAGCCCCCACTTCATCTACAACTCCCTCGGCGCGATCGCCAGCTTCGTCCGCACCGACCCGGACCGGGCCAGGATGCTGCTGCTGGAGTTCGCCGACTTCACGCGGTACTCGTTCCGCAGACACGGGGAGTACACGACGCTGGCCGAGGAGCTGCGCTCGATCGAGCGCTACCTGCTGCTCGAGCAGGCCCGGTTCGGCGACCGGTTGCAGGTGACGCTGCGGATCGCGCCTGAGGTGCTGCCGGTGGCCGTGCCCTTCCTCTGCATCCAGCCCCTGGTGGAGAACGCCGTGCGCCACGGTCTGGAAGGCCAACAGACCGGACACCTGACGATCGTGGCCCGCGACCTCGACCAGGAGTGCGTGATCGAAGTCGAGGACGACGGGGTGGGCGAGGACCCGGAGCGGGTACGCCGGGCACTCGCCGGTGACTCCGAACTGGACTCGGTCGGGCTGGGGAATGTGGACGCGCGACTGCGCAACGCGTTCAGCGACGACTACGGTCTGGTCGTGGAGACCGCACCGGGCGCCGGCACCAAGGTCACCGTGCGCATTCCCAAGTTCGCCCCCGGAGTGCACGCATGACGAGGGCGCCACTCACCGCCCTCGTCATCGATGACGAGCGTCCGGCCCTCGACGAGCTCTCCTACCTGCTCGGCCGGGACACCCGGATCGGGGACGTGCACACCTGCGACTCGGCGACCGACGCACTGCTGTTGATCCAGGAGCGCGACGTCGACGTGGTCTTCCTCGACATCCAGATGCCCGGGCTCGGCGGGCTCGACCTCGCCCAGGTGCTGGCCAAGTTCCGGCAGCCGCCGCCGGTGGTCTTCGTGACCGCCCACGAGGCGCACGCGGTGGAGGCCTTCGACCTCCACGCGGTCGACTACGTGCTGAAGCCGGTGCGCGAGGAGCGACTCGCCGAAGCGGTGCGGCGGGTGATCGAGTCGACCGGACGGGCTGGGGTGCCCCCGGAGGAGCAGATCCCGGTCGAGCGCGGCGGCGTCACCCGCTTCCTGGCCCGGTCCGACATCAGGTACGTCGAGGCGCAGGGCGACTACGCCCGACTCCACACCGCGACCGACTCCCATCTGGTGCGTTCGCCGCTCACGGCGCTGGAGGAGCAGTGGGCCGAGGCCGGCTTCGTCCGGATCCACCGGTCCCTGCTGGTCGCGCTGAGCCATGTGGACGAGCTGCGGATCGACGGCAGCCGGTGCTCGGTCGTCGTGGGCGACGCGGTGCTCCAGGTGAGCCGCCGCCACACGCCCCACCTGCGTGAGGTGCTGACCCGCCGAGGCCGCGCGTGAGCGAACGGACGCCGCCCCGGGTCCGGGTCTCCGGGCCGTCCCGGCGCCCCACCCTCCGCCCGGCCAGGCCGCGGCGGCGACAGATCGATGACGAGACCCGGCTCGGTGAGCTCTACCTGCGCTCGCTGCTCCGGGAGCAGTTGCGGCACTCAGCGCTGAGCCTGCTCGCCCTCCTGCTCGGCATCGGCAGCCTGCCGATCGTGTTCTACCTGGCACCCGGCCTGTCCGACGTACGCCTGCTCGGCATGCCCCTGCCCTGGCTGTTGCTCGGCTTCGCCGTGTATCCGTTTCTGGTCGTGGTGGGCTGGCGCTACGTCCGCTCCGCCGAGCGCACCGAGGCAGACTTCGCGGACCTCGTCGAGACGGTCGACCGACCGTGAACCAGGCTCCGGGCATCGTCGCGGTCGCACTCGTCACGATCGCGACCCTGGCGATCGGCACCTGGGGTCTCCGTTTCTCCCGCACCACCAGCGACTTCCTCGTCGCGTCCCGCACCGTGGGGCCGCGGCTGAACGCCTCGGCCATCGGTGGCGAATACCTCTCCGCGGCGTCCTTCCTGGGCATCGCCGGTCTCGTGCTGGTCCGGGGCACCGAGATGATGTGGTACCCGGTCGGCTGGACCGCGGGCTACCTGGTGCTGCTTGTGCTGGTGGCCGCGCCCCTGCGGCGTTCCGGCGCCTACACCCTGTCGGACTTCGCCGAGGCGCGGCTGGGGTCGCGACGGGTGCGGGTTCTGTGCACGGTGATCGTCGTCCTGATCGGATGGCTGTACCTGCTGCCGCAGTTCCAGGGCGCCGGGATCACCCTGCAGTCCACCCTCGGCGCCCCACGCTGGGCGGGCGCGGTCCTGGTTCCCCTCATCGTGTTGATCAACGTGGTCTCCGGTGGCATGCGCAGCATCACCTTCGTCCAGGCGTTCCAGTACTGGCTCAAGCTGACCGCGCTGTTGTTGCCGATCATCGTGCTGCTCATCGTGTGGGTCGGCGACGGAGGCCCACATCCCGTCGACGTCGCCAGCTCAGGTGTGAGCCCGCGGGCGTGGGCACTTCCCCTCGCCGGTGGGGACGCCCAGGGGCTCTACCTGACCTATTCGCTGATGGTGGCGACCTTCCTCGGCACCATGGGCCTGCCCCACGTGGTGGTGCGCTACTACACCAACCCCGACGGCCGCGCCGCCCGCCGGACGACGCTCGTCGTACTGGTACTGCTGGGACTCTTCTACCTGCTGCCGCCGTTGTACGGCGCCCTGGGCCGGGTGTACGCAGACACGCTGGTCGCGAGCGGGCGTACCGACGTCCTGGTGCTGGAGCTGCCGCGGCTGATGGTCCCCGGACCTCTGGGTGAGTTGTTGACCGCGCTGGTCACGGCCGGCGCGTTCGCGGCCTTCCTCTCCACGTCGTCGGGGTTGGCGATCGCGGTCGGCGGTGTACTGGGTCAGGACGTCACGGGCAGACCGGTCCGCGGCCGACGGCTGAGCGGCATCGCCGCGTTCCGCGCCGGCTGCGCGCTCGCGGTCATCGTCCCCTGCCTGCTGGCCCTGCTGCTTCCCGACGTGGGGGTGGCCCGGGCGGTGGGCCTGGCCTTCGCGGTCGCCGCCTCGACCTTCTGCCCGCTGCTGGTCCTGGGAATCTGGTGGCGCGGGCTGACCCCCGTCGGGGCGATCGCGGGCCTGGTCGTCGGCGGCGCCGGATCCGGGGCCGCGGTGATCTGGACGTTGGGTACCCTCCCCGGACCCGGCTGGGCCTCGGTGCTGCTCCAGCAGCCGGCAGCGTGGAGCGTCCCGGCCGCCTTCCTCACGATGTGGGCGGTGTCGCTCGCCACCCCCTCGAAGGTTCCCCGCGACGTACACCGCACGATGGTGCGGCTGCACACCCCTGAGCAGGTCACGCTCGAGCGTGGCCCGCGACGGGTATGAGGGGTAGGGGTCAGGCCCAGGTCGCGGTCGACATCCGGCGCACCGCCACGGCTGCCAGCACACCGCCGCCGAAGACAAGCACCAGGCCGGGACCGGGCATCCAGCCGCTGGTGCCGACCAGACTCAGGATGTGCACGACCTGCCACACCGGCAGCCCGACTGCCACCACCGCCATGAACGCGCCCTGCACCAGCGCCATCCGCCGGATCGGCACGAGGGCGCCGGCCAGGCCCAGCATCGCGACGTAGAAGGTCCACAGCCCGGCACCGCGTGCCCCGGAGATCTGTCCCAGGGGAGTGTCGATCCAGGGCAGGAACGAACCGAAGGCGACCATCGCCACAGCCCCCAGCAACTGGCGCCGGCCGGGCACGGGTGGGCGACGCTCGGGCCGGGTGGTCGCGGTGGATCCCGCGGTCGGTCGGGCAGAGCTCGTCATGGCGGTGACCCTACGCCGGGGGCGGCGCGCGTCCCGGGCACCGATGACCGCTCGACGTACGACGAACGGTGTCTCCCCCGCGACGAGCGGTCGTCGCAGCGGGTCGTTGGACCCGGGACCGCCCGTGTCGGACCGGCGGTCGAGCCACTGACCGACCCGTCACCACCACTCGGCGCACAGAGTGACGTGCGTCATACCCAGCCCTTGACCCGACGTCTGCCGGGTTGCTGTTCTTCGGCGCAGGAAGTAACCCGAGGGACCCCAGGAGGACCCATGGACGTGCAGGCGCGCCAGGCGTACTGGCGCAGAAATCTTCGACTCATGGCCGTGCTGCTGACGATCTGGGCGCTGGTGTCGTTCGGCGCCGGGATCCTGTTCGTGGAGCCGCTCAACAACATCTCGTTCATCGGCTTCCCGCTGGGCTTCTGGTTCGCCCAGCAGGGCTCGATCATCACCTTCGTGATCCTCATCGCCGTCTACGTGTGGCGGATGGACAAGCTCGACGCCGAGTTCGGCATCGACGAGTACGAGCAGGAGGTGCACCACTCATGAGTGAGATCCAGACCTGGACCCTCGTCTTCGTGGTCCTCTCGTTCTCCGTCTACATCTACATCGCCTACGCAAGCCGGGTGAACACCACCGCGGGCTTCTACGTCGCCAGCGGCAGCATCCCGGCCCCCGCCAACGGCGCCGCCATCGCGGCCGACTGGATGAGCGCGGCATCGTTCATCTCGCTCGCCGGCATCGTCGGCCTGAGCTACAACGGCTACGGCGGCAGCGTCTTCCTCATGGGATGGACCGGCGGCTACGTGCTGCTCGCGCTGCTGTTGGCGCCGTACCTGCGCAAGTTCGGTAAGTACACGATCCCCGACTTCGTGGGCGACCGGTACTCCGAGACCGCCCGGATGATCGCGGTCGTGGCCGCGATCGTGGTGTCCTTCGTCTACGTCGCCGGCCAGATGGCCGGCGTCGGCCTGGTCTTCACTCGCTTCCTCGAGGTCGACACCACCGTCGGCGTCATCATCGGCATGACGATCGTGTTCTTCTACGCCGTCCTCGGCGGCATGAAGGGCATCACCTGGACCCAGGTCGCCCAGTACTCCGTCCTGATCGTCGCCTACCTGATCCCGGCCTTCGCCGTGTCGGCCAAGGTCACCGGCGTCGCGGTGCCGCAGATCGGCTTCGGCCAGATCCTCGACGAGCTCAACGGCCTGCAGAGCGACCTCGGCCTCGGGGAGTACACGTCGGCC
>Ga0136633_1001640_pt1 | contig 16339 bp, 13 predicted proteins | sample AntDrymeUQ832206_2_FD_105494 | JGI IMG/M metagenome (GOLD analysis project Ga0136633, IMG submission 105494) | Polar desert sand microbial communities from Dry Valleys, Antarctica - metaG UQ83 (22.06) | ecosystem: Environmental > Terrestrial > Soil > Desert | place: Antarctica: Dry Valley...
GCACGCCTTCATCGACGAATTGACGCGCGGCGACCCTGCGCTAGCGAATCGGCTGGCACAGCCACTTCTTTCATTCGTGCAGGCGTCACGTGAGGACGGCGTAGCTCACGGGACTCGCTGAGGTCGAGGATGTGTCCTGACTATCTGATTGCCTGTCAGGTGCTCGGCGGCCACGTCGCGGCCAAAGAACCGGTCCCGGCTGCATGCGTCACGCATGCAGTCCAGAAAGAACCGGGCCAATAAGCGGCAGGCAAACTGAACTCGGTGGCGCCACGGACGATGCCTCGCTACGCCGTCGACCGCAGAAAACCAAACTCACGTCAGCCCTAGTCAGAAGGGCGTTTGGCTGTGTTCGCCATCTCTCTGCTAAGGACGAAGCCGATGAGGACCTGGGCGCGACCGAAGTACTGGCTCGCCTCGGACGATAGGCTCTTCGCGAAACCATCAAGGTCTCGCTGGCACTGCTGAAGCGCCAAATGTGAGTCGGCGTCCAGTGTCGCCGCCCTTGGGCGTCGAGAGAAGTGACGCTCGAGGATGGTCCCCACCATGCCGTCAATCGCCACGAGATCGCTCCGCGCGCTCTCATGTTCCGGCAAGCCGCGCCTCGGGTAGTGCATCTGCTGCCAAGTCTGCCAAAGGCGGTAAGTGTCGATCTCCACCACTTCGTCCGGGAGGTGCTGGCGAGCCAAGGGCCCGCCCAAGCGGGCCCTTGGCTCTTGGTGCTAGACGCTAGTGAGTCATTCAGGATCTCTGAAGATCCAAAGCCCACTGTCGCGGTCCGAGGCGAGAATGTAGGTATCGGGGACGCCGTTCATGTCGACGTCCGTGTCGCCCACGAAGGTTTGGACGCCCCAGAAGTTGTTGCCGTCAGGATCGAGATAGCCACCCACCTCAATGAGGCAGGTGGTGCTCGCCACCGAGTCGTCGGTGTCCTCGACCGCGCACCGCCCTGCATCCTCAACGATCTGGATCGCACGCAGGCCGCCCGCGTAGTAGGACAGGTATGCGAGCGATGGATCGGATGGATCCACTGCGACTTCGTGGACTGAGAGGTCGCCGAAACCGGATGCAAAGTCGGGATCTGCGGCCTCGGGGATGATGAACTGGTCGAGGTCGGTCATGGTGACCGCATCGAACAGGTGGACGTAGCCCCAACCGTCAAAGCTGGGATCGACCCCGGTGACGACGTCGCCAACCGTGCCGAGGGGCAGCGTCTCAAAGAGGTTGATCCCCGTACCGGCGAGGCAGGCGTTGAGGTCGAAGTCATTGGCAGGGTCACCGTCAGTGTCAAAGTCGAAGAGGCCGAAGCCGCCCTCGCGCGTCGTAAAGATGACGGGAAGCGCCTCGTTCTCAAGGAATGGGCTGAGCACCGCGTTGCAGGCGTCGGCCCCCTGACGATTGACGATGATCACCGCCGAATAGCCACCGGCGGCCTCGATGTTGGCCACTTTCTCCTCGAACGTGCACAGGCCACGCTCGACCACCGCGATGTACGGACCATCGGCTGCCGCGAGCCCGAGCGACTCCGGCGATGGGACCGCCACGTCGCCGATGCAGCCGCGTCCGACGAAGACCGTCGTCCCGCTAATTGCGTCGGCCTCGTCCACGGTGGTCTGTGTGGCGGCCTTGGCCCGCGAGGCACCGCCATCATCGGTGTTGATGAGGAAGCGGTACGGATCGAAGTCCTCATCGGTGCCGATGACGAACCGATTGTCGATCGTGAACTCCGCTTGATGACCATTGCCCTCGGGCGGACTGACGGTCGGAAAGACCGGATCGAACACGGCGTAGTCGCTTTCGGCCAGCAGCACCGGATTGGTGGGGTCGGTGACATTGAGCTGGACGTATCCGCCATCCCAATAGGACAGCAGCATGATGAAGCGACCGCCGATCTCCTTGACAACCATGTCGTGCAGGAACGAGTCGGTGAGCCCGAGCTCCGGCTGTGATACCGCCAGCTCGTTCAGGTCAAACTCGGCGATCAGGACCGGCTTCTTGGGATTCGTGATGTCGAAGATGTCGACGTCGGCTGCCTCTTCGTCATCGGTGGCGACCAGGTAGGCGCGGTCTCCAGCCTGCCAGGCGAAGGCGCTGTGCGTCTGATTCACGTCGCCCGGGTCGCGCTGCCCGTCGATGGTGATGTCCCCGAAGTTTTCCTTCAGCTTCTTCGGCTTGAGTGGATCGGTCACGTCCCACAGCGAGACGCCGGCCTTGTAGTTCTTACCGCAGCCCTCGTGGTTGACGACCAGCACGTCGCCGGTGAAGTACGCCGTCTCGAGCCGGATGACCTGCATTCCCTCACCGACCAGGGTGTCCTGGTGGGTTGGGATGAAACCGACCTCGACGGGATTGGCAGGATCGCTGATGTCGATCACGTACACGCCGCCATCAGGGGTGTCCTTACCGCCACCCTCCGGGCCGGCACACGCTTCGCCGCCCCAGCGGGCCAGGTAGGCGTAGTCGAGGTCGGGATCGACGGCTACGTCGGCGATCAGGCCGGGCTCCGCGTCGTGGACGGTGACTTGGCCGACGAGCTCTATCTTGCCCCAGGCTCCTTCGCCGAGCAGGTGGCCCTCATCGGAGCCATGCTGGTGCGCCATCGCCGCGATTGGCAGCAGCATGGACGCAGCGAGTGCAGCAGCAAAGATGACCGGTAAGCGCTTGGAAGTTCGCATTCGTCCTCATCTCCCCCTAGAGGGATCGCACGGTGGAGGCTGCGCAATGACACAGACGAAACTGGACGAAATGGACAGCGGCCGAGATCACCTCCCCCGTCTGCGCCGCTCGTCTGCTAGTGGGGCGTAAGCGTCAGCGTGTGCGCCAGACCTCTCTAAGACCGCGAAGTCAAGGTTAACATCCCAGTCAAGACGTTCCCGCCGCCGATGCGTAGACAGACGCGCGGGGTTAGGCTGGCGCCGGCTCTATCCACTTCGCCGCTGGCTCGCGGCGCAGCTTCAGAACTCGACAGTCGCGGGGATCATCCGGCTATTGTTGCGTACACCGGGCGGCTCGGATGCCGTCCCTTGGCACTGCCCGTACCAAGATTCTGGTTGCCGCACGATTGCTCATCTGCCGAGCCTCGTGTGGTCGACGCGCGAGATGACCGGCAGGGTCCTGCGCGGACTCGAGCGCGACGGGTTCATCGCGCGGGTTGGGCGGCGCGGCCTCGCCCTCCGCTCAGCCGAGGGCCTTCAGCGTGCCCTGTCGCAGCCGGCCTGGGAGCGCCACTGAGCGACGGGGTCAGGCATCCACGGACGGCGGCAGGGTGAGGCGCACCTGGGTTCCGCCGCCGGGAGAGCTCTCGATCTCGATCCGGCCGCCATGGGCCTCGACCAGGTTGCGGGCGATCGGCAGGCCGAGGCCGCTGCCGGGTGACCCGGGCGAGCGATAGAAGCGATCGAAGGCGTGCTCGAGCGCCTCGGGCTCCATGCCGGTGCCGGTGTCGCGCACCCCGACAACGACGCCGCCATCCGTGCTGCCGACGGTGACGCCGATGCTTCCACCCGCCGGCGTGAAGCGAAGCGCGTTGGCAATCAGGTTCCCGACGACCTGGCGGATCCGGGCCGGGTCGACGTCCATCAGCAGCGGGCCACCGGTCCCACCCACGGTGATCGTGACCCCGACAGCGTCGGCCGCGGGCTGGTGGCCGGCGGCGACGTCGCGCAGGAGCGCGGCAAGGTCGGTCGGCTCGCGGTACAGGCGAAGGCTGCCGGCCTCGCTCAGCGAGAGCGTCCGCAGGTCCTCCACCAGCCGGGCGAGGACGCGCGTCTCCTCGAGCACGGGGGCCAGGTGCGCCTCGTCGACTGGATAGAGCCCGTCGAGCATGCCCTCGAGCGTGCCCTGCATCACGGTGAGCGGTGTTCGGAGCTCGTGGCTCACGTCGGCGAGCAGGCGCCGGCGAGCCTCGTCGGTCGCTTCGAGCCGCTCGCTCATGGCATTGAAGGCGCGGGCCAGGCCGCGCACCTCGCCCGGGCCACCCTCCGGGACGCGCCCGGCGTAATCGCCGGCCTCGACGCGCGCCGCCGCCTCGATCAGGTCGCTCACCGGCGCCGCCGTCCGGCGTAGCAGGCGCAGGATGATCGCGAGGACGAGCACGAGCGCCAGGATCGGCACGAGCGCCGTCACGACGAGCGCGACACCACCGTCGAGGGCACGGCCGACGACCCACGCGACGAGGGCGACGAGCGAGCCGAGCAGCACGACGAAGAGCATCACGCCGGCGCCGATGCGCCACATGAACCGGCGGCGCATGGCGCGCCACACCTCGGGGCCCGGCCTGCCCTGCGGTGGGAAGGCCTCGCCCTCAGGCCACCACGGTGGGCGGCGGGAGCCCGGACCCCAGCCCTCGCGGCGCCACCGGCCCCGATGGCGGTCAGGCATCGGTCAACCGGTAGCCGACGCCGTAGACGGTGAGCAGATGTCGCGGCTCGTGTGGATCGGGCTCGACCTTGCGTCGAATGTTCTTGACGTGCGCGTCGATCGCGCGCTCGTAGGATTCGAAGGCCACACCGTGGATGGCGTCGAGCAGCTGTGAGCGGGTGAAGACACGCCCGGGCTGGCGCGCCATGGCCGCCAGCAGGCTGAATTCGGTGGCGGTGAGCTCGACCGACCGCCCGTCGACCTCGAGCCGCATGCGCGGCACGTCCAGCGTCAGCGCGCCGGCGCGTAGCAGGTCGTCCGACGGGTCGCTGTCCCGTCTTCGGAGCACGGCCCGCACGCGCGCCACCAGCTCCCGGGGACTGAATGGCTTGGTGACATAGTCGTCGGCCCCCAGCTCCAGGCCGATGAGCTTGTCCGTCTCGTCGTCACGTGCGGTCAGCATGATGATCGGCACATCTCCCTCCCGACGCAGGCGACGGGTGACATCGAGCCCGTCGAGGTGCGGCAGCCCGAGATCCAGGATCACGAGATCGGGATGCTCCGTGCGAGCGCGCATCAGCGCCTCCCTGCCATCGGCCGCAGTCACGACCGCGAAGCCGGCGCTCTCGAGGTAGTCGCGCACCAGCCGGGTGATCTTGGGCTCGTCGTCGACGACGAGGATGGTTGCCATGGTGCAGCGATGCTACGCGAGGGCGCGGCGGACATCGCCGCCGCGCCACCCGCATGGCGCCGGCTCAGCTGGTCGAGCCATGCGGCTCGTCGCGCTTGTGCAGCTCGCGGTGCATCTCCGCGATCCGCTCGCTGCGCGATTCCCAGCCGCCCGGACCACGTCCGCCGCCACCCCATCGGCCCCAGCCCACCGCCGCCCTGATCAGGCCGAAGAATAGGAAGATGGCTAGGATCCCGAACAGGATCCCGAAGAAGCCCGGTCCCCCGCCGTATCCGTAGCCGTAGCCGCCTCCCGCGTACGGCGGGTACACCACGGCCGGATCCTCGCCGGCGGCCTGGGCCGCGCGCGCGGCCTCCGCCACGCCCTCGCTGACGCCGGCGTTGTAGACCCCGATCCCTATTCCGACCACGACCGCGAGAACCACGATCATCGCCAGCACCCCGAAAAACCCTCGTCCGAACATCTGAATGCCTCTCCCTGTGTCGATCTGGTGTCGATCGCGTGTCGCGACCGATCGACCTTCAGGCTGACCCAGGGTTGTGCGCGAACTGTGAACGCGCCATGGAGACATCGCGTGGCGTGCGGAGGCGCCCGGATCGGTCTGCGTCGGTTCGGAGTGGGCGCGGCGTCGCCGTTGGTCAGGCTCGGCATAGCCGGAACGGTCACTCGTCGCGGGACGAGCAGGGTTCTAGTGTCTGCGGACCGGGGTCATCGATGCAGCAGGTGCAGCCGCACGAATGGCGCAGGTACGGGTTCGGTGGTCCGCCCGAGCCGTGGGAGCACGGCGCGCAACGAGACCTCGACCGCCTGTCGACCAGCTACTTCGTCGACATCCTCGAGTCACGCAGAATCGTCCTGGCCACGGGGCCGGAGGACGCCATGCGCATCCGCGTCGAGGAGCTGTTCACGACCGCGACCCGGCACAAGCACGAGATCGAGTACACCCTGCGCCACTGGGCCACGCCGGTCGAGCGTGCGCGCGTGGAGGATCGCCTGGGGTCGCTGATGCGCATCGGCCTGCGCCTGCGCGACCTCCGCGACTCGCTCCTCGCGGCACCAGAGCCGGCGCCTGGGCCGGAGCCGCTCCCGGCCGCCTGAGTCGAACGCACGCGGGCTCGACTGGCCCCTCGCGTGAGGAACGCGCACCTGCGACACTCCTGCGCATGCCGCGCATGCCGACCCTGGCCGACGTCAACGCAGCCCGACGGCGGCTCGACCGCATCGCCCTGCACACCCCACTGGAGCCGAGCACCGAGCTGGCCGAGACGACCGGCGCCGGCGAGGTGCGCCTGAAGCGCGAAGAGGTCCAGCCGACGGGGGCCTTCAAGATCCGCGGCGCGCACAACAAGGTGGCAATCGTCGCCGATGGCCGCCCCGAGGCCGGCCTGGTGACTGCCAGCAGCGGGAACCACGGGGTCGCCGTGGCGACGGCCGCCATCCGGCACGACATGCGCCTGACCGTCCTGGTCGGCCGTTCCGTCTCCCCCGCCAAGCTCGAGCGCCTGCGCGCTCTCGAGACGAGCCGCATCACCGTCGAGCTGGCGGGCAACGACACCGATGACGCCGAGGCAGAGGCGCGGCGTCGTGACGACGCGGGGCACGCCATCTACATCCCGCCCTACAACGATCCCGACGTGATCGCCGGCCAGGCCACCGTCGCCATCGAGATCCTCGAGGACTGGCCCGAGGTCGACACGATCGTCGTGCCGATCGGGGGCGGCGGGCTCATCGCCGGGATCGGCCTGTGGGCCAAGACTGTCAAGCCGGGCCTGCGGCTCGTCGGCGTGCAGCCTGCGGCATCGCCGCCGATGTACGCGCACATGGAGACCGGCTCCACGGACCCGATGCCCATCGCCCCGACGCTCGCCGACGGCGTGGCCGGCAACATCGAGCGCGACAGCATCACCTGGAAGCTGTGCCGCCAGCTCGTCGACGAGGTGCTCGTCGTTGACGAGGAGGAGATCGCATCGGCCATGCGCTGGGCCGTGGAGGTCCCGCACCTGCTCCTCGAAGGCAGCGCGGTGCTCGGGGTCGCGGCGCTCCGGGCGGGTTCACTCGACGTGTCGGGCCGCAACGTGACGGTGGTGACGACGGGCCGCAACGTCAGCGTCGAGACACTCCGGTCGGTCCTCGGCGGCGACGGCTGACCCGGCTCACTCGAGGGCGCCGGTCCAGCCGAGCTCGTCGTCCTCCGGTGCGCCCGCCTCGGTCAGGGCGGCGAGCTCATCCTCACGATCGCGGAAGGCCCTGCGCGCGTCCTGCGGCGAGACCGATGCGAAACGCACCGTGTCCCCGGGACGCAGGCGCGCCACGCGACCGACGTCGGCGCCGATGACGCATCCGGGGACGGGATAGCCGCCGGTCACGGGCCGATCGGCAAGCATCACGATCGGGTGTCCGTCGGGCGGGACCTGGATGGCCCCGAGTGGCAGGCCCATCGAGGCGACGTCGGACTCGCTGGGGGCCAGGTGCGGACCATCGAACCGTACGGCGGCTCGATCCGCCGCCGTCGACACCGTCCATTCCGCATCGGCCAGCGCGCCGGGGCCCAGGCTATCGACGTGCGGTCCATCGACGATCCGGATCGGCCCCTCCGGCAGCGCGCCAGTCCAGCGTCGCGCGACGTCCGACGCCGGTCCCAGCGCCATCACGTCCCCGGCCCGCAGCGCGCGACCCTCGAGGCCGCCGAAGCCCGAGCGCAGGTCCGTGGCGGCCGATCCGAGCAGCGGCTCGACCTCGATCCCGCCGGCCATCGCGAGATACGCGCGCGCTCCATCGCCTGCGCCGATCCGCAGCGTCGAGCCTTCGCGTGCCTCGTGGGTCACGAACGACGCGATCGCCAGCCCATCGAGCGAGGCCTCGAAGCGTGCGCCGGCCAGTGCCACCCGCGCCCGGGTGACGAACCGGAGGGTCGGCCCCACGAGGGTCACTTCGAGGAGTGCGGCATCGTCGGCATTGCCGACCAGTCGGTTGGCGAGCCGCGCGCTCCATCCGTCGGCGGCACCGCCCACCGGCACGCCGAGATGGCGCCAGCCGGGCCGCCCGCCGGCCGCCTGCACGCTGGTCAGCGAGCCGGGCTCGACGACCTCGATCATCGCGCCGGCTCGAACCGGACCCGATCGCCGGGCAGCAGCAGGACCGGCGGGTCCCGACGCGGGTCGAACAGCTCCACGTCCGTGCGGCCGATGACGCGCCAGCCGCCAGGGAGGTCGGCCGGATAGATGCCGCTCATGCGCCCCGCGATGGCGACCGAACCTGCCGGCGTCCGCGTCCGCGGCGTGGGGAGCCGATCCACCCGGAGGGCCGACGGCAGGTCGCCCAGGTAGGCGAATCCCGGCGCGAAGCCACAGAACAGGACGCGGAGCTCGGTGCCTGTGTGCAGCGCCACCACGTCGTCCGGCGTCTGCCCGGAGAGCGATGCGACCTCCTCCAGATCCGCTCCGTCGTAGACGACGCGGATGGTGTGCAGCCGGCCGGGTTGTGGCACCGATTCCAGCGTCGCGATGCGTTTCCTCAGCGCCGGGGCGAGCGCCCCCGGCCTGGCGCCGAGCGGTGCCACCTCCACCAGGACCGACGCCAATCCAGGTACAGCCTCGACCACGCCGCGGAGCGGGTCCGTGCGCAGCGAGGCGGCGAGCGACTGCGCCCGATCCGGCGAGCCGAGCTCGACGAGCAGCGCCGCCTCGCCGAATGGCCGGATCACCGGGCTGCGGGGGCGCTCACCGTGACGCCGGCCGCCTCCAGGGCGCGCCTGATGGCCGCGGCGATCTGCACCGCGCCCGGCGTGTCACCGTGGCAGCAGATGCTCTCCGCCAGCAGGGTGACGCGGCTGCCGTCGGATGCCTCGGCGCCGTCCCCCGTCGCGATCGACACGGCCTGTGCGGCGGCGGCGTCCGGGTCGGTCAGGAGCGAGCCGCGCTCGCTGCGCGGTTGGAGCGAGCCATCCGCGAGGTAGCGCCGGTCGGCGAACGCCTCTGGGACGAATCGGATTCCCACGTCGCTCGCGGCCGAGGCCATCGGCTCCGAGGAGGCGAGGCCGAACAGCGCCAGGTCGCGGCTGAAGCGTGCCGTGGCCCGGGCGATCGCCGCCGCCAGCGCCGGATCCCCGGCCGCCTGGTTGTACAGGGCGCCGTGCGGCTTGACGTGCTGCATCTCGAGGCCGGATGCGCGGCAGAAGGCCTCCAGCGCTCCGATCTGATAGCGCACCAGCGACTCGACCTCGTCAGGCTCGAAGGGGAGCGGCCGCCGCCCGAAGCCCAGCAGGTCCGGGTAGCCGGGCTGCGCGCCGATCGCCACGCCGGCCCTGCGGCAGAGGGCCACGGTCGCCTCCATGACTCGGAAGTCGCCGGCGTGGAAGCCGCACGCCACGTTCGCGCTCGTCAGGTGCTTCACCAGCCCCTCGTCGTCGCCCAGTGTCCAGCGCCCGAAGCTCTCACCCAGGTCGGCGTTCAGGTCCATGGATGGTCATCGTACGCGCAGCGCCGCTTGCAACGGGCGCTACGATCCGCTCATGACCGATACCGAGGCGCAGCCGCCTCCCCGGACGCCGTCCTCCACGGCGCCGCCCGAGCGGAGCGCGGACGGTCCGGGCATGTCGACGGTGGCCGTCGGCCTCGTCCTGGTGCTCATCGGCGCCGCCCTGTTTGCCGGCCAGCTGCTCAACGTCGGGATCGACGACATCGGCTGGCCCTTCTTCGTGATCGCCGCGGGCATCGCCGTGCTCGTGATCGGACTCGTGGTGGCCGGCGAGCAGGGCATGGTCATCGGCGGCACGGTCGCCACGACGGTCGGCCTGGTGCTGCTCTACCAGAACAGCACCGGCCGCTGGGAGACCTGGGCCTACGCCTGGGCGCTCGTCGGCCCCGCGGCGAGTGGCCTCGGCCTGGCGCTGTGGGGCGCCCGCACCGGGAGAGGCAGCGACATCCGCAACGGGACCTGGGGCGTGCTCGGCGGGCTGGCAATCTTCGCCATCGGCTTATTGTTCTTCGAGGGCGTGATCGGGATCGGCGGCGATCGACTGAGCCTGCCGGAGTGGCTGCTCCCGGTTGCGGTGATCGCGATCGGGGCAGTCGTGCTCGGGCGCGGCCTGCTCCAGCGTCGCGAGGCCTAGGTTCGCCTCGAGGTAGTGCCGGGCTGATGCCCGCGGACCGCGCGAGCCAGCTCTGATCCGCAGGCACGGATGCGACCCCGAGCAATCCACGCCTGTCCACCGGCGGAGCCGTATCCTTGTGGGTGACATGCCCTCCAACGACCCGATCGATGCGTTGAACCTGCTCAATGCCGGCTACGTCGCCGACATCTACGAGCAGTACCGCGCCGACCCGACGAGCGTCGACGCGGGCTGGCGCAGCCTCTTCGACTCGGGGACGGCCGGCTTCGAGCCGGTGAGCGCGCCGGCGGGGCCGACGAATGGAAGCCGCGAGGCCGATGCGGCTGCTGCGCCGGAGAAGGTGTCCCCCCCGGCGGCGCCGGTTCCCGCGGGGGCAACGCCGATCAGGGGCCCGGCCGCGCGGCTGGCCCAGAACATGGTGGCCAGCCTCGGCGTGCCGACGGCAACGAGCTTCCGGGACGTCGACGTCGCGACGCTGGAGGCGCGTCGGAAGGAGCTGAACGAGCAGATCGCCCCGCGCAAGGTGAGCTTCACGCACCTTATCGGCTGGGCGATCGTACGCAGCAGCATCGAGCAGCGCTCGATGACCCACTACTACGCCGAGACGGACGGGCAGGCGTTCCGCGTGGATCCCGGGAGCATCAACCTGGGGCTCGCCGTGGACGTCGAGCGCAGGGATGGCTCCCGCTTCCTGGTCGTGCCGGTCATCAGGGGGGCGGACGAGATGGACTTCCGCGCCTTTCACGCTCGCTACGAGGAGGTGGTCGAGAGGGCGCGGACGAACAAGCTCTCACCGGACGACTTCATCGGTGCCACGATCACGCTCACCAACCCGGGAACGCTGGGAACCACCGCCAGCGTCCCGCGGCTGATGCCGAGCCAGGGCACGATCGTGGCGACCGGCACGATCCGCGACGTGGGGGGCGCTCGACGCATGACGATCACGTCGACCTATGACCACCGGATCATCCAGGGTGCCGAGTCCGGCGCGTTCCTGCGACGCATCGACGGCCTGCTCTCCGGCGCGGACGGCTTCTATTCGGACGCATTCGTGGCCCTGGGCGCCCGCGCCGCCGACGTGACGACCGCCGAGCGCATGCCGTCGCCGGCCGAGGCCGCGGGAGCGCCGGCCGTCGAGACCGCCGTCGCGACGCCCGCTGGCGACGCCCACGAGCTGGTCAAGGCTGTCGCGGCCGGCATGGCGCTGGTCAAGGCGTATCGCCACTTCGGACACATGGCGGCGCGGCTCGATCCGCTCGGTGCGGAGCCCCGAGGCGACCCTGCTCTGGACCCGGCGCCGCTGGGCCTGACGCCGGAGAACATGCGCAGCGTGCAGGCCGAGCTGATGCGCATCTACGTGCCGGGCGAGACGCTGGCAGATGCGCTCCCCCACCTCCAGGAGACGTACAGCGGGACGATCGCATACGAGGTCGAGCACATCGGCAGCCACGAGGAGCGCGTCTGGCTGCGGCGCGTGATCGAGTCCGGCGAGCACCGGCGGCCGATGGAGGCCGAGGACCAGGTGGCCTTGCTGGAGCGGCTGATCAGCGTCGAGACGCTCGAGCGATTCCTCCACAAGGCGTACCTGGGTCAGAAGCGCTTCAGCATCGAGGGCCTCGACGCCATGGTCCCGATGCTCGACGTGATCATCGGCGACGCGGCCGACCAGGGCGCGCGGAAGGTGATGATCGGCATGGCGCACCGCGGCAGGCTCAACGTGCTGGCCCACGTCGTCGGCGTGAGCTACGAGGCGATCCTGGCCGAGTTCGAGGCGGGACGATCGGGCGGCGACGCGGCGCCCACGGCGCCCAAGGGCGGCCTCGACGACGTGAAGTACCACCTCGGCGCGGAGGGCGGATACCTGACGGCCGACGACGAGGAGGTGCGCGTCGTCCTCTCCCCGAACCCGAGCCACCTTGAGGCGGTGGACCCGGTGATCGAAGGCAGGACGCGCGCGGAGCAGACCGATCGCTCCGGGGCGGTGGCATCGGTCAACCCCGCGTCCACGCTGCCGGTGCTCATCCACGGCGACGCCGCCTTCGCCGCCCAGGGTGTGGTGGCCGAGACGCTCAACCTGGCTCGCCTCGACGGCTATGCCACCGGCGGCACGGTGCACCTCATCGCCAACAACCAGGTCGGCTTCACGACCGGCCCGCGCGAGGGCCGCTCGACCGACTACTCATCGGACCTGGCGAAGGGATTCGATACGCCGATCATCCATGTCAACGCCGACGATGCCGAGGCCTGCCTGGCGGCCGCGCGGCTGGCCATGATGTATCGCGAGCGCTTCGGACACGACGTCGTGATCGACCTGGTCGGATATCGTCGCTATGGCCACAACGAGGGCGACGAGCCGGCCTACTCGCAGCCCGACATGTACGCCCGCATCGCCGAGCATGCGACGGTGCGCGAGCGATACCAGGCTCAGCTCGTCGCGGCTGGCACGATCACCGCCGAAGAGGCGAAGGCGAAGGTCAAGGAGGCCCAGGCCGACCTGGCGGAGCGCCAGCGATCCGTGCGCACCGGCGCCGAGGAGAGCGGCGAGGGCGAGCTCGACCGCGGCTCGGAGGCCATTCCGCAGGAGGCCACGGCCGAGCCGCAGACGGCGGTGCCGCTGGATCGGCTGCGCGAGCTGAACGGCGCCCTCTCCGCCGTGCCGGATGGCTTCACCATCCATCCCAAGCTCGCAAAGCCGTTCGAGCGCCGCGGAACGGCTCTCGACAGCGACGACCCGGCTGTCGACTGGGGCCATGCGGAGCTGCTGGCGTTCGCCTCGTTGCTCACCGAGGGGACGCCGATCCGGCTCACGGGCCAGGACACCGTGCGCGGTACGTTCAGCCAGCGCCACGCTGGCCTGTGGGATGCGCGCACCGCGGAGCGCCACGTCCCGCTCCAGCACCTGCCGGGCCAGCAGGCATCGTTCGAGCTCCACAACTCGCCGCTGTCGGAGTACGCGGCGCTCGGCTTCGAGTACGGCTACGCGGTCACCGCGCCCGATGTCCTCGTCCTGTGGGAGGCGCAGTACGGCGACTTCGTGAACGGGGCGGAGATCATCCTCGACCAGTTCCTCGTCTCCGGCCTGGCGAAGTGGCGCCTCACCTCGCGGCTCACGCTGCTCCTGCCACACGGCTACGAGGGGTCGGGACCGGAGCACTCGTCGGCGCGGCTCGAGCGCTTCCTGGCACTCGGCGCCGAGGGCAACATCCGGGTCGTGTACCCGACCACACCGGCGCAGTACTTCCACCTGCTGCGACGCCAGGCGCGCCATGCCGATACCCGCCCGCTCGTGCTCATGACGCCGAAGTCGCTGCTGCGGCTGCCACGTGCGATGTCGCGCCCCTCCGAGCTCGCCTCCGGCGCGTTTCTCAGCGTCCTCGACGACCCGCGCTTCGCCGACGATGGAGCGGCGGCGAAGGTGCGCCGGGTCCTGGTGTGCAGTGGCAAGATCTACTACGACCTCACCGGTGCGCCGGAGTTCGAGGCGGCGGCCGACGTGGCGATCATCCGCGCCGAGCGCCTCTATCCGTTCCCCGACGGCGACCTCCAGGCGGTGCTCGATCGCTACGTGAAGATCGAGTCGTTCGCCTGGGTCCAGGAGGAGCCGCGCAACATGGGCGCGCGCAAGTTCGTGCTTCCGCGCATCCGGCACCTGGTGCCGTACAAGATCCCGCTTGGCGACATCTCGCGTCCCGAGCGCTCGCGTCCGGCCGAGGGCTACCCGGCGGCGCACCACGTCGAGCAGGCCCGCATCGTGCGCGAGGCCCTCACCGGGCGCTGATCGGCCCCACGGGTCCGGGCGCATGCCAATCGGGTTGGCGCTGCGACCGCCGAACCGATGCCTCCCGGACCGGGTGCCAGCCAGGTTGGCCAACCACCGGCGAAGAGCAGATCGTGCCAGTCAGGTTGGCCGATCGGCGACAGAGACAGCGGCGTTCGCCACCCCGTCCGTCACAGGGCCAATGAGGTTGGCGTTCCGCCCGCGACGGAACCAGCGGACGGCTAGGCCGCCACGACCGGCGCCCGCCGGTGCTCGCGAAGGTGGAAGAACAGGTCGATCAGCGTCTTCAGGCCGACCAGCAGGACGAGTGCGGCAAACGGCGTCCCGAAGAATCCCACCAGGAAGGCGCCAGCCAGAACCGTGATGTGGAGCACGAAGACCCGTCCGTAGACGCTCATCATCTGCTGCTCGGGCGACACGTGCAGGTACTCGCCGCGACCGAGGTAGTTCACGAAGAAGCTGACTCCGTGGCTCAGCGCCAGCCCCAGCGCGGACAGGCCGACGCCCTCGACCGGCAGCGGGCCGAAGTCCATCGGTCCGAGCCCCGAGGCAGCGGGGCCGACGCTCGACAGGCCGGCGAACACCGGCAACAGGAACACGAAGATGCCGTGAACGACCCAGAACATGCCGTAGTGGAAGGTGAAGAAGCCGATGATCCCGCCCCGGGCCAGCCCGGCGGCCAGGCCGGTCATGCGGATCGTCATGCGGGACCCGCCCACGCCCAGCGTCGACGGTCCCTGCGCGCGGGCGATCTTGAAGACGTTGATGGCGCCGACGATGCCCGACTCGATCCAGTAGAGCACCAGGATCAGCATCAGCGACCAGCCCCAGAAGGCGACTCCGACGAGCGGGACGAGGTTGACGGCCACGAGAAGGGCAGCGGACAGCCAGCGCATCGGAGCCGATGATACGCGGGCGCTCCCTATACTCGGCCGCGTGACCGGCCCACCCCTCCTAGAGCGATACCGAGACCTGCTCGCGCGAGACGGCGAGGCCTTTCCCATTTCGCTGGGAGAGGGCGGCACGCCGCTGATCCACGCCCGGCGGCTGGGAGCCGAGTTCGGCCTCGAGCGGCTGCACCTGAAGTTCGAGGGGCCCAACCCGACCGGCTCGTTCAAGGACCGCGGCATGGTCCTCGCCGTGAACCGCGCGGTTGGCGAAGGTGCGCGGGCGGTGGTCTGCGCCTCGACCGGCAACACGTCGGCGTCGGCTTCCGCCTATTCCGCCGCGGCCGGTCTGCCCTGCCACGTCATCCTGCCGGCCGGCAAGGTCGCCCGCGGCAAGCTGGCCCAGGCCCTCGCCGCCGGCGCGCAGCTCATCATGGTCGACGGCAACTTCGACGCCGCGCTCGCCGCCGTTCGCCGCCTGGGCGAGGAGGGAGTCGCGGCGGTGGTCAATTCGATCAACCCCGATCGGCTCACCGGTCAGCAGACGGCCGCCTTCGAGATCGTGGACGACCTCGGCGACGCGCCGGACGCCTTGGCGCTGCCGGTCGGGAACGCCGGCAACATCACCGCCTACTGGCGCGGGTTCCACCGGTATGCCGATGCCGGACGCACGCCTGGCGGCAAGCTCCCGCGCATGCTCGGCTTCCAGGCGGAGGGCGCGGCGCCGATCGTCCGCAACGAGCCGGTGGAGTCACCCGAGACGGTGGCCACCGCCATCCGCATCGGCAACCCTGCCTCCTGGGCCGGCGCCGTGGCGGCGCGGGACGAGTCGGGGGGCGTGATCGAGACCGTCACCGATGGCGAGATCATCGAGGTCCAACGCATGATCGTGCGACTCGAGGGTGTGTTCTGCGAGCCGGCTTCGGCGGCGGGCGTCGCCGGCGTTCGCCGCCTCGCCTCCGAGGGGCGCATCGGACCGCATGAGGTCGTCGTCTGCGTGCTCACCGGCCACGGCCTCAAGGATCCGGACGCCGTGCAGGCCGAGGAGGGGTCGCTGACACCGATCCCCGCCGACCTTGATTCGATCCGGAAGGCGATGGGGCTCTAGCCGGGAGCCACATCCTGGCGCTCGCGCGACCGAGCGCGCGGCGTGGCGGTCACGCTCGGCGGAATGACCGGACCGTTGGCGCCGAACACGATCGTTTTGCCACTGGACGCGGCGAGATGCTGGAGCAGTCGTAACTGAAGGATCGCCGGACTCTCGTCGACGAGCCGCGCTGCGTTCGCCAGATTGCGGAGCGCAGCCGTTCCGCGCGAGCCCGCTCCAGCATGGCGAGTCCCTGCTGTCGTGCCTCGACCACCCGCGCAAAGAGGCCAACTCGCGAGGCGGCGCTCGCGGCCCGTTCGGTCACCTGCGGACCGATCTCCGCACGAGCGGCGACCACGTCCTCGATCGCCCAACTTCCCACGACTTCTCGCAGCGCGATCTGGAGAGCGATATACAGCTCGCCCGC
>Ga0136633_1001641_pt1 | contig 16338 bp, 12 predicted proteins | sample AntDrymeUQ832206_2_FD_105494 | JGI IMG/M metagenome (GOLD analysis project Ga0136633, IMG submission 105494) | Polar desert sand microbial communities from Dry Valleys, Antarctica - metaG UQ83 (22.06) | ecosystem: Environmental > Terrestrial > Soil > Desert | place: Antarctica: Dry Valley...
AACAGAAGGGAAAACGATTGATGGACCAGACACTGAAGGCCTACGTGTGGTGCAAGAGCCTCATCTCCACCCTCGTGCAGCACGACGAGGCGGGTGAAGGTGTGATCTCCACCGCCATGGCGGTCTATCGCTAACCACATCTTCGGTCAGCGTCATCACCTCGCACCGTCTGTTGTCGCTGTCATAGCCTACCGGCGCACTGTGACGGCGGTGTGAAGCGATGCCCCGGGTAGCTCCTTATCCCTGTTCGAAGCTCGACTGCTAACCGAGAGACGGGCACTCAGATAGGAGCCGTACCGGGCGCTCCTCGGCGCGGAAACGCGGCCAGGGTCGATTCTTCAGCAGGGGCCAGAGAAAGGCCTCCCGATGCGCTGTGCCGTCGTCGCCGGCGCCATGTACCCGGCCGCCCCGAGACAATCGACCACGCCGTCGGCCCGTTGGTCCGGGCCGACGGCGGCTGGATCGGTTGAGTTGTCTGTGCAGGAGTCGAGCGCAGCTACGAGAACTCCCCCCACGCGGTTGCTCCAACCCGATCTTCCATGGCTCCGCCGCCGACCTGACCACCCTGAGGCCGGTGGCCGCTGCTCCGGCTCGTCGAGAACCGGAGCAGCGGCTCCGTCGTCATTGGCCTAGCCCGTGGCGCACGGCACAGCGGGATTAGTCGTCGTTGGTGATCGTCGCAGTCCCAAGCGACTTGGAGATCGACACGCCTGTGTAGCTCGTCAACATGACGTAGAAGTATTCGTTCGGCTCAACCTGGGTGTCGCCGGTGATCGTCACGGGCACAGTCTTGGTGGTCTCGCCGGGGCCAAAGTTGAGCGTCGTAGGCGGACGGCTCACGTAGTCGGAGCCAGCGACAGCCGAACCGTTCATGGTCTGGAAGGTCACCGAGACGGAGCCCGTGACAGAACCCGACCGTGTGACGGTGAAGCTCGCCGTCCTGGTGCCCGAGTTGCCCTCCACAACCGTGATGTCGTTGATGGCGAGACTGGGCGTTGCCGGCGCGGTGTCGTCGTTCGTGATGGTCGCTGCACCCGATCCATCGTCGATGGTCGCCCCCACCGGGTTCACCAGGTTCAAGTAGAACACCTCGCCGGGTTCTACCGTCGTGTCCCCCAGGATGGTTACGGGGACGTTCTTGCTTGTCTCCCCGGCAGCGAACGTCAAGCTGGTCGGTGCGAGGCCGATGTAATCCGAGCCGGCTGTGGCCGAGCCATTTGCCGTCTGGTAAGCAACGGACGCGACGCCAGTCGAAGCGCCCGAGCGTGTGACGAGGAAGTTCGCCACCTTGCTTCCGGAGTTGCCCTCGATCACCGAGATGTCGTTGACGGCGAGCCGCGAAACCGCTGAGCCCAACGTGAAGCTCCGGGTCTCGCTCCACCCAGACTCACTGCTACCGGCACCGAGCGCCTTGGCTCTCCAGTAGAGCGTCGTGCTCGACGGGGCGTTGCTGCTGCAGAACTGCGAGTCAAGAACGTCCCCGCTGGCGACTCTCCCGCTCGGCTCGAAGGTGGCGGTCCTGTTCACCTCGTACCTGTAGGCCTGGCTGCTCCCGGTCCAGATGATGCAGTAGCTGCTACCCGTCAGCGTTGCCCCGCTGGCTGGGAAGGTCTGGGCGGGCGTCGCGGGCGTCGAGGGCGGAGGCGGGGGCGCGATGTAGGTGGGAGCGAGCGGGAGGGGGTAGGTAGCAGCAGCGAAACCCGGTTCGAACGAGAACTGGCTGTTGGTGACGCCGGTCAGGGTGATGTCTTTCGCAACCGCCGATCCCTTGGAGATAAGGCCGGTGGACCCGTCGAAGGTCACGGTGCCGTTGGGAGCGAACATCAGCCCGGTATTGGTATTGCCAGTCGACCCGATGGTGGCGTTGCCGCCCGCCATCATCAGCATGCCGTTCGCAGGGTCGCCAGAGACGAACGTTGACGCCGTGCTCTGGTCGATAATGTTGCCGGTAGCGATCAGGCACACCTTGGAACTGAGCTTGACCGCCCTGATGGTGATGTCGCCCTCGACGTAGAGGCAGACCGGCGGGAGGGGAGTATTCACATTGTCGATTACGAGCGGTCCTTGAATGTGGACGCTGCGATCCCGGTAGTAGGAGAACGGGTAGTTGAGACGAGGCACGGGAACTGGAGCGGCAACAGTAGGGAACGTCGAGTTCGTATTGCCACTCATCGTCACAAAGCCCGGGCTCGTCAGCCAGAGCGGCTGAGCCAGGTTTGTCCCCGTGTTGTAGGTGGCCTTGAACGTTCCAGCACGCAACATCCCCGAGATCGAGGTTCCGGTCGCTGCGTTAACCTCCAGCTTGCCCTCGGCATCCATCGTGAAGCGGTTGAAGATGAGCGGTCCGGAGTTCCAAGTGGGTGCTTCCCATCCGGCGATGTCCCGGGCATAGCTGTCGCAGTTCGTAACGCCAGCCCCTTCCAGGGTCCAGGAGGCGTTCCCTCCTGCCGACTCTGTGAACGGATCCGTTCCGCACTTGTGGCGAACCCATCGGACTCCGCTCGTGGCGTCAGTCCAGGGAGTGGAGATGGTCGCCCTGTCTCTGATGATGCCGTTGGCGTCGATCGGGGCGGTGATCGTAGGGTTTGCGATCGAAGGGGGGACCGTATCAATCTTAGTCTGTAAGTCCTGCTCAACTCCAGTAATGTCGTTGATGCGATTCCGGTATCGAAGGACATGTATCCCATCCCCGTTGACGGCTATGGCGCGATCATATGTACGCCACGTTCCGCCATCCAGAGAGTATTCCAAAGTCATTGGGTATCCGCAGCCATTAATGTCCCACCCGGTTAAGGAAACGGACACATTCGACCGAAACCACCCGTCGTCGCCCGGAAGCCCGCTTGCCAACGCTTCAGAGACCGGGTGGGGAACGCAGCCGGTTCCTCCACCCGCACCTGTATTGTTCGGGCGGCAGATCGAGGTGGTACACATCCGCCAAACCCCGTTCGGCGCCAGACGGCGCGGTCCGTTCCATGTGTAGACATCGAAACTCACAAGGTATTCGTAGCCAGGTAGCAGTAATGCAGAAGCGAAGACATCGGCTTTGGTAGTACCGAGTGACCCGTACGGGAAGGTCTCGCTGTGGACGACGGTCCACCCGTATCGAGGATCGTACTTGGTGATGTTGACCTTCGATAGGCCACCATTGCCATTGGACTCAGCGTGCACGCCGATGTTGACCGAACCGGACACTACGCTGCCGTCGCTCGGGGTTGGAGGAGAAAGCCACCATCCTCCAGGCGTAGTCGGCGCAGGACGGTCGCCAACGCGCTCGAAGTGTATGAAATTGTCAGGCCAAGCAGGCGAATCTCTGTCGATTCGCCAACGATCCGTCGTATTGAGTCCATAGTTGTCGTCAGTGACTTCGATGTACCTGTCTGTTACCAGCTCAACGTACGCCACATGTCCGAAGGGCCCGCCATTCCACTGAGCCACCGATCTCGCCGCCGGAGATTGATCAACCGGCGTGTTAGCGGCGTACGCCTTAGACGCCCATTCGTTGGCGTTGCCGCTCCACATCGGGTCCTTAAGTCCGTCTTGGGCGACTCGATATGCAGCGTACAGCGTGCAGTTGTGAAGCCCGAACTCGTTGCTGCTCGCCTGACCGGTCCCATACTTCGCGCCCCACCAACCAGTAGAATCGCCGCGGTATCCGCCCCCGGTGCACGTATAGTCAGGCGTCGGCCCGCAGAGCTGCGTGACGCCCGCTGGCACAGGAGCGCCATGAGGGAGCGAATGCGGCGTGCCCGTCGCTGGCGCCGCGAGAGCACCCGAGGTGACAGTCAGGCAGGCGCAGACGAGCAGGGAGATCAGCGTGATTCGCCCAACCGGACGGTTGCCTCGGCGGCGATATCCCAGCAGGCCCAGAGGGACCGCGCAGGCCGCGACGATGCGGGCGATTAGCAAGCGCATGCAGCTACCTCCTTTAGGGCGCTGGAGCAAGAGACCCGGCGCGTTTAACGATTACACCCCGACACGCATGAGAGGGCCTGTCCTTGAGGCAGCCCTGTCCGCAAAGCGGCGAAGATGGGACAGGGGTGCGCCGAGTCGCTGGGTAGGGGATCATGAGCGGCGTGGCGGCGCCTGGGATCAGCTTTCCGAACCCTCAACTCGACGACCACATCCTCGGCCAGAGCGCACTTCTGGTTGGGAGCTACCGGGTACTCGCTCACGTGAGCCTCATGCTTCGATCCACCAGGGCGGCCAAGGAGGCGCGGCTGCCGCTGGCCTTGGCGGCTGCATGCGTCGCAGCCGATCTTGGCTTGACCGGCTTCCTCCGTCGTTCGAGGAGGGAGTGGTTCCTGCTGCGCCTCGCCCACGACGCCGTCGAGGCCGGGGTTTGGGCGGCGAGCGCCCACGGTCACCCCACTATCACCGAGAGCGCGAACCTCTTCCCGGTAGGCCTATCCGTCGAGGCTGCTTACCGCGCCGGACGCCGCACAGGTCCGCTGCGCCTTTCAGATCTGCGATGCCTTTTGCCAACGGCGATCACTGCGTTCGTGGCGGGTCATGCCCGGCGGCGCCGAGGAGCGAAGCCCCGATACGGATTTGCGGGTTGGGGACTTGCGGGGACCGTCGCCGGGTTCGCACTCGGACGTAACCAGCGGGCAGCGGAGCGACGTCTGGTCGAGGGATGGCGCGACCACACGGGCCCCCGTGTAGAGGCGGCGTGGTGGCTTGGCCAGCACGATCTGGCGACCGACGAGCGAAGCACCCGTAGCCCCCATCACCTGACGAAGGAACTGCTCATGATGGAGAGCCAGTACGGCTCGACCAGAGCACGTGATGTCCGCTCGACGCTGGAGGCCCGCAAGCAGGAGGTCCGGGACCTCACAAGACAATTCGGCGATTACCTCGGCCGGGCGGTCATCGGCCGGACAGTCTCGCCACCGGGCGCCTGGTCAGTGAGGCTTACGCCCGAGCAAGTCGTAATGCTGCACAGCGCCCTCCCGCCTGCGGGCAAGAGCCTGCACGTGATCGAGGTGCTGAACGAGGTTGAAGCAAGACGTCCAGGAGGCGAGGTCCAGCTTCGGTGCGGGGATCTATCCATCGTCCTCCCAGCCGCCGCAGCACCCGAGCGTTGGCGGGGCGACGCAGCCGCCGTGGGCTTCCTCTTCGGGGCACTCACGAAGCTCTACCCGGCCGTGCCAGAACTCGGCGGTGTCCCCCCGTGGGCCGTGATCCCGCCCGCCCTGATCGACGTGATGGGGGCCTTCTCGTACAAGAGAGACGCTCCGAACCCCGATCCGAGTGCGGAGGACGCGGCTGCGCAGGCCGGCGCCCCCCTCCAAGTGGCGCTCCTGTCAGGGCTGCTGCTGGCGGCGGGATCGGGAGCCACGGCCCGCTCCTACTCAAAGGGTGGTGTCCAGCAATACCCCGGAGGTGAGGGCCTCTGGGGATTTCACATCCTTCTCGCCCGCTACTACGCGCATCTGTCGCAGCGTCAGCGGGCCTGGGCATGCCTCGGCTCGGTGAGCATCGCTTCCACAGCGGTGACGTTGCGATGGCTTCGTACCGGGGAGCGACTCGATGCCGCTTCCGCTGTGGAGGCCGGGTTGGCCGCCCTCGTCCCGTTCACCTCGGGTTTCGGCCTCGGCGGGCGACTGCTCCAACAGTCCTTCTCCGCCGATCGGGCGATGTCCGACGCGTCGGTCAGGGCACTGGACGCAGCACGAGCCGAGGGGGCTGAAGCCGAGGCGAGACGGTTACTTCAGTGGATCCGCGACGCCGAGGCCGTTTTGGCGGCAATCCCGGATATTCCCACCGACGAGGCGGCAGTATTGCGCACAAGATTCGAGGAGGTGCGGGTATGGCTAGCCAACAGAACCTAGTTCTCATCGTGGAGGACCTGTGGGAGTTCTCTATGCACCTCCGACAAGGGCTTGTCCAGGTCTGGCAGCCCCGGACGCTCGAAGTGAAGACGTGCACACATAAGGCAGCTTTCACCTTCTCGGATGATCAATGGCTTGAACTCCTCAACGATGGTCTCCGTGCTGTCTTCGTCGATGCGCATGACCTGTCACGTGAACGCGCGTGGAGTCGAGGAGCTGAAGACTTACCATTCCCGCTCGCAGGAGCGGACGTCGGAAAGAGGATCTTGGCTCTTCCCGAGCCGCCTCGCCTCATCATGTACTCCGGTGAGATGACGAACCCAATGATAAACGTAGCCCTTCGACAAGCGACACAATACGGGGCCAACGGGTACTATGACGCAGACGCGCTTTTGGATCCCGGGACACTTCGTTCAGCAATAGCGGACAGTGTTCCCCGAGGACAGTTCCCTCCGCCAAGCGGTGAAGATCTAGCGACGTACGCGGGTGCCTGGCACGCAGCTCACGAGGCTCACCAGAGGCCGGGTTCTGGAGTATTCAATCTTCTGGTTGGCGGCGAGGAGGCCATCAAGTCACTACGGGCGTTGCCGACGACTGCCCGAAACACGACGCAGAAGGCATTACGGCGCCTAGCAGGCCGGAGCGGGTTTGCCGACCTGAAGTATCGACCATGGGATGACATCGCACGACGAATGCAGGAAATCGTTGGGGTGGACAAGCCAACAAAGCGGAAGGGCACGGACAGCGGCGACTTACCCCCAGGTTCCGGCAACAGGTCCGACGGTGATATAGCCCCCAACGAACATAGCAATGTGGTCGTCACATCTAGCAACGGTCAGGATCTGTCGGGACGAAAAGGGGGAACGGGTGACGGGGCCGGCGTCGCCTAGGAATGCCGCAGCGGAGCGGAACCCAGCACGTCAAACCTCCGGGCCCAGTGCCCGCGCTGGCCAACGCCATGGTCGCGTCGCCGTCGAGAGGCAGAAGCGCGCTGCTCAGACGCCTCGCCGCACAGGTTGCCTCGGCTTCGCAGTTGAGGGCGAGAGGCACTGAGTGGACGTCCTGGAGCTTGTGGGGAGGTTTGGCAACCACGTCGACGCCACGTCGGCGACGGTTTTCATCGGCGCAGGGCTCTCGCTCGCCGCCGGATACCCGGCCTGGACGGCTCTGGTCGAGCCATTGCGGGGCGAGCTGGGCATCGAGCCGCTTCACGACCTCCCTCAGCTCGCCCAGTACTTCGCTGACGCGGCCCCTGGCGGTCGCCCCCAGCTCGACCAGAAGATCCGTTCGATCCTCCAAGCCGTCGGCGATCCACCCCCTACCGCCACACACCGTCTTCTCAGCGAGCTTCCCGTAACCGAGTTTTGGACGACCAACTACGACGCGCTCATGGAGCGGGCCATGGCCAACGTTCAGGTCTTCGTCAACGACGAGCAGCTAGCGCAGACCATCGAGCCCGAGAGGCGCAAGGTCTACAAGATGCACGGCTCCCTCAACCCCCCGGGAGAACTGGTCCTCACGCGCGACGACTACGAGCGCTATCCCTGGGATCGACCACGGTTCTGGGCACTGCTGCAGGCCCAGTTCCTGACACGGAGCTTCTTGTTCCTTGGGTTCAGCTTCACCGATCCGAACATGGAAGTCGTGTTCCGCCTTGTCAGGCTGCACGCCTCGGACGTTCACCGAGAACATTTCGCCGTCCTGAAGCGGCCCGGGGCCACCGGGAACCCGACCGAGGATGATCGGGCACGACGATTGTTCGACCTGCGCGTTGGCGATCTCGACCGCGTCGGCGTGCACGTCGGTGTGATCGACGACCACGTAGAGGTCGAGGGCCTCCTGCGGCGCCTTGTGGCGAGGTGTCGCCCGTCCCAAGCAATGGTGTCAGGATCGGCACCGGGAGGTGCGCCTCGCCTTGGGATCGGGTCCGGGTATCCGACCGCCCCGCTCCCCGACTCACTTGTCGAGGTAGCGAAGGCCATAGGAGCCAGGCTGGCTGACACCGACGTCCGAGTGCTCGCTGCCGGGGAGGCTGGGGCCCATGTCGGCTACGAGTTGGTTCGTCAGTTGCTCCACCGTGATCTCTATCAACCTGGACGATTCACCCTCGTACGCCGCGTGCGAGACGGACCTCTGGACTTCCCCGATCTGCGACTTGGGGAGATCACCTTCACCGGGGAGGATCCGAACGACATCCGCTCATCAGCGCTCGGTCAAGTACGGGCGGTGCTCGTACTGGCGGGCGGAAACGGTACGCAGCAAGAGGTGGACCGAGCGGAGGCCGAGGGCCTTGGGATCGTTCCCGTAGGCTGCACCGGCGGAACAGCGGAGGTCGTCTGGCACCGTCTACGAATTGGTCTCGACACTCTTCTCCTGGGCGGCCGTGCGGTGAACCCGACCGATTTCGAGCTGTTGATGAATCCGGACATCAACGCAGCAGCGGCGGCGTCCGTGCGGCTCCTCTCTCAGGCCCTGTTCCTGTCGTGACCAGCCGGGCGGTTGGGTCGGGACGGGTTGCGGGTCATTGTCGTACCCCCCGCGTACGATGGCCCTGTGTGGATCGAGACCGAGACATTGCCGACCGATCCCGATCCTGACGTCGAGGTGGCAGCCCGCATCCTGGCCGTCGCCCAGCGCAGACAGGACGGATGGTGCCCCGCTGAGGATCTTCCTATGTTGCTCGACGGCGACCTGGTCGGGGCGACGCTCGACTTCGCACCTTGGGCACGTCGTCTTGACGAGCTTTTGCGACGCCGGCCGGCGGTCACGGTCGCCGTTGATGGTGGCGCTACTTACCCTCGCAACCTCCGATATATAACTGGTCGACCGGCATTGCTGTTTCTGGACGCAACGATGCAGCCCGACGACGACCGCGCCGTGGCGGTAGTCGGAAGTCGACGGGCGGACGACGGGGCGATCGAGGCGACCACTGCCATCGCAATGGAACTGGTGGAGCGGAACTACACGGTTGTCTCTGGCCTGGCCCGGGGCATCGACACCGCCGCCCACAAGGGTGCGCTCGCTGCTGGCGGCCGAACGATCGCCGTCGTCGGTACGGGCATCGATGAGGTATTCCCTCCCGAGAACGGAGGCTTTATCGACCGGATTCGGGCGGCGGGCGTGATCATCTCGCAGTTCCCACCGGGACATGGCCCGACCAAGACCACGTTCCCGGCACGGAACGCCGTCATCGCCGGGCTCTCACTCGGCAGTCTCGTCGTGACTGCGAGCGAGCGGAGCGGTACCCGGATCGAGATCGACCGGTCCCTGGCGCAGGGCCGCCCGGTCTTCCTCTGGGAGCCACTTCTGGGCTCGCAGCGATGGGCACAGACGTTGGCCGCCCACGATCTGGTTCACCTCATTAGTTCGCTCGACGAGCTGGACCAAGTTCTTGGAGACATGGCCAGTTGACTCCCGGGGACCTACGGCGGATCACCGACGCGATTGCGCCGGAAATGATCGCAGTGCCGGCGGACGGCCCCGACGTATGCCCGATGTGTCGGAGCTGGCGCGCCGAGAGCTTTGATCTTTGCAACAACTGCGCTCAAGCCATCGATGATCTGTCAGCCCCATGCCAGTTCGTGATACCTATCTCGCTCTACGCCAAGCCGTCGCCCATGCGGGACCGACTGACCTTCTACAAGGACCCCGTGGAAGCCGATCATGCTCGCTTTCCTGACGAAGTCGCTGCGATCCTCGACCGCTTCTTCTTTGAGCATGGCGACCGGTTACGCGTGCGCACCGGCGGCTGGGACCGAACCTGCGTCGTCCCGTCAGCCAGCCGCCTCCCGCCCCACCCGCTTGAGACGGCACTTGCGGCCTTTAGAGCGTCGTTCGTGCAGGTCCCAGATGTCCTCCTGACCCGCCACGTCGGGGAGGTCGGTCATCGCAAGCTCAGCGATGATGCCTTCCGCCCAACATCGGACATTCGGGGGTCGAGGCTGCTGATCCTCGATGACGTCTACACCACCGGTGCCCGGTGCCAAAGTGCGGCATCTGCGTTGACGCTCGCCGGCGCCGAAGTGGTCGGCATCGTGGTCGTGGCCCGTCGAGTGAATCGTGACTGGACTGAAGGGGTGCAGGCGCTGTGGGATCGCCAGGCGGGAGCGGCGTACGACTTCGGGCAACCGCCTTGGTGGGCGGCGTAGGGATTTGGGCAGGGGCGGTCCGACCGAGGGGGCCCTGAGGGGCTGCCGCCAGGCGCACCGTCGAGGTGGCTTGGCTGACAACACGTGGCGCCACTTGGCCACCCGTCACGTGTGGAAGTACATCTAGCGTGGCGAGAGTCGAGCAGGTGATCACCGACGCCTTGGAGCGGTTGGGAAACTCGCCCAACGGGCAACTTCGACGCCTGAACCTCGCAGCGATGCTCGGAACCGAGGAGGTCCCGGTACCGGCGGGTACGTGGGCGAACCGGCCCGGCCTGTTCGGTCCCGACGCCGTCGTGTTAGGCGACCTCCCTACTCTCGTCGAGGTCAAGCGGTCCTCGAAGTTGAGCAAGCGATTTGGTCCTCACATCGTGTCAATCGAGCGCATTCATGCGCGCGGTATGCGCACCGACGACCCCGACGCGGCGGAGTGGTTCGCAGAGATCCAGAGATACCTGGCCTACCTCCCTGAAGCATTCAGGAACTGGCACGCCCTGTCGCCGGGGTGCTTTGACTCCGAGAACGCGTCACCGTGCAGCGGATGGGCTCATGCCATACGGCGAGACCGCGCCTGCGTGGGCGTGCCGCAGGTAGCGGTCTACCTCTTCTGCAACGCATTGCCGACTGACGTGCAGGTGAACGCGACCAGCCGGCTCGTCCTCTTGGGCGGTGACGCCGAAACTGTCTGGGGATTTTATGACTCCAGCGTTGAGGATTTCGGCCCGAACCCTTCTCGCTTCGTCATGACCACCCACTCCATGTACCTGAATCGCCTCGGAGATGGCCTCCGGACCCTGGCGGTGGATGCTAGGGACATGGCGCGGGTACGCGACCTGGCCACGGCTATGTGGCAGGACATGACCTGGGAGGAGGCGGGCGATCTCGCCCCGGCCGCACACGACCTAGTTGACCAAGGGGCGCTCGACGCATGGGCATGTCCATGCCTGCCGTGCCGCATGCGCCGCACAGGGAGCGCCCCCAGCCCATAGATCGTGACCGGTTGGCGTCGGGCCGTCCTCAGGCTGTCGGTGGTAGCACCCACGAGGACCCGTCGTTTTTTCGGGAAACACCGGGAACGAAGAAGTAGCCACCGCAGAGGGTGGCCGAGAAGAACGCAACCAACGCATCGTTGCCCGCCCCGGGACGGGGGAAGTCCTTGTTGAACATCCAGCCCTTGAGAATGAACTCGATTTGGGTGCTGGTGCTGCGGGAGAACGACAACAGGACAAGCCCTCGCCTCGTGGCTCCGGTCCCGTCACTCACGATGAGCGGGTATCCCCGCCGGAACACGCGGCGCTTGACGTCGTCCGGGACGGCTATGGGGTTCGCCTTGCGCACGTGGGACGCCACGGCCACGGTCTCCAAAGACGGGTTGGTGGCATATGCCGGCGTCTCGTTCCGACGGGCATCGTCATCGGTGAGATCAAGGCTGGCCCCCGACCGCTTGAATCGGCCCACCACCTGCTCTTGGGTAGCCAGGGGTGAGCTGTCCCATGTCGGCATGTCGAAGGTGATCGCCTGCACGAAGCAATACGTTCCGAGCCTGCACCATGTCGGTTCGCGGCCGGGCGCAGGCCTCATCGGCGGGAAGATCGGTCCCTGTCCGCCGCTCCCGTAGCCGGGCTGTCCAGGCTGGGGCGGCGGCTGCTGGCCCGCCGGCGGCGTCGGCGGGTATGTGGCCAAGGATGCGGGATCGGGGTCCACGAAGACGAGCCGATGATCATCCTCGTTGTGTGCGGGGTCGAGGTTGGAGGTGCCGTCGTGGAAACCGATCAGCGCCCGCGCCTCTCCGGAGTGCACGCGGCCTTGGCGACTTGTGAACCGTTGGTCTCCTCGCACGGCCCATACCGTCTCCATGGTGCCGACCAGGGCCCGCTCGATGCGACGCTGCACATGTTCGGCGACGAACGGGCTGTCACTGCACACCTGCACCAGGACATCCCCCGCCTCGGCCACCGTCGGCGCGATGCCGAGGTCACTCCAGGGGACATTGGTGAGGTCGGCGGGCCGTTGATCAGCGGGCACGCCAAGGGCCTCCATGGCCCGAACCGAGAACCCGACCGTGATGGTGAGGTGGCCCCGGTCGAACCCGTCGGTGTACCCGAGTTCCCCCGTTTCGGGGAACGGCACCGACTTGTCCGTCGCGCCGTCGATGGGATCGATGTCGCTACGCAGCTCACGTCGCTGGACGCCGCGGAGCACTTCGATGGCGGCCCGGCATGCGGCCGGATGGAGACCCGACGCAAGTCGCAACGAGAACAGGAGCAGGTGCTCGGGCGGGCGGTTGAGGATGCCGGACTGGGGGGCCTTGGCCATGGATGGATCTCCTTAGGTGAGCAGGGATTCGGAATTCCGAACGTACCATCGCTGGCGCCTCAAAGTCGGCATGCCGATGTAGAGTTCGCTGTGTCGAACGATTCGGCTGACGCCGGTCTCGGCGAACGGCTCCGCAGGTACCGAACCGAAAAACAGGTCAGCCAGGCCGAGCTGGCACGGCGGGCGGAGGTCTCCCCGGCCTACCTTTCCGAGTTGGAATCCGGTGCCGGACGTCGGCCCTCTGGCCGCGTCCTGCTGGGGTTGGCCCAGGCCCTCGGGGTCACCATCGCCGACCTGCTGGGCCGAGACGTGCGCCCGGCGACGTCAGAGTCAGGCCTCCCACCGGGGCTGGCCGAGTTCGCTGAGACGAATGATCTCCCGGAGGCGGACGTCAACATGTTGGCCACCATCCGCTTCCGGGGCGAGCCACCGAGGACAATGAAGCGGTGGCAGGTCATCTACGACGCAATCCGCTCCAGCCAGCTCTTCGATGAGGAGCCCTAAACCGAACGCTCCCGAGGTCACGGCCTGGTCCGCGGCGCACTCCCACAACGGCGCGCCCGAAGCACTGATGGTCCGGATGTGCGAGGACTTGGTTGCGAACGATCCGGGCGTTCCGGTCGATCTGGCGGTCCTGGCTTCCCTTCAGAACGTGCTCAGTGTCGAGGTCGCAGACATGGTCGAAGCCGGCTGCATCCGAGTAGACGGTGACTACTTTCGGATCCGCCTCCGTGCTTCTGATCCCGAGCGCCGCCGCCGCTTCACCCTCGCGCACGAGATTTGCCACATCTTCTTCGAGACGACGCGGATTTCGGGTGTGGTCGACCGCGAGGTTGGCCGCTACGGAGCCAAGGACCAGGTTGAGTATCTGTGCGACATCGGCGCAGCCGAGTTGCTCCTGCCCCGATCGGCGTTCGTGGCTCGATGCCCACCCTCGCCAGGATTCGACGACGTATGCGCCATGGCGGAGGAATTCGACGCCAGCGTGGAGGCCACCGCCAGCAGGATCGTCGCGCTCGGCCTCGGTCCGGCGCATTTGGTGGTCATGGAGCCAAAGCTGACCCTTGGCCAGGAACGAGCCGTTCGACTTGCGACCGAGGCCCCGTCGTTCCTCGGCATGGAGGCCCCAGCACCCGAGGCCAAGCTGCGGGTCGTGTGGTCCACCGGAAGCGACTGGTTCGTGCCCCGCAACAAGTCGGCGGACGATGGAACGGCCTTGGCGGGCTGCATCCATGCCGGGGACATCGATGTGGTTGAGGACCCTGGGATCACCGAGGGTAGGACCGTACGGGTCGTAGGGCGATACCTGCCCTACTGGCGCAACGACATCTGGATCGATCGCGTGATCGCGTTCCTCTATTCGATCGATTGAGCGCCTCATTGAATCGGGCTCGGATCCGACGAGTTCGAGGGCAAGATGATCTTCGCTCATCAGCCGCCTTTAAGCCCGCTATCCCCGGCTCACGTCCGTCTATCCCAAGAGCCGAGGCTATGAGCTGGTCCATTCCTGGTCGTTCACACTCAGGTGGATAGACGGCCGAGATGCCCGAGCGCTTACCCCGTTGCCAGGCCGATGGGCGCCCCGGAGGATTGATGTCTCCCAGACCGATACCGTGCTTCGTTCCCCTCACCGGCTCGGTCGCTCCGGATGAGTCGAGAACGAGGCGTCGGCGCTATGCGCCTGTTCGGGCCTGGGGCCGGACCCAAAGGCTCGAAACTCTCAGGCGGAATCGCCGAATATCGGGCCTTCTCTACTAGGGCAGAATCCAGAATGGAACTGGTAGTCTCCGGCGTCCACCATCAGCAACGAAAGAGAGACCACCGATCGTGCCCAAGAAGAAGGCCCCCGAGACCACGAAGCGGGCTCGCGTCATGTCCGATGCCCACAAGGATGCGCTTTCAGAGGGTAGGGATCAGGGTCGTGCGGTTCGCCGCTACCTGGAGGCCCTCGAATCCAACCGACCACGCCGCGGCCGTAAGCGTACGCCGGAGGGCATTCAGAGGAGACTGACGGCCATCGACGAGCGACTGACAGGCGCCGACCCACTGACGCGCCTTCATCTCTCCCAGGAGCGGATGGACCTTGAGGCCGAGGTGGCCAGCTTCAGCGGCGGCGTCGACATAGCTGCGCTGGAGGCTGGCTTCGTCGCAGCGGCAGGTCCGTACAGCCAACGCAAGGGAATCAGCTACAACGCGTGGCGCGCAGCAGGTATCGAGCCTCGGGTGTTGAAGGCTGCCGGCATCGGCCGTGGCCAGTAGCCGCCGGTTCCAATTCTGAGGCTAGGTTGTCGCCGTGGAGCATCATCCACGGCGACGCGGTGCCAATCACGCTCTACAGTGCCGGGGCGACCAGTCCATGAGACCCAGGAGATAGCGTCGGCGCTATGGCTTATCCTGGGTCTCCAGTTTGGCACCACCAGCAGCAACAGGCCGCTATGGCCGCCGCCGCACAGGCTGCGGTCATCGAGCGGGCAGCCGCCGAGGAGAGACGCCTCAAGACTTGCTTTTTGCTCCTCCTGGGAAGCGACGGGAACGCAGACTGCGGTTGGCTTGGGGCGAGCCGCCTTGAGACAGATGACAACGAGGCGAAGCAATGACAGCTCCGAAGTATGGCTACTTGGCGATAGGCAGGGCCCACCGAGATGTCGTTACCCTGGCGGATGGGACCCAGCTAAGTCCCGGCAAATGGGACGACGGGGCATTGTATGGGTGGTGGCAGGCGAATCTCGAATCGGCCTCGATAGCAAAAAGAGCCGAGGCCGATGCTGCGTGGGAGGACCATGTGGCTAGCTATGTGGCGTCTTGCCACATAGAGCCAACAGAAAAGGTCGTCGCTGGCGGGGGGAGGCGGGGAACCAAAGTAACCGTTGACAGAGTGACGTTGACGGACGGGACTTTGCGCGAGTTCGCTCTCGGCACTGCGGCCACCGAGATAGAGAAGGAGTACCGACGGCTGTACACACCCCCGCTATTGCAAGGTGAAGACTACGCTAGCTGGAGGCGAGGAGTCACAGTCCAGCCGATTCGGACCTGGGCCGGGAGTCTCTACCTCGACGGGGACCGTCAGGATCTGAACTTCGATCCCGGGAGCTATTTAGGAGGCATTCCCCTCCAGGCGATTCTGTATGAGCTGAACCTACTCTCCGAGCAGGGATGGACCGTGATCCACGTTTCTGAGGATAAGGGGCTCTTTGTGGGCGACGATACAGACAACGATGCCTATGTGACGCGAGTCCGCTATATGCTCCTACATCGCTGATTCTCTCACGGCAGGCGAGGACGTCAGGGCACGCTAATTATCGCTTGCTGAGCACTTGCGGAGCGATCCCTGCAACGTTCTAAGTCGTTTCCGGAGACACCTCATAGGCCGATGCTCGTCGACCTGGGCCGACGCGAGCCGGGTCTTGTGCTCTGATTGGTGCCCACGCCACCGGCCGGCCTGCTGTCACAGTCGGACGTGGCCGCCAGCGCTCCTGACGGTGCTTCCCCGTCCAGGCGCTGTGGGATCGCGGGGCGGGAGCCGCGCACGCCTTCCGGCAGCCGCGCCTCGGTGGGCGACGTAGGGGGCGACCTACGCACTGGAGGTCATCCGCAGACGCTTCCTGTTGGACCGGTCGCCTATTGACCCTGCTGACAGCATGCGCGCAAGCATCAGGCCTTGCGCGGTCGACAGGTCGTAGCTGCCGGGCTCCACCGTTCTGATCGGACATTGCTGTGAGCTGACCAGGTCGAGCAGCCGCTGGAGGGCAACGCCGGGTGCGCCAAGTACACGGGGGTGGTAGGCGACGACGGCTTGGAGGCGGCCGCCCTCCAGGTCAGCCAGCATCCGGTTCCATCCCGACTGAGGAAGGCCTCGCGGGGCGCCGCTTCCACCATCGACGTAGACCTCGACGGCCTCCCAACCGGCGCGGTTCGCCAGGGCTCGGCTTTCGCTCTCCTGGTGCCCCAGGTCTGGGGCCAGCAATCCGGGCCGTATGTAGATCCCGGCCCGGAGGACCTGTGCGTCCTGGGGTCGCAACTGCGCAGGATCCATCCGGTCG
>Ga0136633_1001642_pt1 | contig 16329 bp, 16 predicted proteins | sample AntDrymeUQ832206_2_FD_105494 | JGI IMG/M metagenome (GOLD analysis project Ga0136633, IMG submission 105494) | Polar desert sand microbial communities from Dry Valleys, Antarctica - metaG UQ83 (22.06) | ecosystem: Environmental > Terrestrial > Soil > Desert | place: Antarctica: Dry Valley...
CCGAGGGTGGTGTAGGCCAGTCCGCGTCAGCGGTGTCAGCGCGGGGCACAGGATTCGCAGTCGTTTGGGGTGCTGCGGCCGATGCTGTGGGTGGTGACCTCTTCTTGCACGAGACGCTCTTGCTGGCTGGACGCCGTGTCGGCTCGCCTCCTCGGCGGCCTTGGCACCGGCCTGCTGCGCAGCGAGCACCTCGGCCGTCGCCTCGGCTCGAATCCTGGCGATTTCCAAAGCCTGCAGACCGGGGTCGATCGAACGCAGTGTGGCCTCGTCGAGGTGCGCATGCTCGACGTCGAGGACTTCGGCGTCAATCCTCAGGCGCCCGAGTTCGGCCGCCTCGGCGTCCTCTACGTCAGCCACGGCAAGGCGATGAAGGGCTCGGCGCCCAAGCAACGGAGCGTGCTGAGCGTGTTCGGCTGGGCCAGCGAGTGCCTCGAGGAGTGGATGACCGAGATCCGCCTGGCGCTGGCCCGAGGGCGGGGCCAGATGCTGTGGCCCACCGAGCGCGGCGGGCGGGTCGGCGAGACCCGCATCGAGGACCACTTCGCGTCCATCCGACGGGAGCTCGGGCTGCCGGCGGTACTCACGTTCCACTCCTTGCGTCGCTCCTTCGTCACCCACCTCATCGAGGACGGGTTCGACGCCCGGTTCGTCCAGGAGCAGCAGCATTGCCCCGTCGATATCGTTCCGGTCCAGTAGCCACCGGGCGAGGAGCAGCCCAGTCCGCTTGTTGCCCTCAATGAAACCCTGAGCCCTCGTCAGTCGACAGGCCAGCACGGCTGCCGCCTCGACCGGGTCGTCGATCGTTTCGATGGCCGCAATTGCCCGCTCGACACGGTCGAGATCGTCCGGCTCATCAAACCACTCGTCACGTTCCCGCACCGCGCGGTTGACGGCGACCGCAAGAGCAAGCGTCGGACGCTTCGGCACGTCTGTGATCGGAAGATCCGAGAACGGAACCGCCCGGTCGGGTCAGATGATGGTTGCGTCGAGGCGGACCAGGCTGGAGATGACGAGCAGCTTGTCGCCGGCGACGAGGATGCGGTCCATCGGCGGGTTCAGGTGGTAGTCGTCCATGCCCTTGACGATGGCGACGAGGAGGGCGTCCTGACGCTCCTTGAGCCCCACGAGGGCGGCGGACACCGGCTGGCCGATCAGGTCGGGCGGCACCGGGATCCGGTAGAACTCCTGGTCGTCGGGGTGGGTAACGAGGTTGGTGACCACCCGGGAGAGGCCGGGATTGGCGGCGGAGCCGGCCAGAAGGGCGCCGGTGACCTCTCCACTGATCACCAGTTCGTTGGCGTGGGTGTTGGCGAAGTGGCGCCGGTTCTCGGAGCGGATGACTTCGACGCAGCTGTAGGCGTCGGCGTTCACGGTCTCCACCGCCAGCACCGTGAAGAGGGTCCGGGCATCGCGCTCGACATCCGTCGCAGCCGACGTGGACTCGTCGGCCAGGACAATCGCGATTGCGCACCGGTCGATGCCGGCGCGAAGAAGGTCGGCCTCATCGCTGGGGTCGCCGCGGAAGAACTCGACGTCATCGATCTTGGTGGGATCGTTCTCCAGGTTGGCGAGCACCACGATCGGCCGGGGCCTCTCGACCGCACGCGCCCGTAGCTCCCGGATGATCTCGGCGCCCTTGCCGCTCCACCCGCAGATGACGACATGGTCCTTGGCCTTGGTGGAACCCAATCCCTTCCCCTTGTTCATGACGGTGGTGACGAGCTTCGAGGCGACGGCGCCGCTCACGAAGGCGACCAGGCTGATCCCGGCGATCTCGACGAGGTAGTAGATGATGTAGCCGCCGGCGGTCTTGATGTCGTACGCCGAGCCCTGTTCGATGAGTGTGCGGACCAGCCACAGGTAGGCCTGGGGCACGGTCTCGACGTCGACGTTCTCCCCGTGCTCGAAGAGCCAGAACCCGACCGGGGCCATGACGAGCACGAACAGGGCGAGGCCGGCGAGCTGCAGGCTGCGCCGGCTGATGCGGCGCACGGCCCGTTCCTGCTTGGTCCTCGCCTGCGCTTCGGCGTCGGCCATTCGTCCCCTGCCCTTACTCCGCCCACGTCTTGGGCGGAGAAGTTAGTCGCCGGCGACTGCACGCAGGTCGACGCGATGCTCGCTCGGGCCACCGCTGGGATCAACGAGCTGCCGTCGGCCTGCCCACCGTCGCCGGCATAACCACCGCCGGCGCCTGCTCTACGCCGGCGGCACCACGGCGATCCGTCGGTGACCGCCGAACTTCTTCCCGGCGGTGACCTTCTTCTGCTCGCCGGTCTCGGGGTTGATGCGGATGATTCCACCCGTGCCCCCGAATGCGTCGGAGTCGGCGACCAGGATGTTGCCGTCGGCCTCCACGGCGATGCCGAGCGGGCTGACCAAGGAGCCACCCGAGGTGACGGAGGTCTGCTTGCCGGTCCTTGCGTTCACCCGGATGACACCGCCGCTCCCACCGAAGGCGTTGGCGTCGACCACCAGGATGTTGCCGTTGGCCTCCACGGCGATGCCGGCGGCGCTCGTGAACGACCCTCCCGACGAGACCTCCTTGCGGGCACCGGTCTTCTGGTGGATCCGGGTCACCCGGCCGCCACCCATGCCGCCGGAGAGGCTCTGCTCGATGACAAGGATGCGACCGTTCTTCTCGAGCGCGAGACCGACCTCCCGCAGTCCGGCGGTGGGGCCTGTCTCCTCGCCGGAGGACACCATGGCCTGCTTCCCGGTCTTCGGGTCGACCCGGACCACGCCACCGACCGCCTTGGCGTGCGGATCGACGACCACGATGGTCCCCGTGCTCTCGACGGCGAGATCGAACGGGTTGGCGAACAGGTCGAGCGAGGCCACCGTCGATTGCTTCTTGGTGGCGGGATCAACCCGAATCACCCCGCCCTTGCCGCCGAACGCATCGGCGTCGGCGACCACGATCTTGCCGTCCTTCTCGAGGTCGATCCCTATCGGAGTGACGAAGTCACCTGCGGAGGAGACCTTGGCCTCGGTTCCCTTCGTCGGATGCACGCGGAACACCGCCCCCGCGCCGCTCGACACTTCCGAGCCGGTGACCAGGATGGTCCCGGGAGCTAGCTCTGACGCCATCAAGGGGCTCCTTCCGCCTCTCCAGCCCGCGCCGGGAGATCGGGGGGGGAGCCTACGCCGGTCGCACTCTCCGATACCCCGATGCCCCGGTGCGCGCCGCCCTGACCGGCGGCACCAACTCGCTCACCGACGGCGACGGTTCGCTCGCCGCCTACGGCCCCGCAGTGATCTTCGGCTGGTACAGCACCGGCACGGGCACGGGCACGAACACCGGGACGCAGACGGCGTTCGCCTCCGGCTCGATTGCTGGCAGCGGCAGCGTCATGAGCCGGGCCACCATCGCCAAAGCCGGGCCCGGCCCCCTGGTCATGCCCCAGATCATCACCGCCTGCTCCCAGTCGGGTAGCAGCGTGAGCCGCACCGTGCAGATCTCGAACCGGCTCGTCCAGACATCCACCGACCCGACCGCGGGAGCCGTCACCAGCACCCAGGCCATTCCTTCCAATCCGGCCCCAGGGACCCGGGGATCGTGTCGGGGACCCTCGCAGCCGACGTCCTCCTCGCCGGTCCCCGCCCTGCGCTGTCGAACGAACACCAGAATGTCGTCGGAGGGTCGCAGGGCGGGTAGGATGCCGGAAGCCGAGCAGAGCCCTTGAGATAGCGGGTGCCCGCAGTTCCGGGCGAGCGTCGGCCCCCGTAGGTCCGCTGTCCCAGACCCAGACAGCGTCGTTTCACATCAGCGCGACGCAGGGCAGTTCAAGTTCTGAATTCAAGTGTCTGGGACTCTGAGGACCGAAAGCGACTCTGTCTCGACCACGTGAGCTCCAGAGGAGGGGCCATGGTCATGACGTTCACTCGCTCGTTTGCATGGGACGATTCCGGGTGGCGGGACGGTGCCGCATGCCGGAGCACCGACCCGAACCTGTTCTTCCCTGCCGGGAGCACTGGCGCCGCCGTCGAGCAGATCGACGCCGCAAAGGCCATCTGCCAATCTTGCCCGGTGCGGGGCGAGTGCCTGGAGTTTTCGATGGTGACGAACCAGGAAGGGGGCATCTGGGGTGGCCTGACCGAGGACGAGCGCCGCAGGATGCGCAGCGCCTGGGTCGCGGCTCGCCGGCGGCGACAGCTGGTGTCCAGATGAAGGTGTGCGTCGGCCCGGTGGCGCCGACCAGCGCAGAGGCTTGGATCAGGTGGGCCCGAGGGTCGATCGGGGACCTGCGCCGGGAGCCCGGCTCGGCGAAGCTGCCTGCCCAGGTGCTCGACCACGTCTCGTCCTATGTGGAGACGTGGGCCGGGGCCACCCGCCACGGCGACACGTTCCACTGGCAGGTCGACGTCGACCCCGAACAGCTCGAGTACCTCACGAACGCGTTGTACAACCTCGATCGGCTCGCCGACGACGCCCATGAAGAGCGGACCGCGCCGGCCGAGGCCCGGGCCTTCCACGTCGTGCTCGTGCAGGCCCTGCTCGTCGCACTGGCGCAGGACAGCCCCGGACGGGCTGCGTTCGCCGAGCAGCTCCGACCGTCGTGGCCCGTGGCCGTCGACGCCCGATGACCGCCACCGTCGCACCGGCGCGATCGGCCGGCGCCGCGGTCGTAGGGAAGAAGCAGCTCAACCCGCAGAGCATCCTCATCCTGGGCTCGCTGCACCTTGCGGCCGCTATCGCCATCGTCACCGTCCTCCGGTCGCCGCCCTCGGCCAAGGTCTGGGTGCTCTTCGTCGTCATGTGGGTTCTCCCGCAGCTGGGCATCACGGTCGGGTACCACCGGATGGAGACGCACAACGGGTTCAAGTGCCACCCGTGGGTCAGGGCCGTGCTCCTGGTCTGGGGCGGGATGGCCGTCCAGGGTGAGGTGCACGGATGGGTGCTCAACCACCGGGTCCACCACCACTTCCAGGACCAGCCCGGCCTCGACCCCCACTCCCCGCTCGAGTATCCGGGCCTCAAGGGCCTCCTCTGGGCCCACGTGGGCTGGCTGCTCGTGCGCTACGAGCGACCGGCCCAATTTCGTACGTCGGCCCGCCTCGAAGGCGACCCGTTGGCCCGCTGGCAGCGGCGCTGGTACGTGACCCTGGTCGTGGCCAGCCTGGCCATACCCTTCGCTGCGGCGGGCTGGGACGGGCTGCTCGTGGCCGGATTCCTCCGGGTCGTGATCGTGCTGCACATCACCTGGTCGGTGAACTCGCTCTGCCACCGGTGGGGGAAGCCGGCCGTCGACTCCGTGGGCAACGCCTACCTGGCCGACGACAGCCGCAACAACCGCCTGGTGGCGGTCCTGGCCCTCGGCGAGGGCTTCCACTCCAACCACCATGCCCAGCCGACGTGGGCGTTCCACGGCTGGAACCGCTTCAGCTTCGACCCGTCGAAGTGGGTGATCAGCTCGCTCGAGTCCATGGGACTGGCGTGGGGGATCAGGCGACCGGATCCGGCGGTCGTCTTCAAGCCCCACCAGCTCCAGGCGACGGCGTCGCCCGGAGATCAGCCCTTGTCCGAGAACCGGATGTCGAGCGCTCGCAGGTAGGTCTGGAGACCGGCGTCCTGGATCGGGATCAGGTGCGCGTGGCGGCCCGACTCGTTGTGGTGTGAGTGCCACTTGCCCGGCGGGGTGACGAACGCACCGCCCGACTCCCAATCGATACGCACGGGGTCGACGATCCGGCAGGTCTCCGGATCGACCTCGTCGCCCAACAGCGAGTAGCAGCCCGGGAGACAGTCGACGATGAGGTCGACGGCGACGGACTGCTGCCGGTGAGGGAGCTGGCTCTTGCCTGCGGGCAGGAGGCCGAACATGGCCCACAGGGTGGCGTTGGGCCGAAGGGTGATCTGGTCGCCCTGATTGATGCGGACGAAGCTGGCCAGCAGCGCCGGGCTGGTGGCGAGGTACGGCGTGCGCAGCGCGGCCGACAGGTCGAGGGGGACGACGCGGCCTACCCGATGGTGCGGCGCTGTACGACTGCGACGTGCCATGATCCGGACTTCCCGGCCCCTGGAGGTGCTGATGGCGAACCGGATCGACCAGCCGCGTCCCTTCGACCTGGTGGGCGACCCCATCCTCATCGGGGGCGTCGGGACCGGGTTCGAGGCCACGCTCAACTATCGGATTCACGAAGGCCACGACGAGGTTTCGGGGTACTTCATGGTCGGCGGCGGCACCGGCGAGCACGGCCAGTTCCAGCTCCACGTCGATGTGTCGGGTGCGGCGTTCACCCTCGACCGGGTCTTCGTGGAGGTGTTCGAGATCAGCGCCAACGACGGGTCGGAGACCAACAAGGTGATCGTCCCCGTGATCCTGGGCTCGCGGATCGTGCCGAACTACATCGGCTACCGGGAGCACGTCGTTCGCCGTGGGGACACGTTGTCGGCCATCGCCCGGACGCACTACGGCGGGGCCGACTTCTCTGGCATCGTCCGGGCCAACGCCAACCAGATCGACGATCCCGACCTGATCTTCCCCGGTCAGGTCCTCAGGATTCCTATCGGGACCGGCTGACGCCGCTCACGTGCCTCGGGTGACGTACTTCTTGATGCAGTGCACCACGCCGAGCCGCCGGGCGAAGCCGTTGAAGTCCCCAAGCAGATGAGCGGTAAACCCGAGCTGCTCCCACAGATCCTTCATCGCCGCGTCGATCGTGGCCAGGTCGGCGTCGTCGCCGTGACCGAACGTCGGCAGGTACACGTGGCGGCCGACGCTGTCGCTGTTCTCGACGAGGCAGTTGTTCCACGTGATGTGATGCCAGTCGCGGACGGTGATCACCGTGCCGTCCTTGGCGCCGGACGCGGTGAGCTGGGCGACCGCCGGCGCCAGCGCGTCACCGTCAGGCTCCTTCGAGATATCCCTGAGCTGACGGAGGGTGAGCGTCTGGCCGAGGGTCGGCCGGTGGACGAGCGGGTTCCGCAGGACGACGAACCCCGCCCGCTGGAGGTCCTTGGCGATGCCGTCGTACACCTCGGCGAGCGCGAACGGTGACGACGTTCCCAACAGCTCGTCGGCGAGCGCAGGGCTGCCTACGAGGACCCGGAAGCCGCCACCGGACGTCTCAGGACCGACGAGGGTCAGCAGCATGTCGATGTGGAAGATGGGCTGGAACGTGCCGGACCCGCCGGTGGCGATGTCGAGGTAGTAGTCGGAGCCCTCACGCGTGCCGACGTAGTCCTGGAGAGGTATCGGCTTCTTGGTGCCGATCTGGATGAGGCGCCGGCGGGAGTCGACGTAGGTCGAGAACAGCTCAGTGGCGAACGTGGCCGGCGACGTGCCCGATGGGATCGTGACGGGCGAGCGCTCGTCGCCCAGGAACGTGAGCGTGTCGGCGAAGTAGTCCTTGCCCAGGAACCAGAAGTCGTCGCCGACGAGGCAGTTCCCTCCCTGGTAGATCAGCGGCGCCGACGATGCCCGGATGTCGGTGTGCTCCTCCACCGCGTCGGCGATGAGTGCGTCGCCATACCTGCCGAACGACCACGGCTCCATGAGGTACCCGGAGTCGTCGGCGGCGTCCTTCAGCGAGACGTAGGCGTCCTCCGCCCAGTCCGTCACTGCGACGAAGTTGGGCAGCGGCACCAGCTCGACGTTCTCCGCAGGATGCCCGGCGTCCTTGAACCAGCGCTCCACCACGTCCCCGACCGACGCGTTGTGCACGACGATGAAGCGGGTGCCGACCCGGAGCGCCTCGATGACCGACGTGTACCCGCCGACCAGCTCCGGGTCGGACACAGCCCACGACGGGAAGCAGAACAGGATCCGGTCGATCGACCCGTCGAACGACGACACGAGGCTGGGAGCATCGAGCCCGGGCGAGAACTCCTTCACGACCGCACCGCGGGTTGCGAACTCCGGCGCCCGCACGGCATCCACCTCGGTGTGCAGATGCAGCGGTGCGTCTGGCACCAGCACCCGGTACAGCGAATCCTTGTTCATCGAACTATCTCCTTCGAACGTTGCACCGCTGCTGGCGTCCCGGCCGTGCTCCTTCGGAGTGGCGCCGGCGCCGGCCAGGCGACCGCCGCCAACGCGCCACACGCCACCACCGCCGACCTCCGACCAGGCCTCATGACGCCCCCCTTCTTCGCCTCCGTCGACGGTACTCCTCGGGCCCGTCCGCGCCACGCAAGACCCTCCTGGGAAGCTGCCGGCGACGAGACGCTCCACGCCCCGGTGCCCTTCCCCGGTAGCCGTCCCGGCCCGCCAACTCGACGACTGACCGGCCGGCGTACCCTCAGCGTCCCGCCGGTGCAGATGATTGTGATCGTGACGCTGGCCGCCGTCACCGGGATGGTCGCCGCCGTCGGCCCCGCCCGGAGAGCGGCCAAGCTCGACATCCTGGACGCCATCGCCTGCCATTAGCCAGTCCCCGAACTGGGTACGACAATGCCGTCGTCGCATACATTGAACCCGGCGGTGACCGATCCAGGGGTGCGCCGCCCACCGTGACTGACACCTGAGGCGCCCCCGCCGGCATGGAGGCCGCAACACGTGGAGGATGAACCGGAAGCGTCCGCCGGCGGGAGCTGGGGAGGCGTGGACCTGGCCGCCATATGGCACGCGTCCAGCGGCATCCTCCACGATCAGGTCAGCGTCATCGAACGGGCGGTGGTGGCGGCGATCGAACGACGTCTCGACCTCGACGGCCAGCGGGCCGCAGGCCGTGAGGCGCACAAACTTGCCGGGTCCCTGGGCACCTTCGGCTTTCACGACGGGAGCCGGCTGGCCCGGGCCCTGGAGCTCGCCCTTGCGCCGTCCGATCTCGTGAATCCCACCCAGGCGCTCGCGCTGTCACGGCTCGTGATCGACCTGCAGGTGGAGATGAACCGGCCGCTGGCGGCACAAACCCCGATGGCGGGCCCGTTTCCGGCGAGCCCGGGCGCTCCGTCCGTCCTCGTCGTCGACGGTAAGTCGGACCGCGCCCGGCGGGTGGTCGAGGCCGCCGCAGGCCAGGGTCTGGGCGCTGCGCTCACGTCGACGCTCGCGGCGGCCCGCCAGATGGTCGACGCCAACCCGCCCGAGGTGGTGGTCGTCGACGCCGCCGTCAGAGACGCCGGCGACCTCGCCGACTTCCTGGGGGAGATGGCTGCTCGCCGGCCGAGTGTTGCCACCATGGTGCTGGTCAGCCACGCCGGCTTGGACGAGCGAGTCGAGGCCGCCCGAATGGGAGCACAGGCCGTGCTGCAGAAGCCGGTGCCCCCCGATGCCGTCGTCCAGGCCGTCTCCCGCCTCCTCGCCCGGACCCGGGGGACCCCCACCGTCCTGGCCCTCGACGACGACCCGACGTTCCTCGTGCTCGTCAGCGAGGTCCTCGGCGCCCATGGCCTCGCCGTGGAGCGGCTGAACAACGCCGAGGGACTCTGGACCGCTCTCGAGACGTTCGAACCCGACCTCCTCCTACTCGACAACGACATGCCCGGCGTCGACGGGATCTCCCTTTGCCGAGCACTCAGGGGCGACGAACGGTGGGCCCGTCTTCCGGTGATCTTTCTGTCCGGCTCCGGGTCTCCGGACATGCAGCGCGAGATGTTCGCCGCCGGCGCCGACGACGTCGTCTCGAAGCCGGTTTCTGCGGATGACCTGGTCACCCGGGTCGTGAACCGAATCCAGCGCAGCCGGGTCCAGACCGAGCGTCCCGATGTCGACCTCGCCACCGGCCTCTCGAGCGAGCGGGCCTTCGTCGAGGACGCCACCCGGCTTCTCGGCCTGGCCCGTCAGGGCGGCCACCCCGCCACGCTCGTGGTGGCGGAGATCGACCCGCCAAGCGCTGCAGCCATGGCGGCAGTCGGCCGCCTCGTCCGTCTGTCGGCCGCCGCCGAGGACGCCGTCGGCGCATGGCCGGGCGGGCGGCTGGCTGCGTTGCTCTACGGCACGACGGCGACGGACGCACGGATGCGCCTCGACCGCATCGTGCAAGCGACCCGGGCTTCCGGTGGTGACATGTTCCGCACCTCCGTCGGCCTCGCCGCCAGCCCGGACAACGGCCAGGACCTCGCGACGCTGGGCTCGGCCGCGGAGCAGGCTATGGAGCGGGCGCAGCTGGCGGGAGGGAACGCAGTAGAGGTGCACGCGCCCGCAGGCGGCAGCCGGTCCGAGGTGGTCGACGTCCTGCTCGTCGACGACGACGAGGCGCTGGGCACCCTCGTCATGCACGCCCTGACAGGGCGGGGCTGGAGTGTCCGCTGGCTGCGTGACGGGGCCGAGGCCCTCCAGCTGCTCGACGGGCCCGGCTTCCGGGCCCGGGCTGTGCTCCTCGACGTCGGACTGCCCGAGCTCGACGGCCTCTCCGTGCTCCGCCGGCTGGGCCAACGGGGCATTCTGCGCGATACCCGGGTTGTCATGCTCACGGTGCGGGCCAATGAGGGGGAGGTACTGGAGGCGCTCGAGCTCGGTGCGTTCGACCACGTGGCCAAGCCCTTCAGCCTGTCCGTGCTGATGCTCCGCGTCCGCCGGGCGGTCGAGGGGATGGGCGCGCCGTGATCCCCGTCGATTTCCTGCTCACCGTCCTCGTCGTGGAGATGGCCACGGTCGGGGTGTGCCTCACGGCCGTCGCCCTGCACGCCCTCGGACTGTGGCACCGCACACAGGCGGACGCTCCGCTCCTGGTAAGGGGCCGCGCCGCCTTGTCCAAGGCGATCGCGGGCGATCCGGACGCGAACGAGGGGGTCGCCGAGCTCCGCCGGCTGCCGTCGCGGGTGCAGTCCGAAGTCGTCGACCAGCTCGCAGTAAGCGTGACCGGCGAGGAGGGCAGACGCATGACCGGCGTCGCCGAGGCTCTCGGCCTTGCTGCCTCGGCGCGCCGCCGCTGCCGGAGCCGATGGTGGTGGCGCCGCCTTCAAGGCGCGTACCGGTTGAACGTCCATGGCGGTGGAGACGAGGCGCTGCCTGCGCTCTTCCGTGATCCGCACCCTGCGGTGCGGGCCCAGGTCATCGAGTGGGCCGGGGACGCCCAGCGGGCCGACCTGGCTGCGGACCTGGTGGCTGCGCTGCACGATTCCTCGGCGCTCTGCCGGCACACGGCCGCCGACAGCATCCTTCGAGGGGGAGCCTCGATGGTCGACGCCCTTGCCGAGGAGCTGTCGTCCTACGGCGGGCAACAGCAGGCCGACCTGCTGGTGGTGCTCGCCCGACGGCCGGACCCCCGGTACCGGCGAGCCGCGCTCGCCGCCGTGGCCGACGACCTGCCGGCGCTCCGGGTGGCCGTGGCCGACCTGCTGGGTGGCGTGGGAGGCGCAGAGGCCTCCGAGGCCCTTCTGGGCCTGCTCACCGACCCCGATGCGGCGGTGCGGGCTGCGGCCGCCGACGGGATCCGGCGACTGCGCCTGGAGGACGCCGTACCTTCGTTGGCGCCCCTCCTGCGGGATGAGTCGTTCGAGGTGCGCCGGGCCGCCGGCGCCGCGCTCGCCGGCGTCGGGCCCGGGGGCATCCTCCTCCTCCGCCACTACCGCTCGGATGCCGACCCGTTCGCGGCCGACATGGCCAATCACTCGCTGGACATCGCTTCCCTGCGCCATCCCGGCGATGAGGACTGATGGGCGACTTCGCCCGGACCGTTCTGGTCACCTTCGACTGGGTGATCCTGGGCTACTTCATCATCGTCAACACCATCTACCTGCTTCTCCTGCTGAGCGCGGCGACGGAGATGCGTACCCACCTGCTCCTGGAAAGGTCGGAGCGTCGGTGGCGGGTCCTCCAGTCCGACATCGCCCCGACCATCTCCGTTCTCGCTCCCGCCCACAACGAGGCGGCCACCGTCGCCGGGAGCGTGCAGGCCATGCTCGGGCTGTCGTATCCCAATCTCGAGCTGGTCGTCGTGAACGACGGGTCGGCCGACGAGACGATGCAGATCCTCATCGACACCTTCGCGCTGGTGGCCGTCCGTCCGGTGTTCCTTCAGGCGGTGGAGACGAAGCTCGTCCGCGGCCTCTATCGCTCCCGGTCACATCCCAGCCTCGTCGTGCTCGACAAGGAGAACGGCGGCAAGGCCGATGCGCTAAACGCCGGCCTGAACGTGGCGACCGGTCAGCTCGTGTGCGCGGTCGACGCGGACACGGTTATCGAGCCGGACGCGTTGCAGCGTATGGTCCGGCCCTTCCTGACGAGTGACGACGTGGTGGCGGCCGGGGGCACGGTCCGCATCATCAACGGGTCAGAGGTCCGCAACGGCCGGGTAACGACGCTGCGCATGCCGCGCCGGGCGCTGGCCGGCTTCCAGGTTGTCGAGTACCTGCGGGCCTTCCTGTTCGGCAGGCTCGGCTGGAACCGGCTGGGAGGCAACCTGATCATCTCCGGCGCCTTCGGTCTGTTCGACCGGCGTGCCGCCGCCGACGCAGGCGGGTACGCCCACGACACGGTGGGAGAGGACATGGAGCTCGTCGTGCGCCTCCGACGTCGCTCCTACGAAGCGGGCGACCCGAAGCGCATCTCGTTCATTCCCGATCCAGTGGCGTGGACGGAGGTGCCGGAATCCCTGCGTGTGCTCGGCCGCCAGCGGGACCGCTGGCACCGGGGGTTGGCCGATGTTCTCCGTCGCCACAAGAAGGTCTTCTTCAACCCGCGCTATCGGGCCATGGGCCTGTTCGTGTACCCCTACTTCGTCATCGTCGAGCTGCTGGCGCCCGTGGTCGAGGTACTGGGCATCCTCGGCCTGATCGTCGGGGTGATGCTGGGTGCGGTGGACCCGTCCTTTGCTGCGTTGTTCTTCCTGGTCGCGTATGGGCTCGGTATCGTCCTCGCCTCCTTCACGCTGATGCTCGAGGAGCTGAGCTTCCACCGGTACGAGCGCCTCGGGGACCGGGCCCTGCTGATGCTGTGGGCGGTGCTGGAGAGTCTCGGCTACCGGCAGCTCACCGTGCTGTGGCGCATACGGGGTATCTGGAAGTTCCTTCGCAAGCGGACCGACTGGGGCGTCATGCAGCGTCGCGGGTTCGCCACGCCACCGTCATCCTGAGCTTCCCCGGGGTGGCCTGGCCCGAAGCGCCTCGTCCAGGGCGGCGAACGCGTCGCCCGGTGCGAACGGCTTGACGAGATAGCGGTCGGCCCCAGCGTCGAGCCCGGCGGCCACTTCCGCCTCCGAGCTCTCGCCGGACATGAGGACGACGGCCAGATCGTCGGCCCGCCCTCCGGTCCGGATCCGGCGGACGACCTCAAGCCCACCGATGCCGGGCATCTGGCTGTCGACCATGACCGCGTCGGGCCGAACCTCGGCCAGCCGGTCGAGACCCTCCGTGCCGTCGGCGGCCACCTCGACCTCGTACCCCGCAGCCTCCAGCAGCGCCCGCATGATCTCGCGCATCACCGGGTCGTCGTCGACTACGAGCACGGTCGTCACCCCGGCAGCGTACGACGACGGGCGGCTAGGGCCGTGGCAACGACATCACCTTCGGAGGCGATGGCGGCGATGGAGATGTCGGCGCCGGCGGGGATGGCGTCCCGGCTCCGGTCTTCGAGGTCGGCGCACAGCTCGCCGAGGTGAATCGCGCCCATGTTCCCGCTGCTCGACTTGAGGGTGTGCGCGGCTCGGTGGAGGAGCTCACAGTCGCCCCGCTCGAGGCCGTCGCCGAGGTTCCCGACCAGGCGGGGCAGCTCGCGCAGGTAGGTGTCGATGAGGCGGCCCTCGGCCATCGGGGCGCGGTCACCGAGGGAACGCAGCAGGTTCGCCAGGACCGACAGGTCGACCGGCCCCCAGTCCCCACTGTCAGGGCCGGCGTCGACCTCGGCCCCATCCCCCGCCGTCACCGTCGGGCTGGCGCCCGCTCGTTCGAGCGCGGCCAGGAGCTCCTCCGAGCGGACCGGCTTGGCCAGGTAGTCGTCCATCCCGGCCACCCGGCAACTCTCCCGGTCCTCGGCGAAGACACTGGCCGTCATGGCCACGATGCGCGGCTGGCGGATGTCGGTGCGGGCCCGGATCCGGCGCGTCGCCTCGAGCCCGTCCATCTCCGGCATCCGGACGTCCATCATGACGAGGTCGTAGGGGACCCGCTCGACAGCATCGAGCGCCTCCTGGCCGTTCCCGACCACGTCGGCACGGAAGCCGAGCCGCTGGAGGAGCAGCAGGCCCACCCGCTGGTTCACCTTGTTGTCCTCCGCCAGCAGGATGCGCAGGTCGGCGGAGGCGACGTGGCGGTCGTCGAGCGAGTCGGCCTCCTCGGTGGTTCCGCGACCCGTGACGGCCCGGGCCAGCGCGTCGTGGAGGGCGGCGGGCTTGGCCGGCTTGGTCAGGGTGGCGGCGAAAAGGCCGGCGGGCACCCCCGAGCGAACGAGCGACGTCAGCAGCACCAGCGGCATGGCCGGCTGCAGCTCCCGGTCGACGATGGCCCGGGCCAGGTCGACACCATCGATCTCGGGCATCTGCATGTCGAGCAGGGCGACGTCGAACACCTCGCCGGCGGACAGCCATTCCAGCGCGTCGATCGGGCTCGCCGTCGCCGCGCTGGCCATGCCCCACGACTCGAGCTGGCGACCGAGGATCTCGCGGTTGACGGCATCGTCGTCCACGATCAGCGCCCGGCGTCCCTCGAGGCCGGCCGCCACCGAGGGCCGGTCGACACCGGCGGCCACCGGCACCTCGAAACTGAAGCTGAATGTCGACCCCTTCCCCAGCTCGCTCTTCACCGACACGGTGCCTCCCATGGCCTCGACCAGCCGCCGGCTGATCGCCAGGCCCAGGCCGGTGCCGCCGTGGGTCCGGGTAGTCGACGCATCGACCTGCCGGAACGACTGGAACAGACGGTCCATCCGGTCAGCCGGGATGCCGATGCCGGTATCGCTGACGGCGAAGCACAACCGGACGCAGTCGCCCGATACCCGCTCGGCGTCGACGGTGAGCAGAACGTGGCCCTTCTCCGTGAACTTGACCGCGTTGCTGAGCAGGTTCACGAGCACCTGCCGGAGCCTTGTGCTGTCGCCCACGATCGCCGCGGGACAGTCGTCGGCGACGAGGTGCACCAGCTCGAGGCCCGTGTCGGCCGTCTGGGGGCTGACAAGGTCGAACGCCGACTCGACGCATTCTTGGATGAGCAGCGGCTGCTGCTCGAGCTCGAGCTCGCCGGCCTCGATCTTCGAGAAGTCGAGGATGTCGTTGATGATCCCAAGGAGGCCCTCGCCGCTGGCTCGGATCGTCGATGCGTAATCACGCTGTTCCGGGCTGAGGCGGGTGTCGAGGAGCAGGCCGGTCATGCCGATGACCGCGTTCATCGGCGTACGGATCTCGTGGCTCATGGTGGCCAGGAAGGCCGACTTTGCGGCCGTCGCCTTCTCGGCGCCGTCCCGCGCCTGGCGCAGCTCCGTCTCCGCCCTCAGGCGGTCGGTGACGTCCCGGCCGGCGACGACCTCCAGGCGCTGACCGTGCAGCTCGATGGTCCGGGAGGCGAAGCGGAACACGAAGGTCGCCCCGTCGACGCCTGTGGCTGGGACCTCCTGGCGGCCGGACGTCCCGCCATCCAGGAGACCGGTCGGCAGCAGCCGTCCGATCGGCAGCCCGACGATCGTCTGCCCGGGTAGGCAACCGAAGACGGCCTCAGCCGCCGGGTTCGCCTCCGTGATGACGCCGGCCCCGTCGGCGACGATGATGGCCTCGTCGACCGCATCGCCGATGGCCCGCAGCCGGGTCTCGCTGAGGCTGATGCGGGTCAGGGCCTCGGCCGCCTCGACGGAGTTGAGCTCAGCCTCCGCCATACGGCTGAGGTCCTCGAGGACGGACAGGTCCTCAGCGGTGAGCTGGTGCGGCCGGGTGTCCATCAGACAGAACGTGCCGACCCTTCTCTCGCCGGGACCCCGTAGCGGCCGTCCGGCGTAGAAGCGGTACCCCGCTTCGGTCACGAGAGGATTGCCGGCGAAACGGGGCTCGTCGCGTGTGTCGGGCAGCACGAGCATGCCGTCGGTCAGGATGGTCTCGGTGCAGAACGACCCGTCACGGTCATGCTCCCGATCGTCCATGCCCACGGCGGACTTGGACCAGAGTCGATCGATGTCGACCAGGTTGATCATGGCGATCGGGACGCCGAAGACCCGGGTCGCGATCCTCGTGAGGCGGTCGAACCTCTCCTCGGCCGGCGTGTCGAGCAGCCCCAGGCCCTGGAGCGCCTTCAGGCGCGCCTCCTCGCCGAAGGACAACTTTCCGTTGCTCATGTCGGGACCAGTTTCTCGGGAGGGCGTCGGCTTGGCGACGCGCTTTCCAGTATCCCGCGCGCGCCAGAAAGGCTCTCCTGACGATGATGTGGATCACGCCACGGCCTTCGTGGCCCGCCGCTCGTAAGGCAACCTGAGCTCGATCGGCCCGGCGGCGAGCATGACGAGTGCGAGTGCTGCGTCGGCGGAGTGA
>Ga0136633_1001643_pt1 | contig 16324 bp, 18 predicted proteins | sample AntDrymeUQ832206_2_FD_105494 | JGI IMG/M metagenome (GOLD analysis project Ga0136633, IMG submission 105494) | Polar desert sand microbial communities from Dry Valleys, Antarctica - metaG UQ83 (22.06) | ecosystem: Environmental > Terrestrial > Soil > Desert | place: Antarctica: Dry Valley...
CAGTCTCCGCAGGGTTTCCCGAGATCTTCTACGTGGGCAAGCGTGGCGGGGACAAGCGATCCATCACACAGGAAGACATCAACCTGTTGATCATCCGGCTGGCGCGCGAAGGAAAGCGCGTCGTCCGGCTGAAGGGCGGCGATCCCTTCGTCTTCGGACGCGGCAGCGAGGAAGCGATCGCGTGCGGCGAGGCTGGTGTCGCGTGCGAGGTGGTGCCGGGGATCACGGCGGGAATCGGTGCTCCGGCGTATGCGGGAATTCCAGTCACGCATAGAGGCATGGCTGCGTCGGTGACGTTCGTCACCGGGAGCGAAGATCCGTCCAAGCTCGCCAACACGACGAACTGGGAAGCCCTCGCGAAGAGCGGGAGCACCATCGTGCTGTACATGGGAGTGAAGACGCTGCCGCAGACCACCACCGCGCTTCTGGACGGCGGCCTCCCTTCGGAGACACCTGCGGCCGCGATCCAGTGGGGCACGCACTCAAAGCAACGCACCGTCGTTGCCACCCTCGGGACGATTTGCGACGCCATCGAGCGCGAGCGGCTGAAGGCGCCGGTAGTGACCGTCATAGGGTGGTCCGTTCTTCTGCGGGACGAAATCTCGTGGTTCGAGAAGCGGCCTCTGTTCGGCAAGCGGATCGTAGTCACGCGCGCGGCGGATCAGGCGCCGGCGCTCAGCGGACGGCTGCGGGAGCTCGGCGCCGAAGTGCTGGAGGTCCCCGCCGTAAGAATCGCGCGACTCGATCTCGGCCCGTTGCGGGCAGCTTTGGACGATCTCAGCAGCTACGACTGGCTTGTATTCACGAGCCGCAACGGCGTATCGCTCTTCTGGGAGCAACTGCTCGTCAGCGGGCGCGACGCGCGGGCTCTCGCGGGGCTCAGGATCGCGGCTGTAGGAGCCGCGACGGCTGGGACGCTGCTGGAGCACGGAATCGCGGTCGATGTCATCCCCGAACGGTTCGTCGCCGAGGGACTCATCGAAGCGCTGAGTGCGCGCGAGGACGTGGCCGGGGCGAGCGTAATGCACGTGGGCGCCGAAGGCGCGCGGGACGTGCTGCGCGCGGGGCTCGAGGAGCTTGGCGCGACGGTCACGCTGTTTCCCGTGTATCGCTCCGTACCTCAGCCTGAAGGGGCTGAAAACCTGCGCACGGCGCTCGCGCAGAACGAAGTCGATCTGGTGACGTTGACTTCGGCGTCCGCGGTGTCGGGGCTGATCGACGCGGTTGGCGCGGAAGCGGCGCGCGGCGCGTCGGCGGCTTCGATCGGTCCGATCACATCGGAGGCCGCGCGCGCCGCGGGGCTCGAGGTCACGATCGAAGCGAGCGAATCAACGATCGACGGACTCGTGGACGCGATCGTGGCGGCGTACGCCGGTGGCTGAGCGAGCGGCGAGCGAAGTCATAAGGATCGGGACGCGCGCCTCCGAGCTCGCGTTGCGCCAGGCGGCGCTCGTGGAATCAGCGCTCGTCGCGCGTGGGCTCACCGTAGAGATCGTCCAGATCCGCACCACCGGCGACAAGAAAACCCAGGAGCCGCTCAGCTCCATCGGTGCGAGGGGATTGTTCACCAGGGAGCTGGAGTCCGCACTGCTGCGAAAGAAGGTGGATTGCTGCGTGCACTCGTTGAAGGACCTGCCCACCGAGCAGCCGGACGGACTCGAGCTTGCTGCCATCCTGGAGCGGGAGGACCCGCGCGACGTCCTCGTCATCAATCCGGTTACAGACGCGAGCAATCTCTCGGACCTGCCGGCGGGCTCGCGGGTCGGCACGTCGAGTCTTCGCCGGCGCGCGCAGCTGCTCGCGGCGCGCCAGGATCTCGACGTCGTGGACATGCGCGGCAACGTGCCGACAAGACTGAGGAAAATGGACGAGGGAAAGTTTCACGCAGCGGTGCTGGCAGCCGCGGGCCTCATACGGCTCGGCGCGCGGCAGCGCATCAAAGCCTTCCTCGAGCCGCCGGCGTGGCTTCCGGCGGCAGGGCAGGGCGCGATAGCGGTGCAGATCCGCTCGGCGGACGAGCGAATGCGGTCGCTGGTCGCGGAGCTGGATCACGCGCCAACGCGGGTCGCCGTCACCGCCGAGCGCGCATTTCTCGCGGCGCTGGAAGGCGGCTGCCAGGTTCCGATCGGCGCGCTCGTGATGTCTTCTCCGCAGGGAGACGGCAGTTATGTTCTGCACGGGCTCATCTCGGACATGGCGGGGCACAACGTCGTCCGTGGCTCGCGTGCTCTCGACGTCGCCGCCCCGGAGAGGACGGGTCAGGAGCTGGCCGCCGATGTTCGTGCCCGGGGAGGGTCGAGCATCCTGGTCGAGCTCCGAGCGGCCGCGCAGATCACACCCCCCCAGCCGGAATAATCATTGGCTGCTTTCCCCGAATCGAGATCCCGACGACTGCGCCGGACGGCTGCGTTGAGGCGCCTCTTCAGCGAGACCGATCTCTCTCCTTCGCGGCTCGTGTTGCCGCTGTTCGTGCGCGATGGCGAGAACGTTCGCAATCCGGTCCGGTCGATGCCCGGAGTCTCGCAGACGTCGGTCGACGAGATGCTGCGTGACGTCGCGCGAGCCGCGGAACACCAGCTCGGCGGCGTGCTCCTGTTCGGCATTCCCGAGCGCAAGGATGCCGAAGGCTCCGGCGCGTGGTCCGAGGATGGCGCGGTGCAGAGGGCGACTCGCGCCATCAAGCGGGAGTTCCCCGGCATCGCGGTCATCACCGATGTCTGCATGTGCGAGTATATGGAGCACGGCCACTGCGGCGTAGTGATCGATGGCGAGGTGGACAACGACGCCACGCTCGAGCTGCTTGCGCGCGCCGCGGCTTCGCACGCAGCGGCGGGCGCGGACATCGTCGCGCCGAGTGACATGATGGACGGGCGGGTTGCGGCCATAAGAGCTCGGTTGGACTCGGATGGATTTCAGTCCACGGCGATCATGAGCTACGCGGCCAAGCATGCGTCCGCATTCTACGGCCCATTCAGGGACGCCGCCGAATCGGCGCCGGTGTTCGGCGACAGGCGCGGCTACCAGATGGATCCCGCCAACGCGCGCGAGGCGATGCGCGAAGTTCAGGCCGACCTGGACGAAGGCGCGGACGCGATCATGGTGAAGCCGGCCGGCCCGTGTCTCGACATCATCTGGCGCGTGCGGGAGGGAACGGAGCATCCCGTGGCGGCGTATCAGGTGAGCGGCGAGTATGCGATGATCAAGGCCGCGGCCGCCCTCGGCTCGATCGACGAGGCCGCGGCCATGATGGAATCCCTGACCGCGATTCGGCGCGCGGGCGCCGACATCATCGTCACGTATTTTGCAGTTGAAGCAGCCCTTCGGCTGCGGGGGTAGTACGGGTGGCGGTTAATTCAACTGGAGCGGGAATGGCGAAAGCGACTTTTGGGGCAGGGTGCTTCTGGGGTGTCGAGGCTTCATTCAGGCAGATCGAGGGCGTGACGGACACGCTTGTCGGATATGCGGGCGGCTCCACGGCAGGGCCGTCTTATGAGGAGGTGTGCAGCGGCAGGACCGGGCATGCCGAAGTGGTGGAAGTGTCGTACGACCCCGCGCGTGTCACCTACGAGCGCCTGCTCGACGCATTCTGGAAGATGCACGATCCCACGACGCGCAACCGCCAGGGGCCGGACGTGGGCTCACAGTATCGCTCTGTGATTTTCTATCACGACGACGAGCAGAAGACGCTGGCCGGGTTGTCGAAAGCGGCGCAGGACGATTCCAAGCTATACCGCTCTCCGATCGTCACTCTCGTAGAAGAGGCGGGGCCGTTTTACGAGGCCGAGGACTACCACCAGCGGTATCTCGAAAAACGAGGGATGGTCAGCTGTAAGGTTTGACTTGCCGTTATCGGGCCAGCTCGGCTTCCGCCGCGATGTACCCGAACGCCGGCCAGTTTCCTCCCGCGAGCACCTGCCTGAACACCCGCGCCGCCTCGTCGCGCCGGCCGTTGTACAGATGCCAGTTACCGACGCCGTAGCCGACGCTCGCGTCGTTGAGCGCGTCCGTTCCGGCCGGCGCAAGCGAATCGGGCGATAGCTCTCCCTTGTAGAGCAGCAACAACCGGTGGTACGCGTCGTTCTCGATGATGGCCATCTCGCGCGAGATAGGTGCGAGCATCACCTGAGCCTCCGCGGTGCGCCCCATTCGCCGCAAGGTCATGTACAGCCAGTGCGAGGTCGCCACCAGCATATCCGGGTTCATGGACACTGTCATCGCTTCGCGATAAGCAGCGCGCGCGCGAAGGAAATCGCCCTTCAGATAGTGCGCGAGGCCGAGGTGGTACCAGATGTTCGACTGGAGCGTGCTGGTCGGAGTGTTGAGGGAGTTGGGGATGCCGTCGGGCTCGATCTCGTCCACGTGTCCTGCGGTCAGCTCCGCAGCGCGCGTCAGATCGGCGATAGCCCTGTCCAGCTCGCGAACCGAGATGTAGCGGTGTCCCCGATGGCGGTACATGCGGGCGTCGCCCGGATGTACCGCGATTCCTTCGGCGAAGATCGAGATCGCGTCGCGGTATCGGCCCAGGTATGCCGTGCGCCTGCCAAGCCAGATGATGGAATCCGCGTTGCGGGGCGCGCGGTCGTAGGCACGCCTCGCCTCGTCCAGCTTCTGCTCGTACGTCTGGCGGGCCGGGTCCGGGACGGAAGGTCGTCGGAGCGGCTGCCCCAGCAACGAGGTCGCCTCAACGTCCTGCCCGGCAGCTTCCGCAATGGTGAGCGGCCGCGCGCTGTGGCACGCGAGTGGGCCGCAAAGCACGGCGGCGGTGGCGAGTGTTAGCTGGGTGCGGTACCGGCGGCCGACTGCTTGCATAGCTTACCCCGTGATAAAAAGGGTTAACGCCCCCGACGAACGTTACGCGGAGAGAATATGGCGAAAGACGAAGAGATCGGGACCATGTCCATGTCCATGACCGAGGCCGAGCGCCGACGGCGCAGCAAGGAGATGGCCGCGAAGCTGCCGATGCGGGACGAAGACTGGGACCCGATGCGTGGTATTCGCGTGGTCGCGATCCTCTTGAAAACGGTCGCCGTGCTCCTCGTTCTGGTCATGCTGATGCAGATCTATTTTGCCATGACCGATCCCTCCGGCATGCCGGTGACACCCGGGACGATCATGGGAGAAGCAGTGCGCCTGCTCGCGTTCGCGGCGTTCCTGTGGGGCGGCGCGGATCTGGCCCTGATGCTCACGCGTTCGCATCACGAAACGCGCGCGACCAGAATTCTGATGCAGCGCCAGAATAACCTGCTGAGGAAGATCCTTCTTGGCGAGAAGAAGATGGGTAAGGGACCGTAGTGACCACCAGCAAGGAGACGGACTGGATGAATCATCCCGTGCTCCGGAAGCTGGTTCACGAAATCAACGCCCTCACGCTCGCCGAGCGGATCACGCTCGTAAAGGGTCTGGTTCCGGCGATCGCCGACGAGTTAAGTGATCGTGAGTACGAGGGTTTCGTCGAGTCAGTGCGACTCAAGGGAGAGCGATTTCACGAGGCGCAGGCGCATCCCGGGGAGGGACGAGCGGCGCGAATGACCCCGGGCGAGCGGGACCTCGAGAAGCGCTAAACGGGAGTCCCGGGTCAGTCGCTATTTTTGAACCGAGATGAGCAACCCATGAACTTTCGGCGGTTCCCCGGCACGGACACATCCATCAGCGAGATCGGTCTGGGTACCTGGACGCTCTCGACCGGCTGGTGGGGCGAGAAAACCGACGACGAAGCCGTCGCGATGCTCCGTACCGCGCGCGATCGCGGCGTCAACTTCTTCGACGCCGCAGACAGCTATGGCGATGGCCGGAGCGAGCGCCAGCTCGCGACAGCGTTTCGGGGAATGCGCGAACAGGTCGTGTACGGCACGAAGATCGGATACGACATCTATGACCCGTCCGCTCGGGAGGCCCGGCGCGGCCAGAGCGAGCTCCCGCAAAAGTTCGATTCGGAGCATATGCGCTTCGCCGTGGACCGCTGCCTCGAGCGTCTCGAGACCGACTACATCGACGTCCTCCAGCTCCACAACGTCAAGATGGAGCACGTTCGCGACGGGCAGATATGGGAAACGCTGCGCGAGCTGAAGCGCGAGGGAAAGATTCGCGTTTGGGGGGCCGCGTTCGGACCGGCGATCGGCTGGCTGTACGAGACAATCGAGCTGTTCGAGCGGGAGCCCGACATCGGAACTGTGCAGATGATCTGGAACGTCCTCGAGCAGCACCCGGGAACCGCGATGATCGATGCCGCGCGCGAACTCGCGCCGGACTGCAGGTTCAACGTCCGCGTGACGCACGCGTCCGGAATGCTGGAAGGGAAGTACACCGAGGAGACGGTCTTCCCGGCTAACGACCATCGGCGCCACCGGCCGCGCTCGTGGCTGGTCAACGGCATCAGAAAAGTAAGAACGCTCGATTTTCTCGCCGAGCGGATGACGCTCGGCCAGGCCGCGCTCAAGTGGCTGCTCGCCGAGCCGATGGTGATCACGACTCTTCCCAATATTTACGACGAGGCGCAGATCGAGGAGTTTACCGCGGCGAGCGACATGGCGGATCTGAGCGATGATGAAATGCGGCGCGTCGCCGAGCTCGCATCGCGGAACTTCGAAGTGGTGGAAGAGCCGATGTCGTACAAGGGGACGATGGAGCGGATACCCGCTTGATCAACGCATGGCACGACATACCCGCGGGATCGCACCCGCCGGATCAGGTGACCGCGGTCGTAGAGATACCGCGCGGCAGCCGCAACAAGTACGAGCTCGATAAAATCTCGGGGTTGATCCGGCTGGATCGCGTACTCTATTCAGCGGTGCATTACCCGGGCGACTACGGATTCATCCCGCGGACTCTGCACGAGGATGGCGACCCGCTCGACATCCTTGTCATGATCAACGAGCCGACCTTTCCCGGCTGTCACATAGACTGCCGTCCGCTCGGCGTGCTCCGCATGCTCGATCTCGGCGAGCCGGACGACAAGATACTGGCCGTGCCCGTGAACGATCCGTACTACGGCGAAGCGTTCGACATAGCTGACCTTCCCGGGCACTTTCTAAAGGAAGTCGAGCACTTCTTTTCCATCTACAAGGATCTCGAAGGCAGGCGCGCCGAGATTCTGCAGTGGGAGAAGAGCGAGCTCGCCGCCGGCGTCATCCTCGATTCAATGCGGCGATACGAGGAGAAATACCTGCAGCACGGGCCGTAAGCCGCCTCATGCGGGCCTCACGGTGCCGTGGTCCACAGGCTCGGGCCCGCCCCGCAGGAAGAGATGCTCGTACAGCAGTGCCGCCAGGATCCCGCCGAGGATCGGAGCGGTCCAGTAGATGATCTGGCCCTCGTACACGCCGCTCGCGACGGCGGGCCCGAAGGAGCGCGCCGGGTTCATGGATCCGCCGGTGATCGGCCCGATCGCGAGGATGCCCGCAGTGATCGCGAACCCGATGGCCAACCCTCCAACGCGGGGGGCCTTCGGATCGACCGCCGTGCCGAATACCACGAGCACGAAGAGGAAGGTCACCACCATCTCCGCGATGAACGCCTGCGTGCCTGTTATATCCAGCGAGATGAACTGACCGCCGCCGCGCGCGGCCACGAAAATCGGTTCGGGGAAAACCGTCTTGAGCAGGTAGGCGCCGATCATCGCCCCCAACAGCTGCGCGACGATGTACACGCCGGCCATCATCGGGTCGATGCGTCGCACGGCGAGGAACCCGAGCGTGACCGCGGGATTGAAGTGGCCGGATATCCGCATCAGCGCGGTGACCATGATCGCGATGACCAGGCCGTGCGCGAGCGCGATCTCCAGCAGGCTTGCCTGCGAGCCTGATATCGCCGTGCCCATGATGGCGGCACCGCCCATGAACACGAGCGCAAACGTGCCGATGAGCTCAGCCGCAAAGTGCCTCAGCGAGTCCCTCATTCACTTCCTCCGCTGTGAGCCGGCCGAAGCCAGCTGGTTTTTATCTCGCCCGCCGGATGACCAGCGCGGCGTTGATTCCGCCGAACCCAAACGAATTCGTCAGCATGTGCTCCACTTTCCGCTCGCAACCGGCGCCGGGAAGGTAGTCAAGATCGCACGCTTCGTCGGCGACTGAAAGGTTGATCGTCGGTGGGAGCCAGCATTCCTCGAGCGCGAGCGCGCATATCCCGGCTTCGATCGCGCCGGACGCACCGAGCGCATGGCCGTAGTAGCCCTTGGTTCCGCTGATTCTGAGGCGCTCGGCGTGCTCTCCGAAGACGGCCTTGATGGCCCGGGTCTCGGTTGAATCGTTCAGCGGCGTCGAGCTGCCGTGAGCGTTTACGTACTCGATGTCGCCCGGCGAGACGTCCGCGTCCGAGAGCGCGATGCGCATCGCGCGCGCCGCCTGCGATCCGTCCGGCAATGGCGCGGTCATGTGGTGCGCGTCGTTCGTGACGCCGAAGCCTGCCACCTCTGCGTAGATCCGCGCGCCCCGCGACACGGCCCGATCATATTCCTCGAGCACCAGCGCAGCGGCTCCTTCACCCATCACGAAGCCGTCCCGGTTCCTGTCGAAGGGACGCGACGCATGCTCGGGGTCGTCGTTGTTGGTGGACATCGCGCGAATCAACGAGAACGCTCCGAAGCAGAGCGGAGACAGCGGGGCCTCCGCGCCCCCGGCGATCATCACGTCGGCGTACCCGTCGCGGATCTGGCGGAACGCATCACCCACCGCGATCGCCCCCGACGCGCAGCTCATCGAGTTGGTCGAGTTGGGGCCTTGCACGCCAAGCTCGATGGCAACGTTGCAGCTCGCCGATCCGCCGAATACCGCGAGCGCGAGGGTGGCGTCCACTCCGCGAAGGCCTTCGCGCATGAAAACTCCGGCCTGCTGCTCGCCGTAAGCGACGCCGCCAAGAGCGGTTCCCATCATTGCGCCGACTCGCTCCCGGTCTTCGGCTTCCATCCGGATGCCGGCGTCGTCGAGCGCCATCCGCGCCGTTACGACCGCGAACTGGGCAAACCGGTCGAGCCGCTTCGCGCGCTTCGAGTCGAGATGATCCGTGGCGGTGTAATCGGTCACCTCGGCGGCGTTGCGGCTGCGGAACGGCGTGGGATCGAACCGGCTTACGCTGCGGACGGCCGATCTGCCCGCGCGAAGGCCGGCTAGCAGACCCGCACGCGAGATTCCGATGGGCGTGATCGCGCCGATTCCAGTGATGGCCACGCGGCGCCGGTTCAAGATCGACCCCCGCTCCCGCCAGCGGTACGCTCGGCGGTTCTCGCCAGCCCGGCGAGCGTGCGGCTGGCGATCCCGTGAATGAACACCGGTCCGATAACGAGCTGCGCCGCGTGCACTCCGATCAGCGGCCACCGCGGGCCGTCCCAGGCGTGCACGATCCTCACATGCGTCCCTCCACCGACGGGCTCGAAGCTCCACTCCACATCCATCTCCCTGGTAATGCCGCCGATATGATGAAACCGGATCGCGGGCCGCTCCTCGTCGACTTCCATGAGAGATAACCACCAGGTTGGCCAGGCGATTGGTCCGAAGCGGCGATACGCCGACATTTCGACCACGCGCAGCCCTCCCTGCGCATGCTCCCGGAACCGCACGAATCGATAGTGCTCGAGGTGCGCGGGCCAGTTCTCGACGTCGCGCGCCACGTCGAACATTGTCCGCGCAGGCGCCCGGACAAGGCGTTCGTCCACAGTCTCCATCGCGCGCCCGAGCGGCATCGTGCCCAGCGATTCGCGCGCTGCATGGTCGTCGGTCATTGTGGCCTCCAGCTGGTTGTCACGCGAAACACGAACCGCTTGCTGACGGGCGCCTTCGTACCTACGGCTTGATCTACGAGTCGCTCGAGCTCGTCTGGAGTGAATCCCCTCAGCACGGAGACCACGCCGTCGTGCCGGCTGACCGGATGAAAGAAGAGGGGAAACGAGGCAGTCCACAGCCCTGCCGCCGCCGTCCAGCTGCGCCGGATATCGCTGATGACCACGCGCTGCCGCGCCACGCGATTCATCTCGCGCAGCAGCGCCGCACCGCTTGCGCCAGGAAAATGGTGCAGCACCTGCGAGCAGGTGACTATGTCGAAGCTGTCGTCGGCGAAGGGTAGCTGCAGGGCATCTGCGCACACGGCGGCGTCGATCATGGCGGCGCTCGCCGCGGCCAGCTCCGGAGCGATGTCCGCGCCGGTCGTACGCAGCTCCACTCCAGAAATCCTTGCGCGCGCTCTCGCGCGGGCCGGAATGTCGCCCAGCCCTGTACCGACGTCGAGCAGCGTAGCTACGGGTGGCAGTCCGCGCAGCGCGGGCTCCAGCTCCGCGAGCAGCGCCGATGCGCCTCCGAAAATTGCGTTCGCGCGCGCGACATCGCGCATAGAGCGTCGGACCAGGCGGGGATCGAGATCATCCCCGTCCAGTATCTCTGTGCCGTTACGCCGCGCGGGAGCGAGCAACGATGCCATCGTCATCAGCGTTCGAGTCTCGCATAGCCGCCGCGATAGTACAGCAGCGGCTGCAGCTCTCCCGCGTGCGCAGCTTCCACGCGTCCCACGAAAACCGTGTGATCGCCGCCCTCGAACTGGTGCGCCAGCGAACATTCGAGATGCGCGGCTACGCCGGTTAGCGTTGCGGCTCCGTTGGAGCCGCGCGTAAACGAGGCCCCATCGAAGCGGTCATTGTCCGGGTCGCTGAACTTTCGCGCGAGCTCTTCCTGGTCCGCCGCGAGAACGTTCACCGTGAACGCCGCGGCGGTGGCGAGAACTCCATGCATGACGGTCGCATGACCGATGCATGCGAGGATCAGCGGGGGAGCGAGGCTCAGCGAGCTGAACGCGCTTACCGTGATGCCGTGGTCAGTGCCCTCCGGGTCAACCGCGGTGACGATCGTCACGCCGCTGGCGAACCGGCTCATCACGCTGCGAAAGCGGTATTCGTCGATCTGCGTCATCGGCCGGGCGCGAGCAGGAAGCGAATGTTCGAAAGGCGCAGCACTTCACCGGGGGGAACGAAGTCCCCGGCTGCCCCCACGAAGAGATCAGCCAGGTCGCGGCGCAGCGCGAGGGCCCGCACGGCGCGATTCATCATGCCGGGAAACGCAACTGCGGTGCCGACGAGGCGCTCGAGCTTCCATTTCCCGCCGAACTCCGCCCGCCGCGCGCGGTCGTACGCCGCGAGCGGAACGTCTGCCGATCCCGGAGATCCAGCGAGCGATTCGAGGACGAACGAGCTGAGCATCTCTCCCCCTCGGAGCGCGGCATAAATCCCTTCGCCTGTGAAAGGATCGAAGAAGTCCGCAGCGTCGCCCACGACGGCCGCGCCCGGTGCCCACGCCCGCCGTACCGCCGAGGCGAATGGCCCGGTCGCCCGGACAGCTGTTGCCCGCTCCGCACTCCGGAATCGCTCGCGAAGGTGCGGGCGGTCATCGATCCACTCTTCGAAAAATTCCGTGCGCGCGCCTGCAATGTCTTTCGCGCGGGAAACAGGAACGACGAGCGCGACGTTGACCAGTCCGCCGCCGACAGGAGCGAGCCCGAGATATCCATGGCGATCCACATGCATCTCCCCGACCTCGTCCATTCCAGCCACGCCCGAATAATGCGCGACGAGCGCCAGGCGGCTGGGCCATTTCGAGCGCCGCGCGAGGCCAAGCCGTCGCGACACGATCGACCGAAGCCCGTCGGCGCCGACCACCACGCGCGCATTGACAGTGACCCGCTCACCTGTCGGATCGGCGAGAACGACGCCCGAGACCCGCGCTCGGCCGTCGCGCGCAAGATCGACGACGCGCGCGGTCTCTCGCACACGCGCCCCCGCTCCCCTGGCCCGATCCAGCAGCAGAGAATCGAGCACCGTTCGGCGCAGCGCGAGCCCGCTGTCGCGGAAGCCGCGGAAGCCGTGCGCGCCGGCGAACTTCCCGCGGAAGCTCTCGCCGCTGGGCGCGCGAACCATCATCCCCGCCAGCTGTGCGCCGCCCGCGGCTTCGGCTTTCTCCAGAGCGCCCATCGCGTGGAGGATCCGCGACGCCTCCGGGCTGAGATACTCTGCGCATACCTTGTCGCGCGGGAACCGTGCGCGGTCGAGCACCAGCACGTCGGCTCCCTCCGAGGCCAGGAACCACGCCGTGGACGCGCCCGCTGGCCCGCCTCCCACCACTATCACATCGGCGTCGTAACCGCGGCCCGTCACGCCACGGCCCTGAGCATCCGCTGGAACAGCCCCATGTACTGCCAGTGCGGTCGCGGCAGGTGGAGCATCGACGCGACGCGGGTCAGGTACGGCAGGATCACGGAGCGGGAGTCCGCCGAGAACATGAACCGCGGATGGTCCGCGGCGAATCGCCGGAGCCGATTGACCGCGCTGTCGAACTGGAGCGCGGGTGAAAAGTAGAAGCTCGGTGCGAGAAGCGTGTCGCCGACGGCGACCACCCCGTCCTGCAACGCAATCCGATGCAGCGTCGTCCCGGGATAAATCCGCAGGCCGACCGTGAGATATACGGCGTCACCTCTGCCGAGCCGCCATGAAGCGAAGGACAGCGTCTCCTCCAGCGTCGCGGCGGTTTCGCCAGGACCTCCGACGAGGAATATCCACAGCGTGCGGATCCCGGCGCGCTCCACGCGCTCCGCCACTTCCCTCGCTTTCGCCGCGGTGAATCCCTTTTCCAATCGGTCCAGCACGGCATCGCTGGCGCTCTCGGCGGTGATTCCAACCGTGCGGAATCCGGCTGCCCGCATCGCGGAGAGTAGCTCGCGGGGCGCGGTCGCCGGGGTGAAGTTCGTGGTGTCGAGCTGTACGCCGAGTCGCCGCCGCTCAATCTCCTCGCACACCTCGATGGCGTGGCCCGGCGGGGAATTGAAAGTCGAGTCCACGAAGTCCACATGTCGCACGCCCGCAGCCCGTTTCAGCTCGGCGATCTCGTCAGCAACGAGCGCGGGACTGCGCAGCCGGTACCCAAACCCTTCCACGTTCCTGTACGTGCAATACACGCAGCGATATACGCACCCGCGCTTGGTTTGCACCGGCACGGTGGCCCCGCGTCGCTGATAGCGCTTCAGATCGGTCCACCGCGCCAGCGACGGCGATGGGAGCGAATCCAGATCAGCGTCCTCGCCGGGCGGGGTGAAGCTGATCTCCCGACCTTCGCGTCGCACGAGCCCAGGGATCGCGCCGGGCGCCGATCCGGCCGCCAGCGCGGCGACGAGGGCCGCGCTCGCGCGCTCGCCGTCGCCGGCAACAGCGTAGTCCACCCCGAGCTCCGTGAACAGAGCCTCGGGCGCGACACCGAACGCGGCGCCGCCCGCTATGAGGTGGGACCCTGCGGGCGACGCCGCGCGCAACGCGCGCACGACCGATCTTGCTTCCGGCGTGTAGTGCTGTAGCGCCACCGCATCGCTGTTGTCGATATTGCGGACCGAAACGCCGATGACGTCCGGCCGGAACAGTCTCGTCGCCGCGCGTGCCGCGGCAACAGGGGATTTCGCGAAACAGAGATCGACGAGCTGGACGTCGTGGCCCGCGCGCTCGAGCGACGAGGCAACCGCGGCGAGTCCGTTGGGCACGACGGGGTACGGCTGCCGCTCGGTGTTCGTGCTGACAAGCAGTACGCGGGCGCGGGAGCCCGGCATCGCCGGCGATGGAGAGCTAGGCGTAGGCAACGAAGAGGGCTCCGGCGACCAGCGCACCCGACAGCGTCGTGAGGATATTCACTACGTCGTTGTCCACCCAGCGAACGCCGCGAGCCCATCGGGTAGGTGTCCCACAGTGGTGAACGACCTGCTCGGTCTCGCTCCCGCAGGCGGGGCAGACCAGCCGGGCCTGGAAGGTCGCACCGATTACCGAGTCGATGACCATGCCAATCACTCCAGCGAAGAACGCGGTGGCGGCCACGGAGAGCGGCCACCCGATAATTAGCACAGTGCCACAGACAACGGCGGCGCCGGCGGCTCCCCCAAGCGATCCGGCCAGGGTGACGCCACCCGATGCGCCTCGGTCCAATGTCTTGCCGCTGACGAGCGATCGCGGACGTCCGCCTCGCGAGATGCCGATCTCCGTCGCCCAGCTGTCGGCAGCGGCAGCCGCAATTGCTCCGGCTCCCGCCGCGAGCCACACCGGTGAGCCCGTCGCGGCCCATGCGATTGCGGCGGATGCGAAGACGCCGCCATTGGAAAGCACCTGGACCGCGTCGCGGTGCGAGCCTTTGGCGAGCACGCCGCGAGTCAGCTCGAGCTTCCGCTCGACTCCGTGCGCTGACAACGCCGACGTCAGCGCGAAAAAAACTACGAGGAGCACGGCCCAGCTCCAGCCGACGGTCACCGCGATGGCTCCGACCAGGGTTGCGGCGAGCCCGCCCGCCGGCGTGAGCAGCCGCGAGCGCGTCGCAGCGAGACTGACGATCGCGGCGAGGATGACGGCGAGCGGAATTCTGAGCAGCATGGCTCTACGAGCGTTGTTGCATGTTCTGGCGCACGTTAGCTTGGGCGCTCCCTTCAGACGTGCCCATTTCCGCAACAATGCCAGCCACAGTCGACGCCCTCCTTCCGGTCAGCCTGCTCGTATCCGTGCGCGGCGCGGATACGCCGGAGGACGCGGATGCCGAATATGTCCACGAGGCTCGCAACAGGCGACTCGGGCTGAGCGACACGGTGTACGCACAGATCCAACGCTACACCGATGACGCCAGGAGAAACCGGCGCCTCCCGATCCAGGATGCCCTGGCGATCGCGACCCTGATCGGGCGCCGGCCCGACGCGGAGACGGTTTTCAGGAGCGCGGGCAAGCGACTCGCGGGCCAGATGTATGAATCCATCTCGACGCCGCGCCGCGGGTTCCTGCGATTTCTCCCGGCGTTCGTTTCGAGGCCGATGGCATTGGCTGCCGGCCGCCAGCTCTCCAGAAGGTACCTGAACGGCTCGCTGAGCCGCGTTGGCGGATACGTCATGCTCGCGGTGGAGGATTCGGCCACGGTCGGCACGGCTCCGCTCGGGATCGGATGCACCTTCTACGAGGCGAGCTTCGGCGAGCTGCTGCGCCTGCTGGTCGATGGCGGCGGCGCGATAGAGCACGTGCGCTGCGCCGGGCGGGGCGAGGGGAGCTGTGAATGGCGGGCAGAATGGAGATAGATCGCTGGTTGCGTGACTATTCTCCGACTCCGCTTGCAATTCCCCCGGTTCCCGAGTTTCCATGTTGACTCCTCAGTCCCTCCCTTCGATCCAGCAAGCCATCAAGGAATCCGGCGTCGACGGTTGGCTTATTTTCGATTTCCACGGACTGAATCCCGTTGCCGCAGGAATGCTCCGCCTGGAGGGGATGACCACGCGGCGCTTGTTCGCTTTTATTCCGAGCGAAGGCCTGCCCGTCGCCATCTCGCACGCAATAGAGCAGGGCCCGTGGAAGCACTGGCCCTCTGAATGGAAAAAGATCGAGTACAGCGGCTGGCGCGTTCTGGAGTCGTCTCTCGCGGAGGTAGTCGGCGGGCGGCGGGTTGCAATGGAGTACTCCGCAGGCGACGCCGTGCCCTACCTCGATCGTGTTCCGGCCGGCGTCATCGAAATGGTCCGCGCGACGGGCGCGACCGTCGAATCCTCGGCGGATCTGGTCACCCGGTTTTACGCGGTGTGGAACGAAGAGCAGCTCGCGTCACACGAGCGAGCGGCCGAAGTGATCGCCCGTATCGCGCACGAAGCGATGACGCTGGCGGGCGAGCGGGCACGATCCGCCACTCCGATGAAGGAGTACGAGCTGCACCGGTGGATTCTCGACGAATTCGCGAAGGAGAAGCTCGAGGCGGATCACGGCCCCATCGTCGCGATAGGACCCAACGCGGCGAACCCGCACTACGAGCCCACGGCGAGCGAGTCCGCCCCGATCGAGCGCGGTGCTATTCTGTTGATCGACTTATGGGCGCGCGAGTCCGGCGGCGTCTACGCCGACCAGACGTGGATGGGTTCTCTCGGCGAGCCCGACGCGCGAAGCCTGAAGGTGTGGGAAGCCATACGCGACGCGCGCGACGCGGCCATCGATCTGTTGCGCGGCCGATTGGCGACGTCCACCCCGGTGCGCGGCGGAGAAGTGGACGACGCGGCGCGGGCCGTCATCGAGCAGCGGGGCTTCGGCCCGCAGTTCATCCACCGCACGGGTCACTCCATCGATCCGCGCGACCTACACGGCTCCGGGCCTCACATCGACAACCTCGAGACCCGTGAAGTGCGCGTATTGCTGCCGGGAGTCGGGTTCTCAATCGAGCCCGGCATCTACGTTCGCGGCGAAGTCGGAATGAGAACCGAGGTCAACGCTTTCGTAGGCGAAGATCTCGTGGTGACGCCCAAATCAATTCAGCGCGATCTGATCATCGTGTGATCTCTGGCTCCGCTCGGATGGCGGGCCATA
>Ga0136633_1001644_pt1 | contig 16310 bp, 15 predicted proteins | sample AntDrymeUQ832206_2_FD_105494 | JGI IMG/M metagenome (GOLD analysis project Ga0136633, IMG submission 105494) | Polar desert sand microbial communities from Dry Valleys, Antarctica - metaG UQ83 (22.06) | ecosystem: Environmental > Terrestrial > Soil > Desert | place: Antarctica: Dry Valley...
CGGCGGTGTCATGGCGGCCCTCGCGGAGCGACCAACCTAGGCCGTCACCCCGACCCTCGCCGAGTCCTAACAACGAGCACTATTCCGGTGCCCGCCAGGAAGATGGTGGACCAGTGACCGACCAGATGCAGAACCGTGTCCGGCACAATGAGCAGAACGGGGACGACAGCGGCCCGGGAGGCAAACGACACGGTGGGCACGGGCTGATGATGATCGCCTGCTGCGTCCCCATGTTGTTGATTGTCGGCATCCTCGTGGTCACCGGCGCCGCCGGTTCGGGAGCCATCATCTACGCCGTGGTGTGCACCGCCATGATGGCGCTGATGATGTTCGCAATGCCCGGCGGCCACCGTTGATGAGCAGGCGAGGAGTCCTGATCTCAGCGATCACGGCCGGCATGGTGGCTCTGGTCGCGACGGCTGCCCTGGTCGCCATCAGCGCCAGCGATCCGGAGGCTGCAGGTCAGTCGACCCGCCACGACGAGATGGTGACCGGAACGGTCTGGGTCGCCAACGAGGGCGGCGACAGTCTGACCGCCATCGACGCGGGGCGAAACAAGGTGGTGACCACCGTGACGGGCATCCCGGGCCCGCACAATGTCCAGGTTTCACCAGATGGTCGAACTTTCTGGGCTGTGAGCGGGCACGAGTCGCTCGCGGTCATGATCGACGCAGAGGGACTCGTCCTGCACGGCGCGGTCCCCACAGGGAGCGAGCCCGCCCACGTCGTGGTCACACCTAGTGGTCAGACCACCTACACGACTAACGGCGCGGACAACACTGTCTCCGCGATCGACACGACGACAATGAAGGCTGTCGCCACCATCCCGGTCGGGCATGGTCCCCACGGCTTAAGGCCCAGCCCGGACGGGAGGTGGATCTATGTCGCGAATATTGCGGGGACGACTTTGAGCGTCATCGACACCGGGAAAAACGAGAAGGTCGCCGATATCGAGGTTGGTGAGTCGCCGGCACAGGTCGCTTTCTCGCCGGACGGACGATTCGTGTACGCATCAGTGAACGGCGAGAACGCCGTCGCGAAAGTTGAGGTCGCGACACGAAGGCTCGTCGGCAAGGTCGAGGTCGGCGTAGGACCCATCCAGACCTATGTAAGTCCGGACAATCGTTACCTACTCGTGGCGAACCAGGGCACGGAGGAACGACCCGGAACGACGGTGTCGATCCTCGAGACCGAGTCCTTCAAGGTGTTGAGCACAGTCGAGACAGGCCAAGGAGCGCACGGCATCGTCATCGAGCCATCCAGCCGGCATGCGTACATCACCAACATCTATGGCAATGACGTTGCAGTCCTCGACCTGGAGCAGCAGGAGGTAGTGGCACGCATCCCGGTCGGCTCCATGCCGAACGGCATCAGCTTTTCCCCAGTCACTGTTAGCGCCCGTCCCGCCACAAGCATCGAACTACCCATGAACAAGCACGACAGTCCTGAGATGGAGCCCATGCCCTAACCGGCTGGTACGCCGTTCGGGTCCCCGCAGCTGGGGTAAAGGGATCGAGAAAAGCACCACGTTCACATCCCAAGTGGATCATGCTTCAGATGGGATCTACCTCGGGTGAGGCGGGGAAGTGGTGGTCAGGATGCGTCGTCGGTTGGCTCTGCTGTTGGGAGTCTGTTGCAGTGTGTCGGTGATGGTCGTCGTCTCTACGCCGGCATCTGCCGTCGGTGTAGCAGTTGCGAGCAGCTTTGCCCAGGGCCTGAATCACGACCAGACGAGTCAAGTCATGAGCAGCGCGCAGCCGCGACAGTCTGCGGAGTCCGGACCCCAGGAGATGGAGTCGGACTGGGTCGTCTTCCGCGACCGGTACATCGCTCCCTTCCAACCGATTCTGTGGGTCTTCCTGGCAGTCCTGGCAGGTCTCCTAGTCATCGCACGATGGGTAACAACCTCCACTGTGAGGTGGCCGAAGCTACGTTCGTGGCCTCGTCGGAGCATCCTCGTCGTGGGCTGTGTTCTCTGCATCGGTGCGGCTGGGCTGGCCACAGTTGGTGCGAGTGGCGCGGCGTACGCCCTGGGGCTCGACCGGTTGTGGCCCACCTCGTGGTGGCCGAACGGCGTCGGCGCGAACTGGGAAACCTGGCTTCTGGTGGGGGCCTTCGCCGTGGCGGGAATCGTCTTGGTGGCCACGGGGCTGGCCACCCGGCTTCGCGTCCAGGTGGAGGTGCGTGGCAAGGATGGCGAGGTCAGCCAGGCCGCGACCAGCCATGTCATTGCACTGCTCAATGAGCTTGGGGCTGAGGCTCCGCATGGCATCGAGATTCCACGAGGCGCTGATGTGGAGACGCTCAGCGGCGAGCCGATCATCGGCGCATCCACCGGAAGGATCGCCAACGCCTTCTCGGTGTTGAAGCAGCTGGTCCTGGCCGGGGTGCCCTGGCGGGTGGTCGTGGGCGAGGAGAGCGACGACTGCATTGCCGTGGTCATCACGCGCAATGGGCGATTAGCCGGTTCGGCCGTGATCGACCGGGACGAGCTCGGACTCCGACTGCCCGGGGTCGGGCGTTCTGGTCCGGACCTGCATCGCCTAGCGGCTGCGGTGGTCGTCACCACTCTGGCGAACCATCACCGCGGCTTCGACGGGCTGTGTGGAGCAACGGACTGGAGGAGCCTGGGTCTGCACTACGTAGGCACCACTGACTTGCAGGGACATCCTGAGGAAAGACAGGTCCTCGCGCGGGCAGTCGGCTATGACCCGGACAACATGTTGGCGCAGGTGGCCTACCGGCACTCGATGGATAGGGAGGCCACGGAACAGGAACGACTGTCTCGCTACGTCGACTGGCTTTCCGAAGTCCTGACGCACGTTGACGATGACGGTCGCGCACTGCTTGACGACGTACGTCGAAGGGAACTGCGTCGCCGAGTCCTGCACACCCGGGTGGCCACACTGATCAACCTGTACTACGCATCGGGAGGCCGCGGGCCGGTGGAGACTCGATCCGCCACCGCCGCTCATGAGCTGATCACTTTCCTCGAGCAACGTGGTCAGCAGCCCTCGCACCTCTTCAAGCAGGCGCGTCCGGAGGCTGCGGCGATGGCGCTCTGGATCTATGACCACGCCGAAGGCCGGGCCCAAGCCGCCCTCAAGCACATGCGCGCGACAGCGGCGAGGTGGCTCAAGGAACCGGTGAGTCCCCTGGCGCAGTACCACTGGGCCTGCTACGACGCCACGGCAATCATGGACGACTCCACCTCTCCAGCGGCGCTGGAGCGGGACCGGGCCGATCGGGAGGCTTCGGTGGCGTTGCGGCTCAGCCTCGCGTCGCCATATCCGGACCTGGGTGCGTGGATGTCGAAAGACCCGCAGTTGAAGGAACTGAGGCAGTCGGCAAGCTACCGGAAGACCTTCGGCGATGAACCGCGCACTGACTTCCTGACCCTGCCGCCGTTCTTCCCCCATGTCACGGCGTTGCGAAAGCTGGGGCTGACGACCGCGGAGGACATCGCACTGTGCGCCCCGGTTCTCTCCGCTCCCAGTTCCACCTGGTTGCACAACTACCTCGGCATCGACGCGCTGTCCGCACGACGGCTGGCCAAGCTCGGCGACGTCGGCGCCAGCATTCCTGGGGAGCTGGCCAAGTACCGCGTCGAGATCTGCGCTGAGTTGTTGGACCGGAAGGTGGCGTACTCCATCCTCGACCGACCACCGAGTGGCCCCGATGCCAGCGAGCTGGCCCGAACAGTTCACGAGGCCATCGCAAACCGTTGCGGCCAGGGGCCCGACGTGGCCTTGATGGAGCTCTGGCTCGCGTCGCTGCTAGAACTCGTGCGGGAAAGCCCGCGAGTGCCGTCGTACTCCATCGACCCCGGCGGTGTGGAGGGCGGTTAGGCCGTGCGGACCTGCAGGGTCGGCATCTGGCGGCTCGTCTTTCCCAGGGCTCGGCCGGGCAACCAGGAGATGAGCTCGACGAACCAGAAGAGAAAGAGGAAGGCCTGGACCACGACGGCAGGGACCAACACGAACAGCAGGGCCAGTGGCGCCACGATGGCGAAGGCGAACCACTGGCCCTTGTCTGCACCCTTCATGAACGAGGCGGCTCGCACAGCGGCCCACATCATCCAGCGTCGCGGCACAGACACGCCTAGCTCCTGCATGGCACGTCGGAAGATACCGTCGGCATCAGCGCGGCTGACGGGCTTGGCGGTACAGAGGTAGTCGTGCAGGATCGCCGCGCGCGTGTAGTTGCCGTACCGCGGGATCAGCCAGACGAACATCCGCGGTATGGACGCGAAATCGGTCTTGAAGCCGGCAGGCACCACGAAAGTTTCGTCACGGCCCTCGTAGGTGACGGGCTCCCGCAACTCCCAGCTCTTCGCATCAACTTGTCGAACGACAACGTCTCCCGCGACAAAGGTCATGTTGTCTCCCCTTCTGCCTCTGTCGGAAGGTGCGAACTGTCGGTCAGTACGTGGCCGCATCCCCGATGATGATCGCGACCAGCGCGATGGTGGAAACGACTGCCAGCGCAAGCGCGGCATTGGCCAGACCCGGACGTTCTCCGCCTTGCCGCGCGCGCCAGCCGACCAGGCCGGCGGCTGCCGCGAGCGGAAGCGTCGCCCCAGCCCAGAAGATGACTACGGACACCAGTGCGACGGCCCCGAGCACGACACCGGTGACGGCACCCCCTCCGGGCACCACAAATACGAAGACGACCGATGCGAGAACGACCACCACGGCCAGTACGCCAAGCCACTCGGCGACCCAGTCGGAGGTGCTGCCCTCGCGGTAGCCGGGGATCATCATGAGAAGGTGCGCAACTGCCGCCGCGATACCGATGGGGAGGTAGCGCAGTCGCGCCGAGAGCGGACTGGCCAGCGAGTCGGCGTTGGTCATGGGTGCCTCCAAATGGTGCTGATGGTTTGCCCGAGTTTCGGGTTGCGTACGCCCTCAGATGTCCGCTGCGGCAATCATGGCAGCGATTGGCGCTCGGGGTTTCGATTTCGGTGGACGGCGCGCTCTGTCGGTCAGGCCGCGCCAGGTGACCGGCCAACTGTGCTCAGCGGGTCGCGGCCTCGACGAGTCCACGGAACAGACCGGCGTCCGCCACCGTCTCGGGATGCCACTGCACCGCAAGACAAAACCTTGGGCCCGGCTGCTCCATTGCCTCCAGGGTGCCATCGGTTGCCACGGCCGCGACAGCGAAACCGGGGTGCGACCGGACCGACTGGTGGTGGTGGCAACCGACGTTCTGTCGATCTCCGACGAGCAAGCGAAGCCGCGACCCGGTGACCGTCTCGACGCTGATCGTGCCGAACTCGTCTCCTCCCGGTGAGTGCTCCTCGTGTCCGATCACATCGGGGATGTGTTGGTCGAGCGAACCTCCTGCACGGACGGCCATCAACTGCATGCCTCGACAGATACCGAGCACCGGGATGCCACGAGAGTCGGCCGCGTCGAGGAGTGCGATCTCCCACGCGTCACGGTCATCGCGCCATCCACTGGTTTGCGCGTGAGGCGGTTCGTCGTACTGTCCCGGGTCCACGTCGGCACCCCCGGTGATGATCAATCCGTCCAGCCGCGCGACGACTGTCGCCGCCGAAGAAGGCGCGAGGGGCGGCAACAGGACAGGTACGCCGCCAGCCGCCTCCACCGAGTCCGCGTACGTCCTGGGCAACAGGTCAGCCGCGGTGTCCCAGACTCCCCAGCGCGCGCGCTCCCGGTAGGTGCTGAGTCCGATCAGCGGGGTCACAGCGGGGTCACATACGCACCGGAGATACCGCCATCGACGAGGAACGTGCTCGCGGTGATGAAGCTCGAGTCGTCCGACGCGAGGAAGAGTACGGCGTTCGCGATCTCCTCAGGTTCGGCGAACCGTCCCATCGGCACATGCACCAGCCGACGCTGCGCGCGCTCGGCGTCCGTGGCGAACAGCTTCTGCAGCAGCGGGGTGTTCACCGGCCCGGGGCAGAGCGCGTTCACGCGGACACCCTCGCGGGCGAACTGCACACCGAGCTCGCGCGACATCGACAGCACTCCGCCCTTGGAGGCTGAGTAGGAGATCTGCGAAGTGGCGGCACCCATCACCGCCACGAACGAAGCCGTGTTGATGATCGAGCCGCGCTTCTGTTCGATCATGTAGGGCAGAACCGCCTTACAGCACAGGTAAACACTCGTCAGGTTGACCTCCTGCACCCTTCGCCAAGCGTCGAGCTCAGTGTCCAGGATCGAGTCGTCGTCCGGTGGTGAGATCCCGGCGTTGTTGAACGCGATGTCGACCGATCCGTAGGTGTCGTTCGCAGTCTTGAAGAGCGCGTCCACTTCGTCCTTACGGGTGACGTCGACGTGAACGAAGGTGCCGTCGATCCGCTCCGCGATCGCGGAGCCGTTGACGTCGTCGAGGTCCCCGATCACGACCTTCGCGCCCTCCTCGGCGAACCGGTTCACGGTCGCGAGACCGATGCCGGAGCATCCGCCGGTTATCACGGCAACCTTGCCGTCGAGCCGTCCTGCCATCTCGTTGCGTCCTGTCTACTCACTCATCGGAGATCCTGTGCTGTCACTCATTGGAAATCCTGTGCTGTCACTCATTGGAAATGAAGATATTCTTCTCATCGGTGAACGCGTTCGGCGCGTCCGGCCCGAGTTCGCGGCCGAGGCCGGACTCCTTGAACCCGCCGAAGGGTGTCCAGTAGCGCACGGCCGCATGTGAGTTGACGCTGATGTTCCCGGCCGAGATGCCTCGCGACACGCGCAGTGCGCGCCCCAGGTCGCGGGTGAAGATCGAACCGGACAGGCCGTACACGGTGTCGTTCGCCTTCGCGATCGCATCCTCCTCGTCGTCGAACGGCATCACCGCGACCACCGGTCCGAACACCTCCTCGCGCCAGATCCGTTCGTCGGCTGATGCAGGCAGCACGACGGTCGGCGGCACCCAGAACCCGTCTCCGCTGGGCATCGACCCCGTGAAGGCAACCTCGACCTCGTCGAGAAAACCCTGCACGGTGTGCCGCTGTTGTTCGGAGATCAGCGGCCCCATCTCGCTTGACTTGTCGGCCGGGTCGAGCACCTTCATGCCTTTCACAGCAGGCTCGAGCAGTCCGAGGAACTCGTCGTACGCCGACCGCTCGACCAAGATCCGGGACCGCGCGCAGCAGTCCTGCCCGGCGTTGTCGAAGACGGCGTACGGCGCGCTGGCGGCCGCCTTGGCGAGGTCCGCATCTGCGAACACGACGTTGGCGTTCTTGCCGCCGAGCTCGAGCGTGCACCGCTTCACCTGATCGGCGCAGCCGGCCATGATCTTCTTGCCGACCTCGGTGGAACCCGTGAAGCAGACTTTGCGCACGAGCGGGTGAGTGACGAAGCGCTCACCGACGACCGAGCCTTTGCCGGGGATGACGGTGAACACGCCCTCAGGGATCCCGGCCTCCAGCGCGAGCTCCCCAAGCCGCATCGCAGTCAGCGGCGTGAGCTCGGCGGGTTTGAGCACCACACAGTTCCCAGCGGCCAGCGCGGGTGCGAATCCCCAACCTGCTATGGGCATCGGGAAGTTCCACGGCACGATGATCGCGACCACGCCGAGTGGCTCATGGAACGTCACGTTCACGCCGCCGGCTACGGGGATCTGACGTCCGAACAACCGCTCCGGCGCTGCGGAGTAGTAGTTGAGGCAGTCGCGCACATTGCCGGCCTCCCACGTCGCGTTGCCCCAGGTGTGACCGGCGTTGCGGACCTCGAGATCGGCGAGCTCGTCGATGTGGGCGTCGACCACCGCCGCGAACCTGCGTAGCAGGGTGGCCCGCTCACCCGGCGCAACGTCACGCCATGCAGGGAAGGCGTCCTGCGCGCGTTCGATCAGCGCGTCGGTCTCGGTGACCGATGCCTGCGCGACATCGATCACCGGCTGGGCCGTGGACGGGTTGATCACCGTGTAGGTGCTCATCGGGAGGCTTACATCCTTTCGAAGCTGCGGCGGAGTTCCCAGTCGGTGACGGCCGCACCGAAAGCGGCCAGCTCCACGTCGGCCATGTTGGTGTAGTGGGTGACGACCTCGTCCCCGAACGCCGCTCTGGCGATGGCGGACTCTGCGAACGCATCGCGGGCGTCCTTCAGCGTGTGTGGCACCCGCGGCTTGTCCGAGACGTAGGCGTTGCCGACCAGCTCGGGCTCGAGCTCGAGGCCCTGTTCGATGCCGTGCATCCCACCGGCGAGCATTGCCGCAAGCGCGAGATACGGGTTCACGTCGCCACCGGGGATCCGGTTCTCCATCCGCGCGCCGGCGCCCCTTCCGACGAGTCGCACCGCGCACGTGCGGTTGTCACTTCCCCAGCCGACCGTGGTCGGTGCGAACGAACCGTCGGCGAATCGCTTGTAGGAGTTCACGTTCGGGGCGTAGAGCAGGGTGAAGTCATGCATGGTGGCGAGTACGCCGGCGACGAACTGGTCATAGAGAAGGCTCCGGCCGTCGCTCGCTTCGTCCCAGAAGACCGTGCTCCCGTCCTTCCCCCGCAGCGAAAGGTGGATATGACAGGAGTTGCCCTCGCGCTCGTTGAACTTGGCCATGAAGGTCAGCGACTTCCCATGCTGTGACGCGATCTCCTTCGCTGCCGTTTTGTACACCGCGTGGTTGTCAGCCGTGGTCAGCGCGTCGGCGTAGAGGAACCCGATCTCGTGCTGACCCAGGTTGCACTCACCCTTCACACCCTCCACGACCATCCCCGCGGCGTACATCGTGTTCCGAATGTCGCGCAGCAGCGGCTCGACCCGCGACGTGCCGACGATGGAGTAGTCGACGTTGTACTGGTTGGCGGGCGTGAGGTTCTTGTAGTCGGCGCTCCAGGCATCCTCGAAGGTGTCGTTGAAGACGATGAACTCCAGCTCGGTTCCGGCAAGCGCGACGTACCCCGCGTCCGCGGCGTGCCCGAGCTGCTTGCTCAGGATCCGGCGGGGCGACGGCTCAACCGGCAAGTGGTCCATCCAGACCAAGTCGCACTGGATCATCGCGGTGCCCGGCAGGTGGGGGAGAACGCGGATCGTGTCGAAGTCGAGGGCAAACTCCATGTCCCCGTAGCCCTTGTCCCACGACGTCATCGCATAACCGTCGACGGTGTTCATCTCGACGTCCACCCCGAGCAGGTAGTTGCAGCCCTCCGTGCCGTGGTCCACGACGAAGTCGACGAAGTAGTGGCCGTGCAAACGCTTCCCCTGCAGTCGGCCCTGCATGTCGGTGAACGCGACAATCACCGTGTCTATCTCGCCCTCGGAGATCTGCCATTTCAGGCCGTCAAGCGTCAGCAGTCGGTCGTTGAGTTGCGGAGAGTTCATCGAAGCCCTTTCATCCGTGAATCAGTTTGTGGAGTCCCGCGCATCGCTGTCAATGGTCGGGCTTCAAACCTTTTGCTTTATAAGGTCTAGACGCTCTGTTCGTTGGCGCGCTAGCGTTGGCCAACCTTGTTGCCGATAACGGGAGCTCTCACATGGCTGATTTGTCGCAACTGTCCGCGGACGAAAAGCGGCTCGCGGAACTCGGGTACAAGCAGGAGCTGGACCGGTCCTGGTCCGGCTTCTCCAACTTCGCCATCTCCTTCTCGATCATCTCCATCCTGGCCGGCTGTTTCACGACGTTCGGGCAGGGTTTCAACAACGGCGGTCCGGTCGCCATCTCGTGGGGCTGGCCGATCGTCTCCGTGTTCATCCTGATCATCGGGCTGACGATGTCTGAGCTGGTGTCGGCCTACCCGACCTCGGGAGGCATCTACTGGTGGGCGTCGAAGATGGGTGGTCCGAAGGCTGGCTTCTTCGCCGGCTGGCTCAACCTGATAGGCCTCATCGCGGTGACCGCCTCGGTTGGCTACGGATGTGCGACTTTCATCGACCTCACTCTGAGCACGTTCTCGTCCGGGTACGGCGATGGCTACTCGCTCACCCGGGTGTTCATCATCTTCGTCATCGTGCTCGTGACCGCGTCTGTGCTGAATATCTTCAGTGGGCACCTGATGGCGATTATGAACAACGTCTCGGTGTGGTGGCACGTGGTCGGCGCATCGATCGTCGTGCTCATTCTCGTGTTCGTCCCCGACCAGCACCAGAGCTTCAGTTACGTGTTCACCGAGCGCTTCAACAACTCCGGGTACGACGCGGGGAGCAGTTCCGGCTCGACGTACTGGCTGCTCGTCGTTCCGTTCGGACTGCTGCTCACGCAGTACACGATCACCGGTTTCGACGCCTCGGCACACCTGTCCGAGGAGACCTCGGCAGCATCCAGTGCGGCCGCCAAGGGCATCTGGCAGTCCATCTTCTACTCGGCCGTCGGCGGCTGGATTCTCCTGCTGGCGTTCCTTTTTGCCATCCCTAGCGCGGCCGATGGCAGCCCCGACAACGCCGGGGTCGGAGCCGGTGGCGTCGCCTACATCTTCACCTCGTCGTTGGGCACGAACGTTGCTGCGATTGTGCTGCTGATCTCTGCGGTAGGCCAGTTCTTCTGCAGCACCGCGTGTATGACCAGCGCATCACGGATGACGTTCGCGTTCAGCAGGGACGGCGCCATGCCAGCCTCGCAGTTGTGGTCGAAGGTGAACGCAGCCAAGGTGCCTGCGAACGCGGTGATAATGGTTGCTGTGGTGAGCATGCTCATCACACTGCCAGCGCTCGTGGAGGTCAACATCGGGACCGCGGAGGAGCCGCTGATCGTGCCTACGGCGTTCTACGCCGTGGTGTCCGTGGCCGTGATCGGCCTGTATCTCGCGTTCCTCATCCCGATCTGGCTGCGGTGGCGGTTGGGCGACAGCTTCGAGGCCGGATCGTGGACCAACGGCGCGAAGTACAAGTGGATGAACCTCATCGCCGTGAGCGAGATCGCCATCATCTCCATCTACTTCATCCTGCCGTTCGTCCCTGGGGGTGTGCCGTTCAGTGACGACTTCTCGTGGAAGTTCGTCAACTACGCGCCGATCCTGACGGTGGGCTCGCTGATCGTCCTGGCGATCTGGTGGCAGGTCTCGGCGCGTCACTGGTTTAAGGGGCCCAAGCACACGATCGACTCGGCGGTGGTGCAGGCGTTCGACGAGTGACCTCGTGATCGGGGGATCGTCCAAGGAGGTCGACGGGTGACGGCACTGACGGTCGACGACGACGTGTTCGCGTCGATGCCTGACTTGGCGGTGGCCAGCGACGTGCCCTCCCACGGGCGCATCGAGCATTGGCTGGCCGGGGTGATCGGCAACGGACAGCTGGCTACCGGAGACAAGCTGCCTTCGGAGAGCGATCTCGCTGCGGTCCTCGGGGTGAGCCGGATGACGTTGAGGCAGGCGCTCGCGGCCCTCGAGTCGCGGGGGATGGTCCAGCGAAAGCGTGGACGAATGGGCGGCACGTTCATCGCCCGTCCACGTATTGAGTGCGACCTGACCGGACTGCCCGGGTTCACCGAGCAGATGCGTCGCGCGCACGTTCGCGCCGGTGCCCGGGTCGTCCGGTCCGGGGTCATCAAGGCACCACGGAAAGTTGCGGAGGTGCTCGACCTCGCACGTGGCGAGACGGTCTACGAGATCGTACGTGTGCGGCTGGCCAACCGTGAGCCGCTCGCGCTCGAGGAGACCTATCTATCCGTCGCAGACTTCCCGGGACTGCTCGACCGCCGACTGACCTCTTCGTTGCACTCGCTGATGCGACGTGCGTACGACCTCGCTCCGCACACCGCGCGCGAATGGCTCGAACCTGTCATCGCCACCGGGGAACAGGCCGGACTCCTCGGCATCGAGCAGGGGTCTGCGTTGATGCTGGTGACCCGCACGTCGTACACAGAGTCAGGGCGGCCGATCGAGCACGCCTTCGACCGCTACCGCGCTGACCGCACTCGGATCGCCTTGCAGACCGGCATCACGCAGCAGCCAGGTGCCCCGAGCACCGTTCGCGCCGAGCTCAGAGCATGGTGAAGACGTTGGACTTCGAGTCCCTCGAGCGACGGCTCGACGCGGTGCCTGCTCTAGCAGGAAGACCGCGGAGCGTGGAGGAGCTGTCCGGCGGTCTGACCAACCTCAACCTCAAGGTCACCACGCCCGAAGGCGTGTTCGTGGCTCGGTGTTTCCAGGGCGACGCGGCCCTCCTCGGAATCGACCGGGACGCGGAGCACCTGAACACCAGCGCCGCGGCTGTGGCGGGGGTGGGCGCGCCGGTGATCGACTTTCGACCCGACCTGGACATGCTCGTGATCGGTTACATCGACGGGTTCACCTACGACAACTCGAGCTTCACGGAGGCTGGCGTGATCGGACGTGTCGCCGATGCCTGCCGAAAGTTGCACGCGGGCCCGCGCTTCATCAACGACTTCGACATGTTCACCCGGCAGCGCAACTACGTGGAGATCGTGCGGGAGAACGGTTTCGCCTTGCCACAAGGTTATGAGCTGTACGACGACGCCTTCCAGCTGATCCGGACAACCCTCGCCGTACGCGACGAAGGCACTGTCCCATGCAACAACGACCTGCTGGCCGGCAACTTCGTCGACGACGGGCAGAAGCTCTGGCTGATCGACTATGAGTACTCCGGCAACAACGACGCCTGCTTCGAGCTCGGCAACATCACCACCGAATGCGACCTCGACGACGACCAGCTCGAGGAGCTCGTCACGTCGTACTACGGGCGGCGACTGCGCAACAAGATCGCCCGAACCAGTTTGCAGGCGCTCGTGTCGCAGTACGGCTGGACGTTGTGGGGCGTCATCCAGGCAGCGACCAGCTCGCTCGACTTCGACTTCGCCGGCTGGGGCATGGCGCGCTACGAGAAGGCAGTGCGTGGCTTCACCAGCGACAGCTTCTCCAAACTCATCGAGGACGTGCAGCGTGGCGACTGACCTTCCGGCGCGGGCGCGCGTGGTGATTATCGGCGGAGGTGTGATCGGCACGAGCGTCGCATACCACCTGACCAAGATCGGCTGCACCGACGTGATCCTCCTCGAACAGGGCACGCTCTCGTGCGGTACCACGTGGCACGCGGCAGGGCTTGTCGGCCAGCTCCGTGCCTCGGAGAGCGGTACTCGTCTTGTGCAGTACTCCACCGAGCTGTACTCCAGGCTCGAGCAGGAGACGGGTCTCAGCGCGGGCTACAAGGCATGTGGCGGCGTGATCGTTGCCCGCACTCAGGACCGGATGACCCAACTGCGTCGTACCGCCGCGACAGCAGCGGCCTTCGACCTCGAGTGCGAGTTGCTCACCCCTGCACAGGCGCACGAGCACTTCCCGTTGATGCAGGTCGATGACCTCGTCGGTGCAGTCTGGCTGCCCGGCGACGGGAAGGTGAACCCGACCGACCTCACCATGGCGTTGGCGAAAGGTGCTCGAACGGGCGGGGCCGTCATTGTGGAGCGGGTGCGCGTGATCGACGTACTCACCGCACACGGTGCCGTGACCGGCGTGCGCACCGACAGTGGAGACATCGGAGCCGAGGTAGTGGTCAACTGCGCCGGGCAGTGGGCCAAGGCCGTCGCCGAGATGGTCGGGGTAACAGTCCCGCTGCACTCCGCCGAACACTTCTACGTCGTCACCGACCAGATCGAGGGAGTCCATCGCGACCTGCCGATCCTGCGTGACCCGGACGGCTACACGTATTTCAAGGAGGAAGTCGGGGGCCTGGTCGTTGGCGGGTTCGAACCAGAGGCGAAACCCTGGGTGTCGCCTAATGCGATTCCCTACCCCTTCGAATTCGTACTGCTCGAGGAGGACTGGGACCATTTCTCGATCCTGATGGACAACGCGCTGCAGCGGATCCCGGCCTTGCGGGAGACCGGGATCCGCAAGTTCTACAACGGTCCTGAGAGCTTCACCCCCGATAACCAGTTCGTCCTCGGCGAGGCGCCGTCGGTGCGTGGGTTCTTCGTCGGAGCAGGTTTCAACTCGGTCGGGATCGCCTCCGCGGGTGGGGCCGGACGCGCCCTTGCCGAGTGGATCGTTGAGGGTCGGCCCACCATGGACCTGGTGGCCGTGGACATCAGTCGCTTCGCCTCGTTCAACGGCAACAACCGCTGGCTGCGTGACCGGGTCGCAGAGATCCTCGGCCTGCACTACGCGATCCCGTGGCCGAACCGTGAGCTCGAGACTGCTCGCCCGTTCCGCCGGTCACCGCTCCATCACCTGCTCGCAGAGGCCAATGCTTGCTTCGGAAGCAGGATGGGTTGGGAGCGGGCGAACTACTTTGCTCCGGAAGGGGTCGACCCGGCGATCGAGTACTCATGGGGCAAGCCGAACTGGCTGCCCTGGGTGGCCGCCGAGCAGGTCGCCACGCGCGAGGCCGTCGCCGTGTTCGACCAGACATCGTTCTCCAAGTACCTGGTGATCGGCAGAGACGCCGAGTCGGCGCTGCAGTGGATCTGCACCAACGACGTCGCCGTCCCCGTCGGGAAGTCGGTGTACACCGCGCTGCTCAACGACCGTGGCACCTATGAGTCCGATCTCACCGTCACCCGGACCGGGCCCGAGGAGTTCTTGCTCGTCAGCAGCGCAGCCACGACCGAACGTGACCAGGGTTGGATCACCCGCAACATCGTGCCTGGTGCCGACGCGAAGGTCGTCGACGTGACCTCGTCGTACGCCGTACTCGGGGTGATGGGTCCGAGGTCGCGCGAGCTGCTGACGCGGTTGTCGGACGCCGACCTGAGTGATGAGGCGTTCCCGTTCGGGACGAGCCGCGAGATTCGACTCGGGTACTCCACCGTGCGCGCAACGCGGATCACGTATGTCGGCGAGCTTGGCTGGGAGCTCTACGTGCCGACGGAGTTCGCGGTCGGGGCATACGAGGATCTGCTGCGTGAAGGGCAGGATCTTGGCGTCGTCCAAGCGGGGTACTACGCCATCGAGTCGATGCGGTTGGAGAAGGGGTACCGCGCTTTCGGGCGAGAACTGACCCCGGACTACAACCCTGTCGAGGCGGGTCTCATGTTTGCCTGCAAGCTGAAGTCCGATATCGGCTTTCTCGGCCGAGAGGCAGTCGAGCAGGCAAAGGCCGATGGGGTACGGCGTCGGCTCGTGTCGTTCGTGGTGTCCGCACCGGAGGCGATGCTGTGGGGCGGCGAGCTCGTGTTGCGCGACGGACAAGCGGCGGGATTGGTCATGAGTGCGGCCTGGGGCGAGGCGCTGGGAGCCTGTGTCGGTCTCGCTTATGTCGCCGACCCGGACTCGGGCACAGTCACCCCTAACTGGGTGCGGTCGGGCGAGTACCAGGTCGACGTCGGTGGCGACGTACACCCGATCGCCGTGAGCCTGCGTCCGCTGTTCGATCCCGACGGCGTCAAGGTCCGGCCGGGGCGCCAGACGTAGTTGTCAGCGTCTGCGAGCTGACGACCTCGTCGCGCCCGACCACCATCACCGGGCAGGAGCAGGCACGGGTGAGCACCGTTCCGAGGTCGCGATGATGGCCGTTCTGCGGTGCGCCGATGACCACCATCTGGGCTCCACGAGAAGCAGCCACGAGGGCGTCTTCGACGGAGCCGTCAGGGGTGGAGACGATCACCGGGACGGACGTGTCGAGGTCGCCGATCACCTCGACCACCCACGACTGGGTGCGATACCTAGCGTCACGTCGGGCCCGGCCCAGGTCCCGCTCCAGGGCGAGATCGGCACGCCCTGCCATGTCGAAGGCGTGCACCACCGTGACGCATGCGCCGGCCAAGGCCGCCTCATGGACCGCCCAACGCAACGCGCCGGTGGCTGCCGGGGTGTGGTCGCCGCCCACGACGATGCGATCCATGGTCTTTCCCTCCGATCGGGGCACTGAGAGCGTTGCTCCTGGTATTTCAATCGTGACGTGTCCTAGCTAGACAGATAAGGGCGAAAGGGACCCTGGCGGCGGGACCTATGGCACATGTCTGCGGGCGCTCCCAGACCCATGATGGGGGTCAGCTTAGGGAGGAGTCGTCATGAACGAACCGGTGGAACTGAGCGTCAAGGAGTGCCTGGAGCTGCTCAACGGCGGCATCGTCGGACGGGTGGCGATGTGCACACCGATGGGCCCACGGATCGTGCCGTTGAACTATGCGATGTCCGACGATGCAATCGTGTTTCGCACCATGCCCTACAGCGAGCTGGGCACCTACGGCTGGAACACCGACCTCGCCTTTGAGATCGACCACCTCGACTACGAGAAGCATCAGGGCTGGAGCGTTGTGGCGATCGGCCGGGCCTCGATGGTCGAGGACCCGGACGAGCTGCGCGAGATCCGGGCGGACTGGGACCCGACCCCGTGGGTCGGCGGCCGGCGGTACCTGTACGTCAAGCTGCGCTGGCGCGATCTCACCGGGCGTCGGATCGGTGCCGACTGGACGCGCGGCACGATGATGCCGGTACGGCGGTCCGTTTAGCCGCCGTA
>Ga0136633_1001645_pt1 | contig 16307 bp, 15 predicted proteins | sample AntDrymeUQ832206_2_FD_105494 | JGI IMG/M metagenome (GOLD analysis project Ga0136633, IMG submission 105494) | Polar desert sand microbial communities from Dry Valleys, Antarctica - metaG UQ83 (22.06) | ecosystem: Environmental > Terrestrial > Soil > Desert | place: Antarctica: Dry Valley...
AGCGGACCGCAGCGCTCTCAGGCTGGCTCGACCACTACAACTTCAGGCGACGACACGGCGCCATCGGCAAGCGGCCACCGGCAGCTCGGCTCGCCGAGCTGAACAACCTGGCTGGGAACTACATCTAGGGACGCGCGGGAGGGACAGGGGTGTGGAGGACGCAGATTTGGCGCGGATGCGAGAAGTTACGGCCTGAAGCTCCGAGGGGCGCAGGCCTTCTCTGCGGCCTCGTAGGTCAGCTGGAGTGCCTTGCCAGCGCGGTTGCGGACCTGCTCGTTGCGGCGCAGCTTGCGCTTGGCGGCGGCCAGCTGCGTTCGGTCGCCGTCCTCCTCGAGCTTCCTGACTACGCGGGCCTGCCTGACTACCTTCCTGTCCTTTTTGGCGAAGCGGGCGTCGGCGAGCAGTAGCCGCTCGGTCAGGGGCTCGCAGGTTGACCTCGAGAAAAGGTCGACAGCGGTGTCGGAGGCCTTGGTATCCGCAGTCCCGATCATCAGCGTCATCGTCACGCCGGGACCTCCGGGCGTGCCGAGGGCGAGCCCGATTCCGACCGTTTGGAAGCCGGGACGGCGCATCAGCTCGTCGTCGATCGCGCTGTTGATGATCTGCTGGAAGAGCGCGAACGCCGTCGGCTCCTCGGAACTCCGGGCGATGATCTCGCCGACTGCGACATCGGCCGGATAGCCCGCGTCGGTGGCGCGGGCGCGCGGGTTGACTCCCTCGGGGCTGACATGGCTGAAGTAGTTGCGGGTGACCATGTCGGTGCTGTGTGCACGCGCGGCGAAGAGCAGCTGCGTGTCCATCCGCAGCGCCTGCGCCTCCGTGAGACCGCGGCGGGAGTTGACAAGGCAGAGCAGCGAGCGTTCGGCCATCGCGAGGTCATCTTCCGTGACGGCGACGTGGTTACTGCCCTCGCAGGTATCGGCCGAGGCCGTTGCGGGTCCGATCGCGAGCAGGCAGGCAGCGGCGACAGCCGCAATCCCCGCCATTCGTAGACGTCCATCCATCACCACCAAACTAACACCGAGCGGCCTGCCTTCGATGCGGTTGCGGCGAGCTCCTAAGCGCGGACTCGCCGATCCCGGCCGGTGCAAAATGCTCCGAGTTGTGCGTTACGCGGGGATCAACCCGCGCTCGGCCGGGCGTTCCGGCTCGAGCGGGTCGCTTAGGCGCTGGGCCTTCGGCTCAGGCTTGCGATCCGGCAGGGCCAGCCGGAAGATCTTCTTGACGACGCTGCCGAACTGCTTTGCGAGCGGGCCGGAGTTGTAGGGGATCCCGTAGCGAGCGCAGATCTCTGAGACCTCGACCGAGATCTCGGCGTAGCGGTGCGCCGGGATGTCGGGGAAGAGGTGATGCTCGACCTGGAAGCTGAGGTTGCCCGACATGATGTGGAAGAGCTTGCCTCCGGTCAGGTTGGCCGAGCCGAGAAGCTGGCGGTAATACCACTGGCCGCGGGTCTCGTTCTCGCACTCCTCCTCGGTGAACTCCTCGACTCCGTCGGGGAAGTGGCCGCAGAAGATGATCATGAACGACCAGAGGTTGCGGCTCAGGTTCGCGGTCGCGTTGCCGGCGAGCACGAAGGGCGCCCCCGGACCGGCCAGCAGCGGGAAGAACACGTAGTCCTTGGCGAGCTGGCGGCGCATCTTCTTGATGATCCCGTCGAGGATCGGCTTCTTCTCCGCCCAGGTCGTCTCTCCCGCGGCGATCCGCTCCGTCTCGAGATCATGGAAGGCGACCCCGTACTGGAAGAAGGTCGCCAGCAGGGTTGCGTAGAGCGGGTTGCCCAGGTAGTAGGGCCGCCACTCCTGCTCCTCCGACATCCGCAGGATCCCGTAGCCGATGTCGCGATCCTTGCCGTGGATGTTGGTGTGGGTGTGGTGCATGTAGTTGTGGGAGTGCCGCCACTGATCGCCGGGGCAAGCCGTGTCCCATTCGAAGCCCTTGCTGGAGAGGCCCGGATCGCGCATCCAGTCGTACTGGCCGTGCATCACGTTGTGGCCGATCTCCATGTTGTCGAGGATCTTCGAGACCGCGAGCGCGGCGGTTCCGCCGAGCCAGGCGGGCGGCAGGAAGCCGAAGAAGAGCAGGCCGCGGCCGGCGACCTCGAGGCCGCGCTGGGCCTTGATGATGCTGCGGATGTAGCGGGCGTCGCGCTCGCCGAGGTCGGCCATGTGCTTGTCGCGGATCGCTTCCAGCTCGGCCCCGAAGGACTCGATCTGGGAGGGGGTCAAGGTGCGTGGGTCGGTGTGGGTTGTCTGGGTCATTGGCTTGCTCCTTACGAATTCGTGGTCAAGGGTCAAAGCTCAAGCTCGACGTCGCCCGCCGGGGAGGAGATGCAGAGTTGGATCTCTCCGTCGGTGATTTCGAGGACGTCACCGGTCAACGCGTTGCGGACGACGCCCGCGCGGACCTTGCAGGTGCAGCTGCGGCAGATGCCCATTCGGCAGCCGTGCTCGGGGTTGAGTCCGGCGGCCTCGGCCTGCTCGAGCAAGGTGTTGCCGTCGTCGCTGACTTCGACGCCGCTGTCGGCGAAGCGCACGGTGCCGCCGCTTGCGGGTGCCGCGACGAGCAGCGGCGGCGTGAAGCTCTCGACATGCAGTCGATGCTCGATGCCGTCGCCGGCCCAGCGCGCGCGGACCGCGTCGAGCAGCGGCTCGGGGCCGCAGGCAAACGTCTCGTACTCCCCGTGCTCTGGAGCGAGCGCATTCAGGTGAGCCGCAGAGAAATGTCCCTCGATCCCGAGCTCGTCGGCCGGTTCGCGTGTGTAGGAGACGGCGAGGGCGACGTTTGGGTTCTCGCGAGCGATCCGCTCGAGCTCCTCGCGATAGGGGTGGTGGTCGGCGCCGGGCGTGTAGTGAAGGAAGCCGATCGGGCCGGCGTGGCCCTCTGCGAGCAGCGTCCGCAGGATCGCGAGCACCGGGGTGATGCCGCTGCCGGCGCTGATCAGAAGGATCCTCTCGGGACGCTCTGCGGGCAGGTGGAAGTCGCCGTCGGCGTCGGAGAGCTCGAAGAACATTCCGGGCTGGGCGTGCTCGCGCAGGTAGTTGGAGACCTTGCCGCCGGGGTGCGACTTGATCGTCAACTCGACCTGGTCGGTGCGCCCGGCGGCCGAGGCGGGTGAGTAGCAGCGCGTCTCGCGGACGCCGTTGATCTCGACACCGACGCGAACGAACTGGCCGGCCTCGAAGCCGGCGAAGCGCCGATTCGGGCGCGTCGTCAGGGTTACGGTGTCGACGCTCCGCCGCTCAACGTCGAGCACTTCGGCGCGGCCGTCCGACAGTGAGTAGGAAGGCTTGAGGATCTCCAGGTAGCGATCGACGCCGTGGGGGGTGGTCAGGCTTTCGAGCAGGCTGGAGCTAAGGATCTGGCGGCGCAAGGCACCTCGGCGACGGCGGCTGGGAGCTGCTGTCTGGGCGGCGGGCATCTTCAAACTCTCCTCGTTGGTTCCTGGATATTGAGTGAACAACTGTTCACGACAATAGATGCAACACGGATCGATGTCAAGCTTTGAAGCCGGTATTTTCTGTGAGGTCAGTCACGCTCCACAGTGAACGGCTGTTCGCGTTCCCACTGCGCCTGCGATGCCACAGCCCCCTCCTACAGCCGCTCTCACCCGCGCCGAGCGCAAGCAGAAGACCCGCCGTGCGCTGATGGACGGCGCCTTGGAGCTGCTCGAGACGCGCAGCTTCGACAGCCTCGGTCTGCGCGAGGTGACCCGCAGCGCGGGAATCGCCCCGGCCGCCTTCTACCGCCATTTCGAGTCGATGGAACAGCTCGGCCTGGCGCTCATCGACGAGTCCTTCGAGGAGATGAGGGCGATGCTGCGGGAGGCTCGGCTCAACCCGGAGCGCTTCGAGCGAGTGATCCGTGCCTCGGTTGAGATCCTTGTCCGCCACGTCCGCGCCCGTCGCAGCCACTTCAGCTTCATCGTCCGCGAGCGCTTCAGCGGCATTCCTGTCCTGCGGGACCGAATCCGCGGCGAGATTCGCTTGATCAGCAGCGAGCTCGCGACCGACCTTTCACGCTTCCCCGGGCTGGGCGGCTGGCCGACCGCCGACCTCCAGCTTCTCGCCGGCGTGCTCGTCAACACGATGGTCGTGGCGGTCGAGGAGATCGTCCTGACCCCGGCCGAGCAGGCGCCCCGCGAGGAGACGGAGCTGGCGACCGCCGAGCGCCAGCTGCTCCTGATCGCCCTCGGATCCACCGTCTGGCGCCCCCGCTAGGGCGCAGCTGTTACCGACGGCCGCAGGCGGTCGCGGTCTTCGCTTCGGCGTCCTGCAGCGACTGCTCGGCTGCATCGCTCTCGGAGCGGGCTTCCTTCAAGTCCTGCTTCGCCGCCTTGAGCTGCGCCCGTGCGACCTCGATCTCCGTCGCGGTCTCGGCTGCGGCGAGACGCTTGCGGCGCTTCGCGACCCGGGCGGCAGCGTGCTTCTGATCTGCCTTTGCCTCCGACTGCTCGGCCTTGAACCCGGCCAGGTCGACATGCGCGGCGGCGCACTGGTCGCTGACGACAAGATCCAGCGCGGTGTCGGTCGCCTCGGCCGTCGGCTCGACTCCGAAGACCTGCGTCCCGGTCAGCCCGGCCGGCGGTACGCCCGCCAGCTCGTCGGGCCAGCCGAGCTCAAAGCCCATCCCGGCGACGGCGTAGCTTGGATCCAGCATGTTGCGGTCGTGCCCCTCGCTGTGCTTCCAGAGATCGAAGATGTGGCGAGTCGTGGACATCGTCGAGGTGAAGGCCAGGTTCTCGCCGACCAGGCCCGGGTAGCCGGCCCGCTTGGCGCGACTCTGATCGGTGCTGCCGCTGATCGGGTTGACGTGGCCAAAGAAGTCCTGGAGGACCATTGCCTTGCTGTGGCGGCCGGCGGCCTTGGTCAGGCCGGGCTCGGCGGCGAGCGCCGCGACGCCGTTGCTTTGGCGGTGCATGTTGACCATGCAAAGCAGCGTCCGCTCGGCGGCGGGAGTGAGCTCTGCCCGGCTTACCTCCTCGTCGGCGCCGAGGCATGTATCCGCAGGGGCTGCGGCCGGCGCGATCAAGACGAGCGCGCAGACGATCCCGATCACTGAAGCAACAGATATCTTCGTCGACTCCCTCGGCAAAGTGCTTCAAAGGTAGCGCGTCGGCCGAGATCTGGCCTCGGTTTGGGCGCCTACGCGCCGGTTGCCGAGATCGCCTCGGTCAGCGAGTCGTCCTCAGGCGCTAAGCGGGCTCGTCGGCGAGCACAGTCAATTCACCGCACCGATTCACTGCACCGCCACGAGCAGCTTCTCGAGCGCGCCGCGGCTGATCCGCGAGATCGTCATTTGCGAGAGGCCGAGCATCTGCCCGACCTCGCGCTGGGTCAGCCGATCGACTACATGAAGCTTGAGGACCTGCTGCTCGCGCGCGTCTAGATCCGCACTGGAGGCGGCGATCTGGGTCTCGACCTGCTCATAGCCGGGGTCGATGCCCCCGACTGTCTCGACGGTGGGAGCGCCCTCTTCGGCGCCTGGGCGGGGCGCGTCGAAGGAGAGGGTGCGCCGCGCCTGCCCGGCGGCCAGCGCCTCGAGCACCTGGCCGGTCTCGATCTTGAGGTGTGCGGCGATCTCTGTGGCGCTCGGCGCTCGGCCCTGGTCCCCGGTGAGGTCGTCGATCGCAGCCTCGACTCGCATCGTCAGCTCTTGCAGACGTCGCGGCAGGCGCAAGTTCCAGACGCGGTCGCGAAAATGACGTCGCAGCTCACCGAGAATCGTCGGCACGGCAAAGGCTGTGAAGGACCGGCCCAGATCAGCGTCGAAGCGCTCGACGGCTTTGACCAGGCCGATGCTCGCAACCTGGATCAGGTCATCGAGCGGCTCCGCTCCGTTGCGGTAACGCATTGCCAACGAGCGGGCGAGCGGCATGAAGCGCTCGACGATCTCGTCACGCAGAGCCGGCAGGCGGTCGGCCGCGTAGCGGCGGAACATGATCTCGTCGCGGGCTCGTGTCTGCCCTCGGGCCGGAGCGCTGTCCGGGATGGAAGAGTTAGCAAGAGGCATACAGACAGGTCAGTCTACCAGGAGGAGACCGATCGGTCTCCTCTGCTACCGTTATGGCGATGCTGCGGGAGCCGACAGCGGATCTTTCGGTCAGACCGAAAGGCGTGGAAAACAAGCTGGCGCCGGCTCGCGAGCGCCTGCTCGACGCGGCCTACGAGACACTCTCCAAGCGTGGCGTCCGCGATGTCGGCATTGACGAGTTGATCGAGCGGGCCGGAGTCGCGAAGGCAACGCTCTATCGGCATTTTCCCTCCAAGGACGATCTCGTCGTCGCGTACCTGGCTCGCCGCGAGCAGGTTTGGACGATGGACTGGGTCGAGGCCGAGGCCAGGCGCCGCGGCTCGACGCCGGAGGAGCAGTTGCTCGCGATCTTCGACCTCTTCGGCGAGTGGTTTCAACGGGAGGACTTCGAGGGCTGTTCGTTCATCAATGTGCTGCTCGAGATGGGTTCCGAGCATCCCGCCGGCCGCGCCAGCGTCCGCCATCTGGAGAACATCCGGACCGTCGTGCGTACGTTGGCCGAGGAGGCGGGGCTACGCGACGCCGACTCCTTCGCGCGCTCGTGGCACATCCTCATGAAGGGGTCGATCGTCCAAGCGGTCGAAGGGGACCTCGAGGCCGCTCGCCGTGCCCAGGACCTGGCGCGTCTGCTGATCGACCAGCATCGCTAGCATTACCTATGTGACACGGATCTGTGTTATAAACCCGGGCCGCGTCGAGTAAACCGTAATCCTCTCGCGCCGACGCGCCTCCCCCAGATGAGCATCGCTGACCAAGGAATGGGCTTCGGCCTCCGCGCGCTTAACCGGCTCGCCGGGACCGATCTGATCGATCGGCTCGGCCTCCGCGAGCAGACCGAGAAGCTGCTCTATAGCGCCACCCGCGGCGGCTTCCGCGCGGCCAACGGCGCCGGGCGCACCTTCAAGCGAGTCCAGGGCGGCGGCGGCGCCAAACGCCAGGGCACCGTCAAGTCCTCTGGCCTCTTCGACCTGACCCCGACCGACGAGCAGCAGATGATGGTCGAGGCCTTCGGCGAGTTCGCCGACAAGAAGCTCCGCAAGGCGGCCGTCGAAGCGGACGCGAATTGCGCCGCTCCACCCGAGCTGCTCGCCCAGAGCGCCGAGCTCGGGATTACGATGGTCGGCGTTCCCGAGGCCCTCGGCGGTGCCGTCGATGAGCGCTCTGCCGTCACCTCCGTCCTGATCGGCGAGGCGCTTGCCCGCGGCGACATGGGAATTGCCTTCGCCGCACTCGCGCCCGCCGCCGTCTCGACCGCGCTCGGGCTCTGGGGCGACGCCGACCAGCAGGCGACCTACCTGCCCGAGTTCACCGGCGACAACGTCCCGGCCGCGGCCCTCGCGATCCTCGAGCCGCACCCACTCTTCGATCCTTTCGAGCTTCAAACCAAGGCCCGCCGCGATGGCGATGATTTCGTTCTCGACGGCGTCAAGTCACTCGTCCCTCGCGCCGCCGATGCCGAGCTGTTCATCGTCGCCGCCGAGCTGGAGGGGCCGGGCCCGGCCTTGTTCCTCGTCGAGTCGGCGAGCTCCGGCCTGCTCGTCGAGCCCGAGCCCGCGATGGGCGTGCGGGCGGCCGCGACCGCGAAGCTGAAGCTCGACGGCGTCAAGCTTCCCGCCGAGGCGCTGCTGGGCGAGGGCAACCCCGACGTCTACCGCGATTGCATTCGCCTCGCGCGGATCGGCTGGTGCTCGCTCGCCGTCGGCACCGGCCGCGCGGTCCTCGACTACCTGATCCCCTACGTCAACGAGCGGATCGCCTTTGGCGAGCCGATCAGCCACCGCCAGGCCGTCGCCTTCACGATCTCCGACATCGCGATCGAGCTGGAGGGGATGCGCCTCGCCACCTACCGCGCCGCCAGCCTCGCCGACCAGGGCAAGGACTTTGCGAAGGCGACCGCGATCGCCCGCCGCCTTTGTGCCGAGAAGGGCATGTGGATCGGCTCGGCGGGCGTGCAGATGCTCGGCGGCCACGGTTACATCAAGGAGCACCCGGTCGAGCGCTGGTACCGCGACATGCGCGCCGGCGGCGTCATGGAAGGAGCGCTGCTCGTCTAGCGGCAGAACCACTCACGCCATGAGAACAAGATGATCAATCTCGAAGTCCCCAAGAAGTTCAAGCCGCTGATCACGAACGCGAACCAGGTCGCCAAGGAAGTCCTGCGGCCGATCTCGCGCAAGTACGACGCGGCCGAGCACGAATATCCGAAGGAGCTCGACATGCTTGCGGCTCTGATCGACGGGATGAACGACTCCGGGGGCGGAACTGCCGGAGGCGCGGGCGCATCCGGCGTCAGCCAGGCCAGCGACGAGGACAAGACCGAGGGCAATCGCAACGGCAGCAACCTCTCGACCGTCCTCGCGATCCAGGAGATGTGCTGGGGTGACGTCGGCCTGACGCTCTCGATGCCGCGCCAGGGGCTGGGCAACTCCGCGATCGCTGCGGTCGCCAGCGACGAGCAGAAGGAGCGCTTCGCCGGTAAGTGGGCCTCGATGGCGATCACCGAGCCCGAGGCCGGCTCCGACTCGGCAGCGATCCGGACCACGGCCGTCCTCGACGGTGACGAATACGTCCTCAACGGCGAGAAGATCTACGTCACCGCCGGCGAGCGTTGCGACCTCGTCGTCGTCTGGGCCTCGCTGGACCGCGATGCGGGCCGCGCTGCGATCAAGTCCTTCGTCGTCGAGCGCTCGAACCCGGGGATGAAGCTCGACCGGCTCGAGCACAAGCTGGGGATCCGTGCCTCCGATACCGCCGCCTTCATCCTCGACGACTGCCGCGTCCCCAAGGAGGACCTGCTCGGCAGCCCCGAGATCGACATGAAGAAGAGCTTTGCCGGGGCGATGAAGACCTTCGACAACACGCGGCCTCTGGTCGCCGGGATGGCTCTCGGCGTCGCCCGCGCCTGCATCGAGCTGACCGAGGAGAAGCTGGCCGAGGTCGGCGTCGGCGTTGACTTCGATCGCTCGCCGCACAGCCAGAGCGCCGCTGCCTCCGAGTTGCTCTCGCTGCAAGCCGACTACGAGGCTTCGCGACTCTTGACGATGGAGGCCGCCTGGATGGCCGACAACGGCAAGCCGAACTCCTTGCAGGCCTCTTACGCCAAGTGCAAGGCGGGCCGCTGCGGTACAGACATCGCTCTGCGCTGCGTCGCGCTCTGCGGGTCGGTTGGCTACGACGAGGCCGAGCTACTCGAAAAGTGGGCCCGCGACGCGAAGATCCTCGACATCTTCGAGGGCACCCAGCAGATCCAGCAGCTGATCATCGCCAGGACCTTGCTCGGCCTCAGCTCCGCTGAGCTTCACTGAGTCAGGGCTGCTCGGCTGGACTGCGCCTCCGTAGCCCAGCACCTCGACCGCTCCGCAATATCCTCCGAGCGACTTCGAAAGGAAACTCCATGAACGACAAGACCCGCAAGGTTGCCGTCCTCGCCGGCAACCGAATCCCGTTCGCCCGCTCCAACGGCCCCTACCTGAAGGCCTCCAACCAGGACATGCTCACCACCGCATTCGACGGCTTGATCGAGCGGACCGGGATCGAGGGGGAGCGGCTCGGCGAGGTCGCTGCCGGCGCCGTCGTCAAGCTTGCCCGCGACATCAACCTGACCCGTGAGTCGGTGCTGAGCACCAAGCTGGCGCCTGAGACTCCCGCCTACGACGTCGGCCAGGCCTGCGGGACCGGTCTCGAGGCGGCGATCCTCGTCGCCAACAAGATCGCCCTCGGGCAGATCGACTCCGCGATCGCCGGCGGCAGCGACACCACCTCGGATCCGCCGATCGCGATCAGCGACGACATTCGCGAGGTCCTGATCCAGCTCAACAACGCCCGCTCCAACGTCGATCGGCTCAAGGCGCTCGCGAAGCTGCGACCGACGATGCCGCTCGACATCCCCCAGAACGCCGAGCCGCGGACCGGCTTGTCGATGGGCGAGCACATGTCAATAACGGCTGCAGAATGGGGCCTCACGCAAGCCGAGCAGGACGAGCTCACCGTCGCCAGTCACAAGAACCTCGCCGCTGCCTACGACCGCGGCTTCAACGACGACCTGGTCACCCCCTACCTCGGCCTCGAGCGCGACAACAACCTTCGCCCCGACTCGAGCGCCGAGAAGCTGGCGACGCTGAAGCCTGTTTTCGGTGGACCCGACGGGACGATGACGGCGGCCAACTCGACGCCGCTTTCCGACGGCGCCTCGGCGGTCCTGCTCGGCTCCGACGATTGGGCGGAGAGCCACGGGCTGGCGGCGCTGGCTTACCTGATCGACGCCGAGACCGCGGCGGTCGACTTCGTCAGCAAGAAGGAGGGCCTCTTGATGGCGCCTGCCTACGCGGTCCCGCGGATGCTCGAGCGCAACGGCCTGACGCTCCAGGACTTCGATTACTACGAGATCCACGAGGCGTTCGCCGCCCAGGTCCTCTGCACGCTCAAGGCCTGGGAGGACCCGGTCTTCTGCAAGGAGCGCCTTGGCCTCGACAAGCCGCTCGGCTCGATCGATCGCGCCAAGCTCAATGTCAACGGCGGCTCGCTCGCCGCCGGGCATCCGTTCGCCGCGACTGGCGGCCGGATCGTCGCTTCGCTGGCCAACCAGCTCAACGGGGCCGGTGGTGGCCGTGGCCTGATCTCGATCTGCGCCGCCGGCGGCCAGGGCGTCGTCGCGATCCTCGAGGCCTGATCGCTATGTCTGACCGCTACACGCAGATCGTCAACAACCCGATCGGCTCGTTGATCGCCAAGAACGTCGGGCTCCCACAGCCGACCGAGCTGGAGCGCTACGAGCCGGGTCAGCCGGCTGTCACGGGCCCGGTCCTGCTCGGCGCTGCGCCGGGCGGTCGCCTGGCCGGATCGCTCGCAGGCATCCTCGACCGCGCCGACGCCGAGATCCACAGCGAGCTCGGCGGCGAGGTCCGCGACGCGCTCGGCGCCGTCGGCGCCGACGCGGAGGTTTGGAACCCGGATGTCCCCGGCTCCGGCAAGTTCAAGGCGCTGGTCTTCGACGCGACCGGGATCAAGGACTCGACCGAGCTGCGTGAGCTCTGGCGCTTTTTCCAGCCGACGATGCGCCGCGTTGCCCCAAGCGGTCGCGTGATCGTGTTGGGGACCACGCCGCAGGCCTGCGAAGCACCGCGCGAGCGGACCGCGCAGCGGGCGCTCGAGGGCTTCAGCAGGGCGGTCGGCAAGGAGCTTCGCTACGGCGCCACGGCCAACCTCATCTACATCGCCCCCGGCGCCGAGAACGGGATCGAGTCGACGCTGCGCTTCTTCATCTCACCGCGCTCGGCCTACGTCTCCGGGCAGGTCGTGCGGCTCAGCGAGGGGGTCGAGGCTCCCGAGATCGATTGGGAGCAGCCGCTGAACGGCAAGGTTGCCCTCGTCACCGGCGCCTCGCGCGGGATCGGCGAGGCGATCGCCCGCGGGCTCGCGCGCGACGGCGCCAAGGTGGTCGGCCTTGACATCCCGCCGCTCGCCGAGGACCTCGCGGCGGTAATGGCTGAGGTCGGTGGCTCCTCGATCTGCCTGGACATCACCAGCGACGAGGCGCCCGCAAAGATTCGCGAGCAGCTCAGCGCCGAGCACGGCGGCGTCGACATCGTCGTCCACAACGCCGGCGTCACCAAGGACAAGACGCTGGGCGGGATGGACGAGGAGCGCTGGAGCGTGCTGATGGAGATCAATCTCTCCAGCGAGGAGCGGATCAACGACGAGCTGCTCGCCGCGGGCACGATCAACGACAACGGCCGGATTATCTGCGTCTCCTCGATCAGCGGCATCGCCGGCAACGCGGGGCAGACCAACTACTCGACCTCGAAGGCAGGGGTGATCGGGATGGTCCAGGCGATGGCGCCGCACGTCGCCGAGAAGAAGCTGACGATCAACGCTGTCGCGCCGGGCTTCATCGAGACGGCGATGACCGCGGCGATGCCGATCGGCCTGCGTGAGGCGGGCCGGCGGATGAACTCACTGTCCCAAGGCGGGCTGCCCGTCGACGTCGCCGAGGCGATTGCCTGGTACGCGAGCCCGGCCTCGGGCGCTGCCAACGGCAACGTCGTTCGCGTCTGCGGCCAGAGCCTGATCGGGGCTTGAGCGATGACTGAGTCACGGACCCTCGACAGCTCGCCCTCGGTCCTGCCCTTGATGCTGCGCGCGGCCTTCGACGCGATCCCGGGCACTGGCGCGCTGCCCTTCACCGGATCGCGCGGGGACGACGTCCCGGACTTGACCCTGGAGCTGCCGGGCGTCGAGATCGATCCCGAAAAGCTTGCCGACTACACGAAGGTCTGCGGCTTCACCCTCCGCGACACGCTGCCGGCGACCTATCCGCACAGCCTCGCCTTCCCGCTGCACATGGCGTTGATCATGGATGGGCGCTTCCCGTTCCCCGCGATGGGGCTTGTCCACATCGAGAACAAGATCACCCAGCGCCGTGCGATCGGGGTCGGCGAGGTCCTCGACCTCAAGGTCAGCGCCGGCAAGCTCAGCCCGCATCCCAAGGGCCGGCAGTTCACGATCTTCACCGAGGCCAGCGTCGCCGAGGAGGTCGTCTGGTCGGGCGAGACCGTGACCCTGCGTCGCGGCCGCGGTGGCGAGGAGGCTTCCCCCGAGGGCGAGGCCGCCGCCCGCTTCCCCGACGCGACCGCGCTGGACGCCGCGGCGCAATGGACTGTCGGCGGCGATCAAGGGCGTCGCTACGCCGCCGTCGCCGGCGATCGCAACCCGATCCATCTCTACGACTTCACCGCCAAGCCGTTTGGCTTCTCGCGCGCGATCGTGCACGGGATGTGGACGAAGGCGAGGGCGCTGGCACAGCTCGAAGGCTCGCTGCCCGACGCGCTCGAGGTCACCGTCCGCTTCAAGCGCCCGATCCTGCTCCCGGCGCGAGTCACGTTCGGCAGCGAGGCGCGAGCCCGGGGTGAGATTGCCTTCGGGGTCCGCGACACACGCAAGGACGAGCCGCACCTCGAAGGCATCGTCCGCCCCGCCTAGGGATCCTTTCTCCGAGAGGACCCGCCGGAAGCAAGCCGCCCGAATCCCACCCCGTCGACCCGAAGCGAAACTTTCCTGCCATGCAACCAATCCTGCAATCCCTAACCGAACGCTGATATTTCGCCTACCGCTGACTAGCTTGTCTGACTCGCCCGGCGCGTGGGAACCGCGCCCCGGGGCGATCCGATGCTGAGCTTCCATCCCCACACCGATGCGGCTTGCGGCCGCCTCCGGCTCTCCTTTGCGCTGTTTGCGCTGGGCGCCGTCCTCCTCGCGTTGCTCGTCGGCGGCGCCCCGGCGGGCGCCCAAACCAGCGCCGAGCTCGACTCGGTTCGTGATCGCCAGGAGGCCGTCCGCACTGAGCTCGCGACCCAGAACGCCACGGTCAACGCGCTGATCGGAGAGGTCTCGGTGCTCCGTGAGCGTGAGGACGCCGTCGGCATCGAGCTCGCCGCGCGCCAGGCGGAGTTGAACGCCACTCAGGCGGAGCTGGGCGGCGCCCGCACCGACCTGGCTGCCAGCCAAGAGCAGCTCGCCGCCTCGATCGAGGAGCTCGAGGGCGTCCTCGTCGCTATCTACAAGTCCGACCGGCCCGACATGCTCGGCGTTGTCCTCGATGCCAACAGCCTCGGCGACGTGGCGGCTCAATCCACCTACCTGGAGCGGATCCAGGACTATCAGGACAGGGTCATCGAACGGGTCCGAGTCCTCCGCGCTGAGGCAGACCTGGCTGTCGACGACCTCGAGGGCAAGGTCGCCCAGATCGCCGACGCCCGCGACGAGATCGCATCGCGTCAGAAAAGCCTCGCTGCGTCCCGACTCGCCCTCGAGGCTCGCGAATCGGCCCTCGCCGCGGCCCGCGACGATCGACGCGATCAGCTTGCTGACCTGCAGGGCGACGAGCGCAGCCTGGTCGCCGCGCTGACTGCGCCCGAGCCCGAGCCCGCCCCGGCCACCAGCGGCACAGGTGAGTCGTCCGCGCCCGCCGCTCCGGCGCCGACGACGAGCGGCTCGACAGCCACGCTCAACTCCGACGGCACCGCCTCGGCGCCTGCCGATGCGCCCGATGCCGTCAAGAACGCGATCGCCGCGGCCAACGCGATCTCGGATCGCCCTTATCTCTGGGGCGGCGGCCACGGCTCATTCGAGTCACCGGGCTACGACTGCTCCGGCGCGATCAGCTATGCGCTGCACGGCGGCGGGATGCTCTCGACTCCACTCGACTCGACCGGCTTCATGACCTATGGCGAGAGCGGTCCGGGCAACTGGATCACGATCTACGCCAATCCCGGCCACGCCTACGTCGTCATCGCCGGGCTCCGCTTCGACACCTCCGGCGGCGCCGGCCCCCGCTGGCAGGGTCCTCGCGAGACGGCCGGCTTCGTAGCGACGCACCCACCGGGTTACTAGGGCGTCGACCCGCTAGTCGTCGCCGCGGACCTGTCCGTAGTTGATCGAGGTGACGATGAGGACGCCGCCGGCGATGTTTCCGAGAGTTGCGGGGGCGAGCCAGGCAAGCAGCTTGCCGAGGCCGAGCTCTCCTTCGAGTAGAGCCGCGAACGTGGTCAGCGTCGAAGCGATGCAGTGGTCGAAGCTGCCGAGCGCAACCAGGAAAGTCAGTCCCCAGATCACCGCGATCCGCGCTGTGACGGTGTCCGAGCCCTCGACCAGCCAGGCAACCAGCGCCAAGAGGAACCCGGTGATGACGGCGCTGAAGAAGATCCCCGAAAAGCCGTCGCTCGCGTAATCGACCCCGGTCTTGACCAGCTCGAGCTGCGCGTCGTCGGCGAGTGCGCCGGTTAGGACCACGAGCGCTGCGAACAGGAACGCCCCGAGCAGGTTCGTCGAGTAGACGATCCCCCAGAGCCGGGCGGTCGCGCCGATGAACTCGCTGTGGCGCAGCGAGAGCATCACCGGGTAGAGCGTGTTCTCGGTGAAGAACTGAGCCCGGCCGATGATCACCGCGACGTATCCGATCGGGTAGAGCAGCGCGGCGATCAGCGCCGTGGACTTGACGTCGCTGCCGAGCGAGACCGTCGCCAACGCGGCGGCGAGCGGCGCCAATCCGATCGCGAAGCCCGCGAACAGCCCGGAGAAGACGATGCTGCTCTGCAACCGCTCGAGCTCCTCTTGACTGTCTTCGCAGACGCGCTCGTAGATATCGACAGCGTGCGGGCGCTCTGATTCCTCTTCGGCCACGCCGCCAGCCTAGCCTCGGAGCAGCCGCCGCGCCTCGATAGGCTCAAGCTCATGTCTGAGCTAATTCACACCTGCTACCGAATCCTCGAGATCGATCGATCGGTCTCCTTCTACGAGAAGCTCGGCTTCGAGGAGCTGATCCGGATGCCGATCGGCGACGAGGCGACGAACGTCTTCATGGGCCTGCCCGACGACGGCGCCCGGCTTGAGCTCACCCATAATCACGATCAGACCGAGCCCTACGAGATCGGCACGGGCTACGGCCACATCGCGGTCACCGTCGAGGACATCGACGCGACCCTCGAGCAACTTGCGACCGTCGGGATCGAGCCGGAAAAGCCGCCCTACACCGTTCGCGATGGCGGCTCACGACTCTGCTTCGTCCGCGACCCGGATGGCTACCGTATTGAGATAATTGAAAGGGAGGACTAGGCAAAGTCGCTCGTATCGTTCGCGAACGCGCAGCCCACGCCGGTTTCGAAGGCGGGCCTGGGCTTTGCCATTTTGGCCAGAGCGCTACGACGGCTCAGCCGCCGAAGGCGCGAAACTCGCAGTTGCCGGTGCCGTCGGGGGCGGTCTTGGTCACCTTGGCGGCCGCGGTTCCGATCAGCTGGTTGGCTCCGACGGAGATGGCGAAGTCTCTGGTCGCGCTTGCTGGTGCGTTGAGCACGCTGGCTGTTGTGAAAAAGTTGTTGTCAACGCCGGGTGAGTCAACTATGTCGAAGTCCCCATCGCCGACGCGGACGGCGTCGTTGACTGTTGTGGTGTAAACGAGTCGGGCGGCAACGTCGGTTCCGAAGGTCGAGCATTGCCCGCTGATCCTGATCGGACCCATGGTGCAGATCGGCACATCTGCTCCCCCCGTTAAGGCGGGAAGCGGCGCGTTCGTCCTGCAGTTGACGCCGGTGCCGGCCGGCCCATCGTTTCCTTGCACCCCTTGGAGTCCCTGCGGCCCGTCTGGTCCCCGTGGACCTGCGGGTCCCTGTGGACCTGCGGGGAGCTCTCCGGAGCCGAAGTCGCTGCTCTCCAGGGAACCATCCTTGACCTTGGGGCCGGTGACCGCGTTCTTGGCGATGTCGGTCCCTTTCACGGCGCCG
>Ga0136633_1001646_pt1 | contig 16306 bp, 15 predicted proteins | sample AntDrymeUQ832206_2_FD_105494 | JGI IMG/M metagenome (GOLD analysis project Ga0136633, IMG submission 105494) | Polar desert sand microbial communities from Dry Valleys, Antarctica - metaG UQ83 (22.06) | ecosystem: Environmental > Terrestrial > Soil > Desert | place: Antarctica: Dry Valley...
CTCTCGCTCACGCGCGTTCTGCCTCGATCGCAGCGGCGAGCTTTTCGAGTCCCTCGTCAACCTCATCGCCGCTCAGCAGCAGCGGCGGCAGCAGCCGGATCGTCGAAGGATTCGGCGCGTTGATAACCAGCCCGCCGGCAAGGGCGGCCGCCGCGATCTGGGCGGAGTCGAGTCCCTGCTCGAGCCCGACGCCGACCATCAGCCCACGGCCGCGCACCTCAGTGACGCCGTCGAGCCTCGCCAACCCGTCGCTGAGCGCCGAGCCGGCCCGCCGCGAAGCCGCGAGCAACTCCTCCTCGTCGATCACCTGCAAGGCAGCCAGGGCGGCTCGAGCGGTGACCGGGCCGCCGGCGAAGGTCGAGCCGTGCTCTCCGGCCGTCAGCCCCTCGCCGAGCTCAGGCGTGATCACGCATGCCCCGACCGGAAGGCCGCCGCCCAGCGCCTTGGCCGTGGTCATCACGTCAGGGTGTGCGGCGCTCCAGCGGTGCGCCCAAAGCTCTCCGGTCCGGCCCATTCCCGTCTGAATCTCGTCGAAGACGAGCAGAGCGCCGGTCCGATCGCAGGCCTCGCGGGCAGCCGTGATGACCGCGTCGAGGATCGGGTGGACTCCCGACTCGCCCTGGATCGGCTCGAGCATCACAGCCGCCGTGCTCTCCCCCACGGCCGCCGTCAGCGCAGCCGGATCATCGCGCGGGACGGTAACGAACCCCGCCGGCAGTGGTCCGAAGAGATCCTCCCGCGCGAGCCGAGGCGTCGCCGCCAGGGTCGCCATCGTCCGACCGTGGAAGCCATGGTCGAGCACGACGATCTCGGGGCTCTCGATCCCACGCGCATGGGCGTGGCGGCGAACGAGCTTGATCGCGCACTCGTTCGCCTCGGCGCCGGAGTTGCAGAGGAAGGCGCGGCCGCCGAGGCTGGATTCGACGAGGCGCTCGCAGAGCCGCATCGCCGGCTCCGAATAGAAGAGGTTGGAGCTCCCCGCGAGCCGTCCGACCTGCTCCTGCACGGCTGCGACGATTCGTGGGTGGCAGTGGCCGGCGTTGTGGACCGAGAGGCCGGCGAAGAGATCGAGGTACTCGTTGCCCTCGGCGTCCCAGAGGCGGCAGCCCTCGCCGCGCACGAACTCAACCTCCGCCCGGACGTAGGTCGGCATCGAGTAACGCTGCTCGAGCGCGCGCAGTTCGGCGACCCCCATCAGCGGCTCATCAGGGAGTCACCATCGTCCCGATCCCGGCCTTCGTGAACAGCTCCAGGAGCAACGAGTGCGGGCGGCGGCCGTCGACGATGTGCGCGGACTGGACGCCACTTTGAATCGCATCGACGCAGCCGGCCAGCTTCGGGCGCATACCGCCGTCGAGTCGCGGCAGGGCCGCCTCGACTTCTTCGACGCTCGCCCGCGAGATCAACGAGGTCGGGTCGCCGGGATCCGCCAGCCAGCCCTCGACGTCGGTCAAGAAGATCGCCTTGTAGGCCCGCAGCGCTGCCGCTACCCGACCTGCCGCGGCGTCGGCATTGATGTTGTGGGAGTTGCCGTCCCGATCGGTCCCCGCCGATGCGATCACCGGGATGAAGTCGGAGGCGATGTGGTTGAGCACATCGACGTCAACCCGCTCGATCTCACCGACGAAGCCAACCCGCTCGGCGTCGGCCGTCGGCCGGACTTCGAAGAGGGTGCCGTCCTCGCCCGAGAGCCCTACCGCCGGCTGCCCGGCGCGGTTGAGCCGCTGGACGATGTCGGAGTTGATCTTGCCGATCAGGACCATCTTCGCGACCTCGACCGTCTCCTTGTCCGAGACCCTGAGGCCGTCGACGAACTTGACCTCCATGCCGAGTCGCTCCATGTAATGCGTGATCTCAGGGCCGCCGCCGTGAACGATCACCGGGTTCAGCCCGACGTACTTGAGCAGGACCACGTCGGTCGCGAACTGATCGCGCAGCGCGTCCTCGCGCATCGCGGCACCGCCGTACTTGATCACGATCGTTCGACCGTGAAACTCGCGGATATAGGGCAGTGCTTCGAGCAGCGTCTCGACGCTGCCGACCTGCTCGGCCCGCGCGCTGCGCTCCTCTGAGCTGACTCTGTCCATCATCTCTGGCTGCTCCCTATCACGTGGTGTAGTCGGCATTGATCTCGATGTAGCGCTTCGTAAGGTCGCTGAAATAGGTCAGCGCGTGCCCTTCGCCGCGGCCCAGTCGCAAGCTCAGCTCCACTTCGACCCCCTCGCCGGCGAGCTCGCGGGCATCGATCTGCTCGGCGCCGATCTCGGCGAGCTCTTGCCCGGCGAGCGCCATCCCGGCGGCCTGAGCGATCCGGCCCCAGTTGGGATCGCGGCCGTGGACGGCGGTCTTGACCAGCGGCGAGCGCGCGATCGCCCGGCTGACCAGATCGGCCTCCTCGTCGTCGTGGGCTCCGCTGACGAGAATCCGGCCGACTCTCGAGGCGCCCTCGCCGTCGGCGACGATCTCGAGCGCGAGCTGCAGGCAGACCGCCTCGAGCAGGCCCTCGGGCAGGGGCTTGCCGCTCTGCCTGCTCGCCTGAAGCAGCACCGTGTCGTTTGTGGACATCTGGCCATCGACCGTGATTCGCTCGAAGGATGCGCTGACAGCGCCGGCCAGCGCGCTCGTCGGTTGCTCGACGACGGCGTCGGTTTGGATGAAGCAGAGCATCGTCGCGAAGCCCGGCTCGATCATCCCGGCGCCCTTTGCCTGGGCGCTCAGCGTGACGCCGTCGAGCCGCAGCGCACAGCGCTTCTCGCTCAGATCCGTGGTCATGATCGAGCGGGCGAAGTTTTCCGCGCCGAGATGACTCAGCGCCGCCCCTGCTTCTGCGATTCCGCTCAGGACATCGTCGATCCGCAGCGGCACGCCGATCACCCCCGTCTCTGCCACGGCGACGGCGCTCGCCTCGACGCCGATCGCGCTCGCGGCGGTCTCCTGCATCGCAACGGCATCGCGGTAGCCCTGCTCGCCGGTCGCGGCGTTGGCGTTGCCGGAGTTGACGACGGCGGCGCGGATCGAGCCTCGATCGCAGCGCTCCCGGCAAACGCGGATCGGCGCCGCCGCCGCGGCGTTGCGGGTCAGCATCAACGCCGAGCTGACCTGCTCGTGGTCGCAGACGACGAGGCCGACGTCCGTCTTGCCTCCTGCCTTGAGACCGCAGGCGGCCCCGGCGGCCCGGAAGCCGGGCGCAAGGGCGGCGGCGTCGAGCTCTTCGACACCGTCGGGAGGGCTGACCCAGCGGGAGCGAAAGAACGTCACCGCAACCCCTCTCCCTCATCGAGGCCAAGCATCAGGTTGAGGCTCTGGACCGCCTGGCCGGCGGCGCCCTTCCAGAGGTTGTCGATCGCCGCGAAGGCGAGGATCCGGCCGGCCGCGTCGAGCCCGACGTGGATCCGGCAGAGGTTGGAGTCGCGGACCTCGCGCATGCCCGGCGGACGCTCGAGCAGCTCGACGAACGGCTCCGCGTCGTAGCGCTCCGCATAGAGCGAGCCCAGCTCCTCGGGCTCGATCGGCCGGGAGGGCCGCACGTAGCAGCTGACCAGCTCGCCCTGATCGAGGGGAACGAGATGAGGAACGAAGCTCAGCGGCGCCGGGTTCGCGTTCCCGGCGAGCGCGGCGAGCTCCTGGGCGATCTCCGGCTGATGGCGGTGGCCGTCGACCGCGTAAGGGGCGGCGTTCTCGTCGACGCTGACGAAGTGAAGGCTGTCGCCGCCGCCGCGACCGGCGCCGGAGACGCCGGACTTGGCATCGACAACGAGATCGTCGATCAGTCCCGCCGCCGCCAGCGGCGCGAGCGCCAGGATGGTCGCGGTCGGATAGCAGCCGGGACCGGCGACGAGCTCGGCGCCTGCGATCCTCTCGCGATGGATCTCCGGCAGCCCGTAGACGGCCCCGTCGAAGAGCTCAGGCGCTCCATGCTCGCCGTACCAGCGCGCGTAGAGATCGCGATCGCGGAGCCGGAAATCGGCGCTGAGATCGACGACTCGCACGCCGCGAGCCCGCAGCTGGGCGACGACGGGCGCTGCGGCTCCATGCGGATAGGCGACAAGGGCGGCATCGCAACCGTCGGAGTCGGCCGCACTGAGCTCCTCGAGGACGAGCGGGACGCGGTAGCGCGGGTAGAGGTCGCTGAGGACAGTGCCGACATCGGAGCGCGAGGTGATCTTGCCGAGCTCGAGACTCGGGTGATCCCAGACGATCTGCGCCGCCAGGGCGCCGGCAAAGCCGGAGGCGCCGGCGACCAATACGCGGGCGGCCGGCTCGCCGAGCAGCGGCTGTTGGGGCTCGCAAGCTCGCTCAGCCACGCAGCACCCCGCCGATCTGCTCCAGCGCGGCGACGATCGCCTCGCGCCGCTCGACCACCTCGGCGTCGGTCAGGGTCCGGTCGGAGGCGCGGTACTCGAGCCGCAAGGCGAGGCTGTGCGTTCCAGGCTCGAGCTGCTCGCCGGTGTAGACGTCGAACACCCGTGCCGAGCGGAGCAGCTCTCCCCCGGCCCCCAGGACCGTGCGGCGGACCGTCTCGGCGGGAACCTCGGAGCTGACGACGACAGCGAGATCCTCATGGACGGCCGGGAAGGTGGTCACATCCTCGAAGACCTCATGCCCCTCTGAAGCGGCGGCGAAGAGCGTCGCGGCGTTGAGCTCGAAAGCGAGCAGATTGCCCTCGATGCCCCAGCGCTTCGCGACGGCGGGGTGGATCGCGCCGAGCCAACCGGCCTCGATGCCCGCAAAGGAGACGGTCGCGGCCCGGCCGGGGCTGAGAAAGGGCAGGGCGACGGGCTCGAAGCCGGCCTCGGCCCGCAGGGCGGCGGCGATCAGCTCAATCAGGCCCTTGATGTCGAAGAAGTCGACCTGCCGCGCCGCGCCGGGGCGCCAGCTCGGGACGCCTGCGCTACCCAGCAGGAGCGCCGCGATCATCTGCGGCTCGAGGACCGGCGCCGCGCGATCGCCGCTGAAGCGACCGGCGAGCACGCCGCCGTCGGCAGGCGGCGGCTCCGGGAGATAGACCCGCCCCGACTCGAACAGGGCCAGCCGGTCGGCTCCGCGTGAGAGGTTGTGGTGGGCGGCATCGAGCAGACCGCCGAGCAGGGTCCGGCGCATCACCGACTGCTCCTCGGAGAGGGGGTTATGGATCCGCACCGCGTTGCCCGTGTCGCCGAGGCGCTCGCCCTGATCGGGAGGGACGAAGCTCCAGGCGATCACTTCGTCGAGGCCGAGATCGCGGAGCTGATCCTCGACGCGGCGCAGCAACCGCTGATACGGCGCCAGTCCGCCGACGGCCTCACCACGCTCGGGCAGCGTCGCGGGCAGGTGCTCGTCAAGGCCATGGACCCGCGCGACCTCCTCGATCAGATCGACCTCCCGGGTGACGTCGAAGTGGCGATCGGCGGGGACCGCGATGCGAAGCTCCTCGCCGCCGTCCTCGACGCCGAATCCGAGTCGGCTCAAGTACTCGGCGGCCGGCTCGTCGGCGATCTCGATGCCGAGCAGGGCTCTCGTGCGGGCAGCCCGCAGTCTGAGCGTGCGGAGCGGATGTGAGTCCGCGTCGACATCAATCGTGCCGGCGACCATCCTGGCAGCGCATAGTTCGATCAGAAGCTGCGAGCAGACCGCCTGCGCTCGGATCGTCAGCGCGGGGTGAATCTGCTTCTCGAAGCGGGTCGATGCCTCCGAGCGCAACCCCAGCTTGGCGGAGGTCGAGAGCACGTTGGGGCCGTGCCAGTTCGCGACCTCGAGCAGCACGCGGGTCGTCTGCTCGGACACCTCGGAAAACCGACCACCCATGATTCCGGCAACGCCCGAGGGGCCGTTGCGATCACAGACCAGCACCGTCTCGGCATCGAAGCTGCGCTCGACGTCGTCGAGCGTCGTCATCTTCTCGCCTGCGCTCGCTGTGCGGACGATCAGCTCGCCGCCGGGAACACGGTCGAGGTCGAAGGCGTGGACCGGCTGCCCGGTCAGGAGCATCACGTAGTTGCTGATGTCGACGACGTTGTTGATCGGCCGCTGCCCGGCGGCCGAGAGCCGTGCCTTGAGCCATAGAGGCGAAGGCCCGATCTCGATGTCGGTGAAGACGCGGGCGCTGAAGCGGGGGCAGAGATCCGGCACCTCGACCGTGACCGAGGCGTAGTCGTTGACGTCCCCCTCGCCAGTGGCGGCAGCATCCTGCGCCCAGGGCTCGGCCTTGAGCTCGGCGCCGGTGATCGCGTGGACCTCGCGTGCGACCCCGTAGACACCGAGGCAGTCGGGCCGGTTCGGGGTGATCTCGAGCTCGAGCACCGGCTCGGAGACCGGGATTACGTCAGCCAGCGCCGTCCCCGCCTCGAGATCGCCGGCGAGGACGGCGATCCCATCGTGTCCGTCGCCGATCTCGAGCTCGGACTCGCTGAGGATCATGCCGCTCGATTCGACGCCCCGAAGCTTCGCCTTGCCGAGCTTCGTGCCGCCCGGCAAGAGCGCGCCGGGCAGGACCACCGCCACGTTCTGCCCGGCGGCAACGTTCGGAGCCCCGCAGACGATCGTCCGCGGCTCGCCTTCGCCGACATCGACTGTGCAGACGCGCAGGCGGTCGGCGTCGGGATGCGACTCGACCGCGAGGAGCGAGCCGACCACGTAGCCGTCGGCGCTCGGCGCTCCGGAATGGCCGATCCGCTCGACCTCGGTGCCGGTCATCGAGAGGCGCTCGGCGAGCTCAACCGGGTCGAGCGCCGGGTCGCAGTAGGACGTCAGCCAGCTCCACGGAATCTTCATCGCCGGACTCTCATCAGAACTGCTCCAAGAAGCGGATGTCGTTGTCGTAGTAGAGCCGCAGGTCGGGGATTCCGTGCTTGAGCATCGCGATCCGCTCGATCCCCATCCCGAAAGCGAAGCCCTGAACCTGCTCGGGGTCGTAGCCATTGTGCTCGACGAATCCGAACACGTTCGGATCGACCATGCCGGCGCCGAGGATCTCCAGCCAGCCGCTGCCCTTGCAGAGTGAGCAGCGCTCGCCGTCGACGACTCCGCTGCCTTCGCAGCGGAAGCAGGACACGTCCACTTCGACGCTGGGCTCCGTGAAGGGGAAGAAATGCGGCCGGATGCGCGTCTCGCGGCGGCCGCCGAAGATCGCCTCGACGACCTTGAGCAGCGTCCCCTGGAGGTCGGCGAGCGTGATATCGGCGCCGACGGCGAGGCCCTCGATCTGGTGGAACATCGGCGTGTGGGTCGCGTCGGAGTCGCGCCGGTAGACGGCTCCGGGGACGATGATGAAGATTGGCGGCTTGCCCGCCTCCATCGCCCGCACCTGCATCGGCGAGGTGTGGGTGCGCAGCAGCACGTCGCGCGGACCGGGCGGCAAGGACGACTCGACGCCATCGGCGTCGTAGACGGCCGCAGCCTCGGCCAGCGTTCCCGGATCGACGTAGAAGGTGTCGGCGAGCATCCGCGCGGGGTGCCCCGGGGGATGGTTGAGGGCGGTGAAGTTGTAGTAGTCGTGCTCGATCTCCGGCCCCTCCAAGACCCGGTAGCCGAGCCCCACGAAGATGTCTTCGATATCGCGGCGAGTCCGGGTCAGGAGGTGGAGGTGGCCGGGCTGAACGGGCGGGGTTCCGGGCAGGGTGACGTCGAGCGCATCAGCGGCGAGCCGGGCGTCGAGCTCGACCGTGGCGAGTGAGTCCGCGCGCTCGGCGACCAGCGACTCGAGCGCCACCCGAGTTTGGTTGGCGGTCTTGCCGACAGGACCGCGCTGCTCGGCGGGAAGCTCCGCGATCCCACGCAGAATCGAGGTCAGCTCGGCCTTGCGACCCAGATAGCGGACTCGGGCATCCTCGAGCGCGGCGAGGTCGCCGGCCGCGGCGATCGCCACCTCGGCTTCGGCCCTCAGCTCTTCGGTCCGCTCAAGCACTAGGTCTCGCTCCTTCAGCAATCGGTTCGGCGCCGATCGAAGATATCCGCTGGCAGGCGATCGCCGCAGCCGCCGCGACGTTGAGTGATTCCGTCCCTGGCTGCACCGGGATCGTCGCCGTGCGCTGACAACTCACGAGAACCTCTGGAGGCAGGCCCTCGCGCTCGGAGCCGAGGCAGATCGTCGCCGCGGAGTCGCCGGCTCCGCTCAGCGCGGCATCGAGGTCCTCGCCGCCATGTGCGATCAAGGCGATCCTGGGTTCGGGCGTCTCCGCGATCAGTGCCTGGATCGGCGGCTGCGTGAAGATCGCGCCCATCGTCGCCCGCACGGCCTTGGCGCCGTAGGCGTCGGCGCAGCCTGGGCCGAGCACGGTCGGCGTGTCGAGCAATGCGGCGGTCGTGCGGATGATCGCCCCGACGTTGCCGGGGTCGCCGACGCCGTGCAGGTAGAGATACGCCGCGTTCCGGGCTGGCGAGGACGTCGCGGAATCGGGCCTCTCGCCTTCGCCGCCCGGCACCTTGCTCGCCGAACTTGGGATCTCCCAGATCGCGATCGCCCGGGTGCCCGAGCCAAGCCCAGAGACCCCCGCAAGCAGCTCCGCCTCGACCTCGTCGCCGCCGATACCGCTGCCGGCGGCCGTCAGCAGCTCGACCGGCTCGAAGCCCGCCGCCAGTCCGGCCTCGAGTAGATCCTCGCCTTCGGTCACGAACATGCCCTCGCGCTCGCGGGCGCGCCGCTCCGCCAACCGGCGGACCAGCTTCAGCTTCTCGTTCTTGGCGCTTTTGATCGTTTCGCTCATAAAAAAAGGCGGCCGCTTGTGCGGACCGCCCGGGAGTCTCGATATCCGTGAACCGCTACGCGGCCACGGACTCCCGGGCTAGCTCGGCAAATCGGCGGAAGGCATCAGGATCGCGCACGGCGATATCGGCCAGCATCTTGCGGTTGACCTCGATCTCGGCCTTGTTGAGGCCGTGCATCAGCTCCGAGTAACTCATCCCATTGAGCCGCGCCGCGGCGTTGATTCGGGTGATCCAGAGACGACGAAAGTCCCGCTTGCGGTTGCGACGATCCCGGTAGGCGTAGTTGCCCGAGCGCATGAGCTGCTCGTTCGCAAACCGGTAGCTGGAGTGCTTACGACCGTAATAGCCCTTGGCCTGGTCGAGCGTCTTCTTGCGGCGCCGCTTGCGAGCGACGGCGTTCGTGGCGCGGGGCATGGCTTACTTGCCTCCGAGCAGCTTGTTGACGCGAGCGTTGTCGGCCGGCGCGATCTCAGCCGGGTTGTTCATCTGCCGCTTGCGCTTCGGTGACTTCTTCTCGAGGATGTGGCTCGAGTAGGAGTGCCGGCCCCGGAGCTTGCCCTTGGAGGTGCGGCGAAAGCGCTTTTTGGCGCCCGAATGTGTCTTCATCTTCGGCATGGGTATCTGCTGCTTCGGCTGAACGGCGCCTTCGCAACGGCCGACTATTGAAGCAGATGGACGCGGACTAAGAGGCTTTGGCCTGAGGCTCGGGCGCAGGTTCGGGCTCCGGCGCAGCCTCGGGAGTCTGCTCGGCCTCGGACGCAGGTTCGGGCTTCGGCTCGGCCGCCTGCTCGGCTTCGACTTCGGGCTCGGTCTCGGCCTCCGGGGCCTCTTTGGCAGCGGCGGCGGCGATCGCTTCCTTGCCTGGGCCGAGGACCATGTGCATGTTGCGGCCCTCCTGCTGTGGCTGCGACTCGACGATCGCGAGCTCGCCGAGGTCGTCGTAGAGCCGCTCGAGCAGCATCCGCCCGCGCTCGGGGTGAGCCTGCTCGCGGCCACGGAACATGATCGTCACCTTGACCTTGTCCTTTTTGCGGAGGAAGCGCTCGACGTGACCCTTCTTGGTCTCGTAGTCGTGGGTCGCGATCTTCGGCCGTAGCTTGATCTCGCGGACATTGACCTGCTGCTGGTGCTTTCGGGCCGCCTTCGCCTTCTGCTCGAGCTCGTACTTGTACTTCGAGTAGTCGAGGACCTTGCAGACCGGCGGCTTCGACTCGGACGCAACCTCGACCAGGTCGAGGTCGGCGTCGGCGGCGATCCGCTTCGCCTCGGAGGTATCGACGACGCCGATCTGCTCGCCATCGGGACCGATCAGGCGCACCTGAGGGACGCGAATCCGATCGTTTACCCGGGTCTGGTCCCGCTCGGGCGGGCGCCGGTCGAACCTACGCGGAACCGGCACTAGAAGCGCACTTCGGCGTTCAAGCTGTGGGAGAGCTGGGGGTCAAACGGATAAGGCAAGGTGGATCGCAAGAACACGGGGCGCTCAGAGGCGCGTATTCATCTCGGTTCGTTGCATCTACCCGCAGTATAGGCAGCTATGCAAGCGTCAGCCGCTCGACCAGCGCTCCGGGGCTGATCGCGCCCAACTCCCCCTCGGCGTGGGAGCGAACCGAGAGTTCGCCCGACTCGACCTCTCGATCGCCGAAGACGACCATGTAGGGGGCCTTGGACAGCTCCGCGTCGCGGATTTTCTTGCCGACCGACTCGGTTCGCTCATCGATGCGGACGCGCAGGCCCCCGGCTCGCAGCTCGCCGGCGGCGGCGGCGGCGGCCTCGAGATGGCGGTCGGCGACCGGCAGCAGCACGACCTGAGTCGGAGCCAGCCAGTCGGGGAAGCGGCCGCCGTGGTGCTCGATCAGGATCCCGATGAAGCGCTCCATCGAGCCGAGCAGAGCGCGGTGGATCATCAGCGGCCGGTGCTCGGCGTTGTCGGCACCCTGATAGGTCAGCTCGAAGCGCTCGGGCATGAAGAAGTCGAGCTGGCAGGTTCCAAGCTGCCAGGAGCGGCCCAGCGCGTCGGTCACATGGAAGTCGATCTTCGGCCCGTAGAAAGCTCCGTCGCCGGGATTGACGCGGTAGGGACGGCCGATCTGATCGAGCGCGGAGCTCAACATCTGCTCCGCCTGCGCCCATTGCTCGTCGCTTCCGATCGACTTCTCCGGGCGGGTCGAAAGCTCGACCTCCACCTCCTCGAAGCCGAAGCGCTCGTAGAGCTCGTCGATCGCCTCGACGATGTCGATCACCTCTTCGGGGGCCTGCTCGGCGGTGCAGTAGACGTGCGCGTCGTCCTGGGTGAAGGCGCGGACGCGGAGCAGCCCATGCAGGACGCCCTCGCGCTCGAAGCGGGAGACGCGGCCGAACTCGGCGAGGCGAAGCGGCAACTCGCGGTAGGAGTGGCGGCCCGAGTCGAAGACCAGACAGGCGCCGGGGCAGTTCATCGGACGGACCGCGAAGCGGCGCGCGTTCTCGTCGCGGTCGCGCTCGGAAGGCTCGGCGAAGAACATATTCTCGCGGTAGTTGTCGTAGTGACCGGAGCGGTGCCAGAGCTGCTCGTCGAGGATCTGCGGCGTGTCGATGCGGACGTAGCCGCGCTTGTCGAGCTGCGCTCGCACCTCGGCCTCGATCAGGTCCAGCAGGATGGTCCCCTGCGGCAACCAGAACGGCATCCCAGGCGCCTCGTCGCGGAGGACGAACAGCTGCAGCTCCGGGCCAAGGCGGCGGTGATCGCGGGTCTTCGCCTCCTCGATCCGCTCCAGATGCGCGCTCAGGTCGGCCTTCGAGAAGAAGGCGGTCCCATAGATCCGGGTCAGCATCTGACGGGTCTCATCGCCACGCCAGTAGGCGCCGGCGACGGAGTTGAGCTTGAAGGACTTGATCCGGCCGGTCGAGGGCGCGTGCGGACCCTTGCAAAGGTCCGTGAAGGGGCCATTGCGGTAGAGCGAGACGGACTCGACTCCCTCGTTTTCGACCAGGTCCTCGATCAGCTCGACCTTGTAGGGCTGCGCCTCCTTGCGAAAGCGCTCGAGTGCCTCCGCGGTGCTGAGATCGGCACGTTCGAAGGGCTCGTCCGCGGCAATGTGCTCGGCCATCTTCGCCTCGATCGCCGGCAGGTCGTCCTCGCTGAGCGTGACCCCGTCGGGGAAGTCGAAGTCGTAGTAGAAGCCGTCCTTGACCGGCGGGCCGATCGAGACCTTGGTCCCCGGCCAGAGCTCGCAGACGGCGGTCGCCATCACGTGTGCGGCGTCATGGCGGATCAGGTCGAGGGCGCCGTCGCTCTTGTCGGTGATGATCGAGATCGCCTCGCCGTCACTGAGCGGGGCAACCAGATCGCGGGTCTCGCCTGCGATCTCGACCGCCAGCGCCGCCTTGGCGAGACCGGGACCGATAGCCGCCGCGGCGTCGGCGCCGCTGGCTCCCTCGGGAAGAGCGAGTGGCGTGCCGTCTGGGAGCTTGACGCTGATCTCTGACATCGAGGCCGACAGGTTAGTTGGGCCGTTTCGGTCCGGTCCCAGCGGGAACTGGTTGTGAAGAGATGGGAAAGGTCCTCTTCACACCGGTCAGCATCATCAGCGGCCTCTTGGCCGGGCTACTGGCCTCGAAGCTGTTCGAGTTCATCTGGGGCCGCGTCGCCGGCGAAGAGGCTCCCGAGCCCGAGCACCGCGATATCTCCTGGCCGGCGCTGATCGTCGCGATGATGCTCGAGGGGGCCGTCTTCCGGGTCGTGCGTGGAGTCGTCAACCATGGAAGTCGCGTCGCCTTCGCCCGGGCGACCGGTTCGTGGCCCGGCGAAGAGCGCCCCGACCGCGTCTGAGTTCTCTCCCCTCGATCGCCGAAACGACCGGATCACCGTTCTTTCCAGCCGCGTCAGCCACGAGGACGGGCGCTTCGCGCCCGAGTAGAACGCCTACTTCGGCGCCCAGAGCGTCGCGCCGCGGCTGCTCGCAAGCTCGACCAAGCCGGCGAACGGCGGCCCGTTGGATCGGTCGGGGATGAGGACGACATCGATGCCGGGCGGCGGCGGCGTGCTGAACCCACCTTTTGGAGGCCCGGCAGCGACTGAGATCCGATCAGCGCCACGGAGCTCCCACGAGTAATACGCGCCCGCATGGCGGTCGTCGATCTGCTCGGCCTCGACGAGGACGAGGACCGCTCTCCCCGTGGTCTCAGGGCGCAACTTGGCGACGCCGGCGTTGTAGCGCTCGGGACCGATCGGGGTGTTGCTGAGCGCGAGCACGCTGGAGACGCCGGCGCCAAGCAGGAACGCGAGCCCGACCAGGAATCCGGCGAGAGCGACTCGAGGCGAGGTGGACGAGCCCTCGGGCAACCGCGGCTGCAGCACGGCCCGGGCCGAGATCAGCATCGCCAGCGGAGCGATCATCTCCAGCGCCTTCGCGGTCGTGTAGGGGGTGCTGGCGATCCGCGCCGCCAGGAAGATGACCAGCGCCCCCAGAAGCGCCATCGGAATCGCGAGCTCGTCCTCCCGCAGCCAGCGAAAGAGGCCCCAGCCGAGCGCCAACAAGGCGATCAGCGAGCCGAGGTAAAAGCCGGCAGCCGGGACCGCGCCGTCGCCGGGCTTGACGCGGAAGTCGCCGCTCGGCCAGACGTTCAGCGCCGTCAGCGGTGAGATCTGCCCGAAGAGGTTGCCGAGATCGTCGTCGAACTCAAGCGGGGCGTCACCGCCGAGCCCGCCGGATCCAGGCGCCGAGCCGGGACCCGTGCCGCTGTCGTTGTCGCCGGCGGCGGCATGGATCCCGGCGGCCGCTTGCGAACCCGGCTCGTGCGAGGAGGCGTCGGCGACGCTGCTGACCTTGCCGCCGAAGTCGGCGATTCTCGGCAGCTCCGGCGCCGCCAGCGCGAGGGTCAAGAGGATGCCGGCGAGCGCGACGGGCAGCGCTGCGCGCAAGGCGGCAGCCGGCGGCCTCTCGACTCGTCTGAAGTAAAGCTCCGCGGCGGCCCAGCAGCCGAGTGCCGCGAGCAGCCAGACGAGACCGGGAGCGCTATAGGCATAGAGCATCCCGGCGGCGATGGCCGCGAGTGGGATCGCGGTCCGGGGCCCCTCTCCTCCGCGACCCTTGCCGATCTCGCGCAACCAGAGCGCGAAGCCGACCAGGAACGCAGCGGCGAAGACCTCTTTGAAGGAGCCCTGCGCGACATAGCTGGCGACGAGGTACGAGGCACCGACGGCGAGCGCCAGCAAGGCAGCGCGAGGTCGCGTCAACGTCTCCGCGGCGGCCAGAGCGGTGAGCGAGAGCAGGACCGGGATCGCGATCGTCACCCCTGAGAAGGTGAGGGCGAGGTCGCTGTCGGTGAGCGTCGCGGCCGTGACAGCGAGAGCGTGGGGACCGACGGGATAGCCCTGAGAAAGCAGCGAGGGCTCAGGAGAGAGCGGCAGCGCGATCCAGTCGGCCGCGAAGAGGTGTTGTGACATGTCGACGTTGAAGCCGGTCCCGAGGATCCCGAACTGCCCGGCGGCGAGGAAGGGGATTGCCATCGCCGCGCAGGCAAGCGCGAGCGGAAGCGCGCCGAGGCGGGCCGCGACGCCAAGCCGCTCGACCCGCGCCCATAGATATCCCGCCGAGAGCAGTGCCGCGATCGTGATCACGATCAGGCCGGCTGCGCCTTCCCCGGGCAATCGCACCGCCCACCAAGCGAGTGCGGTCGCTGCGGCGAGGCCAACCGGCGCAGCCACCCACGACCAGTCACGGCGGCCGGAGAACCGCACGATCGCCCCGCCGAGCAGCAGCGAGACGGCGATCAAGAAGAGTGCGCTAGCGAAGGTCCCCAGCATCGCCGCGTTGTCGACTCAGGCTAAGCGGCGGTCCGGGCCGGAGCCGTCTGCGCCGGGTTCGCCGCGGCCCAGGCGACGATCTCTTGGGAGCCGGCGATCGCAGTGCCGTCATCGAGCACCAATACCGGGACCTCGTAGCTGCCGGTCAGCTGCTTGACCTGCCGACGCCCCGGCGTCTGGTTGAACAACGCCGGCAGATTCTTCCAGCCGTAGGCGCGCTTGATCTCGGGGTCATAGCCGGCATCAACGACCGCCTTGGCGGCAATCCCACAGACGTGGTCCCCGATTACCGGGTACTTCACGGCACTGTCCCAGCAGACGTAGATTCTCATCGCTGCGAGCGTAGACGAGTGCCGGGCTTCGAGGCGAGACGGCGGCACCGGCTCTGATGCCGCGCAGGGCATGTAGGCTGAGCGGGTGCGCTGTAGGGGAGTAACGGTCTGGATGGCCTCCGCCGTAATCGGGGTCGTGCTGCTGATCGCAGCCGGCCCGGCGACCGCGAAGCCGAAGTTGACGATCGCTGACGCGTCAGCCGCCGAAGGTGGAGCACTCGCCTTCAAAATCTCCCTGAAGCCGAAGAGCAACAAGAAGGTCAAGGTGAACTACGCGACAGCGGACGGCACGGCCGGCAGCGCCGATTACGAGCCTGTCAGCGGAACGCTCAAGTTCAAGGCCAAGAAGACCAAGGCAGAGATCCTCGTGCCGAGCTCCCAGGACTCGCTCGACGAGCCGGAGGAGACACTCTCGGTCACGCTCAGCAAGCCGAAGGGCGCCAAGATCACGGTCGCCGACGCGACCGGGACGATCCTCGACGACGATGCCCCGGCAGGTGGTGGATCCGGGGACGACACCCCTCCCGGCAACGGCCTTCCCACTCCAGTGCCTGCTCCCCCACCAACCGTCTCCTTCGGCCCCGCGGTGTCAGCTTCAGAGGGCAACCCAGCAGACCCATCCACAGTCGGGCCCCCGGTCCTGCTCTCAGCGCCCAGCGCGAGCCAGGTCAGCGTTTCCTTCTCGGTCTCAGGAGGAACAGCGACGCAGCCGGCCGATCTGACGGCCGCCACCGGGACCGTCGTCTTCCCGCCCGGCCAAACTGCCGCCACGATCGACCTCGGGATCGTCCGCGACTACGTGGCGGAAACGGACGAGACCGTGGAGCTGCTGCTCTCCAACCCGGTCAACGCCACCCTGGGGAACGCCGCCGGCAGCCTCACGGTCGTAAACGACGACGCCGTCGCGGGCGATCTCGTGATCACCGAGTTGATGCCCAATCCGCAGGATTTGGACGATGACGACGGCGAGTGGGTCGAGCTCTTGAACGTGATCAATCAGCCGATCAACCTTTCGGGCCTGCAGGTGCGCAGTGGCGCGAGCGGGCTCTGCACGGTGACGGGAACGATCCCCCCCCGCGCCTACTTCGTGGCCTCACCGAACCCGCAGATCGCCGACAGCACATGCGGCGCTGGCGGCCTGTCATTGACGAACTTGGGCACGACGGTGTCGGTCCGCCCGCCGGATCTGGTCCAAGTCGATTCGATGACCTACTCCGGATCGACAGCCGGCTCCTCGCTGAGCCTCGACCCCGACTTCCTCACGGCGGCCGGCAACGACGAGGCCAACTTCTGCCTTGGGGTCGGCACGTACGGACCGGGAACAGACCAGGGCACGCCGGGCGTGGCTAACGCCCAGTGCCCCTAGCGCATACAGGGGCCCGATGGGCGTTACTGGGCTCGAACCAGTGACCTCCGCCTTGTCGAGGCGGCGCTCTCCCAACTGAGCTAAACGCCCGGGGCGGGGAAGTTAGTACACGGGGGGTGTTCCGCGGAACACCCCTTC